>Ga0114970_10001564_pt1 | contig 17134 bp, 31 predicted proteins | sample M_140205_XF_Meta_FD_87030 | JGI IMG/M metagenome (GOLD analysis project Ga0114970, IMG submission 87030) | Freshwater microbial communities from Lake Montjoie, Canada to study carbon cycling - M_140205_XF_MetaG | ecosystem: Environmental > Aquatic > Freshwater > Lake | place: Lake Montjoie... | reverse complement strand
TTATATTTCTCCACATCATCGGGAACCTCCAATCTAACAATAAAGGGATATGCCTTTTTTAATATCTTTTTAACCGCTCTAAATGGGAGACTACTTTCTACTTCCTGTTTATTCATACATATAAATATATTATATATAATAAAAATAGATTTGGCTGTCTCAGATAATTGTCGTACCTTTGTACTATGAAAGTAACAACAAAGACATATAATATCAGCCCCAAGCTACAGAAGAAAATAGTTAGGGAAACCATTAAGTGGTGTAGGGTATTCTTTGGTGAGAATAATAGAAGAAAAAATGAGTTCACATATTATGTGGGTCCCCAACCCAAGCGTCTACTTAAAAGATATGGTAAGTACTACGGGTGTTATGACTGCGTTAAAAATAAGTTGAATATATTCCCCGAGAATAATAAGAATATTAAAGACCTGATTAAAACCACCATTCACGAATATACTCACTACACGCAACCCATTCGTTCCAAGTATTACAAACTTGATGAGCAGTATGGTTATTTAAACAACCCCTTTGAAGTGGTTGCTCGTACAAATGAAAAGTTATATAAGAATTGTTGGAAGTCCATTAAAGGTTCTCTATAAGAACTTGACAATGACTGATGATTTGCTTGGGGGTGATATTGTCACCCCCATATTCGTATAGTCCCTCTATCTTCGCATCCACACATCCCCACTTAGTTGGGAGAATAGGTTTATTGGTCCATCCCCTCTTCGGTTTTTCAAAATATAATAACCCGAGTGTCACCCCACTCACACTAACCTCCACACATATACGTTCTTCACTCAGTTTATTTATGTCGTATGTCAATTTGTCCATAGTAAAAACATATAAAAAATGTGGATAAAATAAAGATATTCACATAGTGGTGGGGATAAATATATGTTAAAATATTTGAAAATGTCATATTGTCAGGAGGGGTTCGGAGAGGGGACAATCCCTTTCCCCCATATTACCGTATACAGGTTCTACCATTTCCTCCCACTTTTTACCACCATTATTAGGCTGGTTATAGGTAGAACCCCACTTTTTTCCCTCTGACAGTATCAGGAGGACCACTTTTTTACTATATATAAAATCCAGCTAAAAAAGGAGAGGTTAAACAAAATGCGGGTGGGTGAACGTAGTGAACCTTTAAACCATTATCTTCAACGAGATTTGGTTTCATAACCCCCATTTATTCCAACGAAAAAGTGTATAATATCCCATTAATTCAAAGGATAAAATGTCCCCATTAGTAAACATATAGTAGTGGGATTTTGTGGGAGATTATTACCATATGATAATGGGGGACTAACGTCCCCAAACATATATGGTTTAGTTCTCCCATAGTATGTAAGATATTATATAAAATATCGGATAAATTCCGATAGGTGTCTTTAAATTTTACAACTATCATATTATACCCACATAAGATATGTTATTAATATATGGGGGGGTAAATTGTCGCGGCAGTGTTGCGAGAATTTAATGAGGGGGATAAAGAATTAACTTATGAATGAGGACAACCCCATCCGCAGGAATGGGGGATTTGTTGTCCGAGTGAATGAGTTAATTCTTTATCTCATAATATTTATCTATTATGGATAATAACCTTAGGGTACTTAGAAGACTTCACGCTGTTGATGAACTTGTGGATTTGAGATTAAAAAAACCATTCACATTTGACATCTGTGATAGTAGGGATAAAGGATGGCTTTTGAACTTCATAGTAGAATCAGTTAATGAAGATATGTATTATACTTATTTTTCAGACCTTAATGATGATGAGGAGGAGTGGCATAAAGTATGGAATATGATAAATGATTATATTACAATTGTCCACTCCAAAAAGATTTTTGATTTCTATAATAGAAGATGTGGTAAGTAGTTATTTTTTCTTCTTTACACAATTTGGATATCTCTTTCCAAACATTGTCTTCATCCCCTTTTGAGTATATCCTTTCCAACACTTTTCTGTTAGTTCCGCTTCCGTCATTTCTTCTTTATCGGATTTTAATTTTTCTTTAACATACTTAACCAATGGTTCTTCATATTTCATATATGATTTCCAATATTCATTATCTGTTGCCGCATTATCAACATCATTAAATTGTTTTGTTGCGATGAGTTGTCTTATGGCGTCATAAATTGCGTCTTCCGAATAATCATACACTTTCATCCTATTCTTAACATCTTTAACCAATTGAGATAAATCATCGGGGCCAAATCTTCTTCTAAACCAATGTGTTGTACTTTCATTAATCCCCTTCTTTGTATCTTCATCCCTTAGTTTTTCCAAGTACTTATCCATCTCTTCTTTCTCGCTCTTCTTAAATGTTTTACGTACCTTTATATTCTTTGTGGATATTGTTAATGTTCCCGCTGGACCTCTTTTGATATAGATTTTATCTTCCTTTGTTTTGTGTAGTGGGACAGCTTGGAAATACCATTTTAACGGCATTCTGCTTGATGGTTTTAATATTTCAATAACCGCATATTCTGTATCGGTTATTTCTTCTCTCATTTCTTCTTTATCGGATTTTAATTGTTCTATAATATAATCACTATAATATTTCTTTAGATATATCTTCGCCATTTCATAATACTCTTCCCCACCCAAATCCAAATTATTTTCATTAAAAAATAATATAACCGCCGAATTACATATTGCATCTATAACAAAATCCTTTGATTTATCAATACCATTTGCATTTACTGCCGCTAAAATTATCTTCATAGAATCTTTAATTGAATCCTTAATTTGGGAATCTCTTCTTCTCATAAAGATATTAAACTTTCTATGATTATCTTCGTGCTCTTCTCTTAATACTCTTCTTATTGTTTCTTGTAAGTTCATAATTAATCTAACCATTTAGCGTTTAGTCCGATATATACATTAGGTTGTATAAACCCATCGGGGAATTGTATAAATGTCTGTGTGGTTCTATGCCACCCTTCACCTAATTCATATTTCCCATCTTTAGTTTTAAATAAAATAATTGGTTCTTCGGAAATACCCTGACTCTGTAATAATTCTTTTTGTGTTTCGTGTCTTTCAGTATCTTTGTCAACATCTTTTCTCACCTCACCCTGAATCCTACTTTGTAGTTCTTTTTTTGTTTTATCAGTAAAAATATCCATTGATATGGGAAAATCTTTTTGATATTCCCAATCTACATCTTTAACCCACTCGTCAATCCATTCTGTGATGCCTTCATATGTGTTGATGTCATCTGATTGTTTAATCATTTTATAAACCCAATCTCTTATTACATATTCAGGAGTGTTTGGTAGTTTTTCTTTTAACCAATTAAACATTCCTTGTCTTGTTTCTGTAACAATCCCCATCACCTCTTTAATTCTCTGTATGTTTTCTTGTAAGTTCATATTGTTAGAGTTTATCAACAGATTTAACAAATTTATGACATTTCTCAGAAACTCCACCCTTTTCGTGGTCTGTTATTGATATTTTTACTTTGTTGTAATTTATTGTGATGTCGGGATGATGGTTTTGTTGTTCTGCTATATTTGCAACCTTATTAACAAAATCAATTGAGTCATTAAAATCTTTGAATTTAAAAGTTCTCTCCAATTTTTCTTTGGAACTACCCCAATCTTTTGATTCTTTGATAATCATCATTTCGTGTATTCTATATATTTGTTCTTGTAAGTTCATTACGCAGGTTTTATATTTTCAGGGTTAAATACAACATATTGTTTTGATGTTACGGCATATTCATCTCCCGTATCATTCCAAGTATCTTCACCTATTATTATTCCATCGTGTCCATCCGCCACCAACATATCCATAAGTTGTTCTCTACCTTGACTATTTGCATCATCTAAATAACCATGCCAAAAATTATCATAGTACTTTGGATTCTGTAAGTTAATATGATATGGTTTTCCTTCCCGTTTTTCATTTCTGACGGACCAAGCAAATTTCTCAACATCTTCTTTATTCTCTGCAAACCATATTCCCCCACCTCTTGGGTCAAGTTTCATTTCTCCCGCTCTCCATACAATTTCCTTAACTTCGCTGTTGGAAAAATCACCATTGTTCTCGGGATTATATTCTTTTCTCCTGTATGTATTTAATTCTTTTCTTTTTTGGTCCGCCCTGTCCATTAAATGTTGGAGAAAGGACTGCTCATTTAGTCCCATTACTTCTTTAATTCTATTTATATTCTCTTGTAAGTTCATAATGATATAAATATCTCGTATATTTATAATAATATGAAATACGCAGTAGACAATTTTAGTGATGATGAATTGATGAAAATTATTCGTAAATTTATTAATCACATATACGGGAAACAATTAACTATGAAAGAAAATAGTAGTGGGTATCTTAGTTTCTATTCTTTGGGACCAGAGGAGCCGTATCACAGAAACTTATCAGGTAGATTGTGGGTTGATGATGATAGATTATATAATATAATAGAAACTTTCTTTTCAATAGATAAAACTCAGACACTTGCATTAATTGCATTTTATTTCTCAAATTTTTATGGTATTACAATAACGGATGCCGCATTTCAACCTCACACATTTTTTGCTGCGGGGGTTGATTATTCACAATTTGATGATGAGAACTACCAAGTTGAAGATGATGAGGACATTATAACTGAATCGCAGTTTGATAGATATAAGAAATTAGTTAGAAAATATGTTATATCTATGAAATATCCTGGCGTTTGCAAGATTGAGGTGATGGATGATGAAAATGAAGATAAGATGTATGTTCACGTTTTCTTTTCCGCCGAGTGGTATGCAGAGACCACTAATACTGGAGGTGAGATGAGTATTGTAAAAAAAGTTGTGGGAACAATTGTGGATATAAAAGAAGAATTGGAAGATACATTTTCTCCTATGAAATTTTATGTCGGACATAGCATTAGAGCAAATAAAAATTGTTAATATGAAATACATTATAACTGAAACACAAAGAGATAGATTAATGGTAAGAAGAAGATTACCTGAACTTAAAGATTTGATTCAAAACTTATTCCCTTTTTATTATCCTTGCGATTATGATTCTTTATCAGAATATATGATGGCAATGAAAGTTGAAATGTTTGAAACACTAACCCTTGATTGGTTTGAAGGTGTTGATGAAGATGTAATTTGGGATATGGTTACAGATTTATATAATGATTATATGGTTGATAACTATATTTCTAATTGTGGAAAAGACCAAAAATAATAACTATGAAATACATCATAACTGAAACGCAACTACATTATTTAAGAAGATTATCTATTATTGATAAGTTAATTAAAAGTTCTCTTGATATGTTTGATTTATGGCATTTTAAGAAAGTTGATGTTGATTATATGATTAAATTTCTTATGGTAGATGTTGCCGAATTATATTTTTTTAGATTCGCCGAAGACATTTATATTGATGGTGAGGATTATGGTAAATTAACAGATTTTCTTGAAAAATATTTGAATAGTAATTGGAGAGATAAACTTGAGAGCATAATAAAAAGTCATAAAGGAAAATGAAATACATTATAACAGAAGAACAAAATTTAAGATTATATAAGATAATGAAAAATCTTATGCTTGAAAGGCTTCCCCAACTTGGCTCTCCTCTTGAAAAAAAGAATATTTTTGTAAAGGGTAATAGTGGATATGGTTCAAGTTTAGATGACTATAACAAATTTACAACATTCTATAAAGATGCTGATGGTGAGCCTTGGTTTAAAGAATTTGATGATAGAGATAGATTTGAAGATTCCAAATGGGAGGTTAATGAAGGATTAGAATTTCTTTTTGATGTATTTGGTGAAGATTTGTTTATGGATTTTGTTAAACATTATTTTAACATAAACCTTAGAGTAAAAGGTAATAAGCCGTGGGATTGGGTTTTTAGATAATTATATTATATGAAATACATTATAACAGAAGATAAATTAAAAAAGTTTTTAAAAAGACAATTTGGAGTTGATTTAACAGGTAATATTGAAATGATTACTTCTGCTCTTCAAATTTCTCCAATATTTTTTAAACACTTCACCACAATACACATAAATAGTTATTTGAATAAGTACGGCCCGATGTATTTGATAAAAATAGATAAGGATGACGAAAAGTTTTTAATTCAAGATAGAGGAGATAGTGAATTATATATTTATTCAAGCCGCGGTTATAGTATTAATGAAGTGACTTTTTTTGAAAGGATTGGAATGGAGCCTATTATATCTGTTATGGATTTAATTGACCAGTATTATAAAGAGGAAGATTATATGTAAGCTGGTTTGTTGTTTAATTCTTCTTCTGTTGGTGGTATTACATAATATATGTTGAATAAACTATAATGCGGTTCAAATCCTATTCTTTGTGATAAATTTTCAATTTCTTTTGATAATTCATATGGTTGTCCTTTATAACTATTATCTGTAAAACGTTTATCAATCTCCATTCCGTAATATATAAACACATCTTCTTTTGATGTATAGTTTCCCCAATTTTTACTCAGGTTTGCAAAGTATTCAGGTTTGATTTCTATGAGTATTCTTGAACCCCAAGTGTTGCGCATCATTCCTTTATGAAACTCCTCCTCTTCTTTTAATTCAACTGAATAAAGTCCTTCAACCCAAAGATAATTACTTTTCTTTAGGATGAGTTTATTAATCATCTTTGCTAAAACTTCCTCTGAATGAGCTTTGTCTTCTCTTAAAACTTTTCTTATGGTTTCTCTTAAATTCATTATATCTCAGGATGATTTAATAACATTTTTAATATTTTATCTAATACATTTGATGGTAAATCTTCATACTCAATTGTCATTTCATTTACATAATCAAAAGTTTTTGAATCCCACAAATCTAATACTGCTTTATTTACACCTAAAAATGCAATTTCTTTATGTACATATGAATCTGTTGTTAGATGAATAGGTTCAAAACCAGCTTCTCCCATGCTAATTCCTTGATGTTTTGCCACTATCTTTTTAATGGCACTTATTTTATATTCATCATCTATTTCATCAACTTTTAGTATTTTTTTTAATGAATCTAAATCACTTGTAATTTCCATCGCCTTAACTAAATCTCCGTCCTTTACCATATCAAATAATACGTCTCTTAGTTTTGGTTTCTTATCCTCTCTTAATGTGTTTTTTTTAATTAGTGAGAAGTAATACCCCATATTATTATTTTTATCGCCAGGTTTTTTAATTAGTAATGGTTGTCCTACCATACCATCTAATTTTTTCTTAACTTCCTTCCAATCTAAATCGGGAAACCAACTCCCAAAATTTCTTAATAAATCATTCCAAGATTGAAATGTGTCTGAAAAACCATTTCCACCATATCTGTCTTCGTGTTTCCAAAAAACATATTTTGCATCCATTTCATCACCACTTTCATCAAATAAATTTTCAATAAAATCTTTTACATATTCACCATACTTTTCTTTAAGATAATCTGTTAGTTTTTGTTCTATCTCACGAAAAGTTTCATCATCCATATCTAATGATACTGATTCAATAAGTTCATATGATGTATCAAAACAAGCTTTATTAACGACCGTATCTATTGTTCTTTCAGGTTTAAAATATTTAATTGCAAACTTTCTTAAATAATTTATTATTTTATCTTCGTCAAAATCCATCAACCTCCTCCTTAATTGAATTGGCATATCAACACTTTCTTTTATCATTTCAGTATCTTCTGTAATTTGTTCTTCATCACCAAATTCATCAATATATCTTTTTTTAATTTTGTCGTAGTAATGTCTTTCCAAAAATTTCATTATGTTTTCTTCTTCTTCTTTTGTTATTCTTATTTCAGGTTCTTCAAGCTCACCTTCTTCACCCCAATATTCAAATTCTTGTGATACATAATCAATATAAACATTAAAAATAACTTTATCTACAAACCACTGAATTCCCGCTTTTTTCAATACACTATGACTTATATGACTAACACACCAATCAATTGCTTCATCAACAATACTATCCAAATTATTAACCCTTCTTAATACTTTGTTGAGAAGAGATTTGGTTCTATCGTCGCTTTCCTTTATCATTTCACTATCTTCACATTTTTCAACATATTTTGTATATAAATCAACATTTACTCCAAACATATTGTATACCACAAGCCAAATTTCATCCATTACTTTTTCTTCCTTCCCTATTACCGCTTGTGTTCTCGGCCAGTTCTTACTACCATATCCACCAATAAAATATACTGACACTTTATAATCATTATATTTACCTCCTGATATTGTTTCCCTGTCCCAAGGAGCCACCACTTCAACTTTACACACATTACCATATTGTGGAACAATAATTGTATCCAATAATTTAGTGATTAGATTAGTATAATCTCTCTCTTCTTTTAAAATTCTTCTTATGGTATGTTTTAGGTTCATTATGGATTAACTTTTAACATATTATAAAAATAATTGGTAATACCTTCAAAGTTCTTTGCTTTTTTTCGTTTCAAATCATTTCTTGTTTTAGATATTAAATTCTCAAAATGTGATATAGGTACGTTACGATAGACCGCATTTAAAAATGGAGTATCTTCTTTATCTATTACCCCCAATTTAATAAATTCTCTCACTTTTCTTGTTGCAAACTCATCAGCAATTATCTCTATTTCTTTCATCGTTTCGGCAGCCTCTTCAACACTTATCTCGCCCAAATAACATTCATACATTTTATCATCACCATATTTTTTATATTGATATTGGTGAGCAATTTCGTGAGCCACAACAAATAAAAAAGATGATAATGGATATCTAAAAATTATATTATTGAAGACAATCCCATTATGTAATGCCAATCCCATTGCAGGATGTTTAAATTGGGAAACTTCTATCTTCTTACAATTTGAATTTTCAATAAATGATTTGAGATTATCAATATATGGTTCAATTTCAGGATATTTAGATACGACACTGGTTAAGAATGGTTGTATCCCTTCTGTCTCTTCCTTTAATATTCTTCTTATGGTTTCTTTTATACTCATGGCAAATTAAATCCTTTTATGTAATGTTCAACTAACATAATAAATATTTCGTGAATATCTTTGTTAGACAGTTTTTCGTATGATACGTGAACATCGTTGAGAGCTCCATAACCAGCTTTATAAAAAACAGTCATAGATACTCTTTTAATTCCAAAATAAGCAATTTCCCACACCTCAGCATCAGTTTCCTTATAAACAATTGGGTCTTCATTCAAATCGTGAACTGATATTCCTCCGTGTTTTAAAACAATATCTCTAATAAAATTTTCCTCTATTTCCCTTGTTATTGTACCTTCACCAACTATTCTAACCAAGTCATCATAACTTCCAACAATATCAAGTGCATCTCCAATTCCTTTATTTTGTATTATATCAGTAAACTTTTTCGAGAGTGAGCTTGATTCAGTTAAACTTTTCTTTTCAATCGCCTTGTGATATACATTTCTTATTCTATCACCAAATAAAGATTGGATTCCGCCCTTTATTTCCAAGATTTCGTCGTCTCTATATGTAACACTTGATTCAACAAAAGTATCATAAATGTATTCCCAAAGGTGTTCTATAACTAAATAAACAAACTCTGTTTCACCCAATTTTTCAAGTGGTATAACATTTTTATCTCTCAAATGCCATTCTATCTCATCATATATTATTAAATCCAAATGATAAAGTAAGTCATTAGGATTTATCCTTCTAAAAAGCTTATTTAATTGTTTTTTTCTATCAATATCTTCCGTAATTTTAACTTTGGTATCACAAGGTAGTGTAATAACAATTACATCAAGATGGGGTAGAAAATCATTAATGTGTAATCTTACTTTAGTTTCAAATTCGGTGCCTCTTGTATGAGTTTCAAGAATTACAAGATAATGTCTAAAAGATTCATCATCTCCAAAGGTATTATCCATAGCCCTAACTTGGACACCGCATAGCATATAAATCTTCATATTCAAGACAATCTCTTCAATATATTTGCACCACTTATCTTTTTTAAACTTATTTTTCTTTCCCTCTTCTTCTGTTATTGTATCTTTGTTTAAAATACCCAAATCTTTTTTTATGTAATCTGTGTAATTATCTTTGATATAAAAATAAACCCAATCATATTCTTTATCTTCATAATCTATTTTATTAATATCACAAAAATCACCAATAACTAAATCAAACATCGTGCTCATTAACACATCCTCATCATATCTTTCAATATCATACTGGTAAGCGTGAGAATGTTGTGAGATTATGTCTTTGATTTGTTCTCCTCTGCGTCTCATAAACATCTCAAATCTTTTCCATTTTTTTTGCTCGTGACTATCACTTTCTTCAATAACAGGTTCACCATCACAATTGGATTCATCATAACGCTCTTTTATTTTCTTTGCATATATTTTGGAAACAACATCCCAAATTTCATTTGCATTATCCCTAAAAAATCCCTCCGAATCTATATAAGAAAACTCCGCCTTTAATGCAATAGCAAAATGACCCAGTCCGTGATAATCACAAGGGTATACAAAAGGATATGAGTTTCTAATTATACCCCATATCTCATCAAGCCTACGTAAAATTTGTAATCTTATGTTTTGTTCTTCTGTAATTATAAATTTCATCTTATATAATTATTTGTTATACTCCTCACAAGTCATTTTATATATTTCTTTGAGTTCATCACCAAACCAATCATAACACATACTAGTAACTATTTCATTAATCTCTTCATATCTATAATCATCAAACATTTCTTCGTGTGTTGATAAAAAGTAACTTACAGAATCATTTATAACTTCATCCATATATTGCCAATCATATTCAAAATCAGTGCATAATGTTGGGTAATTCATTTCCGCATCATCAATATATTCTTTAAGAGTTTCTTTATTAAGTCTTCTTTTAACCCATAACATAGGGTCTGACTCACATAATAATTTTGATTGTGATTCTGTTATTATAAATTTCATCTTATATAAATATCAAAATCCCTCCTTTTGGGGAGGGAATTAATTGTTTAATTATTTTTAATCTTCATCATCCTCATCTTCATCACCGACGAGAGAATAATTTATTTCATCAAGAATCACATTTACAGAAAAAGATTTACCTTTCTTATTGTGGAACTTTCCATCTTCGTATTCAGATAGTTTAGATGCATCACCCATAACATCAGGAAATACATATTCATTCCACATACTAATAATTTCATTCGCTGATGTTGATGAACCAACTTCAGAATGTAATCCTTTATATTTTTTTGGGATTTTTATGTCGTTTTTTCCCTCACTAATAATTTTTTTAACCAATCTTGTTAAATCAGATTCAGTTAATTTTACAATTTTTCTCATATTTTTTTATATTATTCTTCATTTAATAAACTTTCAAGTTCATCTGCCAGACTTTCAAGTTCGTCCATCCTTCTTCTTCCTGCTATACTCGTTCTAAAAAATCTTTTCTTATTTAATTTTCTAACTTCATCTACCAATTCCTCAAAACTCATATCATAAAGTTCATCTTCATCTATTATATCCATTCCCGTCAATAAATCAGTAATTTTTCCTGATACGTCTAATAACTTATCTGTGTGAAAATCTTCGTCTTCGTCTTCCTTTATTATTTTTTTAACCAATCTTGTTAAATCAGATTCAGTTAATCTTGTAATTTTTTTCATTATAAAGTTTTATTATAAATATCACTTATTTAGTAACTTTTTAGAATACTTTTCTCTGTGAAATTTTATTGCGAACCTGTGAACCTCATCCTGTATCTTTGCAAGAACGGAATAGTTCATACTATCCATAATAGATTTTCTTGAACCATCCGTGAGATGAATGGTAGATGACTTGTGTTTATCATCTTTGGATATGGAGATTAAATCAACTTTGTCTGTGATATGAAGAGCACCGAATACTTTGATTGCAACATTAAGTTGTCCAACCCCACCATCAATAACAACAAGGTGTGGTAGTTGTTTTTTCTCATCAAGTAAGCGTTTGAACCTTCTGTGTAATACCTCACCAAAAGATGCGTAGTCATTAGCGCCTGAGAATGATTTAATATTAAACTTTCTGTATTCACTCTTATCGGGAACCTGATTAACAAACCTAACTGATGCTGAAACATTACAATCACCCTGATGATGTGAGTTATCAAACGCTTCAATAATAACAGGAAGGTTCTTTAAACCCAATGTATTTTGTATATCCGCAGCAACTTTACCAATCTGTCTAACACGAACAGGTTCAACCGCAGTTTCAAGTTGATTAAGAGCGTTCAATCTGTGTAAATAGGTATTGGCTTTCTCAAACTCCATATTCTGTGATAAAGCGTTCATCTCCCTTGTTAATTCCTTTCTAACAAAAGAAAAGTTCAACTCAAATAACTTTTTGATTAACATTATGTTTTTGTAGTTTTGGAATATTACATCCTTATTAACACAAGGTGCCATACATCTACCCAAATGATACTCCAAACAAGGTTTGAATGTACCCTCATCAATAGTGGTGGTTTTGAGCTCATAAGAGCAAGAACGGAGAGGAAAAACATCGTGAAGTAGATTGTATACCTCCTGACACTTTAACCCATTTGTGAAGTCCATAGAAGGTTTACCTTCGGGTTTTTCTCTGAGGATTTCAAGACGTGGGACAGGTGGTTCTGTAATACAGATAGACCAATTACGGGTTTTATCATCCTTACCTTTGATGTTATACTTTGGGCGGTATAATTTGATTAGTTCTTCTTCAAGAGCGATTGCATCCTGTTCGGTGGGTGTGGTTCTAAACTCAACATCTTTGATATTCTCAACAAGAAGTTTGGTTTTACCTTCTTGGGTTTTTTTGAAATAAGAGTTGACACGTCTTGGTAGGTATTTAGACATACCCACATATATAATCTGTTCCTTGTCATCTTTGAAGATATAACAACCTGCAGATTTTGGTGCCGACTTGACTTTTTCCATTAACATAGGACAAAGATAGGATAATTATTTAATTCTGCCTATTAAAATTTAATATTTTTGTGGTACTATATTGGGGTATTCTATCAAAAAATATCAGTTCTTTTGCGTATTCACTACCATACACAGGTTGTCCTATGTAATCACTACCTACAACCATATAGTCAGGTTCATACTCTTTAATTAATTCAATCATATATTCTCTTGAAGAAAATATTTTAACATCATTAACACATTTGAGAGCCAATAACATATCAACTCTATCTTTAATATTATTGAATGGTCTGTCTTCCCCTTTAAGTTCTTTAACTCTTTCATCAGTATCAACCCCAACTCTTAAAGTTCCAAGAGAGGCGGCATATTCCAATAACCTAATGTGTCCAATGTGTAGAACATCAAATGTTCCGTTTACCCAAACTTTCATATCTTTATGGTGTTGCAACTCCTCGTTTTGATACAACAATCGAGGACATTTCATTTGCATATTTTAATGATAATTCAATATTTTTTGTCTCGTAATACTTCACAATAAATGATGCTGTAAATGTATCGCCAGCACCACTAACATCTATTGTCTCTTGTGGTTTTGGTGATGGATATGTGATTCCACTGAAACTACATCCCTCATCACCAAGAGTTGTTATAACATTTTTTAAATTACCTAAATGTTGATTATTCTCAGCCTCTTTTTTATTTAACTTAACAAATGTGAATGAGTTAATTACTTCTTCGGTTAATTTTCTTTTTGAATCAAGTATTGATAATTTTGATAATTCCCCAATTTCTTTTAATAATACCAAATCTAAAAACCCTTTATCATAATCACTAACAATTACAATGTCCATCTCCCTAATTCTTTCCTTATCAACATAAGTCATTTCAAATCTCTTAACTTTGTTCTCACCTTCATCAACCCTGATAAACATATGATTAGTTTTCTTATCAATATATCTTGTCTTTGTAATAAGTTCAGGTTGGGTTATTTTATAAACAATTGAATCTGTTGAGATGGAGTTAATATTCTGCACCACATTTCCCGCCATTCCGTCGTTTTTCTTAACTTCGTGTGGCGTTAAAACTGGTACAGGTGCTTCAGGTGAGAGCCTGTTTGCATCGCAATAAATGAATGTGTCGGTGCACGTTTCACCTATCACCAAAATTTTAATCTTCGTTGTATTCATAATCAGGATTGTTTTGATATACCCAAAAATGAAAATACACATTTAAGATTGTGAGCTCAATTTGAAAAGCTGGTGTATGACTATCTTTATATAAGTCAAGATTAACCCTGAACTTATAAAATGTTATTCCATCCTTAAAATCTCTAACAAATGCAAACAATTGTGCCTCCCAATAAATTCTTTTCTTCTTTGAAATTGTTCCGTGTGGTGTGAATCCTAAATACATATTTTAATTCTTTTTTAGTGTGTCTACTTTATAAATATAAGTTCTTGTTGCACTATAATCAACACCGCCCTTTTTGAACCTGTATGTGGTAATTGATTGGGTTGATGTTGTTCTTATCGCAGCCTCACAACTAACAAGGCTAATAATCGCCAATAAACATAATAACTTTTTCATATTTTATTCCATTTTTTATTTGAATCTAATTTAAAACTTCCCATATGTTCCATACCCCAACTTGATGGTGTTATAATTGAGAGAAAGGTTGTTTTATTCCCTGTTTTATACAAGTGATATGTCTCACCAATTATTGGGATGAAAGTGTATTGTGAGCGGTAAACCTCGTCATTCCAATACACCTCCTCCAACATCTTATCAAATTGTTCTTTAAGTTCTTCGTATCTTGTTGCAAATTCTTTATTTGCATTCATCGCCTGACTTTTCTTCCATCCATCAACATCATCAAGTTTTATTGCCGGTGCTCCAAGATTTGAACCATAAGTTAATTCTCTTGGGTAATACCCTTTTTCTTTGCTCCAAACAACTAAGTCAGGTTTTTTCTTACCCATTATTTAATTTTTTAATAATTTTATCTTTAAGTCCAACTTTTTTAATCCCTTCAAAATTATCGGTTGAGAAAAACTTATCTTCTTCATTAGTTATAGACATATACTTACCAACATTCAAATCATCAATAACAACATAGTTAGTGATATTATTTCTAGTTGCGTATTCACCGATTTGATATGCTCTGTTCATTGTTAAATTACCAAATGACGCAAGTTCACTTACTGTAACATCAACAGGTGACTTATTAACACCATTAAACTTAAATATTTTATCAATATCTTCCAAACTAAAATGTTCTCTCCAATCCGAGCTCAATACAATATCTGCACCTGTGGCATCCAAGATTTCATTAAACACTTTAACACATTTAGAGTCAAATGGATATGGTATTTTTATATCTTTTGCAATAGGGTTTTTGTCCTGAAATTTCTTTCGGTTCATCATATATTGCTTATGAGTCGCTAAAACACCATCAATATCTAAAAAGATTGTCTTCATACCACAAAGATAAGAAATTATTTTGTAATTAAAGTAAATTTCTCGGAATCTTCAATTAATTTTTTAATTTGTTCAGGACTTTCTTTTACATTAATAACTTGTCCCCCAATTGTATAAACAATTGAAAAATTATCATATTCTGTGATATTACATATCATAATTGGGTTAATATGATGTTTCAAATCACCCGCGGCTGAATTTAATTCTATATATTTGTTTTGCATATTTTTAATGTTTTATTTTACACTTTTTTAATTTTTATACTTAATTTGGAAGTTGTCTTTAATATATTCTATTTGCTCGTAGGTTAATGAACCACTCACATTATTTTCGTTCCACCAAGTAATAGGAACAAAATATGTACCTGTAAAATAATCACCTAACCTATTTGGATTGTTTAATCCAACATTTTTCTTTACTAACTTAAAGAGTAAATATGTTTTATTTCTTATAGAACAATCAAACTTTATTCCCGCCAAATAATTCTCTGAGAATACTGAATTACCCGTTATTTGGTAGTTGTCTTCAATATAATATTGATTAAGTGGTTCTCGTACTGGTTTTGGTTTCTCAACTTCAACGACAGGTTCTACCTTAACAACTACAGGTTTTGGTGTTTGTTTTTTAACTACTTTAGTTGTCTCAATTACCTTTGGTTTCTCAACAGGTTTTGGTGTCTCAATTACCTTTGGTTTCTCAACAGGTTTTGGCGGTGCAACAACAACTTTAACATTATCAAATTTTTCAACTCTACTTAATAATTTTAAATTATTTAAACTATCTTTTTCTCTAGCCTCTGAATTTTGTGCTTCAACAAATGCAGGAAAATAGTCGTCATCCACCGACACCTGAGCCCAACTTGTGTTTATCGCCATAATTAAACCTATGGCTATACATATTTTTTTCATATTACAATGTTATAATATTTTCTTGATATAGTCAAATTTCACTTGACTTTTGGGTGGGTGGATTAAACTTGTTTCTTAACCAATTCTTTACTCTTAATGGTAATGGGACGTGCAACGAACCTTCAATCTCGGCAAATATTTCATTCCAACTATCAAAATGTGTTGCAGGTTTATTGATTGTATCTATTTTATCTGTTTCTTTTTTCATATTAATCTTGTGTATATTCGTGAGTATCTGGACCATATGCCTTTAATATTGCAACCCCATTTTCAATAACATAATTTATTTCTTTTCCTTCTTCCGCCCACATTTTTAACCAAAAAGAATGCTGTTCGTGTATTGGATATGATACACCATTTACTTTTAATAACCAATTGTCCCATCCTGTTTTAAATAATTTACCTTTCATAACCATCTATAATTTGTTTAAATTTTATCATAAAATCAATATTCTCTTGCTCGTGATATACGTGTATGAGTCTAGCATAAATGAACTCCAAATGTTCTTTATCCTTATTTCTTTCCGCTTTCTCTTTGAGGGGAAGTTTCATATTGTTTTTCATAAGTTCTTTTACCCTTACGGCAACATCACCCATAAGTTCTTCACTAACTCCTGGTATTAAATCAATATTCATATTATTTTTTTTTATTTTTTCTTTTTAGTTCCCACGCCATCAGGAATCCACACACGGATATAACCCCAATTAAAACAGTATCATTTATCATATTATTATTTTTAATGCGAATCTTCTACATTGTGCTTTTCAGAGTAGATAAGGTAATCCGGGTTTATAACCTTACTCACCTTACTACGTTCACCACT
>Ga0114970_10001561_pt1 | contig 17136 bp, 14 predicted proteins | sample M_140205_XF_Meta_FD_87030 | JGI IMG/M metagenome (GOLD analysis project Ga0114970, IMG submission 87030) | Freshwater microbial communities from Lake Montjoie, Canada to study carbon cycling - M_140205_XF_MetaG | ecosystem: Environmental > Aquatic > Freshwater > Lake | place: Lake Montjoie... | reverse complement strand
TGATCGCTGATTGATTCCCTTCTCATGCAGCAATCAACCGGACGTATCGAATAGCGGCATCTGATGCCTGCTCGACGCAGCATCGACAACAAGCAAAGCCGTCATGTTGAATATCCGTCTGACCGTCGCGGAAGATGTCAGAATGTGAATGGGCCGCGCGCTTCCCAGCAGAATCGGCCCTATGGTAATGCCGTCACCCGCCGCAGTCTTTAGCAAATTGAATGAAATATTGGCCGCGTCGATGCCCGGCATGAGCAGCAGATTGGCATCACCCTTGAGCATTGAGTTCGGAAACACGGTCTTGCGCAAATCTGGATTCAGTGCCGAATCTCCATGCATTTCCCCTTCCACCTCCAGCGCCGGATCCAGGCGACGAATCAGAACCAGTGCGTCTCGCATCTTCGCGGCGCTCGGATGATCGCTGGATCCAAAGGAAGAATGCGATAGAAGGGCCGCACGCGGCACCAATCCGAAGCGCCGAATCTCCTCACAGGCCAGCAAGGTCATCTCGGCGACCTGTTCCGCACTCGGATCGTGATTCACGTAGGTGTCACAGATGAAGACGGTGCGACTCGGAAGCATGAGCACGTTCATTGCGTAGTAGTTCTTGACGCCAGGTCGCAAGCCGATAACCTGATCTATGTAATGAAGATGCAGAGCATGTGTGCCGAATGTTCCACAGAGCATGCCATCGGCCTCCCCCCTGTGAATGAGCATGGCGCCGATGAGCGTATTCCTTCTTCGCATTTCAATCTTTGCGTATTGCATTGATACGCCGCGACGTTCTGTCAACCTGTGATATTCAGTCCAGTACTCCCTGTAGCGGGCATCCCATTCCGGATTGACTATCTGGAGTTCCCGTTCCGCATCCATCCTCAACCCGTAGCGCTCAATGCGGCGCCGAATCACGTCAGGCCGCCCAATCAGGATTGGCATCGCGAGATTTTCATCGATGACCTGCTGAACTGCCCGCAAAACTCGCTCATCCTCACCTTCTGCGTAAACAATCCTCTTCTGCGCGATTTTTTTTGCTGCCGCGAATACCGGACGCATGATCGAACCGGAGTGATATACGAACTGCTCCAGCGACGCGCGATAAGACTCAAAGTCTTCAATTGCTCGTGTGGCTACACCGGACTCCATGGCTGCCTTGGCTACGGCAGGAGCTATCGCGGTAATGAGCCTCGGATCAAAAGGCTTCGGAATCAGATATTCGGCGCCGAATTTGAGATTCGGTTCGCCATAAGCTGCAGTCACCACCTCCGACTGCTCAGCCATAGCCAGATCCGCGATCGCCAGGACCGCAGCGAGTTTCATCGGTTCATTGATCTGGGTTGCACCAACGTCAAGAGCCCCCCTGAAGATGAACGGGAAGCAAAGGACATTATTGACTTGATTGGGATAATCCGACCGCCCTGTCGCTATGACAGCATCGGGGCGAACCTTCTTCACAAGTTCAGGCAGGATTTCAGGCTCTGGATTGGCCAGCGCCAAAATGAGAGGCCGATCTGCCATGCGAGCAACCATGTCCGGATGCAGCACCTTGCCTGCGGACAAACCAAGAAAAATATCCGCTCCGTCGACGATATCCGCCAACACTCTGGCATCCGTATCTCGCGCATAGCGGACTTTATTCTCGTCCATATCCACCGGGCGACCCGAATGCACCACGCCATGTATGTCGGCCACCCATATGTTGCTCATCGACAGACCAAGAGAAACAAGCAGGTCAAGACAGGCAAGGGCCGCAGCCCCCGCGCCGGAGCAAACCAACTTCGCTTGAGATATATCCTTGCCGATGACACGCAAACCGTTCAGTACGGCGGCGCCCACAATGATGGATGTACCATGTTGATCGTCATGAAAAACAGGTATTTTGAGTCGCTCGCGAAGCTTGCGTTCAATATAAAAGCACTCCGGCGCCTTGATATCTTCAAGATTTATTCCGCCAAATGTCGGCTCCAGCGCAGCAATGATGTCAACAAGTCTGTCGGGATTCAGTTCGTTGAGTTCGATATCGAAACAATCGATTCCCGCAAACTTCTTGAACAGGACCGCTTTCCCTTCCATCACCGGTTTCGCAGCCAACGGCCCAATGGCCCCAAGACCGAGAACTGCGGTGCCATTTGTGACGACACCGATGAGGTTAGCTCGAGATGTCAGGTATCCCGCTTCCTTTGGATCTCTGACAATTTCAAGGCATGCGGCTGCCACACCAGGTGAGTATGCAAGTGCCAGATCCCGCTGATTGACCAGCGCCTTGGTCGCTGTGATGGCAATCTTGCCGGGGCGCGGAAAACGGTGATAGTCCAGCGCGCTTCGCCGCAACGTTTCGTCCATGATTGCGCTCTCTTGCTATGCAATGGTTTTATTATACGCATGAGCAATTCGACAATTCCCCCCAACCACAGATCAGGATGCGACGTGCCCCACCCAAATAGCTCCATCGGAAATGGACTTAGGATTTCGACCCGCCTCGACTCAATCCAGCCCTTCCGAGTCATGGAGGTTCAGCGTCGCGCGCTTGAACTTGAACGACAAGGAATTCGCGTCATTCACATGGAGATCGGGCAACCCGATTTTCGTCCTCCACCGGCGATTCTGAAAGCTGGTGCAGATGCGATCCTGAATCGACCGCTTGGGTATTCTGACTCGTTAGGTATCCCCGAATTGAGAGAAGCGCTCTCAGACTACTATCAGGCGCGCTTGGGAGTTTCCGTACCGAAAGATCGCTTGGTTATCACCTCCGGGGCTTCTGGGGCCCTTCTGCTGACATTGGCGGCGCTTGTCAATCCAGGTGAAGAAGTGCTCATGGCAGACCCCAGCTCCCCTTGCTACCGGCACTTTGTTCACTTGTTCGGCGGAACGGCAAGATGTATTCCCACGGCAGACCACAATGCGTATCAACTGACGCTGGCTGATATCAAGGAAAACTGGAATGTCCGGACCCGTGGAGTAATCATTGCTTCACCGTCAAATCCGACCGGCACAATCATTGATTTTGCTGAATTGAAAGCCATTGCCAAATGGATTGCAGACCAAGGTGGTTACCTCATAGCTGACGAAATCTATCAGGAACTTGTCTACGAAGGGGCCAAAAACAGTGCCTTAAGTCTTGGCGAGGACGTATTTGTGATCAATAGTTTTTCGAAGTATTTCTGCATGACGGGCTGGCGTCTCGGATGGGCAGTCATACCTGAACAGTTCTTGGCGCTGATCGAGAAACTTGCGCAGAACATCGCCATCTGCGCACCGGTTCCGGCCCAATATGCAGCGCTAGCCGGATTCTCTGACGAGTCGCTGAGGATTCTGGATGCCCATTGCCATGAATACCGCCGTCGCAGGGATTTTGTGCTGCCCCGCCTGCGCGCGATGGGATTTGACATCCCGATCACGCCATCTGGCGCTTTTTACGTCTATGCCGGATGCCGAAACTTCTCAACGGATAGCGCAATTTTTGCAAAGGATGTACTGGAAAAGGCTGCCGTAGCGCTGACTCCCGGCTCGGACTTCGGCAGCTTCAGGGCCGAGCAATTTGTCCGATTTTCTTATACCAGATCTCTGGAGGAGTTGGATATCGGTCTGTCACGGTTGGAGAAATTCCTGTCGTGACACATCTCCACCAGATCCGTTCAATCAGCTCATTAACGAATCAGAACCGCTGATACGTCCAAATTGAAAGTCAAAGCGCCGAAGGCTGCGTAACAACCGAGGAGCGTGCAGACTGCTGATCACGCCGCAAGGCTTGAGCCAGCCGCTCCTTTTCGGCAAAGACCTTCAGTGCATACTGCCCGGAACTGTCGGAAGCAGCTCCCGCATAAAGTTGCAGGCCAGCTTCGGCACTGCCACCTCGACGAATGTAATCCTTGAGAATTCTGGCACCAATGAGTATGTTCGTTGCCGGGTCTAGTACGGCATCGTCACCACCATACTGAAGCAACTTATCTTTATGGTGCTGTGGGATCACTTGCATCAGCCCTTTGGCACCCATTTCGCTTTCGGCAATCGGATTGAATCGAGACTCCACCGCCATCACAGCCAATATAAGGAGCGGATCGAGTCCAGTACGCTTACCGGCAACATGTGCAGCCCCAACCAGTTGCTCAGTCGCATCATTTGCTACCCTGTAACGACGAGCCAAATAATTGGCCAATGACCTGTAGCGCGCTCCTTCGTCGCTTCCAACACCATCCTGAGTGCTAGCAGCAGGGACGACAGTCCCCTCATAGCGGATCGTACCGAACGCGAATGCCCCCCCCTTCCAAAATCCCGGCATCCCCTTGACTATAAGCGCCATTACAAAAACGATTGTAACTAAACCTAATATTGCAAGCCCGTTATGGACCGAGGAAATTAGCCCTTGATAGCGCATGCGGGCACTTAGAACTATTTCGGTAGCGTTCATAGCGTACCTCCAAGATAAATCCCCTTAGCCCCCGCTCATTCAAACATGACGAGTCATTTTGAGGCACGATTCGATCAACCAATTAAATTTTAAAATCGTAAGAAATTGATATGATTGAATTTAATAGGGATATTTCGATGGCTGGTGACAAAAATTCCGACCGCAAAGACCGCCCCAGAACTTATTTTGACAAACTCACCTGCCAGCATGGCTTGGCGCTATTCTTGCGCCAGCAAATTCCACCGAAAGCGGAATTTTTTTATTGTAATTAAAAACTTACGAGAAGTCAAGGCGCCGCCCCAGCGTCAAATTGGGCAACTTTCCATGCATATCCCAAAAAAAGAACCCGGCCCTGCTGCAATTCGACCTGCTAGAATCGCCAAGTCAAACGGCAGCAACGCCGGGAGATATTCTGGCACCGAACGCCTGCGGATCAATTTGGGTATTGAACACCCAAACTGTCCGCAGTTCATTCGGAACCCGCATTAAGGCCTTGACCCGGTTGGGAACGGCCAAGCTGCGGCAGGATTCAGGGCTGTCCTCACCCCAGGTGCGGCCGATGTTGACGACGGTGTTGCCACCGGAGTCATCATCGGTACCGCTACCTTTGCCGCAGGCTTGCTAGCCTTTCTTGCAACCGGCTTCTTAGCCACTGACTTTTTTTTTGCGGGTTTCTTCTTAGCCGGCTTTTTTACGCCGGCTTTTTTCTTGGCCGCTTTTTTTTTCGCGGGCTTCTTAGCTACTTTCTTTTTTTTTGCGGGCTTTTTAGCCGCCTTCTTCTTTTTCGCAGCCTTCTTTTTCGCAGCCTTCTTCTTAGCGGGCTTCTTTGCTGGCTTCTTTGCTGCCTTCTTTGCTTTTTTCTTCGTTGCCATGGTTACTACCTCCATCAAAAGTTAAAGGAACAGCATTTAGAGCACGACCTTGCAGGCTCGGGCTATTCGATTGCAGGAATGATCCCCTGACAATCAAATTTTTTTCCCGCTATAGGCGAGAGAAATTCTTGTCAAATATTCATTACTTCTACAAAAACTGCAATTCACCAGCTGACCTGAACGCAAGTTGCGCCGCATTACTGCGTGACATCTAATCCCAGGAAAGTGCCCCGCCAGTCTGGTATTCGATCACTCTCGTTTCGAAGAAGTTTCTCTCCTTCTTCAAGTCAATCATTTCGCTCATCCAGGGAAATGGATTCAACGCACCAGGGAACAGTACGTCAACTCCAATCTGCTGGCAACGTCGATTTGCAATAAATCTGAGATATTCCTTGAACATCGGCGCGTTCAACCCAAGGACTCCTCTCGGCATCGTGTCCTCTGCATAACGGTATTCAAGCTCCACTGCCTTACGCACCAGTTCCTGTATTTCTTCTCTGAACTGTGCCGTCCAAAGATGCGGATTTTCCATCTTGATTTGATTGATGAGATCAATGCCAAAATTGCAGTGCATGGACTCATCTCGCAGGATGTATTGGTACTGTTCCGCCGCTCCAGTCATCTTGTTCTGACGGCCCATCGACAGGATCTGGGCGAAGCCCACATAAAAGAACAATCCTTCCATCAGGCACGCGAAGACAATCATGCTCTTCAGGAGCTTCTGATCATTTTCTGGCGTGCCTGTCTTGAAGGATGGATCCGTCAAGGTATCGATGAACGGTATTAGAAACTCATCCTTCTCGCGAATCGACGGAATCTCATGATAGGCATTGAAAACCTCCCCTTCATCCAACGCAAGACTCTCGACAATGTACTGATAAGCATGCGTGTGAATAGCCTCCTCGAACGCCTGTCTCAGAAGATATTGCCGGCATTCTGGGGCAGAAATATGCCGATAGGTGCCAAGTACTATGTTATTGGCAGCAAGGGAGTCCGCAGTCACAAAGAATCCGAGGTTGCGCTTGATCACACGACGCTCGTCCTCCGTCAACCCATTAGGATCCTTCCAGAGCGCAATGTCCCTGCTCATGTTTATCTCTTGCGGCATCCAGTGATTGGCGCAGGCGGCAAGATACTTGTCCCACGCCCACTTGTATTTGAAGGGTACCAACTGATTGACATCGGTCCCACCATTGATGATTCGCTTATCTTCCACTCGAATGCGTCGAAGATCGGCATTGCTCGCTTCGCCGTTTGTCATGCGGGACGTGATGGGGGGCGAATCTGACCGCCCCTTCTCCATGTTCAAGGTCTGCAATCCAAGCGAACCGGCAGCACCTGCATCATCATCGAAGGACAACATACTCAACTTAGTACACTCCCACATGAATGTAGAGACTCAACCTGATGACGTGATTCACTGACAGGCCTCGCAATCGGGGTTATCAATCGAGCAGAAATTGGTCCCCGACATTACATCGCCCTGGGCGGATGCAAAATTGCCTGCATCAGAGGAAACGGCGTTCAACTGCCGAGTACTGACTGTCGACTTCTCCGCATGTGTTGCACCCATGGCGCGCAGATAATAGGTTGTCTTCAGGCCCCTCAACCAAGCAAGCCTGTACGTTTCGTCAAGCTTCTTGCCCGATGCATTGGCAACGTAGATATTCAACGATTGCGCTTGGTCAATCCACTTCTGACGCCTTGCCGCACATTCCACAAGCCAACTGGGATCAATCTCAAATGCAGTCGCATAGAGCTTGCGTAATTCCGCGGGCACACGGTCAATCCGAGCCAGATTGCCATCGAAATACTTCAGATCGGCAACCATCACCTCATCCCACAGGCCAAGCCTCTTCAAGTCACGAACAAGATGCTCGTTAGTAATCGTGAACTCGCCTGAAAGATTTGACTTAACGTACAGATTCTGATAAGTGGGCTCGATGCAGGCCGCTACCCCAATGATGTTGGAGATTGTTGCAGTCGGTGCAATAGCCAGGCAATTAGAATTGCGCATCCCGTAATTTCGAATCCGCTCCCGAAGCGGAGTCCAGTCCATCGCGGCCGACTGATCGACTTCAACATAGCCTCCGCGCTGCTCACTCAACAACTGAAGACTGTCCTGCGGAAGAATCCCCTTGCTCCATAACGATCCGGGATAGGACGCATAGCGTCCGCGTTCTTCTGCCAACTCGGTGGAAGCCCAGTACGCGTAATAGGCAATCGCTTCCATTGACGTGTCGGAAAACTCCACAGCCTCCTGTGAGGCGTAGGGGATTCTTAGTTCATGCAGACAATCCTGAAACCCCATTATGCCCATCCCGACAGGGCGATGGCGCAGATTGGAATTTCGAGCCTTGTCTACCGCGTAATAATTGATATCAATAACATTGTCGAGCATACGCATCGCTGTCGATATCGTGCTTCTGAGCTTGTCATGATCGAGTTTGCCATCCTTGAGATGCGCGATCATGTTCACTGATCCAAGATTGCAAACCGCAATCTCCCGCTCATTTGTATTGAGTGTGATTTCAGTGCAGAGATTTGAACTATGGACGACGCCTGTGTGCTGTTGCGGCGATCGAATATTGCATGGATCCTTGAAGGTAATCCAAGGGTGCCCGGTTTCAAAAAGCATGCTGATCATCTTGCGCCACAATTGCAGGGCAGGAATCTTCTTGAAGAGTTTCAAGTCACCGCATGCAACCTTATCCTCGTACCCGAGGTAGGCTTCTTCGAACGCTTTGCCGAATTTATCGTGCAGGTCGGGGGCATCAGACGGGCTGAGCAAAGTCCATTCGCCCGCCTCCATAACTCTTTTCATGAACAGATCGGGAATCCAGTTCGCCGTGTTCATGTCATGCGTACGACGCCGGTCGTCGCCAGTGTTTTTCCTGAGCTCGAGAAACTCTTCAATATCCAGATGCCACGTTTCTAGATACGAGCAAACGGCGCCCTTGCGCTTCCCGCCTTGATTTACCGCAACCGCAGTGTCATTCACGACCTTCAGAAAGGGAACAACCCCTTGGGACTTGCCGTTGGTACCTTTAATATGCGAGCCCATCGCCCGCACCGGCGTCCAATCATTTCCCAATCCGCCGGCATACTTGGCCAGAAGAGCATTTTCCTTGACTGCTTCGTATATCCCTTCCAATTCATCAGCAACAGTCGTGAGATAGCAGGACGATAATTGCGGCCGCAATGTCCCCGCATTGAAAAGCGTTGGGGTCGAGCTCATGAAATCGAACGTGGACAGCACGTTGTAAAATTCGATCGCGCGTGCTTCACGGTCAATCTCGTTCAATGACAGTCCCATCGCTACACGCATGAAGAAGGCCTGCGGAAGCTCAATCCTAGACTCGTGAATGTGCAGGAAGTAGCGGTCATACAACGTCTGTAGACCCAGATAATCGAATTTCAGATCCCGGCTTGAGTCAATCGCCGCACCAAGTTTCTTGAGATCGAAGGTGCCGAGCTTTGGATCAAGCAGTTCTGCTTTGATTCCCTTCCTGACAAATTCAGGGAAATACTCCGCATATCGGGTCTTCATTTCCTGCTGCGAGGCAACCTCCCCCAGCACTTCGGAGCGGATTGTATGCAGTAGCAGGCGCGCCGTGACATATGTATAAGCAGGTTCCCGTTCAATCATCGCCCGAGCGGACATGATTGCAGACTTGCGCAACTCCTCTACCGGAACCCCATCGTAGACATTCTTGAGCGTTTCGGTAACGATCAGATTGGGGTCCACCTCATTGCCCAGATCATCGCAGGCCGACTGAATAAGGCTGTTCAATTCCGCCAAATCAAGCGGCTTCCTGATGCCGCGATCGAGAACAGTGAAACTAGGTGCTTTAGAAGTCTTCTTCTGAGCAACTTCCTTAGCACGCGCTTCGGCACGCTTTTGACGATAAAGCACGTAAGTACGGGCCACTTCGTGCTCACCCGACCTCATCAGTGCCAATTCCACCTGATCCTGTACATCTTCAATGTGGAAGGTGCCACCGCCTGGCTGCCGCCTTAGCAGTGCGGTAACAACCCCTTCAGTCAACGTTGCAACCAACTCCCTTATTCTCGCGGATGCTGCTCCCTGCCCCCCCTCGACCGCAAGAAAGGCTTTGGTCATTGCGACCGAAATTTTAGCGGGCTCAAATCCGACGACGGCTCCATTGCGGCGGATGATTCTATGCTGCGAAAGAATTTGATCAGCCTCGGAAGATTGCTGAACTGTATGCATGCTAGCGCTTGCAGAAGACGGTACTGAAGAAAAATCTGCGGCGGTTTGCATGCGCAATCTCCTCTGATCCTATTGTTTTTTGAATTCGATATGAAGCGGGCAGTCGACCACGAGAACCACAGCAGCAACTACCACCCAAGTAGCCGGATGCACCTTGCCAATTTCACGGAATGCCACCTTCATGACCACAATATATAGTACCTCGCCAGTACCTTGCAACTAATTCTAGTGCGACGAACGGCAAGTTGCAAGCACACGGATCTGCCGAGGGAAGATCAGAATGCGTCAAATAAGGGGAATGATCTTCACGGCGACCACAACGACGCCGCCGGAATCGCGGTAGCGCCCGCAAAGCAACGCATTCATGGAAGGCCTCCGGAGCGGATAGGCTTCTCAAAGGTCTGCCTGATCTAGAGAACGGCTTGCTAGCCCGGGCCTCTCAACTGGCGGCAGGCCCCGCCCATCGATCTAACTGCAGCCCAATCGAGCATTGGTCCTGGATCAGATTTTCTATCGGGAGCGACATCCGAATGCCCAACAATGTCTCGAATAAGGTAGCGAGCCTTGACCAGAGCAATCAAGTTCGATAACGAAAAATATTGCGCCGCAGCGTATGGGATATCGTCCGCCCCCTCCAATTCGATCCCAATGGAAAAATCATTACATTTCTCGATACCACGCCACGACGACAACCCAGCATGCCAAGCGCGATTTGCGCATGGCACAAATTGAACCACCCCCCCATCCCTGCGAACAAGAAAATGAGCGGAAACCCGGATTCCCAGCAAATCACCGTAATAGGGATGACTGGAATGGTCCAGTGTATTGCAGAAGAATCTCTCAATCCCGTCGCCATGAAACTCACTTGGAGGCAGGCTGATCCCGTGAATGACAAGGAGGGATACATCGGTACCAGCCGGGCGCTGATCCAGATTCGGCGAGACTACCTGCTTGGCAAAAGCAACGACACCGAAATCGTCGATTTCAGGCATAGGTACGGCCCATTCAATCGATGCCAAGTCTGGCCATTCGATACCTCAGTCCCCGGAATGTGATGCCAAGAATCTTTGCAGCCGCGGTTCTATTGAATCGCGTGGCCTCCAGCGCCTTGAGGATGACTTCCTTCTCAATCCGATCAAGGTATTCGGGCATTGGCAACGACAGGTCAGTCAGAGAATCCCGACGGTCAATTGAGCCAGAATAATCTACGCCCAATCTGGAGGGCACTAGCTGGAGATCATCGGCACGTATGACATCCGTAGCCGATAGCGCAACAGCTCTCTCCAAGATATTTTCAAGCTCACGGACATTACCCGGGAAATCGTACCTGACAAGAGACTTCAGAGCATCCTCTGCCAGGCGCGACGGGGCGCCACGTTGTCCTGCTGCGGCAATGCGCTTTAGGATGAGGGCGGCCAAGGTTCCAATGTCATCACGACAATCACGCAGCGGAGGCATCTTCAACTCGATAACCGCCAGGCGATAGTAAAGATCCTGCCTGAATCGCCCGCCCCCGACCAACGCCGCAAGATCCTGATGAGTCGCACAAATCAATCGTACATCCACAGATTCTTCCAGATTTGCACCTACCTTGCGCACCTTCTTTTCCTGGATCGCTCTAAGAAGTTTCACCTGCATACCTGTTGGAAGTTCCGCGATTTCGTCCAGAAACAGGGTCCCGCCAGAGGCTGCCTGAAAAAATCCATCGCGATCTGCATCAGCGCCCGTGAATGCACCCTTCCTGTATCCGAAGAATTCACTCTCCATTAGATTGTCCGGAATTGCACCGCAATTCACTGCGATGAATGGACTGCCCTTCCGACTACTCTTCGCATGAATCAGCCTGGCAGCCAATTCTTTGCCACTCCCAGACTCACCTGAGATGTAAACGGGCGCCTGACTTCGTGCAACCTTATCAATTAGGCCTCGCACCTGCTCCATGGCAGAACTATCACCGATGAGATCCAAGGACTCTGAGGACAACGACTGCACTTTTGCAGGTATTGCAAGCGCAGATTTGATCAATACACGAAGCTGCTCAAGCGATAGCGGCTTCGTAAGGTAGTCAAATGCTCCGGCCTTTAAAGCCGCCACGGCGGTTTCCGGGCTTCCAAACGCGGTAATCACTGCGACAGGCAGATCATTCCCCTCAACTGCGATATGCCTCACCAATTCCAATCCATCTCCGTCAGGGAGCCGCATATCCGTCAAACAGAGGTCAAACTCTCGTTCAGACATCAGCGCCTTGGCTTCCGCAATGGAAGCCGCAGTTTCCACCTCAAGCCCCATGCGGAACAGCGACATTTCAAGCAATTCTCGAATATCGGGCTCATCATCGACTACAAGGACGGTCTGCCCCACCCGTCGACCGCGGCGTAGGCTGTCACGCGTCATGTTGGAGCGAATTGCCATAGAACCCTGAAGTCGGCGCCGTTGCGCCCGTCAACATAATCAAGTGTCGCACCATTGGCCGCGCATAATTCTCTAGCAATGTAAAGGCCGAGCCCCGTTCCGCTGCTATAGGTTGTGAAAAATGGCTCAAAGAGCTGCGCCTGAAGTTCTGAAGGAACACCACCGCCATCGTCAATGACATGCATTTCCAATCCGTGCCGGCGACGAACTACACGAATAAGGACACTGCCCCCATTCTTGGTGCAATGCCTCCAAGCATTTCGAACCAGATTCCAGATGATCTGATTAAAATGAACAGGATCGACCTCAACCTTGCTGCCTTCCGAAATTTCGAATGTCAAAACACCCTCGTTAATCCTCTCGATTTGACTGAACTCTTGAACAAATGACTTGATGGCGTCACCCAGATCTATCTCCTGACGCTTGGCTCGATCACGTCGAGACAGCTCAAGTACATCATGCACCATTCGATCCAGTCGATTCGCATTGTCTCGAATGATTGTTACCAAACGACGGGTTTGCGCATCTCCCCCGATATCAACCAACAAGTCACCAGCGTGAGTAACCGCTGAGAGTGGATTTCGTATTTCATGGGCAATATTCGCCGTCAGCCGCCCGAGTGCAACCAATTTTAAATGCTGCGCCTGCTCCTCTAGACGCGACTGATCTTCAAGGAAGACCAGTGTAAAGCTTCCACCATCAACACCAACATTGACAAAACGGGTTCTCACGTTACGACCCGTTTCGCCCATTTTCATGGTTTGACTGTATTCAAGCCGTCCCGACCGCCACGCCGACAATCTTTCCGCCAGTTCAGCGGAATACGTTTCAATCTGATCCAACTCAGGTGCGGCCCGCCCAAGTAGAGTGGTCACCGCGGGGTTTTGCTGTTGCACAAGGCCATTTGAATCGACAACCAGAATTCCATCCTGTACATCCTGAATGACTAGTTGATTGATCCGAAGCTGATTCGCGAGATCAATACCACGCTGCCGCGCAACTCGCTCGTTACGAATCACCCGCTGCGCCAACTGATTGGTGATCAAGGCAGTCGCGAAGTATCCAATGGAAAGTAGTCCAGGCTGCAGAAAGTTCGCGGTACTCGCATCGTGCACCAGCACCCAGTAGGACTGCTCAAGAAGCAACGCTATCGAGGCAATAGCCGCATAGAACAGCATGAGAACGCCACGACTCACGAGCGCCGCACCGGCAAGTGATATAAGAAGCATCACCCCTATGCCGCTCCGAAAGCCTCCTGAGGCGTACATCATCAGCATGAGTGCGACGATATCGGCCAGAACATGAACCGACAATTGAAGATCAAAGTATGTAGGCCACTTGCGCATTGCCGCCTGGAACAGCACGGCAAGCCCGAGATATCCCGCACTGGCGTAGATGAATAATCGAATGGAATGGGATCCAAGGTTCAGCAGATCACCATACATAACGACAGCCAGGAGAAAAACAGCGGAAACGGCTATCCGGTAAAAATTGAAGTACTTGAGAGAAACCCAAAATGACTCAATCGAGTCGGACTGTGCTTCGCCTGACTGCAAACCAGCAAGAGACACCGATGGCACGTCAAATGCGTTGATCACTGCGAATCAACCTTGCTCAAGGAGTGATCTTCAGAACAGTAAAATTTTCCGGATCCCTCGATTGCCTCGCTCCTTGGGACATTTACAGCACAAAACGAGCAAGACACCATGATCTCTGAGACTGGACTAGATTGATTTCTTGCGGCATCACGTCGCCGCTTTCGCCTATGCCCTGCCCACAACACATAGGCAATGCACATCAATACTCCCCAGAATAGAAACTTTCCCACGAAATTTCCTATTAAGAATCTGCAGGACAGGTCAAGGCATAGAACACGCCTGAACTCACTTCGAAATAAAGGCAGAACATGAGGGGGATATTCTGAAGCGGAATTGGTCGGGGTGAGAGGATTCGAACCTCCGACTCCTGCGTCCCGAACGCAGTACTCTACCAGGCTGAGCTACACCCCGATTCCGTTGAACGACTTCGCTGAATGGCATATTAAGCAAGGGGATTTTGTAATCAAAATCTCTATCACCCGTAGCGACCAAGTCAATGGTCACGTTCAACAGCGAAGTATGACAATTCTAGCAGAGAATCCTTGTACTTTGAACTCTTCAGTTCAACGATTGCGTCACGACATTTTTCAGCTTCCTGGGTCGCAGCTGTCTTAGCATAGTCTAGTGCACCAGTAGACTGGATAGCAGCCATGACATCAGCAAATCCAGCCCTTCCACCTTGCTCAATCGCCTGATGCACTATTTGCATTTGTTCAGGTGAACCATTCTGAAGGACATGAATCAATGGCAATGTCGGCTTGCCTTCATTTAGATCATCACCAAGATTCTTTCCGGTACTCGCAGCGTCCCCTGAATAGTCGAGCACATCGTCGATCAATTGAAACGCAGTGCCAATATGCATCCCGTACTGTCCAAGCGCTGCAACAAGAGCGTCTGGCACGCCCGCGATGAGCGCTCCCAGTTGCGCAGCGGCTTCAAACAATTTAGCAGTCTTGCGACGAATCACTGTGAGATATTCCGCCTCGGTGATGGCGGTATTATGGGTATTCAATAACTGCAGCACTTCCCCTTCCGCAATAGTATTGGTTACATCCGCAAGTACACGAAGAATCCGCATATCTCCGGTCGCCACCATCATCTGGAACGCTCGCGAGTATAGAAAGTCGCCGACCAGTACGGAGGCTGCATTGCCAAATTCTGCGTTAGCCGTTTTTCGTCCCCGACGAAGTTCAGACTCATCCACCACATCATCATGAAGAAGTGTCGCCGTATGTATAAACTCCACTACCGCCGCCAGTTCATGATGGCGATTGCCGCCAGCGTATCCGCACGCTAGCGCGGATAGGAGAACCATTGAGGGTCGTAATCGTTTGCCCCCACTACCGATGATGTGTTCTGCAATGGCCCTGATGATGACCACATCGGAATCCAGACTACGACGAATAATGTCATCAACAACCCTCATGTCATCTGCTATGACTGAGCGAATTCTGGCAGCGCTACTGGCAGTTGAGATTTGCAATTTTTAGTCTTTAAAAATCAATTTGTTACACCACATTCGGGATGCATGGAAATAGCTGATGGCGAAATTTGCAGCCGGGAAATCATAGCATAATGGCTCTTGCCTCTTTCACCCTACATTGCGTATAATTACAGGTTATCCAAGCGCTTAGTAAAAGGTTGATCATGTCCTATGCCGTCATAAAGACCGGTGGAAAGCAATATCGCGTCGCAACTGGTGACAAATTGCGAGTCGAAAGCCTAACAGCTGAGGTTGGCTCGGAATTGGTTATTGACCAAGTTTTAGCTATCGGCCAGGGGAATGAACTGAAAGTTGGCGCGCCACTCGTTTCTGGTGCCCAGGTTCGAGCCAAAGTTATCTCTCAAGGTCTCGGCGAGAAGATTAAAATTTTCAAGCTGCGTCGACGCAAGCATTATCAGAAACATCAAGGGCATCGCCAGCAATTTACGGAAATTGAGATTACCGGCATCACTGGTTAACACGTCATTATCGGCGTTTATTTCGCATTAATGCTGATGCGTTAGCGCCCCAGACCAAGAGAGAATATATATGGCACACAAAAAAGCCGGCGGCAGTTCCCGTAACGGGCGCGACTCAAATTCCAAGCGTTTGGGAGTGAAGCGTTTCGGTGGTCAACTCGTACTTGCCGGGGAAATTCTTGTTCGACAGAGAGGCACTCGAATTCATGCTGGTGAGAATGTAGGCATGGGTAAGGATCACACACTGTTTGCCAAATCGCAGGGAGTGGTTCTGTTTGCGACCAAAGGCCCTGATAGCAGACACATTGTGAGCATCGTCTCCGCATAAGCCCCCCACTCCCTGCACGAAAGCCCTATCGCGTGCGGTAGGGCTTTTTTGTTTCCGGCTTCATCATTTCCGAGAAGTCCAAATCGCCACAGTTCCCGAACGAAAGCTGCGAACCCAATGAAGTTCATAGATGAGGCGAAAATTGAAGTACACGGTGGTAAAGGCGGAAATGGCGCGATGTCGTTCCGACGGGAGAAATTCATCCCAAAGGGCGGACCAGACGGAGGCGATGGTGGCCGGGGAGGCTCAATATTTGCCATTGCCGATCAAAACATTAATACGCTTGTCGACTATCGTTTTTCCCGGATGCATCGCGCCAAAAACGGCGAAAGCGGACGCGGAGCACAATGTAATGGGGCCGGCGCGGATGACATCCATCTCAGAATGCCAGTTGGAACTGTCATCACGGACATGGAGACGAATGAGGCACTTGCAGACCTTGCCATTCATGGCCAGTCAGCCGTTCTGGCTAGGGGTGGCAAGGGAGGTCTAGGGAACGTTAATTTCAAAACCAGCACAAACAGGGCGCCACGAAAAGCGACCCCCGGAGAACCAGGCGAAAGTCGCGTATTGCATATGGAACTGCGCGTTCTGGCAGACGTAGGCCTTTTAGGATTGCCCAACGCCGGAAAATCCACCCTGATACGTGCAATTTCCAGTGCGCGCCCCAAGGTCGCCGATTATCCGTTTACGACTCTTCACCCGCACTTGGGAGTCGTTCGCGTTGACACCGATAGAAGCTTTGTCGTCGCGGATATACCCGGTTTGATCGAAGGTGCCTCCGAAGGCGCTGGTCTCGGCCATCAGTTCCTTCGACATCTCGCAAGAACCCGCTTGCTTCTGCACGTTGTCGACATGGCCCCCACAGATCCGAATGCCGATCCTGTAAAAGATGTCAGGGCAATAGCGCAAGAACTCCGGAAGTACGATGAGAATCTGTTCGCCAAACCGCGCTGGCTTGTCATGAACAAGACGGACATGTTACCCGTCGAGAGCCGCCCTCAAATCATTCAGGAGTTCCTAGCGTCGCTAGGATGGAATGATCGCAGCTTCGGAATTTCTGCGTTGACGGGAGAAGGTTGCAGAGAACTGACTTTTGCCATCATGGAACACCTTGATTCAATTCCCAAGGAGGAGACACCGGGTGACGACATCTAGGCGAATAGTTGTAAAGGTTGGCAGCACCTTGGTAACTAATCAAGGTGCTGGCCTTGACAGAAATGCCATCGCGAACTGGGCAAGTCAAATTTCGCGCCTGCGGGCGCTAGGTCATGAGGTTGTGCTGGTATCCAGCGGAGCCGTGGCCGAAGGCGTTCAACGCCTAG
>Ga0114970_10001560_pt1 | contig 17141 bp, 15 predicted proteins | sample M_140205_XF_Meta_FD_87030 | JGI IMG/M metagenome (GOLD analysis project Ga0114970, IMG submission 87030) | Freshwater microbial communities from Lake Montjoie, Canada to study carbon cycling - M_140205_XF_MetaG | ecosystem: Environmental > Aquatic > Freshwater > Lake | place: Lake Montjoie... | reverse complement strand
GCCGGCGCCAACTCGGTGTTCCTCGGCGAGCGGTTGCTCACCACGCCGAACCCCGGCCAATCTCACGATGAGCAGCTGCTCGACAAGCTCGGGATGCGACTGACTCCCGGCGACGTCGACACACTGCATGCCGGCTGACCACTCGCTCGAATCGCGGGTCCGCGCGCATCTGGCGGGCCTGCGCTCGGACGATCTCCTGCGGACGATGCGGTCGCCCATTGGGGTCGACCTCTCGTCGAACGATTACCTGAAGCTCGCCGTGCATCCGAAGGTCGTCGCCGCCTTCGCCGCCGGCCTCGCTGACGGCGGCGCCGGCAGCACCGGTTCGCGCCTGCTCCGCGGTGAACGCAGCGTCTTCACCGCCGTCGAGCGCCGCTTCGCCGAGTTCAAGGGGACGGAGCGCTCGCTGTTCTTCTCGTCCGGCTACCTGGCGAACCTCGCGGTCCTCACGACGCTGCCAGACCCGGGCGACGTCATCTTTTCCGATTCCCTGAACCACGCCAGCCTGATCGACGGGGTCCGGCTCTCGCGCGCCACCCGCGTCGTCTTTCCACACAACGACGTCGCCGCGCTTGCGCGCCTGATCGCCGACACGCCGTGCACAGGGCACCGCTTCGTGGTGGTCGAGTCGCTCTTCAGCATGGACGGCGACGAGGCGCCGCTCGTCGACTACGCGCGTCTCTGCCGCGAGTCGGGTGCGCTGCTGCTCGTCGACGAGGCGCACGCGGTCGGCATCTACGGCGCGAACGGCACGGGCCTCATCGAGGCACACGGCGTGTCGGCCGACGTGCTGCTGTCGACGAACCCGGCCGGCAAGGCGCTCGGCGTCGGCGGCGCGTTCGTCGCCGGCCCGGAGTGGGCGATCGAGTACCTGGTGCAGCGGGCTCGCCCCTTCGTCTTCTCGACCGCCGCACCGCCGGCTATGGCGCACGCGCTGCTCGCCAGTCTCGACGTCATCACCGACGAACCGGCCCGCCGCGACCGGCTGCAGGCCAACGCGCGCCGTCTGCGCTCGCGCCTGCGCGCGGCCGGACTCGAGGTGGCCGACAGCGCGTCGCAGATCATCCCGGTGCACATCGGCGCCAACGATGCCGCCATGGCGCTGGCGTCGACGCTGCAGTTGGAGGGGTTCGACGTGCGCGCCATCCGGCCGCCGACCGTGCCGGTAGGCACGGCGCGCCTGCGCGTCTCGGTGAACGTCGGTATCAACATGTCGATGGTCGACGAATTTGCGGCGCTGCTCGTCGCCGCGATGCAGGAGGCAGGGCTATGCTCCGCGGCCTCTTCGTAACCGGCACCGACACCGGCGTCGGCAAGACCGTTGTCTCGGCAGCGCTGCTGCACCGCTTCGCGCGCGTCCCCGCCCTGCGGTACTGGAAACCGGTGCAGACCGGCATCGAGCAGGACGACGACACGGCCGACGTCGTGCGCCTGAGTGGTGTCGGCGACGACCGCGTCCTGGACGCTGGCGTCCGCCTGCCGCGTCCGCTATCGCCCCATCTGTCAGCATCGCTGGCCCACACGGCCATCTCGCTGGCGCCGTTGATGGACCTGGCGTGGAGCCGCGACGACACCACCCACTGGATTGTCGAAGGGGCCGGCGGCGTGCTCGTACCGCTCAACGAGCACGACCTGATGGTCGACCTCATCACGGTGCTCGGCCTGCCAGTGCTGATTGCCGCACGCAGCGGGCTCGGCACCATCAACCACACCCTGCTGACAGTCGAGGCGCTGCGCGCGCGCGCCATTCCCATTGCCGGCATCGTCATGGTCGGTGAGCCGAATCGCGACAACCGCATCGCGATCGAAACCCGGGCGCATGTGACGGTGGTCGGGACGCTGCCGGTGCTCGATCCGCTCACCCCGGAGGCATTGCAGGCGGCAGTCGCGGGCATGAGTGGGCTCGCCGAACTGGACCAGTACTTCCTGTGACGAACGACGGGGGACAGCGCCGCACCCCGGCTTCCGATCTGGCCGCCAGGGACGCCGCGCACCTGTGGCATCCCTATACGCAGATGCTCACCCGTCCGGCGCCTATCCCGATCGTGCGAGGCGAGGGCATCTATCTCTACACGGACGATGGGCGTCGCCTGCTCGACGGCACCTCGTCGTGGTGGGTGAACATCCACGGTCACGCGCACCCGGTGTTGAACGACGCACTGGCCGCGCAGGCACGAGAGCTCGAGCACGTCATCTTTGCCAACTGCACGCATCGTCCTGGCGTCGAACTGGCGGAGCGTCTTGTGGCAGTCCTGCCGAGCGGGCTGACCCGCATCTTCTATTCGGACAACGGCTCCACCGCCGTCGAAGTCGCGATGAAGATGGCGAGCCAGTATTGGAGCAACCAGGGGCAGACGCGACGGACGTTTCTCACGCTGCACCACGCGTATCACGGCGACACCGTCGGCGCGATGTCGGCCAGCGAGCGGTCGGTGTTCACGCAGCCGTTCTCGCCGATGCTGTTCGACGTGGTGCGCGCCCACGCACCCTACTGCTACCGCTGCCCGATGGGCCTCGAGCGCAGCACGTGCCGCATCGAGTGTCTGGGCGACGACGTCTGCCCGGTGGCGCTGTCGCCGGAGCCGTGGGCCAGCACGCTCGGGGCGCAACTCGAGCGGCTCGGGAGCGATGTGGCGGCGGTGCTGGTCGAGCCGATGCTGCAGGGCGCCGGCGGCATGATCGTCTGGCCGGCGGAGTTCCTCGCCGGCGTGCGCCGGTTGTGCGACCAGCACGGCGTGCTGATGATTGCCGACGAAGTGCTGACCGGCTTCGGGCGGACCGGGCGCTTGTTCGCCTGCGAGCACGCCAACATCACGCCCGACATTATCTGCCTGTCGAAGGCGGTGACCGGCGGCTACCTGCCGCTTGGCGTGACGGCTGCCACTGAACGCATCTACGAGGCGTTCCTCAGTGACGACCGCACCCGCACGTTCTTCCACGGCCACTCGTTCACCGGCAATCCGCTCGCGTGCGCGCTCGCGATTGCCAGCCTCGACCTGGTGCGCGACACGCGCGCGGTGGAGAAGGTGGGGCAGCTCGAAGGGTGGCTGCGCCGCGGGCTCGAGCCGCTGACGTCGCACCCGAGCGTTGGCGATGTGCGCGTGCTCGGCGGTGTGGGCATCGTCGAACTGGTGAGCGACAAGGCGACGAAGGCGGCGGGCGGCTACCTGGACGACGTCGGGCCGCGGCTGACGAAGGCGTTCCTCGATCGCGGCGTGCTCCTGCGGCCGCTCGGCAACATCGTCTATGCGATGCCGCCCTACGTCATCACCGAGGACGAAACGGCGTGGCTGACCGCGCAGATGCGCGACGTGATTGACGAGGTGCTCGGGGCATGAATCCGCGTCGCCGTGTCGTCACCGCCGTGCTGCTCTGGGCGGTGTTCGCGTTCCTGGTCTGGAACGTCGTGTTCGACCGCATCATCGTCCTCGCCGGCAGGCGCTACGCGTACGATGCGACGCTGGCGTTCCGCGCCGGTTACTACCTGCGCATCGACGACGTGATGCGCCCGGCGATCGCGCACGGGGTGCGCGTCGCGTCGATCGCGGCCGGCCTCATTGTGCTCGTCGCGGTCGGTCTGATCCGACTGGCCGCGGATGCGGACGATGCACGCCGACGCGTTGATGAGAAGGCGTCGTCCGGCTAAAGCCGTTCGGTCCGGCTGAAGCGGTTCGGTCCGGCTAAAGCCGTTCGGTCCGGCTAAAGCGGTTCGGTCCGGCTGAAGCCGGACACTACACCAGTCCGTAGGTAGTGTCCGGCTTTAGCCGGACCTTCTGCTACCGCCGCGTGAGGCGCGCTTCGATACCCGGCAGCGCCGCCAGCAGCACATCGCCCACGGCCTGCAGACTGCGGGCACTGAGCTGCTCGATAGTGTCCATCGGCGTATGCCACGCGTCGTACTCGAGGTCGATGATATCGACCGACGGGATACCGGCCTCGAGGAACGGCAGGTGGTCGTCCTCGATCTCCGTCACATCGTTGATGAACACCTCGTCGAGCTTCTGGGTGCGGGCGGCGCTCCAGATGGCGTCGGTGAGCCAGCGCGTCGAGTTCAGGTCGCGGCGGACGCGCAGGTCGCGGTCGCCGATCATGTCGACGAGCAGCATCGCCTTGAGCGACGCCAGCGTGCCGGTCTGCTTCGCCACCTCGACGTAGTGGCGGCTGCCGTAGGTGTGGTCGGGTGCCTGCCATTCACCGATCGCTTCCTCGCCGTCGAGGAAGAGCAGTTCGATGGTGAGCGCGTGCTTGCGGTCCTTCAGCACCCGCGCGAGCTCGATCAGGAACGCCGTGCTCGAACCACCATCGTTCGCGCCAACGAAGCGGAACTCGCGGTAGCGCTTCGTGTCGAAGTGGCCGGCGATGACGATCCGGTCGGTGCTGGCGCCGGGGATGGTGGCGATGAGGTTGACCATGTGGACGCGTCCGGCAGGCGTGGTGTCGTCCCACGCCTGTTCGACGACGTTCACCTTCAGCTGCGCGAGCTGGGTCTTGATGTACTGACGGGTCTGGTCGATGGCCGGGGAGCCGGCGGGGCGGGGGCCGAAGGCGAGGACAGCGCGGAGATGGTCCCAGGCGCGGCTCGCATCGAAGCGCGGCGCTGCCGCAGGGGTCTGCAGCAGCACCAGCGCCAGGACGAGAGCCGGCCGGAACACGTTATTGACGCTTGTCCTTCGAGATGTAGTCGCGCGTGTCGTAGCCGGTGTAGATCTGGCGCGGACGCGCAATCTTCTGATCCTGGTCGATCAGCATCTCCTGCCACTGCGCGAGCCAGCCGACGACGCGCGGGATGGCGAAGAGCACCGGGAACATCTCGGTCGGGAAGCCCATCGCCTGGTAGATCAGGCCCGAGTAGAAGTCGACGTTCGGATAGAGCTTCCGCTTGACGAAGTAGTCGTCCTGCAGTGCGATGCGTTCGAGTTCGAGTGCGATCTCCAGCTTCGGGTTCTTGCCGGTGACCGTGAACACGAGGTCGGCGATCTTCTTGATGACCTTGGCGCGCGGGTCGTACGACTTGTAGACGCGGTGGCCGAAGCCCATGAGGCGGTGACCAGCCTCGCCCGACTTTACCCGGTTGATGAAGTCCGGCACCTTGTCGACCGAGCCGATCTCGTCGAGCATCTTGAGCACGGCTTCGTTGGCGCCGCCGTGCAGCGGGCCATACAGCGCCGCCGCCGCGCCGGCGACCGCCGCATACGGGTCGGCCTGCGAGCTGCCGATGTTGCGCATGGCGCTGGTGCTGCAGTTCTGCTCGTGGTCGGCGTGCAGGATGAACAGCACGTCGAGCGCGCGGCACAGCACGTCGTTCGGGTGGTACTTGACCGTCGGCGTGCTGAACAGCATGTTCAGGAAGTTGCCGGTGTAGCTGAGGTCGTTGTCCGGGTAGATGTAGGGGCGGCCGACGATGTGGCGGTAGGCGTAGGCGGCGATGGTCGGCGCCTTGGCGATCAGCCGCGTAATCTGCCGGCGGCGCGACTCGGGGTCGTTGATGCGCTTGGCGTCCGGGTAGAACGTCGACAGCGCGCCGACGGTGCTGAGGAAGATCCCCATCGGGTGCGCGTCGTAGCGGAAGCCCTCCATGAACTTCTTCACGTTCTCGTGAAGCATGGTGTGCATGGTGATCGAGTCGTTGAACGCGACCTGCTGGCTCGCGGTCGGCAACTCGCCGTGCAGGAGGAGGTACGACGTCTCGAGGTGATCGCTGTCTTCGGCCAGTTGCTCGATCGGGTAGCCGCGGTAGCGGAGGATACCCTTGTCGCCATCGATGAACGTAATCGAACTCTTGCAGTTCGCCGTGTTCATGAAGGCCGGGTCGTACGTCATCAGGCCGAAGTCGTCCTCTCCAGCCTTGATCTGGCGGAGGTCCATGGCCTTGATGGTGCCGTCCTGGATGGGCAGCTCGTACTTCTTGCCGGTGCGGTTATCGACGATCGTCAGCGTGTCTGCCATGGGCCGTTCCAAGTCGTCCGCCTCAAGTCGTCAGTCGGCTACCGGTCCGCACCGTGCGGCTGCCGCGCCCCCCCGACTTCAGAAGTTATCCTCGTTGTCGTCGCCGACCTCGACTGCCGGATTCACCGGCTCCGCGGCCACGCGATAGGTGCCGTCCGCCCAGTGCGCCAGGTCCTGCAGCTTGCATCGCTCGCTGCAGAAGGGCCGCCATGTCGCCTCGACCGGATGTTTCCGGCAGAAGACGCAGAGCGGCACCCTGTGCTCTGGGGACATCGTCTCATTCTATGCGAAAAAAATAGGCCGCGCGCGGCCGAGGTAGCGAGGGGCCGACGTTCAGGGGCGACCCTGCACGCTGTGGTGCCGGACGTCCCGGGCGGACACGATGAAGATGACATCTTCGGCGACATTGGTGGCGTGATCGCCGATGCGTTCGAGGTGCCGCGACACCAGGATCAGGTCGAGCGCCGGCTCGATGGTGGTCGGGTCCTGGAGCATGTAGGTGAGCAGTTCGCGGAAAACTTGTGTCTTCAGCGCGTCGAGCCGGTCATCCTCGTCGAGCACGTGCTGCGCCAGGTCGACATCGAGGCGGACGAACGAGTCGAGCGCGTCGCGCAGCATGGTCTGCGCGATGTCGGCCATCAGCGGGATGTCGATCAGCTTCTTCACGGGCGGATGCCCGGCGTACCGCCGGGCGGCCTCGGCAATGTTCACGGCGAGATCGCCGACCCGCTCGAGGTCGGCGTTGATCTTCACCGCTGACACGATCGTCCGGAGGTCGGCCGCCATCGGCTGGTAGAGCGCCAGCAGCTTGAAGCAGCGGTTGTCCACCTCGAGGTGCAGCCGGTTCACGGCTTCGTCCGCGACCAGCACCCGGTCGAGCATCGGCCGGTCGCGTTTCACCAGCCCCTGCACGGCCAGGCGCACGTGTTCCTCGGCAAGCCCGCCCATCTCGAGCAGCCGTGCCTTCAATTGTTCCAGTTCGTCCTGGAAGTGGCGCGTCACGCGCTCGACCGGCTCCATTAACCGAACCTCCCAGTGACGTAGTCTTCCGTCAGTTTCTCTGACGGAGCGGTGAAGATCTTGTCCGTCCGGTCGCACTCGATGAGGCGTCCCAGCCAGAAGAACGCGGTGGTGTTCGACACGCGCGCCGCCTGCTGCATGTTGTGCGTGACGATGACGATGGTATAGCGGGCTTTGAGCTGGTAGATCAGTTCCTCGATACGCTGCGTGGCAATCGGATCGAGTGCGGATGCCGGTTCGTCCATGAGCACGATTTCCGGCTCGATGGCGAGGGCCCGGGCAATGCAGAGGCGCTGTTGCTGGCCGCCCGACAGGGCGAGCGCCGAGCTGTGCAGGCGGTCCTTCACTTCGTCCCAGATCGCCGCCGCCTTGAGGCTGGCCTCGACGCGTCCACCGAGTTCCTCCTTCGACGAGGTCATGCGGTTGATGCGGAGGCCATACGCCACGTTCTCGAAGATCGACTTGGGGAACGGGTTCGACTTCTGGAAGACCATCCCCACCTTGCGGCGGAGCGCCACGACGTCCACAGAGGGCGCGTAGATGTCCATCCCGTCGACGAGCACCGTGCCCTCGACGCGCGCGCCAGGGATGATGTCGTTCATCCGGTTGAGCGAGCGGAGAAAGGTGGACTTCCCGCAGCCAGAGGGACCGATGAAGGCGGTGACCTGGTTCGGTTGGATCTTGAGGGCGATATCCTGCAGGACGCGATTCGTCCCGTAGTAGAAGTTCACGCCCGAGACGTCGATCTTCGGCGGCTGCGCGGTGGTCGTCTGTGCGTCGCCGGGGAGCACAGAATCCGTTGCCGCCAGCGCGGCTCTCAACAACATGCTCCCAGCGTAGCCGCAGGCGCGGCCGAATGAGTTTCAGCCGTGTAAAATCTCGCATGGGCCACCTCGCTGGAGCCAGCGGGCAGTTGCTCCGGACGGCGGAGTGGCCCCGGCGAGCCTCACCGCTTCTTCGATTGCGCCTTCGACTTGGACTTCGCCTTCGCCTTCGTCTTCGCCGGCTTGGCAGCCTTCTTCGCTTTCTTCCCCTTCGCTACCTTCCCCTTGGGAGCGGGCGCCTCGTCGTTCGCCTCAGCGGGCGGCGGATTGAGGAGCGCGACGACCTCGCTCAGCTTCTTCTCGAGCTTGCTCCGCTTCTTCTCCAGCTTGGCCCGCTTGCTGTCGGTCAGGCCCTTGCTCTTCGTTGCTGCCACGATGCGCTCCTTGGTTGTGCGGGGATGCCGCCGGTCGGCACGCGTGCCGGCCCGTGTCAAGAGCGTACTGCCCGACCGTTTGAACGACGTGTAAATTCTTTTTGTCGTCAATGTAACGTAATCGCTCCGTGCGCCCATTGCGCGTGCCGGCATTCCGCGGATGACGGGGACACCCGTGCTGGTTGCGGCGACGTTACAGGGCGGACGTATCGTCAGGGGCCTTATGAAAACGGCGATCCTGGTGGTCGAAGATGACCTGCACATGGCCGACATCCTGCGGAACGGCTTCGAGCAGTGCGGCCACTCGGTGGCGGTCGCACATGACGGAGCCGACGGCCTGAGTCTTGCGGTTCGCCAGGAGTTCGGCGCGATTGTCCTCGACGTGATGCTGCCGGTGCTGGACGGCTTTCAGGTGGCCACTGAACTCCGTCGTCGCGGCAACCAGACGCCGATCCTGATGTTGACGGCGCGCGACTTCGAGAGCGACGTGATTCGCGGCCTCGACGCCGGCGCCGAAGACTACATGACCAAGCCGTTCTCGTTCCTGGAATTGGCGGCCAGGATCCGGGCCCTGATGCGACGGCGCCAACCCGCCGCCGAGTACTTTCAGGTTGGTGATCTCGTCCTCGACACCAGCGCGCACTCGGTGACTCGCGCGGGCCAACCGCTGTGCCTGAGCCGTACGCAGTTCCGGTTGCTCGAGGTGCTGATGCGCGCCGCTGGCCAGGTGGTGCGTCGGCGCGACCTGATCGACGACGTCTGGGGGCGGGACGTCTGGGTCGAAGACAACACGCTCGACGTCGCCATCGCTGCGCTCCGCGCCGCGGTTGACAAGGGACAGGCGAGGCCCCTCATCAAGACCGTGCGCGGTTTCGGCTATCGGCTCGATCAGGGATGACGCTCCCGATTCGGCTCCGGCTGACCATCGTCTACTCCGGTGCGTTTCTCGTGGTCATCGCCCTACTGGCGCTAGGCACCTACGCCAGCGCCAGAGCCGCGCTGAATACGGTGGTCGACCAGCAACTGGACGTCCGGCTGGAGGGCCTCGAGGATCACCTCTCGCGACACGTGGGCCGCGTCGCCTGGCCGGAACTGGCCGACTCGCTCCAGCAGCATCCCGCCTTCGAGCCGGCGCACCTGCGCATCGCAGGACCCGATGGTGCCGTGCTGTTCGAGTCCGCCGCCATGCGCAATCTGCGGGTGACGTACCGACCGGCCGTGGACCGGACCACGCTGGTGGCCGATGGGCACCGGCTTCGCATCCTCATGACGCGCCGGCACATTGCAGGCGCGACCTACGACATCGCCCTCGGCGCCGACCTCCTCATTGCCACCGCCATCCTCGACCGTCTGTGGCTCGTGCTGCTGATCGCCACTCCCGCCGTGCTCACGGCGGCCTCCGGCGCCGGCTACTGGCTGAGTGGGCGCGCGCTCGCGCCGCTCTCCGCCATTGCCGAGGCGGCGCGCCGCATCGACTCCACGAGGCTCAGCGAGCGACTGGTCATTTCACACACCGGCGACGAAGTGCAGCAACTAGCCTGCACATTCAACAGCATGCTCGATCGGCTCGAGGAAGGATTCCGGCATACCTGCCAGTTCAGTGCGGACGCGTCGCACGAACTGCGGACGCCGCTCGCCATCGTGCGCGCAGCTGCGGAAGTCGCGCTTCTGAGCGACGCGACCAACCCGCAGGTCTATCGCGACAGCCTGCGTCGTATCTTGCACGAAGCTGAGGACTCGTCGCGCCTCCTCGAAGACCTGCTCTTCCTGGCCCGCACCGACTCCGGCGCCGACCCCGGCCGCAGAGAGCCGGTGGAGCTGATGGGCAGCGTCGATGCCACCTGCACCCAGATCACACCGCTGGCCGACGCGCGCGGAGTCAGCATCGCTCGCCTGCACGCCGGTGACGAGGACGTCGTCGAGGCGGACCCGCGTCAGCTGCGCCGGCTCTGGCTGATCCTGCTCGACAACGCCGTGAAGTACACCGCGCGTGGCGGACGTGTCGTCGTGTCCAGCGGCCACACCGACGACGGGCGGCCGTTCTGTGCCATGGCCGACACCGGGGTGGGGATTGCATCCGAGCACCTTCCCCGGTTGTTCGAGCGCTTCTACCGCGTGGACAAGGCGCGCCTGCGCGGCGATGGATCCGGATTGGGGCTGGCCATCGCCCAGACGATCGCGCGGAGCCACGGTGCGACGATCGAAGTAGTCAGCCGTCCAGGCGCAGGCACGACCGTCCGCGTGACATTCGCCCGTGCCCTGCGCCAGCGTCTCGACAAGGCGAGCTGAAGGATTCGGCGGGCGTGCGCCACTCCTCAGGCGATTCTCAGGTTGCTGCGATGCCTCCGCAACATCGCGTCACTAGCATGGCTCTGCGTTGGTTGTTCCGGAGCAGACCATGTCCCCACACACGATACGAAGAGTTCTCGCCGTCACGCACCTCTGGCTTGGCCTGATCGGCGGTCTGGTGTTCAGCCTGCTCGCCGTGAGCGGAGCCATCGTCACGTTCAGGCCGCAGATCGCCACCCTGTTGTCTCCGCCGGCGATTGATCGCGCCACCTGCGTGCCGCTCGACTGGAACCAGGCGCAGCGCGACATCGAGGCTGCGGCGTTGGCACCGATCAATCGCATCTATGCGCCGAGCGGCAACGACCCGCGCTACCACCTCCGCATGCGGACCGACGTAGATGCGATCTACACCCACGTGATCTACGACGCGTGTGCTGGCGCAGTACTCGGCACCGTGCCGATGGCCTGGATGGACTGGCTGGTCGACTTCCATCACAACTTCCTCGCGGGTCGCACCGGACGGCAGTTCGTCGGGCTGGCTGGACTGGGCCTCTTCCTCAGCGGTCTCGGTGGCCTGCTGTTGATTCTGTTGTCGCGCCCGACAGTCAGGCGACTGCTGCAGATTCAACTGTCCGGCAATACGCGGCGCGCCATGTTCGACCTGCACCGCACCGTTGGAACGGCCAGCGTCGTCCTCCTGTTGCTGCAGGCATTCACCGGTCTGTGGCTCTGCTTCCCGCAGCCGCTGCGCGCGGTGCTCGCCCTTGTCGCGCCGCTCGAGGCCGAGACGCGCGCTGCACGAGCCGAGCCGTCATCAGGACCGGCAGCAGGGCTCGGTGACCTGTTCGCCGCCGCGCAGCGCGCCATTCCGGACGGCGTGATTCGCGAAGTGCGGATGCCGGACGGCACCGGCAACGTCCAGGTGCGGATGTGGCGGCGGGGCGACTTCCGGTCGCTTGGCAACAACGTCGCGTCGCTCGACCGCGTCACGACGTCCGTGCGCGGCCTCGACCTCTACGACACCAAGCCAGGAGGCAGCCGCATCGTGCAGGCCATGTCCGGGCTGCACTACGCCGAATGGGGCGGCCTGCCGTACCGCACGCTGTACGGACTCTCCGGTGCTGCCAGCCTCCCGCTGTCCCTGAGCGGCTCCGTGTACTGGTGGCTCCGTACACGCCGCCGCTCCGGTGTCGTCAGTGCCGCTGTCGGAGCCGCCGACGCCACCGCCGCTGAAGCCGTCTGATTCGCGTCGTTCCCTGTCGAGCGTCACCTTCGGGACACACACATGAAACTCAGAAATCTTCTCGCACTCATCCTTCTTCTCGCGGGAGCCGCACCCGTGCGCGCGCAGGTCGATCGCGCGACCGTGACCGGCACCATCCACGACCCGTCCGGCGCCGCCATCGAAGGGGCCGCCATTGTGGTCCGCTACGCGGCAACCGGACTCGCCCGTCCGGCGCTCTCGAATGACCGGGGCGCGTTCTTCATCACCGGTCTGCCCGTCGGATCCGTGGAGGTGGAGGTGGGACGCGACGGGTTCCGGCCGATTCGGATCGACACCGACCTCAAGGTTGGCGAGACACGCACCGTCAACGTCTCGCTCGAGATCGCGGGTGTCGAGTCCACCGTCGACGTGGTGGCGCCGGCTGCCCTGGTCCGGAATTCGGCAAGCCTCGGCTCGGTGCTGGAGAACAAGGATGTGAGCAAGCTGCCCATCAACGGACGCAACTGGGGCAACCTGATGGCGCTCATTCCAGGCGCGGTCGACACGGGGGGTGGTAACGGCTCCAGCGTGCGCTTCGTCGGGCACGGTGGCGACGACAATAATTTCCGCGTGGACGGCGTGGACGCCACGTCGGTGCGCAACCAGAGCCAGAGCAAGAGCCGTCTGCTGCTCTCGACCGACGCCATCGCGGAGTTCCGGGTGACGTCGGCGCTCTACAGCGCCGAGTCCGGCGGTTCGAGCGGCGGCCAGATCGAGATCGTGACCAAGGGAGGCACCAACGCCTTCCACGGCGGCCTGTTCGAGTACTTCCGGAACGGCGCGCTGGATGCGCGGAGTCCGTTCGACGGGGCGACGAAGCCCGAGTTCCGCCTGAACCAGTACGGCGGCACGCTCGGCGGCCCGCTGCGGTCGGGGCGCACGTTCTTCTTCGGGTCGTACGAGGGGCTGCGCCAGCGGCAGGGACGGACCCAGATCGGCTTCGTGCCGTCGGCAGCCTTCCGGGCGGCCGCCGTGCCCGCGGTCAAGACCATTCTGGACGCATATCCGGACGGGCAGACGGTCGTCAACGCCAACGTCATGCAGTGGACGGGTGTTGCCTATGCGACCCAGAACGAAGATGTCGGCACACTGCGTGTCGATCACCGCCTTTCGGACAGGCTGAGCGGCTACTTCCGGGTGAGCAAGAACGCGACGGACATTTTTACTCCCAGTTCCACACTGCCTACCGGCACGAAGAACCCGGATGCTCCGACGAGCGGGGTGCTCGATCTGCTCTTCCTCGTGAGTCCGCGCACGACCAACGAACTCCGAGTCGGCACCAACTACGCCGAGCCGCTGAACTCGGAGACGATCGGCGGCACGACCGACATTGGCGTGTCGGTTCCGTCCTTTTCCACGCTGCCGGCGCAGACCTTCCGCGTGGCCATCGGACACTCCCAGTCGCTCGTCGATCAGTGGGTGACGTTCCGGGGCAAGCACACCATCAAGGCCGGACTCGACCTGCGACACATCCAGCTCGCCATCCATGATGGCCCCAACGCCCAGGCGGGCACGCTCACCTACGCGAGCCTCGCGGACTTCCAGGTGAACAGGCTGAACACCGCCGAGTACTCCGCGGAACTGCCGAACAAGACGATGCGCAAGTTGTCGTACTTCATGTATGCGCAGGACGAGTGGAAGCTCGGGCCGACGCTCTCGAGCAACATCGGGATGCGCTACGAGTACTACGGCGTGTTCAAGGAGATCAACGGCCGCGCCATTCCGTTCGACATCATCAACTGTGGCGGCTACTGCGCACCTGGCTCGACCTTCTCCTACCCGGACCGCAACAACGTCGCGCCGCGGGCCAGTCTCGCGTGGGCGCCCGGCTCCGGGCGGACGGTGGTCAGCGTCGGCACAGGGCTCTACTACGGAGACGCCCAGCTGGGCGACCAGTACAACCCGGCCAACAACGACACCGAGCGATTCACGCTGTCGCAGGCGACGACGCCGGGGTTGGGCTTTCCGATCGACAAGTACCTCGCCCCTGGCACAGCGCTCGCGACCGCTCCGCGCTCGATGCCGCTCGACAAGCAGAACGAGCAGTCGCTTCAGTGGGGTGTGAATGTGCAGCGGGCCCTTGGCGCGCACCTCGCGGCGACCATCGGCTACACGGGCCAGCGCAACAATCATGTCTTCAGCCGCACCTACGTGAACCTGCTCGATCCGGTGACGAAGCAGCGGCCGATGGCGACGCTCGACCAGATCGACGTCCGCGGGTCCGACGGCAACTCGCGCTTCCACGGGCTGACGAGCACGCTCAAGGTCAGCGCGTGGCATGGCCTCTCGGCCACGGCGAACTACATGCTCTCGCATGCGACCGACGATGGCTCGTCGGGTGGTGGAGGCGCGGCGCCGGCCCAGAACGTGTCCTGCCCCTCGTGTGAATGGGCGGACAGCTCGATCGATGCGCGGCACGTGTTCACCTCCTACTTCTCGTACGAACTGCCGTTCGCGAAGCAGAACCGCTTCCTTGGCGGGTGGCAGTGGACGGGCATCGCGACCGCACGCACTGGCATGCCGCTCAACATCACGGTGACGCGCAAGGCCACCGACATGCCCGACGGCAACACGTTGTCCGCGCAGCGCCCGGATCTGGTGCCCGGCGTACCGCTCTACCTGGACTACGCCACGACGGGGAAGTACTTGAACAGCGCAGCGTTCGCGGCGCCGGCGCCGGGGACGTGGGGCAACCTGCCGCGCAACGCCGTCCGTGCCCCGGGGCTCTTCCAGGTCGATACCGCCTTCACGAAACGGACGGCCATCAAGGGCGGCACGGGTGTCGAAGTGGGGATCGAGTTCTTCAACCTGTTCAACCGTCCGCAGCTCGGCACGCCGACCGCAAACATCAGCTCCGCGAACTTCGGTCGCATCACGACGCTGGCCAACAGCTCGCCCGTCGGCGTCGGCACGCCGCGACAGGTGCAGCTGATGATGCGTCTTTCGTTCTAGGGCGCAGGAGATCCGAGCCATGACACCGTTCTCACGTCGAGACTTCCTCCGCAGCGCCGGCGGCGTCACGTTCCTGGCGCTGCTCCCGCAGGGCCCAGGCGCGTTCGCGGCGCCCGAACCCGCTGCCGGCCCGAGGCTGCCGCTCTTCACGGTGTTGCCGTACATCCAGCCGGGCTCGCAGAGCCGGCTGGCGCCCGGTGCGGACTCCATGGTGGTGGCGTGGCAGACCCAGGAGGCGCCGGCCGAGTTTCACGTCGAGTTCGGCGACGCTGGGGCGTTCGAGCGGCGAGCGACCGTTGTCTCGGCGGTGCGCTTCTCGGGGCGCGGCGGCGACGTCGAGCGCCGTCTGAACTGGCACGCCGAACTGACCGGGCTCGAGTTGGGCCGACGGTACGTCTACCGCGTCAGCGGCAACGGACAGGTGCTGGCCGAGGGGTTCTTCACCACCAGGCAGCCGCGCGGGCAACGCGTGCGCTTCGTGGCCTTCGGGGACAACTCCTACGGCGATCCATCCGACCGGGCCATCGCGTTCCATGCGCATGCGCAGCATCCGGACTTCGTGATGAACTGCGGCGACAACGTCTACGACAGCGGGTTGGACAACGAATACCAGCGCTTCTTCTTCCCGGTCTACAACAGCGATGTCGCGCATCATCGTGTCGGCGCACCGCTGCTGCGCTCGGTGCCGTTCTACACGGTGATCGCCAACCACGACGTGCAGGACAAGGACGCGAACAATCACGAGATCGCCGACTTCGGGAAGAATCCGGACGCGCTGGCGTTCTATACCGCGATGCACCTGCCGCTCAACGGACCAGAGGTGCCGACCTATCCCACGCCAATCCAGGGGCCGCCTGACCGCATCGACGTGTTCCGTGCCGCGGCAGCGTCGCGGTTTCCCCGGATGGCGAACTACTCGTTCGACTACGGGGATGCCCACTTCCTGTGCCTCGACTCGAACCTGTACACCGACCCCAACGACCTGACGCTGAGGCGCTGGATCGAGGCCGACCTCGCATCGACCGACGCCGTGTGGACATTCGTCGTCTGTCACCATCCGCCGTTCAACGTCGGGGGTGAACACTTCCAGGTGCAGCACATGCGCGTGCTGGCTCCCATCTTCGAGGCGCATGGCGTGGACATCGTGTTGTCCGGCCACGAACACAACTACCAGCGCCCGCGCCCGCTCCGCTTCATGCCATCGGGGCCCGGGCTGTCGGCCCTGGTCGCCGGCCGCGACCGCAAGGTGCCCGGCCGATTTACTGTCGATCGCCACTTCGATGGCGTCACCCATACCCGGCCAGACGGCGTGCTCTACGTCGTCAGCGGTGCCGGTGGAAAGCACTTGTACGACCCGGGTTACACGGACGCTCCGTCCCGCTGGACGCACGCCGAGGACAGCCACGAGGACTATGTCGTGCGAATGGTCACCGACCGGCACTCGCTCACGGTCTTCGATCTCGACGGCGGTCGTCTGACCATGTGTCAGATCGACGAGGATGGGGTGGAGTTCGATCGGATCGTCATCACGAAGACGTGAGCGGCGGCTTGTTGCGTTGATCGTTACCTGCCTGTACTAGAATCCGTGGCACGGCACGACGGGCGTGCCGCCCATACGCAGGAGCCCCGATGGCACAGCCGGACGGTGGCAAGGTCTACGTGGTCGACACGAGTGTTCTCGTCTCTGCTCCCGACGCCCTTCAGAACCTGACAGACGGCAATACCGTCATCATCCCGTTTCCTGTCCTCCAGGAACTCGACAAGCGCCGCACCGACTCGAGCGGCGTCGGCTACACCGCCAGACAGACCATCCGCTTTCTCGACCAGCTCCAGTCAGGCGCCACGCCCGAGATGCTTCGCGACGGCATCCCGATCCATGGGGGGCGCGTCTGCTTCCACGGCGGCGAGCTCGACGTGTCGCGCGCCTGGCCCGGCTTCTCGCCCGGCTACGCCGACGATGTGATCATCATGCTGGCCAGTTCGCGGCAGGAGTCACACCCCGACATCCCGGTCTCCATCGTCACGCGCGATGCGGCCATGCGCTGCAAGGCGCGGGCGCGCGGTGTTGCCGCCGAGGATTACTACAGCGACCGTCCGGTCACCTCGCCCGACAAGTTCTACTCGGGACGCATCCGGATCGACGTGCCGGAAGAGCGGGCCGGACTGTTGTCTGCGCTCCACGTGGACCAGCGGCTGGCGGTGTCGGAACTGGCCGACTACACCGACGTGTCCGAGTTGCTGGTGAACCAGTGCTGCGAACTGCGCGTGAACGGCACCGGCAAGGCGGCGTGGGGCATCTACAAGCAGCACGACGGCATTGGCTACCTCAGGCGCGTCAACCTCAAGCATGGTGAACGTTTCGGTCCCTGCAATCCGGAACAGTCGTGCGCCCGTGAGCTGATGCTCGACGAGCAGACGCTCATCGTGTCGCTGGTCGGGATGGCCGGCACCGGCAAGACGCTCATGGCGTTG
>Ga0114970_10001558_pt1 | contig 17160 bp, 14 predicted proteins | sample M_140205_XF_Meta_FD_87030 | JGI IMG/M metagenome (GOLD analysis project Ga0114970, IMG submission 87030) | Freshwater microbial communities from Lake Montjoie, Canada to study carbon cycling - M_140205_XF_MetaG | ecosystem: Environmental > Aquatic > Freshwater > Lake | place: Lake Montjoie... | reverse complement strand
GAGAAATTGGTCATGGTAATCTTGCCATGCGCTCTTTAAGAGTGATGGTGCCTTCAGATAGTGATAATCCATATACCGTTCGTATCGTTTCTGATATTCTTGAGTCTAATGGTTCTTCATCTATGGCTACCGTTTGCGCAGGAACACTTGCCCTGATGGATGCTGGTGTAAAAATAAAAGCGCCTGTTTCAGGTATTGCCATGGGACTGATCATGGATAACCAAGGTAAATTTGCTGTATTATCCGATATTTTAGGAGATGAAGATCACTTGGGTGATATGGATTTTAAAGTTACCGGTACTTCAAAAGGTATTTGTGGTTGTCAAATGGACATCAAGGTAAAAGGATTAAGTCTTGAAATTTTATTGAAAGCCTTACACCAAGCCAAAGAAGGTAGATTGCATATTTTGGGTGAAATGGCCAAGGTCATTACAGAGCCTCGTGAAGATTATAAACCACATGCCCCCAGAATTATTAAGATGGTTATTGCCAAAGAATTTATTGGTGCGGTCATCGGACCAGGTGGTAAAGTGATTCAGGAAATGCAAAAAGAAACCGGTGCAGTTATCTCTATTGAGGAAATTGATAACCAAGGTGTTATTGAAATTTCTTCGAATGATAAAGCCTCTATTGACAAAGTGGTTGCTAGAATTAAAGGAATCACCGCAATGCCTGAAGTTGGCGAAATATATGAAGGAAAAGTTAAAAATATTCAGACTTTTGGCGCATTTGTAGAGATTTTGCCAGGAAAAGATGGACTTCTTCATATTTCTGAAATCTCATGGGATCGTCTAGATAGTATGGATGGCGTTTTCAAGGAAGGTGAAATCGTGAAAGTGAAATTAATCGATATCGATAAAAAAACTGGAAAATATAAATTGTCCAAAAAAGTATTGATGCCGAAACCTGAAAAAGCAGGTTCTTAATTACAACACAAGCTTTGAAGGCGGAAACAGAATTTTTTTCTGTTTCCGCTTTTTTTTTGAAACTCTATTCCCATTTTAACGTAAAATGACGTTTGTCGTTTACAACCTAAATTATTTAAAGAACCCTCATGAGACAGCTTAAGATAACCAAACAGGTAACCAATAGAGAGACACAGTCACTTGATAAGTATTTGCAGGAGATAGGAAGGGTAGAACTCATCACAGCAGAACAGGAAGTTGATTTGGCTCAAAGAATTAAAAAAGGCGATCAGGCAGCTTTGGAAAAATTAACCAAAGCCAATTTGCGTTTTGTGGTTTCTGTTGCCAAGCAATATCAAAATCAAGGGCTTACCTTAGGGGATTTAATCAATGAAGGAAATTTGGGACTCATCAAAGCGGCACAACGATTTGATGAAACGCGTGGATTTAAATTTATTTCTTATGCGGTTTGGTGGATTCGTCAATCTATTTTACAAGCCCTTGCTGAGCAATCTCGCATTGTAAGGTTGCCTTTGAATAAAATTGGTTCTATCAATAAAATAAACAAGGCTTTTTCAAAGCTAGAACAAGATTATGAGCGTGAACCTTCCTCAAGTGAACTAGCCATAGAATTGGATTTGACAGAAGGCGATATCAAAGATACCATGCGCTCTTCAGGTAGGCATGTTTCTGTGGATGCGCCATTGGTAAATGGTGAAGATAGCAGTTTGTTGGATTTAATGAAAAATGATGATACCCCCAATCCCGATTCAGCTTTATTAACCGAATCGCTCAGAAGAGAAATTGAACGGGCATTGGAAACCTTAACACCTCGGGAAGCAGATGTGATTCGATCTTATTTTGGCTTAGGTGTGGATCATGCCATGAGCTTAGAAGAAATTGCAGAACGCTTTGAGCTCACCCGTGAACGTGTCAGACAAATTAAAGAAAAAGCCATCCGTAGGCTGAAGCATACCTCAAGAAGTAAAATTTTGAAAACGTATTTGGGGTAATGATATGATGATAAATCATTTTTTATTTTGATAAAATTTAACCTTTCAAAAGAGACCCAATAGTTTCTATCTCAATTGTTTTGAATGCTTGTAAAGCAATAACAATGTTAAAGTGGAAGAGAAATGTAGGAAAGAGATTTAAATTTCTATAATTTTGCTGTATGAGTTCACATTTGATAGCCCCCTCGATATTATCCGCTGATTTTGCCAATCTGCAACGCGATGTTGAAATGATTAATCAAAGTCAAGCCGATTGGATACATGCTGATATTATGGATGGCCGTTTTGTACCGAATTTATCTTTTGGTTTGCCGGTGTTAAAGGCCATAAGTAAGCATGCAAACAAACCGGTGGATGTTCATCTGATGATTGTAGAACCGGAAAAATATCTAAAGCAATTTCAGGAGGCCGGCGCATATATGCTGACCGTGCATTTGGAAGCATCTATTCATCTGCATCGTACCGTACAGGAAATTCATGGGCTCGGAATGAAAGCAGGTGTGGCCATCAACCCACATACCTCTATAACTCTTTTACAGGATATGCTTCCTGAAATTGATTTGATTTGTTTGATGTCAGTGAATCCTGGCTTTGGTGGACAAAAATTTATTTCCGGAACCTATGCTAAAATCAAAGCCCTTAAACAAATGATTCTTGCATGCGGATCTTCTGCTTTGATAGAGATTGATGGTGGCGTAGATCTTCATAACAAACAAGCTCTGCTAGATGCAGGAGCCGATGTACTTGTCGCAGGCAATACCGTTTTTTCAGCTGCGGATCCCCAAAAAATGATTGAAGAGCTGAAGAAATAATTTTTTATCATTCTCTCTGTTTTCTTGCGAAAAAATCTTTGGAAATTTTTGAATCAAACTTTTACTTTGGTTGATATATTCTGCGCTTCAGGAATATATTGAATCATATTTTTTAAAAATCAGAGGCAACTATTTTACCTAGCGAGAACTATGGGTAATTGATTTTATTCTCTACTAAAGACGCTATAATTACCAGGTAATTGTAATGATTCCGTCACCAGCATTTATCCCATTGGACATTTGTCCATTGTTTACTCCGCCAATATAGCCACTTCCGCCACCTCCTTGGGTACAGGCACCTCCGCCATACCAACCGCCACCACCACCAGATCCATTGCAACCACTGCATCTGCCATCTTGACCAATCCCAAAACTGGGTATGGCACATGGGCAGCAGCTACCCGTTCCTGCTTGCGATTGTGTGCCGCCAAAAGAATTGTTATCGCTGCCATTTCCACCGCTGTTACCACCCCCTGAGCCACCTGCGCCTCCGGTTTGCGTTCCTCCGCCACCACCGGCTACAATTACTCTATCGCTTAATGTATTACCAAGGCGCCTGATATCTGAAGCTCCGCCACCGCTACCCCTATCATAACTGCCTGCGTTTCCGCCTCCATTCCATCCTCCGCTTGAGCCAGGGCCTCCTCCTCTGCCTCCCACATAAATGTAAATCGTTTCACCACCAGTAACTGCTAAGGTTCCTTTTGATTCACCTCCTAATCCTGCACCTGATTGTCCGCCTTCTGCGCCTAGCACATCAACATTTAGGGATGTTATGCAATTGGGTACAACAAAGGATTGCACTGCCCCGGTATATGAAAAACTTTGGGAGCCGTGTGCACATTGAATAATATGAATTGTATCGGTATATGTTGAAGTGCAGTTATTCAGCGTAACACTCAGGCTTACCAGATATTTTCCCGATTGAAGCCAATTGACTATGGGACTTGCATTCGTAGAGGTTGCAGGTATTCCATTTTGAAAAGTCCAACTGTATGATGCATTGGATGTTGATGGTGTAAAGGTGACACTTTGTGTTGAATCAGGTGTGACAGGCGAATAGGAAAATTGAGCATTAGGTCCTGCCGTGATTTGTAAAATCGTATTGGCAGAAGCAGAGGCACAATTATTTATAATGGCACTAACTGAGTATGTTCCTGCCTGACTGATGGTTGTATTGCTGAGTATCGGATTTTGTTGAGAGGAGCTAAAATTATTCGGACCTGTCCATTGGTAGCTTGCCCCCGGAATATTGCTTGCATATAAGTTTATTGTATTGCCTTCACAAACGGGTCCTGAGTTGGATGCTACAGGGGAGGAGGGGGCAATGCAGTTCCCACAGAGTTCAAACCAGGACGAAAGTTTAAAGATATTGAGACATTTACTATCCGTATTGTATATAATGAGTCCATCTGCCGGGTTTACTATGGCATTTCGCAACTGAGTGGTCATTCTTGGCAACAGAGCGCCTTGTGTATTGGAGCTAACATCGATTTTCGCACTGGGGTCAGGGTTTACCGTTCCTATACCGATGCCCTGGGAATAAGCATTGATAATCGTCAGTAGCGAAAATAAAAGGGTAATGAGAATATTTTGCAGCTTTTTCATTTGGCAGATAGTTTGTTGGTCAAGCAATATATAATTTTTTTTAAACCTATGCAAATTAAATTGAAGAGCCACGATTCCAAAATTTATAAAAAAGGAGGTGTTATTTAAAAAAAATAAATATTTTTACCTGCATAAAATATTTTTTTAAAATGCTAAAAAAAATATCTCGTCTTCTGTTCAAGGTTATATTATGGTTTATAGGACTTAGTGTAATAACGACACTATTATATAGATTTATTCCACCACCCGTTACCCCTTTGATGCTAATTAGATTGGTAGAGCAAACTTTTTCTGATGATGAAGTTCGCTTGAAAAAAGATTGGAAATCCATTGACAATATTTCACCAAAAATGGCACAGGCTGTCATTGCATCTGAGGATCAGAAATTTGCTGAACATTTTGGGTTTGATTTTGATGCCATTGAAAAAGCAATGAAAAACAATGAAAAAAAGAGGAAAAAAAATATAAAAGGAGGGAGTACTATTTCTCAACAAACGGCGAAAAATGTTTTTCTTTGGCCCGGAAGGAGTTGGGTTCGAAAAGGCCTTGAGGCTTATTTTACCGTCCTTATAGAGCTTTTTTGGAATAAGGAGCGGATTATGGAAGTTTATTTGAACGAAATTGAAATGGGTAATGGAATTTATGGCGCAGAAGCGGCAGCGCAATTTTATTTTAAAAAACCTGCTTCTGCTTTAACGGCTTCTCAATGTGCCTTAATTGCCGCCTGTCTTCCAAATCCCAGAAGATGGAGTCCTGTAAAACCCAATTCCTATATTCAAAGAAAACAATCTTGGATATTGCGTAATATGGGAAATTTAGGGCAGGTTAAATTTTAATTGTTTTTTTAGCATACATTTTGCAAGATTTTTTGTATCTTACTCTCTTGGTAATGTGTATTTCTTTTCTCACTTTCTAAGTTGTAGATTGTTTTTAATGTTAAGGCAGTGATCAGATAAAATGGATTCTTTAACACATTTGGTTTTGGGAGCCGCAGTAGGTGAGGTACTTGCCGGGAAAAAGATTGGAAGAAAAGCAATGTTTTGGGGCGCTTTGGTTAATACCATTCCTGATTTAGATGTTTTGGGTGGGCTTTTTTTATCTGATGCGCATCAGATCATGTTTCACAGAGGAATAACGCATTCCTTCCTTTTTGTGGGTATTGCTTCTTTCGTTTTGTCTTGTTTTTTTCATCTTTTATGGCAAGGTAAAAAAAATTGGGGGCTTTTAGATTCGTTTTTGTTTTTTTTCATTGGTTTGCTTAGTCATGATTTGCTCGATTCATTAACTGGATATGGTACAGGCTGGTTTGAACCTTTTAATCATTCTAGAGTGTCCTTTAACTCTATATTTGTTGCGGATCCATTTTATACGCTTCCTTTTTTATGTTGTATTCTTTTGGCTTTATTTGCTGGTGTAAATCACAAAAGACGAAGAAGACTGACACATTTTGGGCTTCTTATCAGCACCATATATCTGTTTATTACCCTTATAAATCATTATTTCGTTTATCATGTAGCAGAAAAATCTTTGTTAAAAAAACATTTTTCTTTTGATCATTTGATTGTTACGCCTACTCCACTTAATAACTTTTTATGGATGGCATATACACATGATTCTTTGGGCAGCAGAATTGGCTATTATTCCTTATTGGATAAATCGCCTAATATTGAATTTAGAAGAAAATATCGAAATGATTCTTTATTGACTCCATTTAATCAAATGAGAGATGTAAAGATCTTGAAATTATTATCGAATGGGAATTATTTGATTACCAAAGAAGGAAAAGATATTTATTTTAATGATTTGCGATTTGGGGAGATGAGTGGTTGGGATCTTTCAGATACCAATTTTGTTTTTAAATTTAATGTAAGTACCTTGGATTCTAATGGGTATGCGCTAAATCGGATGAAATACAATGTATCTTATTCCAATGTTTTATATTCTTTGACCAAAAGGATAATGGGAAAATAATTGATTTTATTTATGAAAATTCAACGCACAAAAAGTAATAGTAAAATAGCTTCAATAGTTCAGGATCCTGACTGCAAAATTGAGTTGGTGCATAGTGGTGAAGATTTCTTTTCTCGTATGCTCGATTTAATTAATAGTGCAAAAGTTGAAATACATTTGCAAACCTATATTTTTATGAATGATTCAACAGGTATTCTCCTTGCCGAGGCATTAAAGAAGTCTGCATCAAGAGGTGTTTCTGTATATCTGATATTAGATCGTTTCGGTTCATCTTTGCCTGATGTTTTTATTCGCGATTTAATTTCGAATGGAATTCATTTTCGTTTTTTTGCTCCTTATTTTTCAATTAATAGTATTTATTTTGGGCGTCGTTTACATCATAAAATACTCTTGGTTGATGGTTGTAAGGCTATTGTTGGTGGAATCAATATTGCAGATAAATATCGCGGTAATATGGATAGTAGGGCTTGGCTAGATTATGCAGTTCAATTTGATGGATCTGCTGCCGCCGCATTAGAAAGTCTTTGTAGAAATATTTTTTATCATCAAAAATCAGTTAGGAAGCACCGAAGTTTATTTTTTCAATTAGATGGATCTTCTATTCGAACTTTACAAAATGATTGGCTTCGCAAACAAAATGATATCAGCAATATGTACTTGCGAAATATTCGCAAAGCGAAAAGTGATATCATTATTGTAGGAAGTTATTTTATCCCTGGACGTAAACTCACCAAAGCCCTTATTAGAAGAGCTAAAATGGGGGTAAAGGTTAAGCTGATACTTGCTGGTGTTTCGGATGTGCCTTTAATAAAAAGGGCTACATCATTTTTATACAAACTTTTTTTACGCAATTCAATTGAATTATATGAGTGGAATGATTCTGTGCTTCATGGAAAGGCAGCAGTGATTGATCAGCATTGGTCAACTATTGGTTCTTTTAACTTGAACCACCTGAGTTCATATGCCAGTATAGAAATGAATGTTGAAATTGAATCACCAGATTTTTCACTTCATTTTTCAAAACATCTTGAAGAAGTTATTATGAATTGTGAGAGAATTTTTTCTTCGGATTTTCAAATTAAACGCACTGTTTTTTCTATGTTTTTAGATTGGGTCTGTTATCGAATTGTTAGAGTCGCCTCTATAATCATAACTTATATGCCTCAAAAAAGGCTGTTTATTAGAAAACGACGGAAGTCGTGGAAGCATTTTATTATTGACTAATATTTTTATACCCATTCATTTTATTTTCAAAATCAATCATAGAATTCATATTGCATTCTTGTTTTCCAGTAATGGCTTCCTGGATTTTGGGTGATTTCTGTTTCGTACTGATAGGTTATTTCTAAATTTCCATCTGCGTTATATTCATAGTTTGTTTTTTGCCGTATCTCCTCAAATGGACCCAAAACTTCTTCGGATACTATTCGGCTCTCATGGTCGTATGAATAATTTGTTATGTCAATTCGGTGGTATTCATTGTAATTTTCTAGATTTCTTTTGATTATTTTTCCGGATTCATCATACAAATTCGTAATTTTTCGCAACAATTTACCTTTTGAATCCCTTACAATAGACTCTGAAATCTCATCTTTTTCATTATAGGAGTTCAATGTTATGATTCCGGTTTGATTTGCAATGTCTAATTCTTCTGCTTCTATCAATCTATTTTTTGAATCATATTTCAATAGTATATTTTCATGAATGGATCCTGATTCATCCATTTCTTTTGATTCAATCAATTGGTTCGATGAGTCGAAAATATATTCGTTAGTGTTTTCTGTATTTCCATCTTCATCAAATTGTATTTTTTTGATTAGATTTCCTGCCTCGTTATATTCAAAATTTGTTATCTCTATACTTCCATCTTGATAGTGCTTTTCAATCGCATTTAATTTTCCTGAACTATTTTTTTTAAAGATATATTTTTCAGTAAACTCCATTTCATCTTCATGATAATGCGTTTCTTCTGCTAAAAAATTTGTTTCGTCATATACCCTGATAATTTTTATTTCGAGTTCATTATCTTCAACAAATTTAGAGGTTTCAATAATATCCCCATTTTTATTATAATGGGTGATTTGTTCTATAAATTCTTCTGTTTCACTAAATTCTTCTGCGGATTCCGGTATCAGGAAACTTTTGTGTATTTGTATAGATTTTATTTTTCTTTTTTCCATATTTTTCTTTTATTTATTACCCATTTCACTTCCAGCATACGTATGTATATCATTTGCTGAAATATTTTTTTCGCAAAAAATCACAAGTCGCTCCACTACATTTCTCAATTCTCTTATGTTTCCAGTCCAATTCAGGTTTTGTAGAGCTACAAATGCATCCTCTGTAAAGTTTTTAAGTGGTATGCCGTATTCTTTGCATATTTCGGCTATGAAATGATTTGCAATAAGTGGAATGTCTATTTTCCTTTCGTTTAAAGAAGGTACATGTATTAAAATTACGCTGAGTCTGTGATACAAATCTTCTCTGAAATTATTTCCTGCAATTTCTTTTTTTAGATCCTTGTTCGTGGCTGCAATAATTCGCACATTCACAGAAATTTCCTTTTCTCCACCTACTCTAGAAATTTTATTTTCCTGCAGCGCTCTTAATACTTTTGCTTGTGCTGAAAGGCTCATATCACCTATCTCATCCAAAAAGAGAGTTCCTCCATCAGCTTGCTCAAATTTTCCTTGTCTTTGTTTGATTGCTGAAGTAAACGCGCCTTTTTCATGTCCAAACAATTCACTTTCTATTAACTCTGCAGGAATAGCGGCGCAGTTTACTTCGATAAGTGGGGCTGAAGATCTTCCACTTTTTTCGTGAATCCACCTCGCTACAAGCTCTTTTCCTGTTCCATTTTCTCCCGTTATAAGAACTCTTGCATCTGTTTTTGCAACTCTTTCTATCATTTCCTTAATCTTCTTTATCGGTTCAGATTCCCCAATAATATCATAAGTTTTCGAAACTTTTTTGCGAAGCGTTTTGGTCTCATTTACCAATGTATTTCTATCTAGGGCATTGCGAAGTGTTACCAAAAGACGATTCAAGTCAAGGGGCTTGGATATATAGTCAAAAGCACCCTTTTTAATGGCTTCCACTGCATTATCTATATTGCCATGTCCTGATATCATAATCACCGGAATATCTGGTTTTGTTTGAATAATTTTTTCCAGTACTTCTATGCCATCCATTTTGGGCATCTTTATATCACAAAGAATAGCATCGAAATTTTTTTCTTCAATCATTCTCAATGCCTCACTGCCTTCTGCTGCCTCTTCGACCGTAAATTTTTCGTATTCAAGAATTTCTTTTAACGTATTTCTGATGCTTTTTTCATCATCAATTATTAATATCAATGCCATTATGGATTTTGTGTTTATTGCTTTTTTAGTAGGTATTCTTTGTCAAAAGGATAAAGGATTTTTTATCATTTTAATATTTCTAATCTTTCGACTTTTCTATGATCGAATATAAAATCCCTTCCTTCATCGCATGTGTTGATAATACCATTTTCTCGATTTTCAATTTATTAATAATTAAATTTACAAAAATACTTGCTAAAACAATCATATCTACGCGAATTGGAATCATTCCTTTCATCTGAGTTCTTTCTTCTCGATTGGATGCAATCAGCTTTAAATATATCAAATTAAATTCCTCTAAATTGAAAATATATTCTGTTTTATTTTCTAGAATTTCTGGCGAGTAAAATTGATGGGCTATCATTTCTGCAAATGTGTCAAAAGATCCTGATGAGCCAATTAGTATTTTGGGTTTATATTCCTGGCAGGCCTTGAAAAGCTTATCTAGATTCATTTCTAGATACTTTTCTGCCAGATGAATCTGATCTTCTGTAATGGGGTCATTAGGTTCGAGAATTTCTAAAAGTCTTGCTGCGCCTAATTCAAAGCTATGTGCCCACTTGATTTCTTCCTTATTGGCGATGATAAATTCAACACTTCCTCCTCCAATATCCATTATTAGGGTATTTTTAGTGCCTAAATCCAAGGCTTTTCTCACCCCATAATATATATACTCCGCTTCTAAATCTCCGCTGATTATCTCAATTCTTATTCCTGTTTCTTCATAAGCTCTATCAATAAATTCTTGACTGTTCTCGGCTGATCTCAAGGCAGCTGTGTCATATGCATATACTTCTTCTGCTTTACACTCTCTTATTTTGATATTAAATTCTTTTAAGGCATGAATGCCTCTTTCAAAAGGTATATTCTGTATTTTATTTTTATTTATTCCTCCTTCTCCTAATTTTACAGGACTTTTGGTTTTATATATTTTTTTGAAGCTTCCATTATTCTCTATTTGAACAATCAGGCAATGGAATGTATTGGTTCCTAAATCTAGAATTGCGACTACCATTATTTTGTGATATTGATTTTTTAGTGTTTAGTAATCCATTTAAATAGGTCGCTGTAATTTGTTTTTTTTCCATACCTCAATATGCCTGTTCTATATATTTTTGAGGCAATCCATGTAGTGAAAATAAAACCGGTAATAAGCAATCCAATGGATATAAATAGTTCAATGGGTGGTACGCCAAATGGTATGCGCATCATCATTATTACCGGCGAGGTGAGGGGGATGATAGAAAGCCAATAGGAAAGCGTACTATCTGGATTTGAAATAACTGCTTGAGATAATATTATGGATAAAACCAATGGTATCGTTATAGGAAACATAAATTGTTGTGTATCCGATTCGCTATCTACTGCTGATCCTATCGCTGCAAATAGACTTCCATATAAAAGATATCCGCCAATAAAGTAAAGAATAAATATAATAATGATTACTGGTATATCTAAATTGCTTTGTAAAGCATCTGAAATACTAAATGTTTCTTGTGCTGTATTTAAATTCGAGTTTATCGCAGACTTATTCATATGGGTTAGCGAAGTATTGTTCTGATGCAATATATAATTGCTAGCCGCAGTGGTAATTGCAAAGGTTAATAGTAGCCATAAAATAAATTGCGTTAATCCTACAAGGGCGATTCCTATTATTTTTCCCATCATGAGCTGAAATGGTTTTACAGATGTGATTACCACTTCAATGATTCTATTTGTTTTTTCTTCTATTACGCCCCGCATGACTTGGGATCCATACATGAATATGAAAATATATATCATAAATCCACCGATAAACCCGATTGCTGTAGCAATATCGGCATTGCTATTCATTTCAGCTCCGTTGGATTTCATTACAATGGAATTAATTTTTACCTTTGTTCGTATTGACATTAGTATTTTAGGATCGATTCCTTTTCCTTCCAATTTGGCATCTTCGAATATGCTTTGTAATGTTTTTTCAATATAACTTACAATCGTAAGGCTAACCTGCTTTTCTGAAAATAGTACGATGCCTCCCGGATTATTAAGGGCATACATCGGAATATATAAAATACCATCATATTTTTCGGCATCATATGTCTCTTTTGTTTTTAAGATATCGTCTTCTGATTTTTCGAAAATAATATTTTCTCCTTCAGGATTCTTTTCTGTAAAAATATGTGTTTCATCTACTACAAGGATGTTTTTTTGCTTATTTTCCATGCTTGCAAGGTATATTGGCCCAATAAACAAGGTAGCCATTAATAATGGGCCAATTAGGGTCATGACAATAAATGTTCTTTTCTTTACCCTTGTAAGGTATTCCCTTTGGATAATTAAAAATATTTTATTCATTTAATTGTTAATTATGGTCTTGATATTATACATTTTGATTAACTAGTGATATAAATATATCATTCATCTCAGGAATTATTTCTTTGAATGAATGTATATTGATATGCGGTATGATTGATTCTAATAGGTTTTTGGGTGTGTTGTTGTTCAACATCTTGATTCTGCAGGTTATGATTTCATCATCGGTATGGGTATCTATGATTTCATATCCAGTCCATAATGCATTGCTGAAGGCAATTTTATTACCTGTAAATGATACTTCATACAAATTTGTTTTGAATTGTTTTTTGATGTCTTTTACGGAGCCTTCAATAACTTTTTTTGAATGATTGATTAGGGCTATATGGCTGCATAATTCTTCAACCGATTCCATTCTATGCGTAGAAAGCATAATGGTTAAACCTTTTTTTCGTAGTTCTAACAATTCATTTTTAATGAGATTGGCATTTATCGGATCAAAACCGGTAAATGGTTCATCAAGAATTAATAGCTTGGGTTCGCTCATAACGGCGACTATAAATTGAACTTTTTGCTGCATCCCTTTTGATAGGTCTTCTAGTTTTTTTTTCCACCATGCCTGCAGTTCGAATTTTTCAAACCAATATTTACTGCGTTTTATCGCTTCAGCTTTGCTTAGCCCCTTGAGTTGGGCTAGATATAAAACCTGTTCTCCAACTTCCATTTTTTTATATAAGCCGCGCTCTTCGGGCATATATCCAATGGATTGTAACAGTTCATGATTAAGTTTTTTTCCATCAAATGATATTTCTCCACTATCCTCACGTATGATTCTTGTGAGTATACGTATAAGTGATGTTTTGCCTGCACCATTAGGGCCTAATAATCCGTATATGCTATTTTCTGGAATTTGGATACTTACATCATCCAATGCGAGGTGGTTGTGATATGCTTTTTTAATATGGGATGCTGATAGAAGTGACATTTTATCTTCTTTTTTTAAGAAATATTTTTTTTAATTATTTTCATTTGGCGATTTTGCTTTCTCAAGCCATACCGTGGCTTCTGAATAAGAAGGATCTATTGCAAGCGCTTTTTGCCAAAATTCTATTGCCTTTTCTTTGTCTCCTAACATCATCCAATATCCTCCTAAATTAAACCATCCTAGCGCATTTTTTTCATTGCAGCGGATAGCTTTTTCAGTGTATCTGATGGCGGTATGATAATCTTTAATATTGAAATATTCTACTGCTTTTTTTAAAAAGTAATCACTGAGATAGTTAAGATTTGCCGTTGCCATAAAATATCCTGGGCTTATGGCATTCGCCTTTTCCCAACATTCCATTGCCTTTTCTTTGTCATTTAGATTGGAATAAGCTACACCCATATTTAAATAGGCATCGGTGTAGGCTGGATAAATTTCAATGCTTTTCTTGAATTTACTTATCGCATCATTTAATATTTTACTCTTTTTTATGCTATCTGTTTCTGCATCTGCTGATTTTACCATTACAACTCCTGCATATACATATACTTTGGCACTTTGAGGGGAATTCTTTATATCATTCATAAATAAGGTATAGTCATTTTTCCAATCCATATTTCTTGTGATGCATTGTGCCGATGCAGTTATTGTCAAAATAGACAAAATAGAAATAAAGATGGTTTTCTTTAATTTATTATTGGATTTTACATATACATAATTTATAAATATGCCTGATAGGAGTGCGAATGAAAAGGAGGGTTGAAATAAAAATCTTTCTCCCATAGTTGCTCCTATATCAAAAATAAAGTTGGATACAATTGAAATGGTTATCAGGTAAAACAGAATAAGGTAAGATATGATTCCTCTTTCTTTGATTTTTTTTAGGGCGTATATCAATAGTCCCAAATGAACTAAAATACCTGTTAAGTTTCTAATATCCCATAATTCAAGGTATGGAATTTGGTTGAATGAATAGTCGTATGTAAGTGGGTAGGGGAAAAATAAAAGGTATAAATATTTTGTCAAAACATATGATTTAGTTGCAAATGCCTGTGCACTTGATGCCAATAAATATGGGGCATTCATTAATTCGTGACTTTGGCTAAAATGCATGCCTACTATCTTAAACCTTAGTAAAAGATAGATGAAAGCTACACCCATATAAGGCAAAACCGTTCTTATTGATTTTATAATACTTTCTTTTTTGCATATATAATACGTGATCGGAAATATGACTAAAAAGGTAATTCCATTTTCCTTAGATAGCAAAGCCAAAAAGTAAGTTAAACAAGAAAAAACAATATATTTGGCTGTATTCTTCTTTTTTTCATCATGCTGCAGAAAAAAATACAAGGAAATAAGTAAAAACAAGAAAGAAAAAATTTCATCTCTACTTTTTATGTTGGCTACAACCTCAGTGTGTATAGGGTGAATGGCAAATATTAAGGAAGAAAAAAATGCTTTTAATTCGGATCCTTTGAAAAGAAATCGATAGGAAACTTGAAACAAATAATATAAAAGGATACAAAAGAGCAAGACATTGATAAGATGACTAATCCATACTTTTTTGCCGAAAAGACCTTTTTCTATAGCAAATGTAATGACCGATAGAGGTCTGTATCTACCTCCCGTGAGTTCGCCTGCTGTCCCTTTTACACCAATGAAGGTGTCGTGGCTTAAGATTTCTCGTATGCCTGAAAATCCTTTCTGGGTAAATGTATTATCAGTAATAGCCATTCCATCATCATACGTATATTCATTGAATACTGTATTAATGTAAAGTGAAAAGCCAATGGCTAGTATAATATATAAAAATAGCGAATGCTTATATTGCTGAACTGATATTTCTGATGCAGGCAGATTTTTTTCTGAAAAGATTTTTCTTGATTCTTTTAATTCCTTTTTTTTCTTTGCTTTCGCCATTTTAAAGGAATGTAAAATCAGTTAAAATATTCTTTCATACGATCAAAGAAATTCTTGTCATTTTTTCCCGGATTGGGTTTGAAATTCTCCGATTCTTTTAGTTTTTCAAGAATCGTTTTTTCTTCAGCTGTTAAATTTTTGGGTGTCCAAATACTGATGTTAATCAGTAAGTCTCCTCTGCCATATCCATTGATCTGCGGTAAGCCTTTTCCTTTTAATCGAAGTACTTTTCCCCCTTGTGTTCCTGCATCTATTTTAATTCTGGCTTTGCCTTCAACAGTTGGTATTTCAACCTGTGTACCTATTGCTGCATCCATAAAGCTGATGTGTAAATCATATAAGAGATTATTGCCATCTCGCTTTAATTCTTCATCTTCTATTTCTTCTATAACGATCAATAAATCTCCTGCTACGCCGCCTCTTTCGCCCATATTACCCTTGCCACTCATGCTCAGTTGTATGCCTTCGCCAACACCTGGTGGAATATTGATGGCTATAACTTCTTCTTCTTTACTCAAACCACTGCCATGACAAGATTTGCATTTGCTTGATATGGTTTGTCCTTCACCATGACATTGTGGGCATGTTGAAGTCGTTTGCATTTGTCCTAAAATGGTGTTCGTTATTCTTCTTACCTGACCAGAACCCTTGCATTGTGAACAGGTATGAAAAGATGATGCATTTTCTGCTCCACTACCTTTGCATGGATGGCAGCCCACAAATTTATTTACTTTAACTTTTTTCTCAACTCCGTTGGTGATTTCTTGCAGATTGAGTTTTACCTTAATTCGTAAATTACTGCCTCTATTGACTTGTTTTCTGCCTCCACCACCTCCGCCTCCAAAAAAACTTTCGAAAGGATGTGCACCTCCAAAAACATCACCGAAGTTGCTGAAAATATCATCCATTGACATGCCGCTAAAACCACCACCACCACCTGCAGCACTACTGCCTACTCCACGATGTCCATATTGATCGTATCTTTGCTTTTTCTCCGCATTGCCTAATACTTCATACGCTTCTGCAGCCTCTTTAAACTTTTCTTCCGCTGCTTTATCGCCCTCATTTTTATCTGGGTGATATTTAAGGGCCATTTGTCTATAGGCCTTTTTGATTTCTGATTCTTCTGCATTCTTTGAAACCCCTAGAACCTCGTAATAATCGCGCTTTGACATACCTACAATTAAATTGTTTTATTTATGATTATTCTAAATTCCCCACTACTACTTTAGAGTGACGAAGTACTTTCCCATTCAGGGTATAACCTTTTTCAACTTCTTCAATTACCTTTCCCTTTAAATCTTCTGTGGGTGCTGCTATAATGGTTATCGCATCATGTAAATCAGTATCAAAGTCTTTTCCTGAAGCATTATCAATTTCCAATAAGCCCTTGTTTTGTAATATTGATTTTAATTTACTTGAAATAAGTTGAATGCCTTCCGTAAATGCGGGGTTTGTGCTTTTTTCAGTGGCAACTATTTTTAATGCCCTGTCAAAATCATCAATTACTGGTAATAGTGCCGTAATAATATCTTCCGAAGCTGTTTTTGCCATTTCAATTCTTTCTTTATTCATTCTTTTTTTGTAATTTTCAAAATCAGAATAAAGTCGGAGAAATTTTTCACTAGACTCTTGAAGTTCTATTTTTAGCTTTTCTATGATATCAATTTCTCCAACAGATTCCATATTTGTGCTGCTATTTTCGGTCAAATTTTCTGATAATTCAGCTTCCTTCTCATTGATATTAGTGGAAATTGGTCCTTCATTATCAATTGTTTCTTTTTGATTATTCATCATTTGAATGCGTTCTTTTAGGGGTTTGATAAAATTAAAAATACTCAATCGGAAACACCTTCCAATAAGTTTGCCAATTGCGAATTTTGTGTCATTTTGGCAGTTTTTTGTTCTAGTTATGATTTCTATGAATGCCTATGCTTTTACTTAAATAAAATGCCGGTTTATTTTGATTCTTGAGATTTTTGATTCTTTTCTTTTAAGCGGTCAAGAGCTGCGTCAAGTTGTGCTCCTCGGAGATTTTTAGCCACAATAATTCCTTCTGAATTGAGGAGAAAATTACCAGGAATTGAGATAATATTGTAAAGTCTTGCGGCTTCTGAATTCCATCCACCGAAATCACTTACATGATATGGCCATGATAGATTATCGTCCTGAATGGCTTTTTTCCAGGCAGCGGGATTGGCATCCAAGGATACACTATAAATAGTAAATCCATCCGCTTTTTCAAATTTTTCGTTTTTATATTTGTTATACGCATTTACAACAAAG
>Ga0114970_10001557_pt1 | contig 17161 bp, 15 predicted proteins | sample M_140205_XF_Meta_FD_87030 | JGI IMG/M metagenome (GOLD analysis project Ga0114970, IMG submission 87030) | Freshwater microbial communities from Lake Montjoie, Canada to study carbon cycling - M_140205_XF_MetaG | ecosystem: Environmental > Aquatic > Freshwater > Lake | place: Lake Montjoie... | reverse complement strand
TGATCCTAAGGTATCTGTCAATTTCAGCTTTGATCAGCGCATTGCGCATACCAAGCAACTTTACGCTGAGTTGAAAGAGGCAACATCTGTTGAGCGCTTGGCATATTTTGAGAAGTCAATTGATGCGATCAAAAAACTAACGCCTGAGGAGCGCCTTGTTTTGAGTCAAAAATTCAAAGTTCAGTGGAAGAAGCTTTCAGATGAACAAAAAAAAGAAATCAAACAAGAGGCCAGAAATTACGTTAACTCGCTTCCAGAAGCAGAGAGAAAAGAATTGAAAAAGCGCAGAGAGAAGATGCTGGAGTTCATGTCACCAGAGGAGAGAAAACATTGGCCTTAATTGATTTAGCTTGAGTAACTTTCAAATTCCATGAGCGATTTTTCAAATTCGGCATCAGAAAAAAAATTACTACTTCTGGCTAAAAAGGGAGAGGTATTTGCTGTTAAGAATTTGATGAATTTGTTGTTAAAGCCTGGACATGCCATGGCTTGGAAAATTCTCCGGAGCCAAGCGGATGCGGAAGAGGTTGTTCAAGAGGCAATGCTTCAATTGTGGCGCTCAGCCGAACAGTTTGAAGGCAAGTCATCTTTGAAGACTTACTTCACTAAGATTGTGATGCGGGAATGCCACTCATTTTTGAAATATCGCCACAAAAAAGAAAGCTTTGATACTTTGAATGAAACCTATGAAGAGATTGCACCTTTTCAAATCGATTTGAGACTTCATCAAGAAATTATTCAGCAAAGTTTGGAAAAGTTATCAAGTAAACAAAGAATGGCTTTAGTTTTATGGGCATTTCATGACATGACTGCGGAAGAGATAGGTCAGATCATGGACTTAAATAAAAATGCTGTTGATCAGCTTCTTTGGCGCGCGAAAGTTTCGCTTAGAAAAGAATTGGCAGAAAGATGATGATGCAAGACGAAACCGAAAAAAAATCTATTCGAAATCTGATGCAAGCTGCAGTCGAGCCTGAAATGCGCCCTGATTTTGAAAGCCGGGTGACACAGGCATGGCTGGAAAAATCGGATGCAAATCAAGTGGTTGAAACTACTCCTAAGTATTTGCAAATTTTGACATTGCCCTTTCAACAATGGCGATTGGGATTGGCTTTGCTGCTATTTGTCGTGATTGGATTCGGTTATTGGCAGTATCTGCGTGAGCTAGATGAACTACGCAAGTTTGATGTGCTGTTGGAGTTTTCAATGGGAACTTTATGAACCAAATCAATTTCACCCGCAGCTGCTTATTCGCTTTTTTCTTGAGTGCATTGCTTGCGGCTTGTGGTGGAAGTGGAGGAAGCACAACTGTCACCGCCAATGATTCAGCAAGCAGTTCGACGAGCTCACCCACCACAATCGTGTCTAATCCTGTGGTGGTGAGAGACAGCACAACCAGCGACTTTGTTGGAACCTGGGTCATGGGGTCGCCCACTGCAGAGGGCGTTACTTTTAACGTGCACAGTATCGATCAAGCGGGTCTTGTGGCGATTGACTATGGCCTTACTAGTCTCCAATACACACAGCAATTTCAACCTGCTGTTCTAGAAATCGACAAGCCCTTGGAGTTGCGTCTTCAAAATTTGAAGCCTGGAACACGTTACTTTTATCGCTTGTTATTTCAGAGCAGTATCAATAAGCAATGGACTGCCACATCAGAATTTGAATTTCAAACAGCCAAGCCAGCGGGACAGTCGTTTATGTTTGCCATTCAGGGCGATTCCCATCCTGAGCGTCTAAAAACACAATTTGATGCAGATTTGTACAAGCGAACCTTGCTGCGCGCTGCAGCAGACAAGCCAGATTTTTATATTTTGAGTGGGGATGACTTCAGCGTTGATACGCTGAATCCAGACACTATCAATGCGGCCCAAGTTCGTGAACGCTATACATTGCAAAGGCCATATTTGAATTTGATTGGTCGAACATCACCACTTTTCTTGGTCAATGGCAATCATGAACAGGCTGCTAGGTATCTATTGAATGGAACGCCAAATAACGTTGCTGTTTGGGCTCAAAATTCACGAAATTCTTTGTATTCTCAACCAGCTCCAGACAGTTTTTACACTGGAAATACAGAGGTGATTCCCTATATTGGCTTACTTCGGAATTACTTTTCTTGGACCTGGGGTGATGCACTGTTTGTTGTGATTGATCCCTATTGGGAATCTCCGATTGCTGTAGACAATCAGTTTGGTGGCACAACCAAGCGGCAGAGTATGTGGGATGTGACTCATGGCGATGCACAATATGCTTGGTTAAAAAGAACCCTCGAGCAAAGTAAAGCCAAATATAAATTTGTGTTTGCTCACCACGTCATGGGTACTGGTAGAGGCGGTATTGAATTGGCCAAGTTGTGGGAGTGGGGGGGTGAAAGCCAAAATGGTCAATTTGATTTTGTGACACAACGGCCTTCTTGGACGACGCCCATTCATCAGCTTATGGTGGCCAATAAGGTGAGTATTTTCTTCCAAGGGCATGATCACATATGGGTACGCCAAAAACTGGATGGTGTCACCTATCAAACCCTTTCTCAGCCAGCCGATCCTAATTACACACTTTGGAATTCAGATGCCTATCTAACGGGCGATAAATTTCCCAACACTGGTTATACGCGTGTCAGCGTCAGTCCCAGTCAAGTCAAAGTGGAGTACGTCAGAACCTATCTGCAAAAAGATGAGGGACCTGGCAAGGTTCACGGTGAAGTAGCATTTACTTACACGTTACCTTGAAAGGGTACTGATGTTATTGAGTCCATTTCGTATATCCACTCTGGTCTTGGCCAGTGTAATTTGTGTTGGTTGCGGAGGGGGTGGTGGAGATCCAGTCTCTGCAGTAGTCAGTACGGATGCAAGCAGCAGTTCAACGCCAGTTGTAACGTCGCCTACTTCGCCAGATGTATCACAGGTCTTTGAGGGAAATATCCTGCTGGCTGCACCCACAGACACCAGTATCAAAATATTGCTGTTGACGCCAAGGTCTGGTTCAATTGCTGTGACTTATCAATCCAATTTGGCGATGCAAGATCTTCAATGGCCTGCTGGTATGGTGACGCCCAATGTTCCTAAAGAAATCGTATTGACAGGCCTGAAGCCCAATACTCGATATACCTACAGGTTGTCGATGCAAACGACTTCAGGCACTTTGACCTCATCGCCTTATACCTTCAGTACAGCAAAGCAAACTGGTTCAACCTTCACTTTTACGCTACAAGCAGACTCCCACTTGGATGAAAACTCTGACCTTGCGGTTTACAAACAAACCTTGGGAAATATTTTGCTCGATCAGTCCGATTTTCACATCGATTTGGGTGACACCTTTATGACTGAAAAATACAGTGAACCGCTTTCTGCCACGCTTCAAGCTGCTGCAAACGCCAGCATCGTGAACCAGCGCTATGTCTATGAGCGAAATAATTTCGGTTTAATTACCCATTCTTCACCCTTGTTCTTGGTGAACGGTAACCACGATGGTGAATTGGGATGGTTGCTCAATGGCACGACCAACAGCATTCCTGTGTGGACCACGACTGCGCGCCAAACCTACTTTGCCAATCCGCAGCCCAATGGGTTTTATTTGGGCGACACCCTCAAGGATGCTTTGACAGGCGACCGAGCCTCTTGGTACGCATGGCATTGGGGTGATGCCTTGTTTGTAGTACTCGACCCGTATTGGAACAGCCCAGCGCAGTCCAACAAGGATGGCTGGAATTTAACCCTGGGCGAAAGACAATATCAATGGCTTGCAAAGACTTTGGTTGAAAGCAAAGCTAAGCACAAAATGATATTCATTCACAACTTGGTGGGTGGCTTGGACGGCCAAATGAGAGGCGGCGTGGAGGCTGCGCCATTTTTTGAGTGGGGCGGTAAAAATTTAGACGGCAGTGCGGGGTTTAGTTCACGCAGACCTGGCTGGGAATTGCCCATTCACGACATATTGGTCAAGAACAAAGTGAAGGCAGTTTTTCATGGCCATGATCATTTGTATGCCAAACAAGATTTGGATGGCATTGTGTATCAAACAGTACCCCAGCCCAGTGCTAAAAACTTTAGCAGTGGCGCAAGCATTGCCAAAGATTATCACTATAACTCTGGTGAAATCCAAAGTAGTTCAGGTCACTTGAGGGTCAAAGTCTCGCCGACTCAAATTAGTGCTGAATATGTTCGATCTTGGTTGCCATCACAAGAAACGACAACTCGAAAAAACAGGCAAGTTGATGCCAGTTGGTCGAACTAATTTGTATGGCACCAAACATTATCTTTATTTCTATCGGTCAGAAGAGACCCCCTGATTAACAGACCGCAGCTTGGTCAAAGTGAATAAACGCTGCTTCCACATTTGCTTCCACACCCCTACAGATCGCTTGTAACCTATTGATTTGTAATAGGTTTTATTTCTTAAAGCTGCTCATAATCCTTTGGTCCCAGGTTCAAGTCCTGGTGGGCCCACCAATAGTGAAAAAGCCACTGATTTTGAAGTCAGTGGCTTTTTTTCATTTGTAACCATAAGAAAGTAAAAAATCGAATATCAATAACACCAAGCACCGTTAATATTTGTACTTAACTATCGTAAGTCTGAAGTCACGTTACTTGCCTTAGAAATAGCCGCCCATTTCTTAATCTCATCGGATATGAACGTTTCGAATTGGTAGGGTGTCATTGGATGGGTTTCTGCACCTTGCTTAGCCAATATCTCGCGAACTTCTTTCTCCGCAAATACTTTATTCATTTCTTGATTTAATTTATCAACTATCGCACGAGGTGTTCCAGCTGGGGCAGAAAATCCAAACCAACTTGTTGCCTCATAATTTGGATACCCTGATTCCCCAACAGTAGGAACGTTAGGCAGCTGCTCTGATCGTTTATTCGATGTAATTGCCAGTGCTCGCAATTGCCCGCTATTGACTAAAGAAATGACCGTTGGGATCGACGGAATTACAAATTGAATTTGTCCTGAAACAACATCTGAAATCGCAGGACCGGCACCTCGATATGGTATGTGAATCATATCTGCTCCTGAAAGGTTTCCTAAGAATACCCCAGCAAGGTGAACTGCTGTCCCAACTCCACCAGAACCAAAAGACACTTTTCCTGGATTCTTTTTAGCGTAATCAATTAACTCTTTAACTGTTTGTATAGGAAGCTTCGGGTTCACTACCAGCAAACTTGGCACTTTAATTCCAAGTGCAATTGGGCTGAAATCTTTAATTGGATCGTATGGAAGCTTGTTGGCGATGCCAGGGACTATCGCAAATGAAGTGTCTGTAAGTAAAAGGGTATAGCCATCAGGTGTGGATTTCGCCACAAAATCAGCGCCAATCGTGCCTGTTGCGCCAGTTTTATTGTCAACTACTACTGGCTGGCCAATGGACAATGAAAGTTTTTGGGCCAAAATTCGAGCTGTAAAGTCGCTTGTTCCACCAGTTGGGAATGGTACGACTATCTTAATGGGTCGACTTGGGTACATTTGCCCCCAAGAAACTCCACAAACAAGAATAGTGAAAAAGAATGTGAGTAATTTTCGAATCAGTAGACTCATAGCAGCTCCTGAGAAGTCTGAATTTTTTTAATTAACACGATATCTTTCTACCGTTTTCCAATCTATGCCAAACCCAAAACCTGGTTCGTTGCCTAAGACTAGTTTTCCATCTTTTAGTTGCGCCCTAAAAGTGAAGAGTGTGTCCCAAAGTGGATCTCGCTTAGCATTAGGAAATACTTCAACACAATAACCATTTATAGCAGCCGCAGCCAAATGTCCTTGTACATGAGCATCATGATGAGTTGCCATTTGAACACCGTTTAAATTTGCATAGGCTGCCACACGCAACCATTCGGTTACCCCTCCTGACCTACTGGCGTCAAATTCCATATATCTGACGCCTCCTAAATCTATAAGATCTCGACACGCCCACGCATGCATTTCTGATTCACCACTAGCTAAAGCTACATGTGTGCAATTTGCTAATTTTCCAAGTGACCGCACGGAGTCATACCAATGCATTGGCTCTTCAAACCAAAATATATCGAATGGTTCAAAAGCTCGAATTGCACTAACTGCTTGATCCCATGTGTAAGCACAATTGGCGTCAACCATAAGTTGTGCTGTTGGCCCAATTGCCTCTCGCACAGCCTTGACCCGTTCAACATCAATTGCCAAGTCCACGCCACCGACTTTCATTTTGACGCCAGTGAAGCCTTGTTGAATATAGGATCCCATTTCTTCGGCAATGTAAAAATGGTCGTGATTCATCCAGTAATATCCACCAGTCACATAGGCGTGAATTTCATTGCGGGTGCCACCAAGAAGTCTCCAAACAGGTAAATTAGTCGCCTTGCCTTTAATGTCCCAAAGAGCAATGTCAATTCCACCAAGTGCTATAAGTAAGGCTTGCCGATTGATGCTACTATAGAGTTGTGGTTGATTGAACTTCTGATAGTCACCAGGACTCGTAGTCGTGATATCAAAAACTTTTTTCCAAATGGCCTCATGCGCCATAGCATCCATACCTTTGAGAAACAGATCAAGTTCTTCTATCAGTTTTAGCACAGCAGGTATATGTCTGCCGTGCAGAGTTCCATAACCTACTATTCCTTCATCAGTTTCAACTTCAACAATGATCTGCCCGCATCGATCGATTATTTCATTTGCCACCCAATAAATTGCATCCAGTGGAACTACAAGTGCGTGGGCTTTAATTCGTTTAATTTTCATATTGAAAAAATTTCTTTTGTGTCTCTTCAATCTGTTCTGTAAAAATTAACGATCATCCAATTAAATTTGAGATCAATCCATTTGTTCAAGCACTTTGCCTATGCTGGACTTAAAAATGCTTCTTATTTCTTGCCAAACTGAAACCCAAGAATACAGATTTCGCAAAATATTAATTTGGATGCTGCTCCATTTTTTTGGTTATGTTTAATTTTTTAATCAACAAATCCTGAGGCTTAATTGGAAAGCACTGTCTAACAAGAGACCCCTTGTACTTAGATATAAAAATTGGCAAGTAGCGTATGAAAATAACTTGAAAAATGCTGTTCGTGTTATTTTCAATACGCTACTTACTTAAGGGTGATGCTACGCAATGACCCTTTTAGCGGTGCTCATTTGGTCAGCATAGCCCTTTTGCCATTCAACTGATTCGTGTGCTTCAAAATAGCCACTTCTGGCCTCTGCCAGTACTTCCGGTTGGTCAACACCTACGGGGGCTGTTCCCTCTTGAAAAGCGCGCGCAGCTTTAAGAACTCGCCTGCGAGTTCTGGAAATCATGAGGTCACCAGGGCCTAAGTGTTCACGCTCGTGATTTGTGATCGCTCCCATCGACTCAGTCACTGCCTGATCCTGAAGACCAATGTTATCAATGCCTGAGTAAATTCGGTTGGTTCTTTGAGCCTCTCGATCAATCAACCAGTCATTGCTTTCATTGGCCTTGACGCGGTATCTGCCAAGCCATTCTGTAGAAATGGGAAGGTAGTCTGGCTGAGGCTTGCTGCCACCAAGGGGTTTGCCATCTTTGAGTGGCAGCCCAGTGCCGCCGCCAATGCTCTTTGTGCGCCAAAAAATCATCATGACGTGCTCGTCGTCAAGTGGAACCCAAGCGCGAGCTTGAATGTTGATTGGAAATTCACCTTGAGGTGTTTGCGTCCAAAATGGAAACATGTAGTTGGCAAACCGCCAATAAGTTGTTTGTGGCTTGACTGTTCTGTATGCGCCGTAAGTTGTACCCCAGGGTGCATCACTCACGTGATACTCAGGTGCTCTTTCGCTTGCAGTGTGCTCCAGAGGATGGCCCACTGGTACATTTTCAGGGTCTAAGTGGCCAACATGAAGAAACCCAAAATGTGAAGTATCTATATCGCCTTCAAGTGCTTGAAGCCAATTGCAATCTCTTTGAGTGAAGGAAATATCAACTTCACTTTCAAGCAGCAAGGTTGCTTCGATTTTTGGAAGGGGCGGAGGTTGCTTTCTAGGACCCATATAGACCCAAATAATGCCATTACGGTCAACGGCTTTGTAGGCCTTTGCTTTAACTTTTTCTTTGAAATCTTGACTTGGTGCAACGCTTGGCATATCTACACAATTGCCATCCACATCAAATTTCCAGCCGTGATAGATGCAGCGTATTCCATTCTCCTCGTTTCTACCCAAAACCAAAGAGGCACATCTGTGCGGGCAGAGGTGATCCATGACACCGACACGTCCACTACTATCGCGGAAGGCGATTAGTTTTTCTCCAAGAAGCATGAGCCTCATTGGTGTCCCGTCATTGCCCAATTCGCTAGATTTGGCAGCAGGAATCCAATACTCGCGCATGAAGTTCCCCATAACTGTACCTGGCCCAACTCTGGCCATATCGATGTTGTCTTGTTTAATGCTCACAGGTTCTCCTTTGTTTGTAAATTAATTAAATTTGGCGAATTAGTTTGATTTGATTCATTTGCCCACTTGGACCAAGACCTGAATAGCCTTCTATTTTTTTCAAGTCAACAAGGACAACCACACCAAGTTTGGCGAAATCGTGATCTTGCTCTGCAATTGCAGAGCGACCATAAACAATGTCACGGTCGTTCTCAGAATTGCTCACTCTTGCTTTCCCCTGCAGTGAATAAGTCGCCTTAGTATCTTCATTTCGATAAACAAAAGAGACTTTTGGATTTTTTTGGATTGATTGGATAAAAGCCCCCTCAGGACTTCTGATCCACATTGCAAGTTGGGTGTCACTGAAAACTTGCAATGATCCTCTGAATGTTTGAACAGGCTGATTTTCCAAATCACAGTAGGCCATTAAGATGGGATGACGTTCAACCAGTGCGTTATCAATCATTCCTCTAAGTTCATGTGGAATAACTAAAGGTAATGTGGCAGGGGGAGGAGGTGGTGTTTTTTGCTGTTGTACAAGAATGACACTTCCGTCGCTGATCTTTAAACTGATGATTAAGCCACGATCAAAGGTTCCTTCTTTGCGATGGCCTACAACTTGCCATTGATGTTTTATTTGAAAAGCATCTTGCCAAATTAACTGATGCATTAACTGGCTATTTGGTCCATTTTTCAATAATTCACAAACTTCGTCTTTACCTTTAGTCCGCTTTCCAAGAACTTTAAATTCAACTTGAGCGTGAAGAGTCTCTTTAAGTTTTGCTGTAGCGTCTTCGGACGGGGATAGTAATTCTTTTAAAAAACGATTGACTAATTCAATTTCGGAAATGCTTGTCATTAGAGAGCCTCAGGTTTGTAGCCACTTGTTCTTGCCAATATTTCGAATTTTTTACGGTCTTCATTCAGTGAATTAGCAAGTTGAGCTGAATTCAAGGGTGATATAGCCATTCCTTGGCTAGCCAATTTGGTTTTTATATCTGCCTTTTGAAGCATCGGCAAAGTGGCAGCAGCTATCCTCTCTACCAATTCTTTAGACAATTTAGCAGGACCATATAAACCAGCAGAGTTTTGAATTGCAATGTTTAGGCCGGATTCCTTCAATGTTGGAACTTCTGGTACCAAATCTAATCTTTGCTCTCCTGAAACAGCTAGCATTCGAATTTTCTTAGCCCTGTGCATCTCTACCAATGCGCTTGAGCCCGTTATGAGCATGGGTAACCTGCCTGAAGCTAAATCAACGATGCCAATTCCGCTGTCTTTGTAATGAACGGGTTCAAGCTTCATTGATTGAGATTGGGCTAAAGCAATTCCAAGAAAATGAGAAGAAGAGCCTGCACCAGGTGCAACACCGTAAACAGCGCCAGCAGACCCTTGTGATTTAACTGACGCAATCCACTGAGCAATGTCTGTGATGCCACTGTTAATCCCAGTTGCAATACCTAAATCAAACCAGGTAAGACCACAAATTGGTGTGAAGTCAGCCACTGGGTCATAGTCTAGTTTTGTGTAGATATGTGGGTAGATTGAAAAAAGACTGCTTGTAGAAAACATGATGGTGTTTCCATCAGGATTTGCTCTTTTGAGCTCGCCTAAGGCCAATCGGCCGCCGGCGCCTAGTTTGCTAGACACGACCACTGGACGGTTTAATTTTTCTCGCAATTGATCACCAATGAGTCGGGCAGTGAAATCCATGGAGGAGGCCGCTCCAACTAATACTGTCATTGGCGATTTATCCTCCTGCGCAAAAGCTGATTGGGTTAAAAGTTCAAATGCAGTTAATCCTGCGACTTTGAGACTGGAACGACGGTCCATCATGCATCCTCCTTGACGTAGCCACTTGCTTTAACCAATGTTGAAAATTTATTGCGCTCTTCTGATAAGTAAGCTGCGAGTTGAGTAGGACTAGATTGCCACATCGTCATACTTTGCCCAGAAAGTCGCTCTTTCACGCTGATATTTGCGTGAATAGGTGCGATGGCATCTTGAAGTTTTTTGACCAATTCACTTGGCATTTTGGCGGGTCCAAATATGCCTGTTGTTGTTGTATGCATTAAATTGATACCAGCTTCTTTGAGTGTTGGAACCTCTGGAATTGAGGGTGTTCTTGTTTCTCCTGAAACAGCGAGTATTCGAATTTTTCCAGCCTTGTGCATTTCAATGAATGAATTGACGCCAGTGATCATGATTGGAAGTCGACCTGTTGCAAGATCAATCGTTCCAACACCACTTTCTTTATAAGGTACGTGTGTGAGTGAAAGATCTGCAGCCATTCCAAATGAAATACCAACAAAATGCGATAGAGATCCATTGCCAGGAGACGATCCGAAGACGACATCCCCCGTTTTCTTTGATTTTGTCCATTCGATGAGTTGCTTCAAATCTTTTGCGCCAGTCATAGGCCCAGTAGCAATTGCAACATCGAAGGCAGAAATTCCAGCAATTGGTGTGAAATCTATCACTGGATCGTATTCAAGTTTGTTATAAATATTTGGATAGATTGAAAATGGACCGCTGGTTGAAAAAAGTAATGTTCTTCCGTTAGGTAATGCTCTCTTCACTTCACCTAAAGCAATTCTCTGGCCAGCACCCAATTTTGCAAGCACTACGACTGGACGCCCAAGTGATTCTCTAATTTGCTCTGCAACTATTCGAGCCGCAACATCTATCGATGCACCGGCTCCAATGACGATTGAAATAGGGGATTTATCTTCCTGTGACCAAACGGAATTGGCAGATAGAGAAAGGGCGCCAGCAGCCAGGTTCTGTAAATAATTTCGTCTCGATATCATGCATCCTCCTTCACATAACCACTTGATTTAACCAAGACTTCATATCTTTTACGCTCTTCTGCCAAAGACTGTGCCAATTGAGATGGGTTTGCTGACCAAGGTGTCATGGCTTGTCCTGCAAACTTATCTCTCACAATGGGGCTCAGCGTCATTGGATTGATTGCTTCGTATAGTTTTTTAACCAATTCAGCAGGCATTTTTGCGGGTCCAAAAATGGCTGTTGATGTGGTGCTGCTTACCGCTATACCAGCCTCTCTTAAGGTTGGAACATCTGGTACCAATGGTGATCTTGTGTTGCCAGATACTGCCAATAGTTTGATCTTTCCAGCCTTATGCAGTTCAATTTGCGGACTTAGCCCAGTAACCATAACCGGCAATCGACCAGCTGCTAAATCTATCAATCCAACACCACTGTCTTTGTATGGGACGTGGGTGAGTTGAAGGTTGGCTGCCAGTCCAATTGAAATACCGACAAAATGAGACAAAGAACCATTGCCAGGTGCTGAGCCATAGACGGCATCACCAGATTTTTTGCTTTTCATCCATTCGACCAATTGAGCTAAATTAGTAACGCCAGTAGCTGGTCCCGTGGAAATTGCTACATCAAAGGTTGAAATGCCTGCAATTGGAGTGAAATCATTAACTGGGTCATAGTCCAATTTGTTGTAAACATGCGGATAAACAGCGAATGGGCCGCTGGTTGCAAATACCAATGTTCTGCCATCTGGCTGGGCTCTTTTAACCTCACCTAAGGCAATGCGTTGGCCTGCACCTAATTTACTGACAACCACAACGGGACGGCCTAAAACATCACGCATTTGTTCTGCAACTGCCCGTGCACCAAAGTCCATTGAGGAGGCTGCACCTACAAGGATTGTGATGGGAGAGGTGTCCTGTGCAAAAACATTTGTAGCAGATAATTCCAACGAACTGGCTAAGATACCTAGCATTGCATTACGTCTTGATGTCATCTTGTCTCCTATCTTTTAATGATGCTATTTACAAAATTGATTCATTAAGAATCATCTGAATGGGGAATTTAAATTTTTTAAGTTTGGCCAGGATTGATCTATCTTGTAGATGTAATTCGGCTTTTCATGACAAGGCCAAGCTATCTTCAATTCCGGATCACTCCATAAGAGACCTCGCAAAAATTCTTTATCGTTGTAGTCAGTGAGTCTGAATGAGACTTCTGTGTCTTTTTCTAGCGTGCAAAAGCCATGTGCCAATCCCGGTGGTACAAGAAGCTGAACCCAAGTATCTCCAGCAAGTTCAATGGACTCATGCATTCCAAAGGTAGGGGAGTCTGCTCTGATGTCTACGCAAACGTCCCAGATGCTTCCTTTAACAACTCTCACAAGTTTGTACTGAGATTTGGGTGGTGCTTGGTAATGCAAGCCTCTAACGGTCCATTGAAGTGCGTAGCAAGAGGCATGTTCTTGAACAAAGTCGGGCAATACCCCAGTTTGTTTCATCTTTTTGCTGTCAAAGTAATAGCTGTATCGGCCGTTTTCATCCGAGGATTGGTCCGGGTAGATGGCTAAAAGCCCCTCAATAGCCAGTTTCTTGACTTGCATTTTTTAGATAGAATTTGATCTAAATCAAAATATAATTCCATTTTTGGAATAAAGCAAATCAAAGGGAATATTTCAGATGGCAAAAATAACGCTTGGAATCGGCACATCCCACACACCCATGTTGAATGCGCCTGTCAGTGACTGGCCTAAGTTCATAGAGCTAGATAGCGTTCGTATCCATCAAGATAAAGAAGGCAATTCCCTAAACTACGAGCAACTGCTTGCAATTGCTGATCAACAAATACCTAGGGAAATTACTGAGGAAAAATTTCTTTGGAAGCACACCAAAGCGTTGACTGCACTTCAGCATCTTCACGATGTCGTCAAAAAGGCTGAAATTGATATTTTGATCATTGTGGGAGACGATCAGAAGGAGTTATACAAAGATAACAATATGCCATCTATCTTGATGTACAGGGGTGAAACAATTAGAAATGTGCCGTTAACCAGTAGGCCGGGTCCGGAGTGGGCAAAGAAGGCCTCTGCAAAATACTACGAGGCAGAAATTGAAAAAGAGTATCCAGTTGATACAGAGCTTGCGATGCATTTGATAGAGCATCTTGTTGGTGCTGAATTTGATGTTTCCTGCGCAAATAGTATTCAAGATGGACATGGAGAAGGCCATGCATTTGGATTTGTTCACAACAGATTGCTACAAGATTTTGAATTACCCGTTGTACCTATTTTCTTAAATACCTATTACCCACCAAACCAGCCAACCCCCAAGCGATGTTTTAATCTGGGTCAGCAAATTCGGCAAGCGGTTGAGTCTTGGCCAAATGACAAAAGAATTGGCGTTGTGGCTTCAGGCGGTTTAAGTCACTTTACTGTCGATGAAGACCTAGACAATTCTGTGATGGAGGCACTGAGATCAAAGTCTTATGCGGATTTGTGCAGCATCCCTAAAAATAAGTTGAACTCTGGAAATTCGGAAATTAGAAATTGGATTTGCATGGCTGGTGCTTGTGAAGGACTGGACCTGAAATTCATGGAGTACTACCCAGCCTACAGAACGCCTGCAGGCACGGGAACTGGCTTATGTTTTGCTCATTGGGAGTGATCTAGTTCATGTCGTCATTAAGTCATGCGGAAGAAAAAAATCAGACAATTTCAGTTCGGCTCAAATCAATTACTTATGAGGCAAAAGATGTTTTATTGTTTGAACTGATCCCCCTTCATGGTCAAAAATTACAGCCCTTTAGTGCGGGAAGTCACATAGATGTTTTTCTGCCCAATGGATTGATTCGCCAATACTCGCTTTGCAATTCTCCCTTGGAAAAAAACAGATATGTGCTAGGTGTGAAAAGAGATGCTCTAAGTCGCGGAGGATCAAATTACATGCATGATGTATTGAAAGTTGGTAGTGAGCTAAAAATAAGTTTGCCACGAAATAGTTTTCCTCTTTCCCACGAATCACCACATTCAGTTCTAATTGGAGGTGGTATCGGTATAACGCCACTGATTTCAATGGCCCACGAATTAAGTGCAAAAAATGCTTCATGGCACTTGTTTTGCTGTTTTAAAAATAGATCAGAAGTTGCTTTGAGTGGGCTATTTGAATCAAGCAAAGTTCATTTGCATATTGATGATGAGTCGCAATCAGGGTTTTTAAATATGGCTTCGATTTTGGCCAATGCGCCACAAGGAAGTCACTTTTATTGCTGTGGCCCTGAACCAATGTTGAATCATTTTATTGAACTGTCTAAGTCCATTGATGCCAGCAGGATTCACTTTGAGTATTTCAAACCTGCTGCATCCAAACTATCTGGGGACGGATTTGAAGTTAATCTTCATCAAACAAAAAAAAGATTTTATGTGGGGCCAGATCAAACAATTTTGCAAGTTTTACAAAAAAATGGGATATCAGCCCCCGGTTCATGCGAGCAGGGGATATGCGGCACTTGTGAAACGCATGTCCTAGACGGCATTCCTGATCACCGCGATTCACTACTTTCGGCCGACGAAAAATCTTCCAACAAAGTCATGATGATTTGCTGCTCTAGAAGTTTAAGTCCATCAATTACGCTTGACTTGTAGTTTTCATTTGCATTTGAAATTTGAGGAAACTGTGTGGGACGTCCAATTAGAAATGTAAGCCCAATTCTTCCAGATTACTCTGAAGGAATTCAAATAAAGACTGATGATTCAGACCCTAGATTCATTTCTGCATTGGCTAGGGGTTTAGCCATTTTGCGTTGTTTTGAGTTGGACCAAAAGTTGCTCGGGAATATTGAAATTTCTGAAATGACAAAACTTCCCAAGTCAACTATTTCAAGATTGACTTTTACCCTGACTCAATTGGGTTATCTGAGATACCGTCATGAATTTGGAAAGTATGAACTGGCTGCAGGCGTGGTTGGGCTGGCTTATCCCTACTTGGCCAATATGACAGTCCCTGCAATTGCTAGGCCGTTGATGGTTGAGCTTGCGCAAAAAACGAAGACCAATATTGGATTCGGGGTCCAAGAAAGTAACAGCGCCCTTTACCTTGAATATGCACTTGGTGAACCAAGTCCGAATAGAAGGCAGCGCGTTGGATTTAGGGTTCCACTAGTGAGGACTGCAATGGGCAGGGCTTGCATTGCCGCAATGAATTTTGAAGAACGTACCAAACTGTACGCAGAATTTAAGTCCTATTACGGTACGAAGTGGAAAGATATTCACGGTGAACTAGATTTGGCTGTTGATCAAGTAGAGGCTGAAGGTTATTGCTTTGCAATAGGAACTTTCAAGAAGAATACTAACTCTGTTGCAGTGCCTTTTTTGCACTTAGATAACCATACGATCATGGCGTTCAATTCGCAGAGTTCTGATGCTAAACAACCCTTATCGGTACTAAAGAAGAATGGTCAACTGCTCCTAGAGATGGTTGAAAAAGTTAGGAATCTTTTGATTGAGAATCGCACTCGTCCAAAGATAGGGCGGGTTTAATCATAATCTAAAGCTAAGGTCAAAATTATGTTTCTACCATCATCGGTTGTCATGACTGAGGCCGGTCCAATCCAAGGCTTTAAGAAGCAGTCTGCAAAAGAAGACTTAGCCATTGATTGCTTTTTAGGAATTCCCTATGCAGCACCTCCCGTCGGCGCTCTTAGGTGGAAATCACCTCAACCATTAGAAAGTTGGAATGAAACTCGAAGCTGTTTTGATTTCAGTGCAGATTTCCCTCAGGCCGCCAATCCACTTTTTAGAGCGCCCCATCAGAGTGAAGATTGTCTTTATCTAAATGTATGGGCGCCAGCTTTTAAAGACGGTAAAAAACTACCTGTCATGGTTTGGATTCACGGCGGCGGATTCGTTGGCGGTAGCGGCTCTGATCAGAGAAGCGATGGCGCTTTGATGGCTGCTAAAGGCGTGGTTGTGGTTAGCTTTAACTACAGATCAGGAGTCTTTGGTTTTCTAGCGCATCCAGAGTTGTCAGCCGAGTCTGAATTAAAGGTGAGTGGCAATTATGGATTGCAAGATCAAATTGCAGCATTGAAATGGATTCAAAAAAACATCGATCAATTTAACGGTGATCCTAACAAGGTTACCGTATTTGGTGTTTCTGCAGGATCTGCTTCCATTTCTTTGTTACTGACTTGCCCCCAAGCAAAAGGTTTATTTCAACAGTCTATTCTTCACAGTCCTGGCGCAGCAAGGCCCTTGGCTACCTTGACTCAGGCAGAATCGTTGTCATTGAAGGAGTTGGGAGCCGACATTGAACGTTTGAGATCTTTGAGCGCGCAAGATATTTTCAAACTAACGAGTTTGTTGAATCCCAAAATTCGCGGGTTAACGACTCCCAGAATATTGCGTCCAATTCTTGATGGTGTGTATTTAAGTGAAAATGAAAGAGATGTGTTTAAGGATCATAGGCAATTGATGCTGCCCATGATTGTTGGAAGTAATTTAGATGAAGGAAGCTTATTGACGAAAGATTGGGCCATCAAATCACTTGATGACTATGCTGGATTGGTTAGCTCTAACTTCAATGCTCTTTCATCGGACGCACTTGCCTTGTACCCAGTGAAAGCTGAAGAAGAAATTCGAATCCGGGTTGCAGAATTGTTTGGCGATACTCAGTTCAATTACGGTACAAGATTGCTAGCGCAATCAAATTCAAATAAAGTTGCAAATACTTGGCGTTATTTATTTGCCAAGCGCCGGCCTACCCAAATTGATGGCCCCCATCATGGTCAGGAAGTTGCTCATGTTTTTGGTAATCTATCTGCAAAAGTAACATCCGTTGAGAATGATTACGACCATCGAGATGAATTAATTTCAAATGCCATGCTTAACTATTGGGTTCAATTTGCCTATACAGGCAACCCCAACCAAGCTGAACTACCAGAATGGCCGCGATACGAATTAGGTTCAGACAATATGATTGTTTTTGAAAATGAAATTTCGAAAGCAAATGAATTTCGTAAAAATAAT
>Ga0114970_10001556_pt1 | contig 17162 bp, 13 predicted proteins | sample M_140205_XF_Meta_FD_87030 | JGI IMG/M metagenome (GOLD analysis project Ga0114970, IMG submission 87030) | Freshwater microbial communities from Lake Montjoie, Canada to study carbon cycling - M_140205_XF_MetaG | ecosystem: Environmental > Aquatic > Freshwater > Lake | place: Lake Montjoie... | reverse complement strand
TGGTTTCAATAACTGGTTAGGTGAGCCGAGTATTCCAATTAAAACAGTTGTAGTAATTGGAGTCATTCTTGGCTTGATAATCGCCTCAGTAGTTGGTGGAGATCGAGTTAAGTCCTGGAAAGTATTTGGCGCAAGCGTAGTTGCCACAATTGTGGTTTTAGAACTCTTACTCAAACTTAATTGGTTCTTACAACCTGGCCTTGGGCCAATTTTCTATTTGCTAATTTCTGTAGGTATTTCATTTGGAGTGACGCATCTTTCAATGGGTATCTCTAATCGGATCGCTCTGAATTCTTCTCTCACGATGGCAGGAATTGGATTTGTATTTTATTTCCCAATGCAAAAAGTATTTGAACTGCAAAAACAGGGCTTAGTACTAGTTGGATCTGCAATTGTTACTGTCTTGATTGCAATTGGTGTGGCACTTTATTTTGCAAAAATTGATCGTGCATCAGTTATTCGTACGACAGTTCTGACTGCAATGCTCCAAGGAATTCTTATGATTGTTGATCAATTGATGGGCACATGGGAACGTTACATGGGTAACGATGCAATCAATTATCGCCCGGTGCCGACAGTGGGGCAATCAAATCCAATTCTTGAACAAGGTGATTACTGGGTATCGACACTCGATCTCTTAATGCACCTTGTATTACCAACTATTGCCCTGACAGCCATCTCTTTTGCTGGATATATACGTTTTTCACGTGGAACCATGCTCGAAGTCCTAAACCAAGATTACATACGTACTGCTCGCGCGAAAGGCCTGACAGAGCGCACTGTGATTATGCGCCATGCATTTAGAAACACAATGATTCCAATGACAACAATTATTGTTGTTGATTTTGCATCTATTATTGGCGGCGCAATTATTACGGAGCGTGTATTCGGCTGGACAGGAATGGGAACCCTGTTCAATAAAGCGGTTGGCTCATTCGACTTGAACTTACTCATGGGTGTGTTTTTCCTAACAGGTACCCTTGCACTCGTCGCTAACTTAGTTGCAGATCTTCTTTATTCAGCTCTTGACCCTCGCATCAGAGTGGGGAGTGGCAAATGATTTTTAGCAGGAAGAAAAGCGTTGACGTTCTTGAAGAAACTTCAATTATTAACAAAGAGACTGAGGGCTTGAGCCAAGGTCAAATTGTACGAACTCGTTTTTTCCGACATAAAGGCGCAATGATTTCAATCGTATTTCTTTTAACGATTATTGTTTTTGTTTATTCATCATTAAAAATGAAGATATTTGGAATCACATATCCTGGATGGTGGAAATACACCATTGAAGATCTTCCACCACTAGAACTTGGTGTCTGTAAAGATGGCCTTGTTGGCTGCCCAACTCTGAGCCTGCGTCCTGAATTTTTAGGTGGAAATGGAATATCACTTGGTGAGCATCCATTTGGCCAAGACGATATTGGTCGTGACTATTTTGCACTTGTGATGCGCGGGGCGCAACGTTCCCTCATGGTTACTTTTGTTATTGGTGCAATTGGCGGAACAATCGGTACCGTTGTTGGTGCTATTTCTGGTTTTTATCGCGGAATAGTTGATTCAGTTCTGATGCGCTTTACAGATTTCATCATCACGATTCCAACAATTATTATTGGCTCTGTTATCGGTTTTCACTTTGGAAACCTTGGTGTTGGATTCTTGGCTTTCTACTTGGGTCTCTTTGCATGGACAGGCCTTTCACGCCTTGTCCGCGGTGAATTTTTAACACTTCGCGAGCGTGAATTTGTGGATGCGGCGCGCGTTGCGGGAGCTACGAATCGACGCATTATCTTCAAACATATTTTGCCTAATGCAGTAGGAATCATCATTGTTTCAGTCACGCTTCTAATGTCTGGTGCAATTCTTCTTGAAACAGCTCTTTCATATCTTGGTTTTGGTGTTGTATCACCCGACGTATCGCTGGGATCCCTCATCAGTCAGTATCAAGAATCATTTACAACACGACCATGGCTCTTTTGGTGGCCAGGTCTCTTTATTATTTCAATTGCCTTGAGTATTAACTTTATTGGTGATGGACTTCGCGATGCATTTGATCCACGTCAGCGCCGTCGTATTACTAAAAAAGATAGAGCGCGCGCTGTTCGCCTCAAGAGAGAGGCGGCTCAGAAGTGATAGATATAAAGAACAATGCAACTGAACAAGGCGCATCCAATAATGAGAACGCCACTTTTATTGAAAACGATGGACGTAGCAATATCAGTATTACTACCTCTGGTAAGAAAGTTGTCATAACGCATACGCGCACGGTAAATAGCAGCACCAGAATCAGAACGCGGAGAGTGGGCTGCAGCGACGCTTCCGTTCTGCTCGATTCCAAGTCCTTTGACATCACTACTGTGAAGCGCACGCGAACTATAACGACCCGACGATGGAGCGGCCCACGCATTGATAGTGCGATTATCGAAGGAAATGGTCAGAGTGTATTTAGCGCCAATATTTTCGACTTTATCCCAACCGATAGTGAAGTTGCGAAGTGGATTGACGATAGTAATTCCTTCATCAGAGAGAATAATTTTGGGACGGTGCATAACCAGATAGACGCCCATGCCGATGAGAACACCCCAGGCAATAGAAGTGAGTCCTTGGTGCAAAGTTCCAATGAGAACACTTTGGATAACCATGATCGCAATCAGCGTGTAAGCGATGTAAGCGCTAATCACTCCACTGATGGGGCGAAAAGTTTCACTATTGCTCATGCACCAATCTTTACACAGGATGAGGTGGACCATGTCTGATCCAATCTTGAAAGTTAAAGATTTCTGCGTTGATTTCTGGGTGGATGGCACTTGGTATCCAGCTGCAATCAATATGAATTTTGAACTCAAGTCCGGTGAAGTATTGGCAATCGTGGGTGAATCTGGCTCTGGAAAATCGACAACAGCACTTGGCCTTATGAGCTTACTCGCATCAAATGCACGTACCTCTGGAAGCGTTAAAGTAAAAGATGTTGAGATGCTCGATGCAAGTCCTTCGGTATTGCGCAAGAGCCGCGGTCGCGAAGTTGCTTACATTTTCCAAGAACCAATGACTGCGCTTAACCCTGTCTACACAATCGGCTTCCAAATTGTTGAGACTCTGCGCAATCACTTTGATATCGGCCCTAAAGAGGCACATCAGCGCGCCATCGAACTTATTCGCATGGTTGATATTCCAGATCCTGAAAAATCAATCAATAAATATCCACACCAACTCTCTGGTGGTCAGCGCCAACGCGCCATGATTGCTCAAGCACTTGCATGCGACCCTGGATTATTAGTTGCAGATGAACCAACAACAGCACTTGATGTAACAGTGCAAGCAGAAATTCTAGATTTGATGCGTGGGCTCAAGGACAAACTGAACTCAGCCATCTTGCTCATTACTCACGATATGGGTGTTGTGGCAGATATGGCCGATGAAATTCTTGTGATGAAGGAGGGCCTCACTGTCGAACATGGCAGTGCAGACCAAATCTTTAATCGCCCAGAGCATCCATATACAAAAGAACTATTAGGCGCAGTTCCAAAGCTTGGATCATCAGTCAAGCGCGAACTCACAATTACTGAAAAAACACCTGTACTAAAATTAGAAAATGTCACGATTGAATATCCAAAGCGCGGACGCATCCCTGCCTTCGTTGCTGTAAAGAATTTCAACTTAGAAATTTTCCGCGGAGAAATTGTTGGACTCGTTGGAGAATCAGGTTCTGGAAAGACAACGGTTGGCCGTGCCTCCATTGGTTTGTTGCCAATCAAAGAAGGCAAGATTGAACTTGTTGGCAAAGATATAAGCCGCGCAACGCAGAAGGAATTATTCTCAATTCGTCGCCATACCGGCATTGTTTTCCAAGATCCAGCAAGTTCTCTCAATCCACGCCTTCCCATTGGTGAAAGCATTGGAGAGCCAATTTTCTTAGCGGGCCTAGCAAAAGGCGCTGAACTCGCTCGTGAAGTTGAAGATTTACTTGATCAGGTAGAACTGCCACGAAGTTATCGCAACCGTTACCCACATGAATTATCAGGTGGACAGCGCCAACGCGTAGGTATTGCTAGAGCACTTGCTCTTACTCCAGATCTCTTGATTGCCGATGAACCAACTTCAGCACTCGATGTTTCAGTGCAAGCCCGCTTCTTAGATTTGTTGCAAGAGTTGCAAGGCAAACTCCATTTCGCATGTCTCTTTATTAGTCACGATTTAGCGGTTGTCGATATTTTGGCTCACCGAATTGCAGTGATGCAAAATGGAGAACTTGTAGAAGTTGGTGATCGCGACCAGATTCTTCAAAACGCTGACAACGCCTATACACGTCGCCTTATTGCCGCTGTTCCGGTACCAGATCCAGCAGAGCAGCGCATTCGCCGCGAAGCTCGCCTTGCCGCTAAAAATTAATCGTTAGATTGGCCTGAGCGGTGCTTGTAGCGCCCTAAGAAATCAGCCTTCATATCGGCAAAATTTCCATCCAGAAGTGCCTGACGCATCTGATCTACAAGTCGGACGATGAAGCGCTCGTTATGGATAGTTGCAAGTGTTGCAGCAAGTATTTCCTTACCTCTAAATAAATGGTTGATATAGGCCCGTGTGTAGTGCGTACAGGTGTAACAGTCGCATTCGTCATCTATTGCATTGAAATCGCGCTTATATGCCCCGTTAGAGGCGTTAAAACGCCCTTCCATCGTATAAACAGCGCTCGTTCGTGCAATTCGCGATGCAAGTACGCAATCGAATGTATCAATTCCGTTTTCAACGCCGACAAAGAGATCTTCAGGGGCGCCAATACCCAATAAATGCTTTGGCTTATTTTCGGGAAGCACTTCATTGACCCAAGTAACGATGGTGCCGAGTGAATCTTTATCAAGGGCCCCACCAATTCCGAAACCATCGAATGAAATTCCAGACGATTGCATATCGCCCATATCGGCGGCCGCCTTTTTGCGAAGGTCTTCATATTGAGCCCCTTGGATAACTCCAAAAAGGGCTTGATATGGCTTGCCTACTCGCAAATCTGTCTGGCGTTGATGTTCATCTAGGCAGCGAATAGCCCAGGCATTAGTGCGATCAATTGCTAACTCTTGATATTTGCGGGTGTTATGCAAGGTGGTGCATTCATCGAAGGCAAAAATAATGTCTGCACCGATTTGGTGTTGTACCTGCATTGAAATTTCGGGAGTAAAGCGATGCATCGAGCCATCGAGGTGAGACTTGAAGGTAACGCCCTCATCATCGACATGGGCTAATCGCTCTTTATTGTCGGCAATTACATCATCGGCTCTGAAAGTATCGGCATTCATTGCTAATACTTTTTTGAAACCAACACCAAGTGATAAAACTTGGAAGCCACCACTATCGGTAAATGTTGGACCGTTCCAATTCATGAATTGCGCAAGCCCGCCAGCCTCATCGAGGACATCAGGGCCAGGCTGTAAATAGAGATGGTAGGCATTAGCGAGCAGTGCTTGCGAACCAAGATCTCTCATTGACTCGGGCAAAACAGATTTCACAGTTGCCTTTGTGCCAACAGGAATAAATGCAGGGGTTTGGATATCTCCATGAGGAGTCGAGATTGTTCCAACACGGGCAAGTGAATTTTCTTGCGAATGTTTTATCTCAAATGAGAAATCCTTACCCATTACAAAATTACCAAATTGCAACTCGCTCAGATTCATCTAGCCATAGTGCATCTTCTTTAGTCAGGCCAAATGTTTCATAGAAAGGAGTGAAATTTGAAACGATGGCATTGCAGCGAAATTCCGCGGGGGAGTGAGGATCAGTTGCAATGCGGCGGCGCAATTCTTCAGGGCGAACTTTGCCGCGCCAGATTTGTGCCCACGATAGGAAGAATCGTTCATCGCCTGTGAGGCCATCAAGTACTGGTGCCTCTTTGCCACCTAATGAAATCTTGTATGCCTTATATGCAATGGTGATTCCACCAAGGTCTCCAATATTTTCACCAACGGTGAGCGCTCCATTGACCGTAATGTCAGGAGTCTCTTCAGGATGTAGTGAGTTGTATTGGGCGATGAGGGCATTAGAGCGCTTTTCGAATTCAGTGCGGTCGTTATCGTTCCACCAATCGACCATATTTCCATCGCCATCATATTTAGAGCCCTGATCATCAAAGCCGTGGCCGATTTCGTGGCCAATTACGCCACCAATACCGCCATAGTTGACCGCATCATCTGCGCTAAGACCAAAAAATGGTGGCTGCAAAATAGCTGCAGGAAAAACAATCTCATTCATGCCGGGGTTGTAATAAGCATTGACTGTTTGAGGGGTCATGTACCACTCGGCGCGATCAACGGGTGCACCAATCTTTGCTAATTCATGATCGCGTTGGAAATGTGTAACGCGGGTGAGGTTGCCCATCAAATCATCGGGAGTAATGACAAGGCTTGAGAAATCACGCCATTTGTCGGGATAGCCAATTTTTGGAGTGAACTTATGTAGCTTTTCCAGAGCCTTGACCTTTGTCTGCGCGCTCATCCAATCGAGGCCCTCGATACTGACGCGGTATGCCTCAATCAGATTAGCAACGAGTTCTTGCATGCGCGCTTTTGCAGCTGGTGGAAAATGCTTTTCTACATATACCTTTCCTACCGCCTCACCAAGTGATCCCTCCACCAGTGAAACACCGCGCTTCCAGCGCTCGCGAAGTTCAGGGGTGCCAGAAAGTGTGGTGCCATAGAAAGCAAAGTTTTGCTCAACGATTGCTTGGTTCAAATAAGCAGCCGAGCCGGAGATGAGTTGCCATGTAAGCCAGTCAACCCATGAGTCGCGATCGAAGTCGGCAATCATTTTTCCAAGGGAGGTAAAAAATGATGGTTCGCGAACAACGACGCTTTCAAAGGCGCGAGGTGGAATTTCCCCAGCCTTCAAATAAAGGGCCCAGTCAAAGCCGGCCGAGATGGCTTCTAGCTCTGCTCGCGAATGCTTGTTGTAGGTAAGGGTTGCATCGCGCTCTTTTACTTGATCCCAATGGGCGCTCGCAATTGTTGCTTCCAAATCCATAATCTTGTGGGCTTTATCGGCGCCACCTGAGATACCAACTAGCTCAAACATTTTGGCAACATGAATGAGGAAAGCTTCGCGAATCGGTGCATATTGCTCTTCGCGATAGTAGGACTCATCAGGTAGTGAAATTCCACCTTGCCCTAAGTAAATAATATTAGTTGTCGAATCCATTGCATCTGTATAAATACCCGCGCCAAAAAATCCGCTGAGTCCACCAATTTCCAGGCGAGCCAGTGTGGCAATAAATTCAGTTGCATTTGTAATTGAATTAATCGCTGCTAAATCTTCAGTGAGAACCGAGGTGCCTAGTTTTTCAATTGCATCCGTATCCATAAATGATCGATACAAGTCGCCAATTTTTTGTGCTTCACCAGAACCTGTCGCACTCTCAATGATTTCGCGAACGTGCGCCTCTGACTGATCGCGAAGGGCATAGAAGGCACCATCGGCTGAGCGATCTGACGGGATGACTGCTTCCTTGAGCCATGCTCCATTGAAGTGACGATAAAGATCATCTTGAATTCGAACGGATGAATCGATGTGGGCGCGATCTAGGCCGCTAGTTGACTTGCTCATGGAGTGCATCCTTATAAAGTAGTTGAAGATTCAACAAGTAGAGGTAGAATCATCGTATGGCGCAGCGCAAGATTACAACCTCGGCTCCAAAGTGGCTTACCCCATCTGAAATGCAAGCCTGGCGCAGATATATCGTTGCAAGTAGGCGCTTATTAGAAGCCCTTGATTCAGACCTTGCCGCCCATGATTTATCAATGCCTGACTATGAAATTTTGGCCCAACTCAGCGATGCCCCAGACCGTCGAATGCGTATGAGTGAATTAGCAGATATTGCGATGCTCTCTCGTTCGCGCCTCTCACATCGCATGAAGGTGATGGAGAAAGAGGGCTGGGTAAAACGTGAGGCATGCCCAATAGATAAGAGAGGTTACTTTGCAGTGATGACACCCAAGGGATGGAAAGCAATTGTTGCTGCCGCCCCTGATCATGTTGAGAGCGTTCGCTCTAGATTTGTTGATTTACTTTCTAAGCAAGATCAGATTGCTATTGCAAATATCTTTGAAAAAATAGAAGAGGGCCTTCGGATAAATCCAATCGATGAAAAATAAATAGATATAAAAAAAGCCCGCCACATAAAGTGGCGGGCTTTTTTATTTAATATATTACTTAGCGGCTGCCTTCTTGCGGCGGCGCTTCTTTGGAGCAGCTGCTGCTGCTGCCTTCTTGCGGCGGCGCTTTGGAGCTGCCTTCTTAGCTGCTGCCTTCTTGCGACGCTTTGGAGCTGCCTTCTTAGCTGCTGCCTTCTTGCGGCGGCGCTTTGGAGCTGCCTTCTTAGCTGCTGCCTTCTTACGACGCTTTGGAGCTGCCTTCTTAGCTGCTGCCTTCTTGCGACGCTTCTTTGGTGCTGCTGCCTTTACGGCTGCCTTCTTACGACGCTTTGGAGCTGCTGCTTTCGCTGCTGCCTTCTTGCGACGCTTCTTTGGAGCTGCTTTTTTTGCTGCGGCCACGTACTTCTCCTATCGGAATGGTTCGGATCCGTCACCCAAACCTGTTCGTGGATAAGCGTGACACAAAAGTGCAATAAAAGACAACATTTTGAGCAAATAAATTGAGTGCGTGTCGCATATTTATTTTTATATTTTTTTGTGCATTTTCGGAAAATATTTACTTGTTAGTAAAAATAATTTGGTTATTTTCCCAAATTTTCATTTTTTTCCCGCAAAATTCGTTTTGCAACGGCATATTCGTTCGTTTGGAGGTCGAATTTTCGGAATTTGGGTAAGAAAATCACCAAAATGAGGACTGCAACGATGCATAAGATGCCTCCAAAAGTTACCGAGAAGGTCAAGCTAGTAGCTGCAGCCATTGAAGCGGCACGAATTTGTCCAGCCATCGGCCCAATTGAATATGAAAGTAATTCAATACCTGCAAGGCGTCCACGAAAATCATCAGGGATTGATTGATTCCACATCGCACTTCGAAAGAGTGCACTGACCATGTCCGATGCCCCAGCCATTGCCAAAAAGATTAGGACTAAGAAAAGTGAATTTGAAATCCCGGCAAGGGAAATGGCAGCGCCCCATCCCAAGGCGGCAATGGCGATTGCCCGTCCGTAGTATCGATAATGTTTTGTCCAACCGCTAGTCAAAGTCACCATTACTGAGCCGACAGTACCCGCGGCATACAACATTCCTAGTGCCCATGGTGTTCCAAGTTGATCAGCCCAGAATGGGATGAGCGCTGTTGGCATTGCAAAAAACATTGCAGAGAGGTCTACCAAGTAACTTCCGAAAATATCTTTGCGATTGTATGCATATTTCACACCCTCTAATAAGCCTGCCAGGGATGGCTTTTTGGCCTCATGAGAAGGCGGAATATTTCGAACGCGACTCAAGAATGCAAGGGAGAGCAAGAAAGTGAATACATCGACCATGTAACCAACAGGAATGGAATATGTTGAAATGATAATTCCGCCAATTGATGGTCCGATGATGACGCCAACTTGCCAACGCAAACTCATGAGGGCACTCGCTGCCGGTAAATCTTGATAGTCCACTAGTTGGGGAAGTGCTGCATCAGCACTTGGCCGCTGCAAGCCATTGACTGCGGCGAAGAGTCCGATGACTACATAGATGAGCATCAAGTGCGGCTTAGGTAGTAGCGCATTGAAGAGCAATATGGAGGTCAGAATCAATGCTGCTGCCTCAGTTGCCCAGACCATCTTCTTGCGATCAACGGCATCGGCTAGGACACCACCATAGAGACCAAATATTACAAGCGGAAGGATTTCAACAAGGCCACTGATTCCAACAGCGACATAGGAGTGGGTCATCTCTTTGATCTGAAATGGAACAGCAACGTAGGTGATCATCGAACCCATGTTGGTAATGAGCCCAGAGGCCCAAAGATTGCGAAAATCTCGAGATTTTCGCAGTGGTGCTAAGTCAATTGTGAACTTTTTCAATGAAAAGTCTGCTCTTCTCCAGGAAATGTGCCGCTTCGGACATCGTCTGCATATTCAGTAGTAGCTGCAAGTATTTCTGCCCGCAGATTTCGATATGCCTTTGCAAGTTTAGGGGGATTGTGAGTAATACCCATCAAATCTGTCCATACCAATACTTGGGCATCGCAGTACTTCCCAGCCCCAATTCCAATCGTTGGAATGGATAGTGCGGCAGTAATTTTCTGCGCTAATTCACCGGGGATAAGTTCTAGAACAATGGCAAATGCCCCTGCTTTTTCAAGGGCCAATGCAGCCTCAAGAATTGAATCACCGTCGGCGCGACCCTGAACTCGATACCCACCTAATTGATGAAGGGCTTGAGGAGTCAGGCCGAGATGGCCCATCACTGGAATTCCACTGGCTACTAATTTTTCAACGGTAGCAATATGGGCACCTTCTAGTTTTACTCCCATCGCCCCAGCCTCTTTGAAAAAGCGAGTCGATGTCGCGAGAGCCTGTTCTGGTGAATTTTCATATGAGCCAAAGGGAAGGTCTGCAATAACAAGGGCCCGCTTAGAACCTCGAACCACGGCGCGAGTCAGGGGAATTAATTCATCGACAGTGACGGCAATCGTATTTTCACCGCCGAGGAAATTATTTCCCGCACTATCTCCAACGAGCAGAACTGGTATCCCTGCCTCATCAAAAATTTGCGCAGTCATTGATTCATAGGAGGTCAGCATCGCCCATTTTTCACCGCGCTCTTTTGCAGCGGCTAGATCAAGGATGGTGACTCGGCGATGCGTAGCTCCGCCATAGAGGGATTCCATAATGTCCTTTCGGCCTCGAAGCTTCGAAGTGAAGTCCCCGGGAGTTATGTAGGTACGTCGCCAAGGGTACCCCCGTTACACTTGAAATATGAAGTTGCGTGTAGCGCTGGCGCAGATCAACCCGACCGTGGGCGATCTTGCTGGCAATAGCGCGCTCATCCGTGCCAACCTCAAAGAGGCGAAAAGTACCGGCGCACACGTGGTCGTTTTTCCAGAAATGATTCTCACTGGTTACCCCGTTGAAGATTTAGCAACGAGACCATCCTTTCAAAGCGCCAGCATCGAGGCCGTTGCACAACTTGCTAAAGATATTGAATCCGATGGATGCGCCGATCTAGTAGCAGTTGTTGGCTATCTGGATCGCAATCATGGCGCTCCTCAAAATGCGATTGCCCTTATCCATGGCGGGCAAATAAAAGCGCGATATTCAAAGCGCCACCTGCCTAACTATGGAGTCTTTGATGAATACCGAAATTTCGTTTCGGGTGATGGCACATTGGTTGCTCGAGTCCACGGCATCGATATCGGTTTTGCAATCTGTGAAGATATTTGGCAAGACGGAGGAATGCTCGCTGACTTAGCAAAACGCACTCCTGGATTAGTCCTAGTTCCCAATGGCTCTCCTTTCGAGCGCAAGAAAGATGGAGTCCGATTATCTCTCATAGAAAAACGCGCTAAAGAAGTTGGCGCTCCATTTGCTTATGTAAATATGACGGGTGGACAAGATGATCTTGTCTTCGATGGCGACACCATCGTTGTTGATGCAGGTGGAAAATTACTGGCACGCGCCGCTCAATTCGATGACCAATTATTGGTTCTCGATATTGAGGCAAAGGGCGGCACTAGTAAGCCAGATGTAACTATTAGCGAAGATGAAGCAATTATTACATCCCCCATTACCGGCCTTATTGCACCAGAGATTTCTGAAGTTGAGCAGATATGGAAAGCACTCGTTCTCGGCTTGCGTGATTACATTGAAAAAAATGGGTTTCGCTCCGTTGTACTGGGGCTCTCTGGCGGAATTGATTCGTCGCTCGTTGCAGCCATTGCAGTAGATGCGTTGGGTGCAAAGCGCGTCAATGGAGTTGCGATGCCAAGTAAGTATTCATCTGCTCATTCCATTGAGGATGCGCAAGTATTTGCAACAAATACAGGAATTCATTTCCGTACTGTTGCAATTTCACCAATGGTCGATTCTTATATGGAAAATCTGACTCTCAAAGGTTTAGCTGAAGAGAATCTGCAAGCCCGCGTTCGCGGCACGACGCTAATGGGTATTTCAAACCAAGAGGGTCACATAGTTTTGGCTACTGGCAATAAGAGCGAAATCGCTGTCGGATACTCAACTCTCTATGGTGATGCTGTTGGCGGCTACGCCCCAATCAAAGATATTTATAAAACAGATGTATGGGCACTTGCTAGCTGGCGAAATGCGAAAGCGATTGCGGTCGGGGAAGTAGCACCTATTCCAGAGCGCTCTATTACTAAAGAGCCAAGCGCCGAACTTCGCCCGGATCAGAAAGATTCTGATTCTCTGCCAGATTATGAATTACTCGACAAGGTTTTGATGCGCTATGTCGATGGTGATGAAGGATTTGATTCACTGATTGCAGTAGGTTTTGATAGCGCACTTATTACTCGCGTTATTGGTTTAGTTGATAAGGCTGAATATAAGAGGCGTCAATATCCACCTGGAGCCAAAGTTAGCGCTCGAGCATTTGGAAAAGATCGCCGTTTGCCTATGACTTCACGCTGGAGCGAAGAGTAAGCCCATTTTTCGTAACACAGCCGTAACGAGGCATTGGCACAATGCCTTTCATGTCCCCAGATAATTCAGAGCAGATGAGCAAACAAGAAGATTTCGTCCTACGCACATTAGAGGAGCGCAATATTCGATTTGTTCGATTGTGGTTTACCGACGTACTTGGCTTTCTCAAATCAGTAGCAATTGCACCAGCAGAACTCGAGAGTGCATTTAGTGAAGGTATTGGCTTTGATGGTTCTGCAATTGAGGGCTTTGCCCGCATCACTGAATCAGATATGTTGGCAAAACCAGATCCAACATCTTTTTCAATTTTGCCTTGGCGCACCGAAGCACCAGGGGCAGCGCGAATGTTCTGCGATATCACCATGCCAGATGGCACTCCATCACCATCTGATCCCCGTAATGTTTTGCGCCGTACTCTCAATAAAGCAGCCGAGATGGGTTACACCTGTTACACACATCCAGAGATTGAATTTTTCTTATTCAAAGAAAAACCTGAAATTGGAAAAGCACCAGTACCTGTAGATCAAGGTGGATATTTCGATCACACACCATCAGTTGTCGGTCATGACTTTCGTCGTCAAGCAATCACATTGCTTGAAGCGATGGGAATTAGCGTTGAATTTAGCCATCATGAAGGCGCCCCCGGTCAGCAAGAAATTGATTTGCGCTACGCCGATGCACTAAGTACCGCCGATAACATCATGACATTTAGACATGTCATAAAAGAAGTTGCACTAGAGCAAGGTTTCCACGCATCCTTTATGCCTAAACCCTTTACGGAACATCCCGGAAGTGGAATGCATACCCACGTCTCACTATTCAAAGGTGAAGAAAATGCATTTTATGATTCAAGCGCTGAGTTCAATCTTTCAGCCACGGGCCGCTCATTTATCGCAGGTCTCTTGAAGCACGCTCCAGAAATTACAGCGATTACAAACCAGTGGGTTAATTCTTACAAGCGTTTGCATGGCGGGGGAGAAGCGCCTGCATTTGTAAATTGGGGTCCAAGTGATAGAGGCGCACTCGTTCGTGTTCCTATGTATAAACCAAAGAAAGAAAACTCAACACGAATTGAATTTCGCTCTCCGGATTCTGCATGTAACCCATATCTTGCCTACGCGGTGATGCTTGCTGCGGGTCTTGCAGGAGTTGAAGGTAAGTACGAACTTAGGAACAATTCCGAACCAGAAACATTGCCAGCTAACCTTGATGAAGCAATAGCTGCGATGGAGAAGAGCGCTCTTGTTCGCGAGACTCTGGGTGAGCATGTATTTGAATTTGTATTGCGAAATAAGCGTGCCGAATGGCAGGACTATCGCCGCCAAGTCAGCGCCTACGAATTAGACCGCTACCTACCCGTCTTGTAATCGATCCTGGAGTAATCTCTTTGCATGACTAAAGAGACTAACGCTACGAGTATTCGCAATTACAACCTAATTGCTGGTTTTTTCCACCTAGCTCAAATGGTCGTAGTTCTCATTCTTGCAAATGATTTCTCACTTCCTATCGTTGCTCGATATATGGCGGGGCCACCAGGAAGTACTTTTGCGCAGCCAATTACATTGCTCAACACCCCTGTTGGCCTAGCAGTTGCAATCTTTTTAGGACTCTCTGCTTTCTTTCACTTCCTAGTGGCAAGTCCAACTTTTTTCACTCGATACAGCGCAGGCCTTGCCGCGAACCGTAATTATTTTCGCTGGGTTGAATATTCAATTAGCTCATCAGTGATGATTGTTTTGATTGCACAGATTTGTGGAATAACTGATGTTTCGGCAATCGTTGCAATATTTGGTGTGAATGCATCGATGATTCTTTTTGGATGGTTACAAGAAAAATATGAAGAGCCAGGAAATGGCGGCTGGTTACCATTTATTTTTGGTTGCATTGCAGGCATAGTTCCTTGGCTTTCACTTGTCTTTTACATTTTTGCAATTGGTGGGCCAGGAGATACGAAAGCACCTGCATTTGTCTACGGGATCGTTATTTCACTATTTGTTCTATTCAATACTTTCGCTGTAGTTCAATACCTTCAATATAAGAAAGTTGGAAAGTGGTCGCAGTATCTACGAGGAGAGAAGACATATATAACACTCTCACTCGTGGCTAAATCTGCTCTTGCATGGCAGATTTTTGCCTCCACCTTGATTCAATAGCGCCCTTCGCGATACTCTTTGGACCTTATGAAGCTCCGCGGACTCCTCCTTATCCGCCGTAGCGAGGCCTAATAACCGGTCTCCTCGCTGCGGAGTTTGGTGTTGCCGGTTAACACATCCGGCCAACCAAACATTTAGGAGCTAAAGAAAATGAATTTCCCGAAACAAAAGCCTTCCGTGATGAAGGCACATCGCTATTCCTCATATATTCCAGTTGATCTAGCTGATCGCACGTGGCCAACAAAGCGCATGACAAAAGCTCCACAGTGGTGCTCTGTTGATCTTCGCGATGGAAACCAAGCACTTATCGATCCGATGGACACACCTCGCAAACTAGAGATGTTCAAACTATTAGTTGCCATGGGTTACAAAGAAATCGAAGTTGGATTTCCAAGTGCGAGCCAGACTGATTTTGATTTTGTGCGCAAGATTATTGAAGAGAACTTAATTCCAGACGACGTAATCATTCAAGTTCTAACCCAAGCGCGCGACCCACTTATTCGCCGTACCTATGAATCTATCAAGGGTGCAAAGCAGGCAATCGTCCATCTTTATAACTCCACATCAGCGTTGCAACGTCGCGTTGTATTTGGCCAAGATAAAGAGGGAATAAAGAAGATTGCAACTGATGGTGCTCAACTTTGTTTAGACCTTGTTTCAACTGTGCCAGAGACGAAAATTTCATTTGAATACTCACCTGAATCATTTACAGGTACTGAGCTCGAATATGCCGTAGAAGTTTGTAATGCTGTCAATGCAATCTGGAAGCCAACGCCACAGTGGAAGACGATTATGAATCTTCCAGCAACTGTTGAGATGGCAACACCAAATATTTATGCAGATTCAATTGAATGGATGTCTCGCAATCTAGATAATCGTGAGTGCGTCATCATTTCATTGCATCCACATAATGACCGTGGTACAGGTGTTGCTGCTGCAGAACTTGGTTATTTAGCAGGAGCCGATCGCATCGAAGGAACTCTCTTTGGAAATGGTGAGCGCACAGGAAATGTCTGCTTAGTAACGCTAGGTCTGAACTTAGTGAGCCATGGAATTGATCCGATGATTGATTTTTCAAATATTGATGAGATTCGCAGAACTGTTGAATATGCAAATCAATTACGCGTACCTGAGCGCCATCCATACGGCGGCGACTTAGTATTTACCGCTTTTTCTGGCTCACACCAAGATGCAATCAAAAAGGGATTTGATCACCTAGAAGCAGATGCAAAGGCTGCAGGTAAGGAAGTTGATGATTTCACCTGGGCTGTCCCATATCTTCCAATTGATCCAAAAGATATTGGTCGCTCATATGAAGCAGTGATTCGAGTGAACTCTCAATCAGGTAAGGGCGGTGTTGCCTACCTAATGAAGAATGAACACCATCTAGATCTTCCACGTCGTCATCAAATTGAGTTTAGTCGCGTCGTTCAAGCAAAGACTGATTCTGAAGGCGGAGAAGTAACAGGTAAAGATATGTGGGAAATATTTGAAGATGAATATTTGCCAACAGATTCTGCGCCGTGGGGCAGATTTAGATTGAAGGGTTTGTCACAAACTTCTGTTCTTGATGAAGATGTGCACCTCACTGTTTCAATTCTTGATCGTAGCGAAAAACACGAACTCACTGGACAAGGAAATGGACCCATTGCCGCCTTCTGTAATATTTTGCAGAACTATGGAGTCGATGTTCGAGTACTTGATTACTACGAGCACGCACTCTCTGCTGGCGGGGATGCATCAGCTGCTGCATACCTTGAATGTTCAATCGAGGACGAAGTTTTCTGGGGTGTTGGAATTGACCCTAATACGACGACTGCATCACTGAAAGCAGTCGTGTCTGCGATAAATCGCGCAATTCGCTAACGCTCGGCACTACCTTTGCCCGTATGACTTTATATCGGGATGAGGCGGTCATTTTGCGCACCCAGAAGTTGGGTGAAGCAGATCGCATCATCACGATGCTCACTCGCGAACATGGACGAGTTCGTGGCGTAGCAAAAGGCGTTCGTCGCACCAAATCAAAATTCGGTGCGCGCCTTGAGCCGGGTAGTCATGTTGATATTCAGCTCTTCGTTGGAAAAACTTTCCATACTGTTACGCAAGTGGAGGCAATTATGAATTATGGCGAAGCGCTCACCGATGATTATCAGCGCTGGACAGTTGCTGCAGCAATCATGGAAGCTGCCGAGCGCTTTACTTCTCAAGAACACGAACCAGCGCTACAAGAATTTCAACTAGTTGTTGGTGGCTTGAAAGTTCTCTCAGAAAATAGATACGACCCACTACTGATCCTCGATGCATTCTTACTCCGTTCACTTGCAATTGGAGGTTACGCACCCTCAATGACAATTTGTTCGCGCTGTGAAGCACCTGGTCCGCATCGTTACTTCTCATTAGTGGGTGGCGGATCAGTGTGTAACGATTGCAGACCATCAGCATCGGCAACG
>Ga0114970_10001553_pt1 | contig 17170 bp, 15 predicted proteins | sample M_140205_XF_Meta_FD_87030 | JGI IMG/M metagenome (GOLD analysis project Ga0114970, IMG submission 87030) | Freshwater microbial communities from Lake Montjoie, Canada to study carbon cycling - M_140205_XF_MetaG | ecosystem: Environmental > Aquatic > Freshwater > Lake | place: Lake Montjoie... | reverse complement strand
GCGCATCCGCCACAGCCCGCCTAATCCCCGGCCTCAGCAGACTGCGGCGCAGGCCTGGACCGCGCACGCGCCATGGCATGGCGCAAGCCCCGCCAGATGGACAAGGGCTAGCCTTGGAGCACATGCCCCCGCAAATCCCGCCTAACCCGACGCAGAGCACGGCGTCCGATGACGCGCAGGGCCTAAGCGAGGTGCAGGCACGCGAGCGCCTCGCCGCCGACGGGCCCAACGAGGTGGACGCCTCACGGCCACTCGGTGCGCTGCGGCTGCTGCGCGAGGTGACGCTGGAGCCGATGTTCTTGCTGCTACTCGCCTGCGGCGCCGTCTACATGGTGCTGGGCGACCGACACGAGGCGCTGATGCTGCTGGGTTTCGTGCTGGTGGTCATTGGCATCAGCTACTTCCAGCAACGCCGGACCGAGCACGCGCTGCAGGCGTTGCGCGAGCTGTCGAGCCCGCGCGCGCTGGTGCTGCGCGACGCGCAGACGCGTCGTATTGCGGGGCGCGAATTGGTATGCGGCGACATTGTCCTGCTGGCCGAAGGCGACCGGGTTCCGGCCGATATGGAGCTGCTCGAGACCTCCAACCTCGCAGTCGACGAGTCGCTGCTCAGCGGCGAGTCGGTGCCGGTCGACAAACTGGCGCGAGCGTGGATTTTCTCAGGCACGCTGGTCACGCGCGGCACCGCGCACGCGCGCGTCACGGCGACGGGCGAACGCAGCGCGCTGGGCCGGATCGGGAAATCACTGCAGAGCATTGCCGTCGAGAAGACGCCCTTGGAGCACGAAATCCGGCGCACCGTGCGCCTGGTTGCGGCACTGGGCCTGGTGATGGCTGCCGGACTCGGCTTCGCATACTGGCTGGCGCTCGGAGACTGGTTGCGCAGCCTGCTGGCCGGGCTGACCTTTGCCATGGCGGTGCTGCCCGAAGAACTGCCGGTCGTTCTGACGCTGTTTCTCGGTCTGGGCGCATGGCGGCTGGCGCACAACAAGGTACTGACACGCAGCATTCCCGCGATCGAACTGCTGGGTGCAACGACCATTCTGTGCGTCGACAAGACCGGCACGCTGACGGCCAACCGGATGGTGGTGCGCCGCCATTGGTCCGAGACCGCCGAGCACGACGCGCAAGCGCTAGACGCCGCGCCACTGCATGACGCCCTGCACGATGTGCTCGAGTCTGCCGTTCTCGCCAGCCACCGGCGCGCCTTCGACCCAATGGAGTCGGCCATTGGCGACGCGGGACAGCGCATGCTCGCGCAAACTGAACATCTGCACGAAGACTGGACGCTGGTCGACGACTACCCCCTTTCGTCCGGCATGCTGGCCATGTCGCGGGTCTGGCAGTCGCCAGACCGGCCCGATCGCTTTGTCGCCGCCAAGGGCGCGCCCGAGGCGATCATCGACCTTTGCCATCTCGACGGCACGCGCCGCGCGCGCGTGACGGCGCAGGTCGCCTCGATGGCGTCTGAAGGTCTGCGCGTCCTGGGAGTTGCCCGGGCCAGTTGCGACGCCGCCACGCTGCCTACGAACCAGCACGATTTCGATTTCGAATTCATGGGCCTGGTCGGGCTGGAGGACCCGCTGCGGCCCGAGGTTCCCCAGGCCATCGCCGAATGCCAGGCGGCCGGTATCCGCGTGGTCATGATCACCGGCGACCACCCCGTCACGGCGATGGCGGTCGCGCGTCAGACAGGCCTTTCGCTTGACGCAGGGGCCATGACCGGCGACGAAATTGCCGCCCTGGACGCCGCCGATCTGGCTGCCCGACTGAACGGATGCAACGTCTTTTGCCGCGTCCAGCCGGAGCAAAAGCTACGCCTGGTACAGGCCTTCAAGGCCGCTGGGGGGGTCGTGGCCATGACCGGCGACGGCGTCAATGACGCGCCCGCACTCAAGGCGGCCCATATCGGTATCGCCATGGGCGCGCGCGGAACCGACGTGGCGCGCGAGGCGGCGGCGCTGGTACTGCTGGACGATGACTTCTCGTCGATCGTCACTGCCGTTCGCTACGGTCGACGTGTGTTTGCCAACCTGCGCAAGGCGATCGCCTTCGTGGTCGCGGTGCATGTGCCGATCGTCGGGCTGTCGCTGCTGCCGGTGGCGCTGGGCTGGCCGATGCTGCTGATGCCAATCCACATCCTGTTTCTGCAACTCATCATCGACCCGGCCTGCTCGATCGTATTCGAGGCCGAGCCGATCGACCCCCATGCGATGAGCGCTCCGCCCCGCGACCGGCAGCAGCGGCTGTTCGACGCCACGCTGCTGGTGCGCGGTCTGTGGCAGGGCTTCGGTCTGCTCGCCTTGCTGCTCGCCGTCTACGCCCTGACGCTGTCTGTCGCAGGCACGCACGATACCGCCCGCGCACTGAGCTTTTCCGTGCTGACCTTGTCCAACCTGAGTCTGATCTACGCCAATCGGTCGTGGAACCGCCCCTGTTGGAGCGGCCATCGGTCGGAAAACCGCTACTTCGGCTGGATGGTCCTCGCCACCGCGGTGATGCTCGCCTGCGTGCTCGGCGTACCGGCCATCAGCCGACTGTTCGCCTTCGCACCCCCCGGACCCGCCCTGCTGGTGTTGGGCCTTGGCGCAGCGGTGCTGGGTCTGCTGTGGTTCGAGGCGGTCAAATGGGGATTGCGCTGGCGCGCCCATACCGTAGCGTGATACACATCAAGACCCCGCGGTGCAGCGGTTCCTAGAATTTCTGCAGAGCGCTTGCAGTTGACCTGCTTGATCCTGCGCCGAGTACCCCCTACCGTTTGACCGCCCCGCTGCTACTTTCGCTCATCTGTTCAGGCATTCTGGTCGAGCTCGTCTTGGCGATCGGTTTCTTGTTCTGGAGGCGGCGTACGCCGATGCACCGTGCGCGGGTTGCGGTCGATGAGCGATCGCTGCCAGCCGAAGCCCCGGTCTGGCAACGCTTTCGCGTAGCAGCGCGCCTATACGAGGACGCCTCCCATAGCCAGTGTTCGTTTTACTTGGAGCCCGTGGATGGGGCAGCGCTGCGTCCATTCAGACCCGGCCAGTTTCTGACCTTCTCAATGGCATGGCCCGACGGCAGTTCGCCTGAAATGCCCGATGACCCGATACTGACACGCTGCTATTCTCTGTCCGACCGGCCTGACCCTGCCCATTACCGGGTCACCATCAAACGCGTCGATGCTCCTGCGGGGCGCCCTGATGCGCCCGGGGGTCGAGCCTCCGGTCATTTCGACGCGCGCGTGCAGGTCGGGGACACACTGCAGGCCAAGGCACCAGCCGGTCAATTCTGCATCGACGCTGACCCCGCGATACCGGTTGTCCTGATCGCAGGCGGCATCGGTCTCACGCCCCTGCTGAGCATGCTGCTGTGGTGTCTGAACGAGCAACCCGGTCGCCAGCTTCACCTGTACTGCGGCGTGCGCGACAGTACCGTACACGCTTTCAAGCAGCCCCTGGAGCAATTAGCGCTAGCGCATCCCGAATTCAACCTGCACATTGTGTACAGCCGCCCGGCGCCGGGCGATGCAGCCGGACTCGACTTTCGGCACCGAGGCCATGTCGACCTGGACCTTGTGCGCACCACCCTGCCGCACGGGAGGCACCATTTCTATGTCTGTGGGCCGGCAGCCATGATGAGCAGTTTGGTGCCTGCGCTGGCGCGCTGGGGTGTCGCGCCACAGGACATCCGAAGCGAGGCCTTTGGGCCTGCATCGCTCGCATCGGAAGGCCCTCCGGTGGGCGCCCATTCTGAGCCGCCAGAGCGCTTCGAGTTGCAGTTCAAGCGCTCTGGGCGCACCTTGGTCTGGGGTGAGCACGACGAGAGTCTGCTTGACTTCGCGCTTCGCCATGGTATCGCGATGGACTCAGGATGCCGGGCAGGAAGCTGCGGCAGTTGCGAAACGCGGCTCTTGAGCGGTGCGGTGCGCTATGCCATGCCGCCCGAACACGACCCCGCACCCGGCTACTGTTTGCCCTGCGTCAGCCGTCCGGCTTGCGCACTGGTTCTGCAAGCCTGAGAGCCATGCAGGCCCGCCTGATACGCCACGAGGTACTTCCCTTCCTGCTGGCTATGGCGGCGCTGGTCGCGGCGGCCTTGATCTGCGACGCGCTGTTGCATGTCTTGCACGCTGTATGGGTTGGGCGTTATCTTGGCATCGCCGGAACACTGCTCATTCTGGTCTCCTTCGGCTACTCGATGCGCAAGCGAAAACTGATCAGCACCGGGCAGCCGTCGCAGTGGCTGCGCTGGCATGAACGCCTGGCCTGGCTGGGTTCGCTGCTGGTGCTGGTCCACGCGGGCATCCACTTCAATGCAATTTTGGGTTGGTTAGCAGTGGTGGCGATGCTGGTCAACGTGGGCAGCGGTTTGACCGGAAAGTTTCTGCTCGGCCGCGCCCGGCGCCGGCTGGACGCGACTCGCGAACGGCTCAGCGGACAGGGGGTCAGCGACAAGGAACTCGAAGACCGCATGTACTGGGATAGTCTGACCTTCGATGCGGTTCGGCACTGGCGCGCGCTGCACTTCCCGATCACGCTCGCATTCTCGGTGCTGGCGCTGGGCCATATCGCGGCCATATTCCTGTTCTGGCCTTGGAAATGAAGAAGAACGGGTTGCTGATCTTGATCGCGCTGAATCTGCTGGCACTGGCTGCGCTCGCCTTCGTCTATTCGCAGCCCATGCTCAGCCCAGGGCCGCTGCTCGCATCCCACACCTCGCTGAACACCGACTGCTTCGCCTGCCATGCGCCTGGGCGCGGCATCGCCGCGCAGCGCTGCATCGCGTGCCACGCACTGGCCGACATCGGATTGCGCACGACCACTGGAACTGGCATCATCCGGGCGCGATTGCGGCCGCCGTTTCATCAGTCCTTGGTCGCGCAAAACTGCAGCGCCTGTCACAGCGACCATGCAGGCGAGAAAGTTTCCCAAGCTAACCAAAAAGCTTTCTCGCACGCGCTGCTGCAGCCCGTCGCGCGCGAGCGCTGCGATAACTGCCACCAGGGCCCGGTCGATACGATCCATCGCCAAATCAGCGCCAACTGCCAGCAGTGTCATCTGTCGACAGGCTGGAAACCCGCCAGCTTTGCGCATGACCGATTTTTCGCGCTTGACAGCGACCACGCCGCCGCCTGCGTGACCTGCCATGCGGACAACGACTACAAGCGCTATACCTGCTACGGATGCCACGAGCATCAGCCTGAAAAGATGCGGGCGAAGCACCTCCGCGAAGGCATCCGCAATATCGACAACTGCGTTGCGTGCCACCATAGTGCGCGAAAAGGGCACGGCGAGGGGCGCCGCGAGGAGCACGAGGCCGAGGGTTCCCACAAGGATCGTCAGAAGGACTGAATCTGGCCAACTTCATCGGCTCCACTTCGGCGCTGGCTACAGCAGGATGATGTCGTACTGCTCCTGCCCCATTGCGGCCTCGCTTTGCAAGGAAACCGACTTGCCGATGAAGTCGCTCAGGCTTGCCAGGTGCTGGCTTTCTTCGTCCAGCAGCAACTCAATTACTCGCGGTGACGCGACGACCCTGAACTCACGCGGGTTGAACTGGCGCGCCTCACGCAGGATCTCGCGAAATATGTCGTAGGCGACGCTGCGCGCGGTTTTGACGTGCCCGCGCCCCTGGCATGCCGGACAGGGCTCGCACAGCATGTGGGCCAGCGACTCCCGGGTGCGCTTGCGCGTCATCTCGACCAGCCCGAGTTGCGAAAAACCACCGGCGGTGGTCTTGACCCGGTCACGGGCGAGCTGCTTGCGAAATTCGGCCAGCACCGCCTCCCGATGGTCCTCGCGCACCATGTCAATAAAGTCGGCGATGATGATGCCGCCAAGGTTGCGCAAGCGGAGTTGGCGTGCGATGGCCTGCGCCGCCTCCAGATTGGTCTTGAAGATGGTGTCGTCGAAGTTGCGCGCACCCACAAAGCCGCCGGTATTCACGTCCATGGTCGTGAGCGCCTCGGTCTGGTCGACGATCAGGTAGCCACCCGACTTGAGTTCGACCCGACGGCCCAGGGCCTTGGCGATTTCCTCGTCGACGCCGAACAGATCAAAGATCGGTCGCTCGCCTTTGTAATGCTGCAGCTTGTCGCTGGCCGGCGGCATGAACTCGCGCCCGAAAGCCTGTAGCGCTTCAAATTGCTCGTGCGAGTCGACACGAATCGACTGGGTGCTCTCGCTGCTGAGATCGCGCAGCACCCGCTGCATCAGGCTCAGATCCTGATGCAACAGCGAAAGTGGCGGCATCTTCAACGCAGCGCTGCGGATGCGGGCCCAGGCCCGTCGCAAGTAGGCAATGTCCTGCGCAAGCTCGGCATCGTGGGCGTCTTCGCCGTTGGTGCGCAGTATGAAGCCGCCGCCCTCGGGCTGTGTCAGCGCCTGCAGTCGCGCGCGCAGTTCGTCGCGCTGCTGCACCGCAATTTTCTGCGAAACGCCCACATGATCGTCCTGCGGCAAGAAAACCAGAAGCCGCCCGGCGATGCTGATTTGCGTCGACAACCTGGCGCCCTTGCTGCCGATCGGATCCTTGATCACCTGCACCGTCAGCGACTGCCCCTCGAATACCTGCTTCTCAATCGGCAGCGGCGGCTGCGCCGCGCGCACTGCCGCCGGCGGCTCGCCCTCGGGCTGTCGCTGCCAGACATCGGCCACGTGCAGGAAGGCAGCGCGGTCAAGCCCTATGTCAATGAAGGCCGACTGCATACCCGGAAGCACCCGGGCGACCTTGCCGAGGTAGACATTGCCGACCAACCCGCGCTCGAGCGTGCGCTCGACATGCAACTCCTGAACGACGCCATTCTCGACCAGCGCCACCCGGGTCTCCTGCGGCGACCAATTGATCAAAATGTCGTCCTGCATCGGGTTCGCCTCTTGTCGGGTGGGTTCAGACCTGCACGCCGAAGGCGCGCAACAGCGCGGCGGTTTCGAACAGGGGCAGCCCCATGATGCCAGAGTAGGAGCCGCTGATGCTGTGGATGAACCCGGCCGCCCTTCCCTGCACCGCGTAGGCACCGGCCTTTCCCAGCGGTTCGCCACAGGCTGCATAGGCCCTGATCTGCTGCTCGCTCAAATCGGCGAAGCGGACCCTGGAGGCACTCAGCGCCTGCCCGCGTCGGGACGTCGTTGCGATGGCCACCGCCGTCAGGACCCGGTGCGTCTTTCCCGACAGCGAACGCAGCATGCTGCGCGCGTGCGCTGCATCGACCGGCTTGCCCAGGATCGTGCGGCCGATAGCGACCGTGGTGTCGGCGCACAGCACCGGGGCGGGCTTCAATCCCCGGTGCACCCTGCGCTGCAGCGCCGCGTCAAGTTTGAGCGCGGTGACGCGCGCCACATAGGCGGACGGCGCCTCGCCGACAAGCGCCTCCTCCAGCGATTCGGCGTCCTCCTGCGGCCCGGGTAACAGCAACTGGTGCGCAACGCCGATCTGGGTCAGCAACTGGCTGCGCCGCGGGCTTTGCGACGCAAGATAGATGAAGGCGGGTGCTGTCACGGCGGCTCACTCGCGATGGTAGGGATGGTTGGCGTTGATCGACCAGGCGCGGTAGAGTTGCTCGACCAGCAGCACGCGCGCCATGGCGTGGGGCAGCGTCATGTCCGACAGCCGGATGCGCTCGTGCGCGGCCTGCTTGAAGGCCGGTTGCAGGCCGTCGGGACCGCCTAGGACCAGCGCCACGTCGACGCCGTCGCGTTGCCATTGAGCAAGCCGCTGCGCCAGCCCTAAGGTGCTCAGCGCGCTGCCACGTTCGTCGAGCGCGACGATGCGACTACCAGAGGGAATCGCCGCGCTAATGCGCTCGCGCTCGGCCGCCAGCACAGTCGCCAGCGACTTGGAGCCTCGGGCCTCGGTCTTGACGGCTTTGATTTCGAAATGCAGTTCGGGTGGAAAGCGCCGGGCGTAGTCGTCCGATGCAGCCTGAGCCCAGCCCGCAATGCGCTGCCCAACCGCAACCACCACCAGCTTCACAGCCCGGGCGTCAGGCTTTGCCCGCTGGCCTTTTTCTGGCCGGGGACTTAGCAGCGGCACGGGGTGCCCGGGCGCGCGCTGCAGGCTTGGCGGCCGCAGGCACGTCTAGATCCACCTTGCGCCGGGCCCTGGCTGGTGCAGCCTTGGCTGGCGCACCCTTGGCCGACGCACCCTTCGCTGGTGCAGCCTTGGCCGACGCAGCTTTAGCTGCCGGCTTGGCCAGCACCGCTTTTGCGGGCGTTGCCTGCGCCGGTTTGGTGGCGCCGAACTTCATGCGCACTGGCTTGTCGCCCCAGAGCTCCTCCAAATGGTAGTAGCTTCGGATACCGGGTTGCATGATATGAACCACCGCCTGCGCGCAGTCGACGATGATCCATTCACCGTTGGCCTCGCCCTCGATCCTGGGCTTTGGAAAGCCTGCAGCGCGCACCGCATCGCGCACGCTGGCAGCAAGCGCCTTGGTCTGACGGTTGGAGGTTCCGGAGGCGATGATGACCCGCTCGAAGAGCGCCGACAGGTGCATGGTATCGAACACCTTAATGTCCTGGGCCTTGACATCTTCCAGCCCGTCGACGATGACGCGCTGTAATTTCTGGGTGTCTTTATTTGCTGCGGTTTCAGTGGTCATCGGTCGGCTTGGTAGAGATGGTGGTGAACAATATAACGCGCAACGGCATCTCCCACCAGCGGCGCGACCGGCTCTGCAGCGCGCGCGCGCGCGCGGATGTCGGTTGCACTGATCGAAAAACTAGGCAGATGCAGCGTTAAAAAGCGCCGCTCCAGCCCGGCGGGTGGCATGGGGGCGGTGTCCGTGCCCGTAGAATCGCCACGCGCAGCTACGCAAATTATAGCAAGCCCGACGACCGCCTGCCATTCCCGCCAGTTGGACAGGGCACGGGCCTGATCCTGGCCCATCAGCAGGAACAACTGCGTCTGCGGCAACTCCGCGTGTAACTCGCGCAATGTATCGACGGTGTAACTAGGTCCACATCGCAGGGTCTCGCGGAGGTCCACGCGCGCCGCAGGCAGGTCTGCAAACGCCAGTTCGGCCATGGCGATTCGGTGTCGGGCCTCGGACAGGACCCGGGTTTTGTGCCAGGCCTGTCCGGTCGGAAATACCCACAGCGCGTCGAGCTGCAGCTGCGCTATCGCAGCCTTCGCGATGGCCCGGTGCGCCTCATGCGGCGGGTCGAACGCGCCTCCGAATACTCCCAGGCGCCTGAGCGCCGCAGCCGGGCTGGCATGCGCCACGCCCGGGCTTTGGAGTCCGGCGCTTTGCGCTGTCAAACCCAATCTCTGCGCGCAAGGAACTTGCGGTACAGATCTTCTTCGGGAGAACCCGCGGCGGGCTGCTGCTGGTAGGCCCAACTCGCCAGCGGCGGCATCGACAGCAGGATGGACTCGGTGCGACCACCCGACTGCAATCCGAAATGCGTTCCGCGGTCCCACACCAGGTTGAACTCCACATACCGGCCGCGCCGGTAGAGTTGGAAATTGCGTTCACGCTCGCCGTAGGGTGTGGACATGCGGCGCTCGACAATCGGAAGATAGGCGCCCAGCAGGGCATCTCCGACCGAGCGCTGCAACGCAAAGCTGTCTTCGAAACCGAGTTCGGCGAAATCGTCAAAAAATATGCCCCCTACGCCGCGCTGCTCGCCGCGGTGGCGCAGGAAAAAATAGTCGTCGCACCAAGCCTTGAAGCGTGGATGCAGTCCGTCGCCAAAAGGGTCGAGTGCCGCCTTGCAACTACGGTGAAAATGCACCGCGTCTTCCTCGAAGCCGTAGTAGGGCGTCAGGTCCATCCCGCCACCGAACCAGAACACCTCCTGGCCCCCGGCCCCCTCGGCAGCCAGCATGCGCACATTCATGTGCACCGTGGGCACGTAAGGGTTTCGCGGGTGAAAGACCAGCGAAACGCCGATGGCCTCGAAGGGTGCCCCGGCCAGTTCCGGACGGTGCTGCGTCGCTGAAGGTGGCAGCCTGGGTCCGCGCACGTGCGAAAAACCACAGCCGGCGCGCTCAAAAACCGCCCCTCCCTCCAGGATGCGGGTGATGCCCTGACCTTGAAGGGTTTCGCCCGGCGGCTTTTCCCATGCATCGTCCAGAAAGCAGGAGCCATCGATCGCTGCTATGGCGCTGGTGATGCGTGACTGCAGTCCGACGAGGTACTGACGGACCCGTTGGGTACGCGACGGGCTGCTGATTGGGGCTCCGTTTTGCATGCTGGCTTTCAGACGGTGGCGGCGCTCAGCGGCCGGCGGCACGGTGACCGATATCACGACGGTACTGCATGCCTGGAAAATGAATCTGCCGGACCACTGCGTAAGCCCTCTGCTGCGCCTGTCGAACGCCGTCTGCCAGCGCCGTGACGCACAGGACCCTGCCGCCGGCGGTGCGCAGGGTATCGCCGTCAAGGCGTGTCGCCGCCTGAAACACCATTGCGTCGGACTGCTCGGGCGGCAATGCGTCGATGGGGTCGCCGGTTTGCGGCTGCCCCGGGTATCCGCCGGCGGCAATCACCACGCCCAGCGCCGTTCGGCGATCCCACTGCAGCTCTATCTGGTCGAGCCTGCGTGCTGGGCCGGTTTCGGTCGCAGCCCACAGCAACTCGAACAGGTCGCTTTTGAGCCGCACCATCAGCGGCTGGGTCTCGGGATCACCCAGACGGCAATTGAATTCGAGCGTCTTGGGATGGCCTTCACCGTCAATCATCAGTCCGGCGTAGAGAAAGCCGGTGAAGACGATTCCATCGGCTTGCATTCCGCGCAGCGTGGGCAGGATGATTTCGCGCATCGCGCGCGCGTGCACCGTGGGCGTCACCACCGGCGCGGGTGAATAGGCGCCCATGCCACCGGTGTTGGGTCCCAGGTCGCCGTCGAGCAGGCGCTTGTGGTCCTGGCTGCTGGCCAGCGCAAGCGCATTCTCGCCGTCGCACAGGACGATAAAGCTCGCCTCTTCGCCCTCCAGAAATTCCTCGATCACCAGGCGCGCGCCGGCCCCCGCAACCGGATCAGCGGGCAGCATCTGATCGATGGCTGCATGCGCCTGGTCCAGCGTCATCGCGACCACCACGCCCTTTCCGGCCGCCAGGCCATCCGCCTTGACGACGATCGGCGCGCCCTGCGAGCGCACATAAGCGTGGGCCTGGGCCGGATCCGAAAACGTCGCGTGGGCCGCAGTGGGAATTCCGTGACGCTGCATGAAAGCTTTGGAAAATACCTTGGAACTCTCCAACTGGGCCGCAGCCCGGGTGGGCCCGAAAATTCGCAGGCCGTGCGCACGGAACTCGTCGACGATGCCCTGCGCAAGCGGACCTTCCGGACCGACCACGGTCAAGCCGATTTTTTCCTGTTGCGCCCAGGCGCGCAGCTCGTAGAGGTCGGTGATGGCTAGGTTTCGGATTCCATCGGCGTTCTGGGTGCCGCCATTCCCCGGCGCGACAAACACCGAGCTGACCTTGGGCGACTGCGCCAGCTTCCAGGCCAGCGCATGCTCGCGCCCTCCACCTCCAACGACCAGTATTCTCATAGCGCGGCGTTGTGGTAGACCGCCTGGACATCGTCGAGGTCTTCCAGGATGTCGATCAGTTTTTGCATGCGCGCCGCTTCGTCACCGGCCAACTCCATCAGGTTTTCCGGTCGCATCGTGACCTCGGCGAGTTCGGCCTTCAAGCCAGCGCCTTCGAGCGTCTGGCGGATGGATTCCAGTGCGGGTGCAGCGCACAGCACCTCGATCGCCCCGTCGTCGCCGACCACCACATCGTCGGCACCAGCCTCAAGTGCCACCTCCATCAGCACGTCTTCGCTGGTGCCCGGCGCGAACACCAGTTGTCCGCAATGTCTGAACTGGAAGGCGACGGAGCCCTCGGTACCCATGTTGCCGCCGTGCTTGCCGAAAGCGTGGCGCACCTCGGCGACAGTACGAACCCGGTTGTCGGTCATGGTGTCGACGATGATGGCAGCGCCGCCGATGCCGTAGCCCTCATAGCGAATCTCCTCGTACTGCACGCCTTCGAGGTTGCCGGTCGCCTTGTCGATGTTGCGTCGGATGGTGTCGGCCGGCATGTTGGCCGCCTTGGCCTTGTCGACCGCCAGCCGCAGCCGCGGGTTGATCGCCAGATCGCCGCCACCGGCCCGCGCGGAGACCATGATTTCACGGATCACCCGGGTCCAGATCTTTCCCCGTTTCTCGTCTTGGCGGCCCTTGCGGTGCTGTATGTTCGCCCACTTGCTGTGTCCTGCCACCCAGAGTCCTTCACAAAATTCAATAGCTGCCGAGTGGAATTGTACTTTTAGGCGTCTCGTGGGGAGCGTCAGCAGTCGACCATTGAAACTGCTTTGACAACACTGCGATAGAAGTTGACCGACGATAATTCCTGCATTCACGCCCCCTTCTGCAACAGCTGCTGCGACAAGGAACGCCGACATGACAAAGCCCGTGCCCAACGCGAATGTGCACCTGATCAGCCACCCGCTGGTGCAGCACAAGCTGACGCTGATGCGCGATAAGGAGTCCAGCACCAACAGCTTTCGCCGCCTGCTCAACGAGCTCAGCATGCTGATGGCCTACGAAGTGACGCGCGACATGGCGACCCAGGACGTGCAGATCGAGACGCCCCTGGAGACCATGACGGCCCAGGTCATCGACGGGAAAAAGCTGGTACTGGTGTCCATCCTGCGCGCGGGCAATGGCATCCTCGACGGCGTTCTCAGCGTCGTTCCAGGTGCTCGTGTCGGCCATATCGGCATTTACCGCGACCCCAAGACGCTCAAGGCGGTCGAGTACTACTTCAAGATGCCGCGGGACATGCACGAGCGTGACGTGGTGGTGGTGGATCCCATGCTGGCGACCGGCAACTCGGCGATTGCGGCGATCGACCGTCTGAAGGCGCTCAAGCCCAAGTCGATCAAGTTCCTCTGTCTGCTGACCTGTCCAGAGGGAATCGCCGCCTTGACCCAGGCGCACCCGGATGTACCGATCTATACCGCGGCCATCGACCGCGAGCTCAACGACCACGGCTACATACTTCCGGGCCTCGGTGATGCGGGCGACCGCATTTACGGAACCCAGTAAGCTGCGTCCGACACCTCTGCTGGCACCACCGCCAGCCCACTACCTTATCCATGCCACCTTCGAGCACGACCGCACCGGCGACCGCAGCCGACTGGGACGAACAGTTCGCCGCATTGTGCCAACGCCGGATGGCCAACGGGGGCAAGCCGGGACTCGCGTCCGCACAGGACACGGCAGGCATGAACGGCCTTGAAATGATGCAAGCCATGCTCGAGGGCCGATTGCCGTTCCCGCATATCGCGCAGACCCTGGATTTCGGCCTGTTTGAGGTGGCCGCAGGCCGGGCTGTTTTTCAGGGAACGCCCCAGCTCATGCACTACAACCCGCTTGGATCGGTGCACGGCGGCTGGTACGCGACGCTGCTGGACTCGGCGATCGGCTGCGCCGTGCACACCACCATGGCGCTTGGCTACAGCTACACCACCGTCGAACTCGGTGTGCACATCGTGCGCTCAGCGTCGGCACGCACCGGCCCGCTGCGCGCGATGGGCCAGGTAATCCACAGCGGTCGCCAGCTCGCCACTGCCGAGGCCCGCATCGTCGACCCGAATGGAAAGATCTACGCCCATGCCAGCTCGACCTGCCTGGTCTTCGAGACGAAGCCGGTCTAGCTGCCGCTCGCGCAGGGGCCTTGGCTAACGCCGTCGCGCCGACCGGACTCCTTCGAGTTCGCGGACCATGGCCAGCGCGCGTTGCAACTTGATCGCATCAGCGACCTCGACCGTGAATGTCATCCATGCGGTGGACTTCAGCGACTGGGTCTGCACGCCGATGAGGTTCATCTTTTCTTTGGCGAACACCTCGGATATGTCGCGCAGCAGGCCCTGTCGGTCGGCGGCTTCGATCGCGACGTCAACCGGATAGACGGCGCCCGGCGCGCCAGCGCCCGGCCTCGACGGGCCCCACTGCACCTCGATCAGGCGCTCCCCGTTGCGCGCGAGCATCTCGCGCAGGTTGGAGCAGTCGGCCCGATGCACGCTGACGCCCTTGCCACGCGTGACAAAGCCGCAAATCGCGTCGGGTGGCGCGGGCTTGCAGCAACTCGCAAGTTGCGTCAGCAGCGAGCCACCGCCGCCCCCCAGACCCCCCCCCGCGCCCGACCGGTCGGGCTGCGTGGGTCGCTTGAGCAGCGCGCTGTCAGCCTGCGCAGGCGCGGGCACTGCGGGCCGTAGCACCAGCTCGATGGTGCGCAGCGAAAACTCGTCCTTGCCAACGACTTCGAAGAGATCATCGGCGGCATCGAAGCCCAATCGGCCCGCCAGTTCCTCGAGATTGACGGAGGTCTTGCCCTCGCGTTGCAGCAGCTTTTCAACCGCCTCGCGGCCGCGCGCCACCGTCTCGTGGGTCGCCAGCGCATTGAACCAGGCGCGCACCTTGGCGCGCGCACGGTGACTCACCAGAAAGCCGAGTTCGGCGTTGAGCCAATCCCGCGAAGGCCCCCCCTCTTTCACCACGCTGACCTCGACCGTCTGCCCATTGCGCAGCGGCGTGTTGAGCGCAACCATCGCGCCATCGACCCGTGCGCCCCGACAGCGATGACCCAGGTCGGTGTGGACGCTATAGGCGAAATCCACCGCTGTGGCTCCCTGCGGCAATTCGACGATCGCGGCGTCGGGCGTCAGGACATAGATCCGGTCTTCAAACAGGCCTGCCTCCTGCTGGCCCGACAGGTCGCGCTCCCAGGCCAGCAGTTGGCGCAGGACTGCGATTTTCGCGTCGTACGCGCCGCTTGCCGATACCCCTGCATAGCCTTTGGTTCCGGCCTCCTTGTAGACCCAGTGCGCAGCGACGCCGTGCTCGGCTTGCGCATGCATCGCCGGCGTGCGTATCTGTATCTCGACCGGCAGACCCGCGGAGTCGCGAACGACGGTATGCAGCGACTGGTACCCGTTGGCTTTTGGCTTGGCGATGTAGTCGTCAAATTCGCCAACGACGGGCGTAAAAGCACTGTGCACATGGGCCAGCGCCTGGTAACAGTCGGCCAGGGTCGGCACGATGATGCGCAGCGCCCGAATATCGTAGACCTGCGCAAAGCCCAGGGATTTTCCGCGCATCTTCTTGACGATGCTGTAGATGTGCTTGGGCCGGCCCTGCACCGTCGCATGGATACCGTCCGTCGCCATGGCGTCCTGCAACTGCAGCCGCAGACGCTCGATACCCTGCTCGCGTTCGGTCCGGGTTTTCTGCAGCAGCGACGCCACCTGGCGATAGGTGTCGGGCTCCAGGAAGCGCAGCGACAGGTCCTCCAGCTCCCACTTGCATTCCCAGATGCCAAGGCGATTCGCCAGCGGCGCAAACACCTGCAACGACTCGCGCGCCAGGCTCGGGGGTACTGCCCGCTTGCTCGCCGCGTAATGGCGCAGGGTCTGCAGGCGCGACGCCAGGCGCAGCATGACGACGCGCAAATCGCGCGAAAAAGCCAGCAGCATCTTGCGGACGTTTTCGGTCTGCGTAGCCTTTGTTTGGGCCAGCGGCGCACTCGTCGAGGCGATGGCTTGCGCCGCCCGCGCCTGTTGTTGCACCCGAATCAGTTTGGCCGTTTCCATCGCCAGCGAGGCCAGGTTGTCGCCAAAGCGCTTGACCAGCACCTCCTGCGGCCGGTTCAGGTGCTCGCAGGCATAGACCAGATAGGCACCCGCCTGCATCGCGGGCGAACCCCCGATGCTCGCCAAAATAGCGCATACCGCGTCGGCATGGGCCAGCGTGTTCTCCGCGGTACCGAGGCTTTCGCCGGCCAGCAAGGGCTCGGCAAAGGCACGTGCGCGCGCCACCGTGTCCGCAGCGTCCGATGCCTGCGCGTCGTTTGCCGGCACCAGGCTCGCCGAACCGGTGGCCGCCGGGTCGTTTGACGCTGGGTTCATGGCTCGGGCAGGACTCAGCCCAGCAGAAAATCGGCAACAACGTCAACCTGGTCGTCAGCGACGAAGGTGGGCGCATGGCCCACACCGGCGAACTCGACCAGCCTCGCGTGAGGGCCGCGCCGCGTCATCTCAAGCGCGGTGTCGCGCGCCAGAAGGTCCGACTGCTCGCCGCGTGTCAGCAGCGTTGCGGCGCTGACGTTGTCATACAGGCGCCAGAGTACCGCCTCATCCCGGGCTGCAGACTCCGGGCTCAGGGTGCGAAAGGCCTGGGCGATCGCGGGGTCGTAGTGCAAGGTGAGCATGCCATGCTCTGGCGGGCGTCCATCCGGCCCGGATAGCGGCCTGACCATATGGCGCGACAGCTCCAGCCACTGCGGGTCCGTGTGCGGCCCAAAACCCGCCGAGATGGATCGCATGGCATCGGCAGCCGCCGTCAGCGACTCGAAACTGCCGGTCTTTCCGAGGTAGCTGCCGATGCGCTCCAGGGCTTGCCATTGGATCACCGGTCCGACGTCGTTGAGCACCAACCGTCGCACCGGAGCGGTCACCGGCAGGCCGCCCTGGCCGCAGACCACCAGACCAATCAGCCCCCCCATGCTGGTACCCAACCAGTCAAAATGGGTCGGGCGAAGATGCGCCAGCAGAACCAGCATGTCGGCGGCATAGCTGGGTACCTGGTAGGCCGCCGGATCGCTGAGCCAGTCGCTGCGGCCGCGGCCCGGCACATCGGGGCAGACGATGCGAATCGGCCGTCTCGACCGGGCGCACAGTGCGCGGGCGAGCGTGTCGAAGTCGCGGCCCTGTCGGGTCAGTCCGTGTACGCAGACGACCAGATGCGCGGCGGCCGGGTCACCCCATAGCCAGTAGGCCATGCGGTGGCCAGAGCCAGCGTCCGGACACGGCACAAAAAGGAGTTGGGGTTCGGTCATGGATTCGAGCCTTAGCCCGGGATTGCCGGACAGGGAATTGGATAATCGCGCCAATCGATCGTAAATCAAAAGGAAATCCATCATGCTCAAAGGAAAAACCGCCCTCGTCACCGGCTCCACCAGCGGCATCGGATTGGGCATCGCGGTGGCGCTGGCCAAGCAGGGCGCGCGCATCGTCCTCAACGGCTTTGGTGACATGGAGGGACCCCAGGCGGCCATACGCGCCTGCGGCGTTCCAGTCGCCTACCACGGTGCCGACATGAGCCGCCCAGACGAAATAGGCGCCATGATGCAATACGCCACGCAGCAGTTCGGTGGTATCGACATACTGGTGAACAACGCCGGGATCCAGCATGT
>Ga0114970_10001551_pt1 | contig 17185 bp, 14 predicted proteins | sample M_140205_XF_Meta_FD_87030 | JGI IMG/M metagenome (GOLD analysis project Ga0114970, IMG submission 87030) | Freshwater microbial communities from Lake Montjoie, Canada to study carbon cycling - M_140205_XF_MetaG | ecosystem: Environmental > Aquatic > Freshwater > Lake | place: Lake Montjoie... | reverse complement strand
GTGCTCGATACCGTGCCACCCGAGGTGGTAACCGTGAAAGGCACGCTGCCGGTTGCCGTATCGTCCGGAGCCTGCGCGTTGATCTGGCCATCGCTGACGAACCAGAGATAAGCGGGTTTGCCATTCACGCTGACGCTTGTCCCCCCGAGCGAAGTCGTAAAAGCCCCATTGAGGAAATCCCAAATGGTGGTCCCGGGGGCAAGTTTGGAGCCGTAGACCGAAAACCAGGAGCCTGGCTGGATAGTCGTTGAGGTACTATACACGGGCACAACTCCGCCTGTGGTGATCGTGGGAGTGTTGGCGGGGGCGGCCGGCGTCAGGCTGACGTTGGTGGTGTAGACGTTCGCGTTGGAAGAAGTTGCCGCACCAGCGGGCCCTCCAAGGCCGGCCACATAGAGGGTGACGTTACCGGCTCCGGCGCCCGGAGGAGTCCAGTCGAACTGGAAGGTGTAGCCTCCGGCGGTCGAGGCCTGGTAGCCTGCCTGGGTGTGCTGGATGAACTGAACGGGGAATCGGGTGGGGCAGGTAGCGCCATTGTTTTTGCTGCTGCCGTCCTCGCAAATGGTTTGCGTGAAGGCATCCACCGTTGAGAAGTCGCCGGCCTGCCCATTGGACAGGTTACTCGCCAGGCGTGCGGTGAATTCAAACCCAAACTTGCCCTTGGCTGCATCAGTCAACTGCACTTTTATGCGTTGCTTCAGGCCAGGCGCGTACGTCGTGAGGGCGCTGCCATCTTCGGCCGTAATCTTCACGCTGCCACCACCGGAGTTCAACTGGGTGCCGGTGTGGCAACCCGAGCCGAGGCAGGTTCCCGCGTCACCGGGAGCGCCGGTACGCCTGGGATCTGGTCCGAACGGGTAGCCGTAGAGCAGAATGGGAACGACCGCAGCGACGATCCCGAATTTAAGAAATCGAACTTTGTGCTTTTTCATATATTTATTGCGCCCTCTTGACCAATCTGAGGCAGTTTCTCCGCGAAGCAGTTTGTGGTTCGGACCACTATTCCGGAAGAAATCGATCTCCGCTCAATTAGTCGGATCTTAGCAAGATTACTGGACTACTTGCGTAACAGGCGCGGAACGACTATCTTTCGACCCGTTCACGCTTGCGCGCAGAGCTTTTTTCGCGACGGTGGTAACAGGGACCTGCGCCAGCTCCGGGAGGGTAAACCAGCGACCGTCGGGGGTGAGCACATCACTGCTGTCAGAGTCCAGCAGCCAGACTCTTACCCGATAGCGGTCATTGACGATCTGGTGGGTAAATTCACCCTGCAGTTTACTGCCCGGAAGCCCGCCTGCGGGCACTTGCGGTAATTCCCAGAAATTCGCGAGCCGACTCTCTCCACCAGAACGACGCTGCAGGAAGACCGTCCCGGCTACAAAACAAACCAGGAGATCCAGGTCAATCCTGCGTGCCGGTGGCTTGCCGAGCTTTACGGGAAGGGTCGCCTGAGTTCCCGCGTCCGCGGCTGCACAGAAGCGGCGCACAGGGCAGACAAGACAACGGGGATTCGCTGGCAGGCAAATTGTAGCGCCCAGTTCCATCATGGCCTGATTAAAATCGCCGGGATGTGCGGGATCCAGAAGGTCTTGCGCCGTGGCGGAAAAGCGCCGTTTTGTAACGGGCGCCGAGATTTCGGACGGATCATTAGTGAGCCGACTCACCACCCGCATCACGTTGCCATCAACTGCCGCGTGCGGAGCTCCGCGGCAAATACTGGCCAGCGCGCCGGCGGTATATGGCCCCACGCCGGGAAGCCGGAGAATCTCGTCGTGGTCTATGGGCGTGGCGACAGCCAGTATCGCGGCCGCGCGCCGCAGATTTCTCGCCCTCGAGTAGTAGCCCAGGCCTGACCAGGCTGTCAACACAGCTTCTTCGGAGGCATCCGCCAGGAGGGCGGCGGTGGGAAACTGACGAAGGAAGGCTTGAAAATACGGAATTACGGCTTCCACCCGAGTCTGCTGGAGCATGATCTCGGAAACCAGGACCGGGTACATCTCAGTCGACTGGCGCCAGGGCAGAGCTCGGGCATTTTTGCGATACCACTGAAGGAGGGACTGGCGAAATGATACCCGGTGGGAGAGAACTTCGCAAGTCAGGACGCTTTCCTTCGCATGAAAACCCTTTGCATCAAAGCCCCTTGCATCAAAGCCCCTTGCATCGAAGCCCGGAGATCAAAACAGGACCTCGACAAATTCTGCGACTACCCGAAAAGCGTCCGGGGCCAGATCGAAGGCCTCAAACTCGGGGTTGAGCGGCTCCAGGCGGATGGTTTCGTGTGCCCACTCGTCTTCATCTGCTCCAGATACCTTGACGCTGGTATACCGTTTTACGGTGTAGCGGGCGGCAAAGTCCGTTTCATCAAATTTCTCAATGAGAAGCCTCTTGCCCTGACGCGTACCCCGAACATTGGCGCGGAAAACGCACAGACTGCCGTCCGGAATCAGGGGTTCCATGGAACGCCCCACCACCCAGGCGGCGAACAGATCTTCCGTCAACCGCAGCCCCGACGGTGCGCGATGCCAGCTTTCCACTTCACCCGACATGCCGTCCCCGAACTTCGTTGCGGCTGCGCGCAAACCGTAAACCGGAATATGCGTAATAAAGGGGCGTACCGTGCCGTCCACGTGATCGTCGTAGAGTCTGTCAGCGGTGCGTTCCGGGCTCCCGAAAATGCGAATCGGGGTCCGGTCACTGATGCGCAGGAAGCCGGACAGCGAGGCTTCGAGGGACGCAAGAAGGGCGTGCCCTCCGGATTCCCTTGCCTTTTGCAGCAGATCGTCAGCCAGGTAACTCACAACATCCGTCGCCTGCTCATCCAGATCCGGCAGGTCCGTCGCCGCTCGCAACCGCAGAGTTATTCCCCCGGAAACATCGTCCAGCAGGAGAATGCCAAGCGGTTCCGACCGCCCTCCCGGCCGCTCAATTTCGAGCAAGGACCAGGCAGCTCCGGCTTCAGGCCGTCGGAAGCCTGCTTTACCGGCATCAATCGGGATCACGGGAGCGGGCATGGAAGTACGAAACGGCACGTTTTTTCTCTATCGGGAACTGGTCAGGAACTCCGATTCTACCGGGGAACGGAGAGGAAAGAAATCTCTCTGTGAAAAATCGGAACTATTGCGGAGGTGCGTACGGGTAATACCCTTCGCGGTGACGAATAATCACGTTGGGCAGATTGTTGACCGTCACCTTCACCCGCCGGAACTGCTTGCTGTCGGTCTTCTCGGCAACATCGGGGGTGTAGCGCATCACATACTGGCTGGTAATCTCGCCGCCCAGATTCGCGATCGACCGGAAAATCGACCCGGAAATTTCAGCGGTGTAGCCCCCGGAACCTACCGCAATCGCGTAGTTTCCGTAGTCGGAAGGCGTGGAAAGATAACCGGAAATGTCCTTGTAGATGTTGTTCAGCGGCATCTCGACCTTACCGCCTGTGCTCTGCGTGAGCTGCGTCAGGTTTTCTTCCGAGTCTGTGTGAAAACCGAAAGCCACCGTACTCATGGCATACACGGTGACGAGGTTGCGCTGGGCAATCTCAATTACTTCCTTCAGATTTTTCTTGCTGGACGTGTCATGACCGTCCCCGATGACGACGATGACGCGGCGAGGCTCGAACGGTTCGCCCTGCACAGTGCGGCGGCTGGTGCAGGCCATGTAGATGGCGTCAAACAAAGCGGCACCCCCTCCAGGCTTCAGCTTGCGCATCTTGTCGACCATCTTTTCGGAATCGCTGTTGGTGTCTACCACCAGTTCCGCTTCGTTCGAGTAAGTAATCAGGTAGCCACTGTACTTTTTGTCGCCGGGAAGAAGGTGAAGCATCAATTCCATGGCGGCTTCTTTATATTTTTCCCAGTGGATCTTCATGCCACTGCTCTGGTCAATCAGGAAGCCGATGACGATGGGCTGGGACTGCTGGTGGCTGAAGAAGCCAATACTCTGCTCTTTGCCCTCATCGTACAGGTGAAAATCACTCTTCTCCAGATTGGAGACGAAGCGGCCCTTGTCGTCGGTAACAGTTACCGGGACAATGACTTCGTTGACGGAGACGCGGATCGGCTGCTGCGCGAGCGCCGCAAAGGTTAGGGCTGCGAGCGAAAGGGCAACCCGCAAGGAACGAGCGTGATGACGAAGCATAGACAACTTCTCCCAGTCTACCCCTTTTGGAAACGAGTTGGGGTGCCGGGTTGAATCCTGCCATGCTACGCTTGAGAACGTCAAGCATGTATAAGGCGTTTTTCGGCCTCATCAGCAATCCGTTTAACCTGAGTCCAGATCCGGCATTTCTTTACCGGAGCCCGCACCATGAAGAAGCGCTTGCGAATCTCATTTACGGTGTCCAGAGCCGCAAGGGCTTCATCCTCCTGACTGGCGAAGTCGGCACAGGCAAGACGATGATGCTGGAGTGCCTCCGGGACCATCTCGACTCGCACCAGATCCCGTTCGCTTTTATCTTTAATTCACGCCTCACGGCCGATCAGTTTTTCGAGATGATGGCCTATGATCTGGATCTTCCCTGCACCAGAACTTCGAAGACCGAGGTCCTGATTGCCCTCAACACTATGTTGCTGGAACGTGCAAATCAGAACAAGACTACGGTTCTGATTGTGGATGAAGGCCAGAATCTGGAGTGGGAAGTCCTCGAAGAGATACGGCTGTTGGGCAATCTGGAGAATCGGCGCGGGAAACTACTCCAGATCATCATCTCCGGCCAGCCGGAACTCGACGAAAAACTGGACCGGGATGAGTACCGGCAGTTGCGGCAGCGGATTGCGCTTCGCTGCAGGCTCCGACCCTTTACCGAGTCGGAAACAGCCGAGTACGTGGGGACCCGTCTTGCCAAATCGGGCCTGCGCGACCAGCATATTTTGCCGCCTCATATCCTGGCGAGAATCCATCGGGGTACGGAGGGTATTCCTCGCCTGATTAACTCTGTTTGCGACAACCTCCTGCTGACCAGCTACGCCATGGAAAGCCCCGTTGTTACAGAGCAAATGTATGAAGAAGTGGCGCGGGACCTGCGGCTGGAGTCGAATCGGCAAGTACTCGGCCCCGGAAATCAACCCTCATTACACTCGGCCGGTAAATAAGAATTCCCTCCGGCGCTAAGATGGAGGTAGTGGCCCCGGAAACACACCCGCTAATTTCATTACGAGACCTGTCAGGCCCCGCAGGGGTTCAGGCAAGGGTTCAGACTCCGGGGGTGACAGCGCGGCTGGAGAAACAGCAGGGAGACCGGTTTACCATACGTCTCGAAACGGGTACAGGACGATTTCCGGCTGGTACGCTGGTGGAACTGATCACACTGGAGCGATATTACCTGGGCGAAATTTCGTCCTGCGATGGTGACCTCCGCACCATCACGACAGAACATGAACTGGACCGGGCTGCGGTGACGGCCATTCAGGCCGCCTGGGTTTCGCCCCGCGGCGCGGCCACGCTGCCCGGTACCCCGACAGGCCAGTGACAGTGAGCCCCGTCACCCTGGCTTCGCTGAAAGCCCTGGTCATTGCGCTGGTCCTCACCCCGATCGTGCGGGACGTTTTCCGGGCCTACAACGTGGTGGACAGGCCAGGTCGGCGGAAGGTGCATGCCTATCCAATTCCCCGCGTGGGCGGGATTCCAATTGCCGCCGGCTTCCTGCTCGCCATGCTGGGCCTGGCCTCTACTTCCACGCCTGTTCAGGCCAACTCGATCTGGGCCCTGATTCCCGGGGCTGTGGCTATCTTCGCAACCGGGCTGATTGACGATTTCTTCAATCTGCGACCGGTAGTGAAACTGTTGGGCCAAATCGGGGCGGCTCTCCTGATCTACGCCAACGGGATTCGCCTGGAGCGGCTGGGGAGCCTGGAATTGCCCGCATGGGTGAGCCTGGGGTTGACCGTGTTCTGGCTGCTGTTGACTACGAACGCGCTGAACCTGATTGACGGTCTGGATGGCCTGTGCGCCGGGATGGGATTCTTCGCGGCTCTGTCACTCGGCCTTGCCGGTATCATTCAGCCCAATCCGGCGCTGACTTTCATTGCTTTTTCCCTGGCTGCGGCACAACTGGGTTTTCTCGTCTACAACCTGAACCCGGCCACCGTCTTCCTGGGCGACTCCGGGGCCCTGACCATCGGTTTTCTGCTGGGCTGTCTCGGGCTGATCTGGTCCGTAGAGAGCCCGACCGTCGCCAGCCTCGTGGCACCCCTTCTTGCCATGGCCGTACCACTTTGTGACGTTCTCATTTCGGTGATTCGGCGCTACCTGAAACACGCCCCTCTTTTTGGAGCAGACCGGGGCCACACGCACCACCGGTTACTGGATCGGGGCCTGTCGGTTCGGCAGGCGACAGGAATACTTTATCTGGTGGCTCTGGCCGGGGGGGGCTTCGCGTTTCTGCTGACCTGGCAACCGATGGCGGGCGGCTATCATGCAGCGGTCCTCACCGCTTTTTGTGTAGCTTGCGGAATAGGAGTGCGGCAGTTGCGTTACCCTGAGTTTGAGGCGACGAAGACTCTATTGCTGGGCGAATTCCGAAATGCGGTAGCGGCAAAGGCCCGCCTGGGGCAACTGCGCGAGGCGCTGAGCCGTGCTCAGGGCGAGGGACAATGGTGGGATTTACTAACGCGGGCCTGTAAAGAAGAGGGCCTTCTCTCGCTGGTCTTTACCTCCGACAGCGGCAAGCGGGAGGATTACATCTCGCTGGGGGAACCCGCCTGGCATTTCGAAGTGGTCTTGCCGGGCAAGGGTGTCATCAAGCTCGGAGGGAAAGCGTCGGTCGGGCACGAAGGCGCAGGCGTCAACCTTCCGGAACTCGCGGGAATCCTGCTTCAGACCTTCGGCGAAATGCGCGCAGCCGAAAAGTCCACAGGCCGCTAAAGAAACCTATGCCCCGCGAGACAGCCCCCCGGCGACTGATGGAACTGGTTCTGATCGCGGTCGCCTTCGTTGCCGTTTACGGTGCTTATCTCCGATATTTCAATGACGGCCTGCCTCTGGACAAGACCCTGGCGGGTTGTGTGGTCTCTACCTTGGCGTTTTGGCTTGCCTCGCAGCTAAAGAGCGCACCTGAGGACGAGAGTACCGCTGGCCTGCCAAACTCGGGGCAAAACGTACCGGCTGTCCTTCTGGAACAGTTCTGCTTCGGCTCCGGCCTCAGCCTGCTCGCGCACGCTTTGTTTACGTATAGCCTGCTGGCGCGCCGAACACCTTTTCTGGTGATGGGGGGAAGCCTCCTGTCGGCAATTGCTGTCACCTTTTTTCGCGAGTTCCGCAACGCAAGGGCCACCCCACAAGAGAGAAGGCTGCTGCTGATCGGCTTTGATGATCTGACGAAGCAGCTGTTGCCGTTGCTCAACATTCCGCTGGTGGGAACCTGTGGTCCGCGCGTTGCGGCCCCACCCCCGGGCGTACGGAACCTGGGTGAACTGGTTGATTTTCAAAAAATCGCCGCCACGGAACAGCCGACGGACATCCTGATCAGTGTTCCGGGATGGGCAAAACTGCTGCCGTCGGGGGAACTGCTGAAACTTCGCCTGCAGGGGACGAGAATCACTGAAACGTCGTCACTCTACGAAAGACTCTACTCCCGGATCTGTTGTGAAAGACTACAGCCCGTTCACCTGGTCCTGTCCTCGGCGCTTCGGGGTGACAGCCGGACCATGGCGATCCAGGCGATTTACAACAATCTGACTGGCCTTCTGTTGCTGGTGCTGCTGGCCCCGGCGTTCCTGATCATCACCCTGGTGAGCGCCCTGAGCTCCGGTCGGGGACCGAGCATCGAGTGCATCGAGTGCGCCGGTTTTCAGTACATTCCATTTCGCCTGCAGCGCTTTCGCACAACGGGCCCGGATGGAAACACAACCGCGTTTGGGCACGTTCTGAAGCGTTTACACCTGGTAAACCTGCCCCAGCTGATCAATGTCGTTCGGGGCGATATGGCCCTGGTCGGGCCACGGCCCGTGCGAAGTGAATTTGCACGCCACCTGTCAGCCAGTATGCCGTTCTACGCCCATCGTTTTTCGGTGAAGCCGGGTCTGGTCGGGTGGGCTCAGGTGCACCTTGCCTCCGGCGAAGCCCGCGACACGCGACGCGAGATTGAGTACGATCTCTACTACATAATCGCCAGTTCGCTCTGGCTTGATCTGGAGATTCTGATGGAGCAACTTCCCTGGGGAGCCGCGTCCCGCCCGGTTGCCCCAGCCCATCCGGTTACCCCGGCCCATCCGGTTACCCCGGCCCATCCGGTTACCCCGGAAGGAGAAGCGGCGTGACGGGCGGCGCGGTCGCGTGGGGTCTGGCAGCCTTGGGCCTGCTGGGGGCGTTCTACATTGTGCTGGGCTACCCCCTGTTACTTTGGGGTCTGAAACTCAGAAAAGCCCCCGCGGTAGCAAAAAACCTGGCCCACCGACCTTCCGTTTCGGTAGTGATGGCGGTTTTCAACGGGGAGAAACTCATCCAGGCCAAGCTGGAGACACTTTGCGACCTGGAATATCCGGCCGAGTTGCTGGAAATCATCATCGTCTCTGACGGGTCAACCGATCAAACCTGCCAACTTGTTCGCGAATTTGCGGGGACCCGTGTGGCCAGGACGCCGAAAATTATCCTGATTGAGGCACCCAAAGGCGGTAAGGCAGCCTGTCTGAACCTCGGGTTCGCCCGGGCACAAAACGAGATCCTGTTTCTGACCGATGTGCGGCAACCGCTCGAACCATCCGCCCTGCGCCACCTCGCAGCGAATTTTGCTGACTCCACCGTAGGCGCGGTCACCGGCGAAATGCACCTTCGCCGAGGCGACCGGGGGGAGCAGGCCGATATGGATCTCTATTGGCGCTACGAAATCTGGGCTCGGAGCCGCCAATCCGAGATTGACTCGCTCTTCAACACAACCGGGTGTATCTACGCCATGCGACGGAGCCTGGCCCGGCCCCTTCCGCCGGATACGCTGACCGACGATGCCATTCTCCCCCTGGGAGCTTTTTTTGCCGGGTTTCGGGTGATTTTTGATCCAGCCGCCATCGCCTGGGATGTCCCGGCGCTGCCCGGAACCGAATTCCGCAGACGTTTCCGGACCCTGGCAGGACTTTGTCAGGTGCACGCCAGAACGCCGGCCCTGTTTACGCCCCGGAACCGCATGCGCTGGCATTTCCTGTCACACAAGTTCGGGCGCCTGGCACTGCCCTGGACTTTACTGTTGATGTATGCGGCGACGTGGGCAACTCCCCCCGGGGCTGTCCGCAGTGCGGCGATGGGCCTTGAGTTCTCACCGATTCTGCTGGCTGCCATCAACGCCGCAGTGCCGACTGGCTGGAAACTGAAGCGCCTGTCGTCACCGGCCCGGACCTTCCTGGTGATGAACGCAGCGGCGCTCTCGGCCATCGCAGTTTTTGTGCTGCCACCTTCCGTTATCTGGAAACCGACACAGACAAAATAAGTGCCGGGGCTTACAGAAAACGTTTTTTGAGCGCCAGCATCAAGACCACGGAATCCAGTGAGGGTGCCAGATTCTTGATGTAGTACAGGTCATACTCCAGACGACGAAGGGTATTTGGCGGGCCCGACTCCAGCCGGTGAATCTGTTCCCAGCCGGTCAGACCAGGCTTCACGCGATATCGCTGGCTGTAAAAAGGAACCGTTTCGCTCAGAACTTCGGCATACTCCGGACGTTCCGGAGCTGGTCCAATGAGCAACATCTGCCCGGCGAGAACATTCAGGAGCTGGGGTAACGAGTCCAGACTGAGGCGGCGAATCAGGGTAGCCCCGGGGACACGCTGCAGGCGAAAGCGCCACAGGCGAAAAGGCACTCCCTGCAGACCAGCCCGCACCGGTCGGAGCATAACCGGACCTTTGGACGAAATCCGGATCCACAGGCCAACAAGCAGCACCAGCGGAGACAGCAGGAAAAGAACGAGAAACGCCAGGACCGGTGAATAGATCCCCTGTAACCTCAAAATCGCCGGATCCGGCTCAAATACATCCGCCAAGATGAAGCGCGGGGGCCGCGCGTCTGAAGCGTGGATGCGCCCAAAAGTGCGCTCGTAGAGGCCACTCACTTCTTCGATTCGGATGCCGCCAAAGTCCAGTTCCAGAAAATCATGGCTCCAGGCAGGTTGTATTTCCGCACCGCTGGCGATCGCGAGAGAACCAGGCTGTTCCGTTTCAATCACCTGGTCGAGAGCTGCAAAGTACCCCAGCCAGGGGAGCGGAGAGGCCTCGGGGTCACTCGGCTTGTGGTCGGCCAGGTAACCAACCGGCAGGATGCCCAGTTCGGGGTGGGTGCGCAGATGAGCGGCCAGTTCACGAACCGTCGGCGACATGCCGAGGAAGAGTAACCTCTGAGCCGTCTTCTCATCGCGGGCAGCAGCATCGAAAAATAGTCGCCAGGCCACCAGCATCAGGAGTGCCAGCGGACTGCCAATCAACATAGTTTTGCGGGGAATGATCAAGTCCCGCTCGATGTAGTGAACCAGCCCCTGCCCTATGAGGGACGCCCCGAAGACCGTGATCAGCTCCTGAACCAGCTCCAGCCGGTTTTGAATCCGCACCTGAGCATACAGGTTCCGGAAATAGAGTCCAAGCAGGAGCATAAGGACCATAATGGAGATGCGCTGCAGCCCGGAATCGAGCTGCACGAAGGCGGAGATTTCGACGGTGTCGGGATCAAGCCATGTGGCAAAGAAGTAGCATCCGAACAGGATTGCCGTTTCCGTCAGAACAAGCGTCAGAATGCGGGCAGGAATCGCGACGCTGAGGATACGGATCATTCGGCTACCATTATTGCGAAGTGGCCCGCGCTAGTGCGCCAGTGCCTCAAAAGTATCCCGACCGCAAATGCGTTCGATTTCCCCTTTGAATTCTTTGTCGGGCCGGACCTTGGCCGGAACGTCCAGAAGCAGCGAGAAATCGCGCGCGGCTTCCAGTTTCAGGCGCACTCCGGTGGTGCCGGGCTTACGGGCGAAAAGGGCCTGCAACTCGGCCGCGCGATCCAGACCATTCCGGCCCACCGGCACTTTGATGCTGATCAGACTGGGGAGCGGAACGCGCACCACATCCAGCGGCACCATTTCCTTAACCGAGATCTTGGTGGGGTTGCCTTCTTCCGGCAGCGCCATCCCCCTTATCAGGACCGCTTTGTCCTCTTCCAGCATTTGAGCCATGCTCTCGTAAGAGGTGGTGAAGATCATGGAGTCGGTAGCCCCCACCCGGTCTTCCAGGACGAAGGAGGCCCACGGCTTGCCTTCTTTATTGCGTCGGCGCTGAATCCCCGTCAGGACGCCGCACATGGCAACTTCAGCACCCTTTTCCAAGCCTTCCAGTTTGGACGAATCGAAGGTGGCCAGTTCGCTGATTTTGTCCGCGTAATCGTCCAGAGGATGCCCGGTGACGTAGAACCCCAGCATTTCCTTCTCCCCCACCAGCTTTTCCCTCGGCGTCCAGTCAGCCGCTTTGGGAAGCTGTGGCTCCGGCTGGTCTTCTTCGAGGAAGCCACCAAAAAGGCCTTCCTGGCCTGATGCCAGATCTTTGGCGGCACGTGCCCCGGCTTCCATGGCACCGTCGAGGCCGAGCAGCAGCTGAGATCGGGTCCCCTCCAGGTTGTCGAGAGCCCCGGCACGGATCAGACTCTCCATTACGCGGCGATTCACCGCCGTCATGTCCGTCTTTTCGCAGAGCTGGTAGATCGACTTGAAGGCCCCCAGTGCCCGGCGGGCTTTGATGATCGCTTCCACCGCCCCCTGCCCCACGTTCTTCACCGCGCCCAGACCAAAGCGAATCGCGTCGCCCAGTTCGTCGCGGACGGGAGTGAACGTCAGTTCGCTGGCGTTCACATCGGGCGGCAGAACGCGAATCCCCATGTCGCGGCACTCGTTGATGTACTTCACCACCTTGGCGACGTTGCCCGTTTCCGACGTCAGCAGCGCGGCCATGAAATCCACCGGAAAGTGAGCTTTCAGATAGGCCGTTACAAAAGCGAGAAAGGCGTAGGCGGCGGAGTGCGACTTATTGAAGCCGTAGCCTGCAAACTGCTCCATGTAGTCGAAGACTTTTTCGACCTTCTTTTGGGGATGCCCGCGTTCCAGCGCGCCTGTGATGAAGCGCTGGCGCTGCTTCGCCATTTCCTCAGGCTTCTTCTTGCCCATGGCGCGGCGGAGCATGTCGGCATCACCCAGCGAATAGCCCGCCAGACGATTCGAAATCTGCATCACCTGCTCCTGATAGAGGATGATGCCGAACGTTTCGCCGAGAAGCTCTTTCAGCTCCGGCAAGTCATACAGGACTGCTTTGCGGCCGTGCTTGCGCTCAATGAAGTCGTCCAGCATGCCGCCCTGGATTGGGCCCGGGCGATAGAGCGCATTGAGCGCCGTAAGATCTTCAATCCGGCTCGGCTGGTAGCGGCGCAGAATATCGCGCATACCGGGCGATTCAAACTGGAATACCCCGGAAGTGAACCCCTTGCAGAAAACTTCGTACGCAGCGGGGTCTTCCACCGGCAGGTCATCAATCACCACGTCCACGCCATGTCGGCGCTTAATCATCTTCTGGGCATCGTCGATGAGCGTCAGGGTAGTGAGACCGAGGAAATCCATCTTGAGGATGCCCATCTTCTCAATGCCATCCATGTCGTACTGGGTGACAATTTCCTCTTTGTTGGTGCGTGACAGCGGCACCAGAGTCTTCAGGGCAACGGGCGCGATCACAACGGCCGAAGCATGCACGGAAGCATTGCGGGCAAAGCCTTCCAGACGCTGCGCCACGTCCAGTACTTCCTTCACACGGGGGTCTTTCGCGGCCAGATCCTTGAAACCCGGCTCCTGTGCGATCGCATCCTTCAGCTTGATGCCCAGCGTGTTCGGCACCAACTTGGTGATCCGGTCCACGTCGGCGAAGCTCAGTTCCAGGACACGGCCCACGTCTTTAATGGCCGCACGGGTGGCCAGCGTATTGAACGTGATGATCTGCGCAACCTGATCGCGACCGTACTTCTCCGTCACATACTGGATCACTTCGCCGCGCCGGTGCATGCAGAAATCGACGTCGATGTCAGGCATGCTGATGCGTTCCGGATTCAGGAAGCGCTCAAACAGCAAGCCGTACTGCATCGGGTCCACGTCGGTAATCGACATGGCGTAGCCGACCAGACTGCCGGCCGCCGAACCGCGCCCTGGGCCTACCGGAATGCCGATGGATTTCGCATAACGGATGAAGTCCCAGACGATGAGGAAGTAGCCGGGGAACTGCATCTTCTGGATCATCGCGATCTCGCGTTCCAGACGTTCCACGTATTCGGCCAGATCGTGCTTCAGCCAGCCGGAGGCGCGCAGAGCTTCCAGGCGCGGCCGACGACGTTCAAAGCCCTGCCGGGCCACGTAAGCAAAGTACGTATCCGTATTAAAGGTCGGCGGGATATCAAAGCGCGGGAACGGATCCTGCACCTTATCCAGCTTTACCTTGCAACGCTGCGCGATCTCCCAGGGGCGATCAACCGCATCTTCGAGTTCGCCGAAGAGGGCCATCATCTGGTCGCGGGTCTTCAGGTAGAACTCGGGGTGATCCCAGTGCATGCGCTTGGGATCGTTGATGGTCTTGCCCGTCGAGATGCACATCAGGATCTCGTGAGCGCGGGCGTCATCCTTGCGGAGGTAGTGCGAGTCGTTGGTGGCGACCATCGGGATGCCGGTCTCTATAGACAGGCGGTTGACCTGGGGCGTCAGCCGTTTGTCCTGTTCGAGGCCGTGGTCCTGGATTTCGAGGAAGAAGTTCTCCTTCCCGAACATCTCCTGATAGCCATAGGCATAGCGTTTGGCTTCGTCGTATTTATCGTTGAGAATGCTCTCGTTCAGGTCGCCGCGGAGGCATGCGGACAGGCAGATCAGGCCTTTGGAGTGCCTCGCCAGGAGATCTTTGTCGATCCGGGGCTTGTAGTAGAAGCCTTCCAGATAGGCCGTCGACACCAGATTCATCAGGTTCTGGTAGCCTTCCTGGTTTTCACAGAGGAGGACGAGGTGGTTGTAGCGATCCGTGTCGGAGCGGACCTTCATCCCCTGACCGGAAACGTAGACTTCGCAGCCTATAACGGGCCGGATGCCCTTCGCGTTGGCTGCGTTATAGAACGGGACGGCCCCGAAAAGGTTGCCATGGTCGGTCATGCCGACGGCAGGCATCTTCTGCTGCTCGCAGACCTCCATGAGCTGGTCGATCTCGCAGGCTCCATCGAGCAGCGAGTAGTCGGTGTGGTTGTGGAGGTGAACGAAAGGGATGTCAGCCATGTCGGTGCGGCGTCTTTATGCAACCCGGGGGAGGTGAATTCATTTTAGCGGGGGAGTAGTTTTGGGGAACCCGGAAGCCTTGCAACCCTACTCCGCTTCCGAGCAGAATGCGGAGTAGTGAAGCTTGCCGACCTGCTCAAACAAGCGGGATCTCTCCTCACCGGAGGGTGTGCTCAAGTGCCTGGTCGCGTTTCCGAATACCTCCGGGGCACCCTGATCATTGGGATGGAAGACAGGACAAAGCAGATTCGGGGTCTTGCTGATGTGCTGGACGCCGAAGAGAGGCTGGCGAGCCTGATTTCCGACTCTATCCGGCCCCGCCTGACGCCGGATATCGAAATAGTTCCGTGGCGGAAGCTCAGTGTCATCGTGGTGCGCGTCTATCCCGGAACACGGCCTCACCACCTTCAGCGACTGGGTCCGGTTGACGGGGTCTTCGTTCGTTTCGGCTCAACAAATCGGAAGGCGGAAGCCTCGCAAATTGAAGAGCTCAAGGGCTGGGGCTGAGCGAATTCTTTTGACGAACAGGCGATCCCTGACCTCTACTCGGAAGCTCTTGACTTCCGAGTTGCTTCCGACCTCCTTGCCCCTTACCGGAAAGTGGTGGCGACCTCATGGGCCAACCTGCGCATTACGGTCCGGCATCGGCCCCGCGAAGTTCCCACTATCGGCCGCCTGCTTCTATTCGGTAAGGACCGCTTTGCTCATTTTCCGGACTCGTGGATTCAGGCCGGCCGGTTTGCCGGAACGAACCGGGCGCGGATGCTCGACTCCGTGGCCATCCGATCATATTTGCCCCTCGTCGCCGAAGAGGCGGTAGCATTCGTCCAGAAGCACATGACCAACGAATCGATCATCACCGGCGTCCGCAGGTGGATCACTGGTCGATCCCTCTGGTGGCCGTTCGCGCGGCCCTGATGAACGCGCTGGTCCACGCTGACTACGCGCAGCAGGGAGCACCGATCCGGGTTGCCATATTTGATAACCGGGTTGAAATAGAGAATCCCGGTATCCTGCCCTTTGGCCTGACAATTCCGGATATCCTGCAGGGCATTTCCGGACTCCGGAACCGAGTGAGCGGGCGGGCTTTTCACGAACTGAGACTGATCGAACAGTGGGGAAGTGGAATTCAATGGATGACGTCCGCTTGTCAGGAGGCCAGCCTTGCTGCACCGAAGCTGGAGGAAATCGGCATGCGCTTCCGGGTTACGATCTACAGCACCCGGGAGACAAAACCTCACATTGACGATACCAACCAGCGCATTTTGGCCCTTGCACACAGGGGCGTGCCACGCTAAACAGCTGAGGTTGCGAAGGGGATTGGGCTGTCACAGCGAGCCACTTTGACGAGACTCAAGGCCCTGGTATCCAAAGGCCTGCTGGCCGAACTCGGCAGCGGTCCACATGTCCCCAAACGCCGATACTGCGTTTGATATATCAGGATACGTGCCCGTTTGGTAGACTCAGAAAAAGTCCCTCGGTCACCCCTGAACCGTGAAGCTACATTTTCTGTTGTTCTTGGCCGTAACCGTTTCCGTGCCTGCTGTGCGCGCCGAGCAGCCTATTCTCTTCCCCCACTCTACGCACATCAACAAAGTCCACCTGAAGTGTATTGACTGTCACATTTCCGCGGATACGCGGGATGCCGCAACCATTCCAGGCATTCGAAAGTGCATGCTTTGTCATGCGAAGGTTGCGACCGACAAGCCCGAGATTAAGAAACTGGCCGCCATTGCCGCCAGTGGTCGGGAAATCCCCTGGCAGAGAGTCTACGGTTTCGAGAAAGCTGCCGCAGTGAAGTTTCGCCACGGGCCCCATGCCCGCCACAAAGTTCCCTGCGCCACCTGCCATGGCGACATGCCCAACGCCATTACAGCCCAGCCCCTCGTGAAACACACTATGGGCACCTGCATTACGTGCCATCGCCAGAATAACGCCTCTGACGACTGCGCTACCTGTCATTACTGAGAAAAGGCCTGACTGACACATGGAGCGCAGAAACTTTTTTAAGATCCTCTCGACGGCCTCAGCCGGGGCCGTGGCCACCAGCTGTGGCACCAGTACCGACGCGCTCATACCCCTGCTCGTCCCCGAACAGGACCTGATTCCCGGCGTCGAATACTGGCATCCTTCCGTCTGCACCGCCTGCCCCTCCGGCTGTGGTGTTCTGGCACGAGTGATGGATGGCGAACGCATCATTGAACGCATTTCGGTGGAGCGCAGTACTGCGGGCAAAACCGAAAAGCTCCGCCAACGTCTGGCTGCAATTAAAAAGCTGGAAGGCAACCCCCTGGATCACGTTAGTGGAGGTCGCCTTTGTGCCCGCGGGCAGGCCAGTGTTCAGAGCCTTTACAATCCCGACCGTCTGCGTGGCCCGATGAAACGCTCGGGAGTTCGCGGCGAAGCCACATTTCAGCCGATCTCGTGGAAGGAGGCGATTGCCGAAGCTTCGGATCAGTTGCTCAAAATCAAAGCTGAGGCCGCAGACAGGATCGCGATTGTCACCGGCCCCGGCGCGAACACCCGCACCCTGGCGCTGCGTGGGTTCGCCAAAGCGATTGGAGCCCCGGAACCTGTCGTGTGTTCCGTGGCCTCCTGGGCTGCCGAACGAAAGGCCGCTGAACTGGCGCTCAACTGGCAGGGCCTGCCGTTTTACGACGTTACAAACGCCCGACACATCCTCAGCGTCGGGGCTGATTTCCTGGGCGGCTGGATCTCGCCGGTCCATTACGCCCGGCAGTTCGGAGCGTTCCGCCAGGCTCGCACGGAAATCCGCGGGTACCTGGCCCATGCGGAGTCCCGGTTATCGATCACGGCTTCTGCAGCCGACCAGTGGCTCCCCCTCAAGCCCGGGTCAGAGGCCCAATTTTTAGCAGCCGTGGGCAGAATTTTGCTGGATCTGAATTTAGCCCCCAAGGCCTCTTCCGTCCCCGCAGGCCTCC
>Ga0114970_10001549_pt1 | contig 17197 bp, 12 predicted proteins | sample M_140205_XF_Meta_FD_87030 | JGI IMG/M metagenome (GOLD analysis project Ga0114970, IMG submission 87030) | Freshwater microbial communities from Lake Montjoie, Canada to study carbon cycling - M_140205_XF_MetaG | ecosystem: Environmental > Aquatic > Freshwater > Lake | place: Lake Montjoie... | reverse complement strand
GAATAAAAATTTCCTCGACAAAAGTACGGGCCTGGGGCGACTCAAACTTGTAGGCAAGTGCCCAGCGAGGGTGATGGCCGGTAGCACCGAGTTCGTCCCTCAGCGCCAAGTCGTCCACCTTGAACACCAAGCCGTCGATTTCCCATTCCAAACCCGGGCGAAGAGCCGTCTGTTCGGCCACGAAGGCTTCTAACTCGAGGTTGTGTTCGGGCTCAAAGAGGCCTAGATGAGGGTTAAGAGGGAAACCCTGCGAAACCAGCAAGTCGAGGGCGGCGCGGTGGCTCTGGGGAATGTGCGCTTCGGGAGAGGAGACAAAAGCCTCATAGACGAACATCTTGAGGGGAACCTTGGCGACTTCGGCGCTTTTGACCCGCCGCAGGGTTCCGGCCGCGAGGTTGCGGGGATTCGCGTACGGCTCGTCGAGTTGGGCATTCAGGCGGGCGAAGTCGCTCTTGGGCAGAAAGACCTCTCCCCGCACGGCCATGGTGAGCGGAAGGTTGAGCCGAAGCGGAACCGTTGCCAGCGTTTTCACGTTTCCGGTGACGTCGTTGCCGGTGGTTCCATCACCCCGGGTCACCGCCCGCTCCAAGACGCCTTCTTTGTAGTAGAGCACCAGCGACAGTCCATCCATTTTCTGTTCCGCAGTAACCGTCAGCGATCGGCTGGTCAGCTTGGCCGTCTTGGCGAGCCAGGTGAAAACCTCGGCAGGCGAATAGGCCTTGTCGAGGCTCAGCACCGGTACCGTGTGGCTAAACTCCGGGAAGTCGGCGCTGAGGTCGCTGCCCACGCGCTGAGTCGGGCTCCAGGTCAATTTCTGTTCTGGATGGGCCTCCTCGTGGGCTTTGAGCCTGTCAAAGAGCCGGTCGTATTCGAGGTCGGACACGAGAGGGCGGCCTTGGGCATAGGCAACCTGCTGGTCTAGCAGGGTCCGTGCAAGGGAGTGAACTTCATCGGGGGTCAATTCAGGCATGGGATGATTTTAAACCCAAGCCCCGCGAGCATCAATCTGTGTTTTTCGGCGAAAGGATACGGATGCCTCCCAACCGTGGGGGCGATTCAGGGGCGAGCCATAAATCGTGGCTACTCAAAGGATCTATCGTGTGGTACACGGGTTGATAGACCAAATCGTACTCCTCTCCCTCCAAGGTTGACCTTTCTGGCACGGTGAGGGTTTGTTGGGGTGCCTTCCATACCTGCCCCTTCGGATTCGTAAATTGCGCCTGGAAGGTGAGAATCTGGGGCTTGTTGAGCAGGTTGGTCAACCGGATAGCTGCGATGTAGCGCTTATGCTCCCGAACCGGCGACCATTCCACACGAAGGGCCTCGGTCTCTTGGTCGATGAACCATTTCGTTGGTGGAACAGACTCGGCCATTACCCGGACGGCCATCGACTGGAAACCACCAGAACGAGGAGCCGCCTTGAACTGACCCGGCAAATTGAACATCGCGACACCCTCACCGGCTTTGGTCTGGCGGGGCTCGAGGGAAATGACCTGGCCGCCTTCGGTCCAGTTGTGTCCCTCGGCGGTTTCAAACCACGGCCGGTAAGAGACTTTCAGGGGTTGCTCTGTGGTATTCACAAACTGGAGTTCGCCTCGGTAAACCCCGCCTTCACGAAGTTCCCAGCGCCAAGAAACCGTTACACCTTCCTGCGTGCGGAACTTCTTCCAAGGGCTTGGCTCCGCTCCTGCGGACACAGAGAACGCGAGCAGCACCAAAACTGCCGTAGCAAGTCTTGCTGTCATCTTGTCACCTCCCGAATCCATCGGCCGTTCTGCAGGCGCCAAAGGGCTAGCAGCGACTTCAAGGGTTCTTCCAAACTGATAAGAAAGTAAACTAAAAGGAACGGCCAGTGGAGAACAAAAGCCATCAGGCTGCCCAGCGGAAGCGCCCAAAGCCAAATGCCCGATTGGTCCATCCAGAGGCTGAAGTTCGTATCGCCCCCACTGCGCAGGACACCGACAATCATGTCGTGGTAGAAGGCTCGTCCGGGAAGAAAAACGCAGCCAACCCAGAACAACTCGGTGGCCAGGGTCCGCACCTCCGGGGTAAGCTGAAACAGGAGCGGGACAAAGGGTGCGGCAAGAGCCAAGGGAAGGGCCAGCACAGCCCCCATGAGCGGCGCGAATAGGGCCACGTTCTTTGCCAAGTGCTGAGCCTCCTTCAGGTCGCCCCGTCCAATGGCGTTACCGATGATCACCGAGGCGCCGTTGCCGGTGCCAAAGAAAAAGATGAACACCAGCTGGCTGAACATTTCCACCACGCTGAGAGCGGCCAATTCCTGGCTGCCCATCCACCCGTAGATGGCCTTGATACCGCTGATGCCCAAGGCCCAGAGGAGCTCATTGACAACCACCGGAAGGGCCACCTTAAGGTAGCGTAGGAAAAAAATCCGGTCGAAGTGAAAAAGTCGCCGCCAGCCGGCATTGGGGCGTTTTTGCACTTGCGTGGCGACGACGATGCCGGTGGTCTCCACCAGCTTGGCCAGCACCAGCGCCAGGCCGGCGCCTTCGGTGCCCATTGCGGGTAACGGTCCCCAACCGAAGATGAGAAGCAGTGCGGTCACTAACTGCACCGCGAAACCGATCAGTGCCCACTGAAGAGGCGTTTTGGTATCTCCCACCGACCGGAGCACCAAGGAATAGCTCATGCCAACGGCCGAAAGCGGGAAGCTCCAGGCGGACGCGCGAAGAAACGCTGACCCTTCCCGGATCACGGTTTGATCGGGAGTAAACAGGCCCAAAAGCCCTTCGGGCACAAAAGCGGCCAGCACTCCAAACAGCAACCCGACCCCGACACTGAGAATCAGGCCCACGCCTTGGGTTTTACCCACACCCTCCGAATTGCTGCGTCCCCAGTACTGGCTTGTAAAAATAGCGGCCCCCGAGCCGATGCCGAAGCTGGCCAGAATCATCACAAATTGCACCTGCCCCGCCAGCGAGACCCCAGCGATGGCCGAATCGCCGAGTTGACCCACCAAAAGGCCCGAACCGAGCGAAGTGAGAGAACTCACGAGATTCTGAAGCGCAATAGGGATAGCAACGGGCAGAAACAGTCGGAAAAACCGTTTGTCGGCCAAAAGGGTGCGGTAAACCTGAAAAACAGAGGTCATCGAAGGAGTTTAGCACACAGGTGAAATTTCGTTCATCGCTCCCAACTTGATTGACAGACTCGATATTCGTTTTATATTGGTTCTAGCCTTCTCATGAGAAGGTGAAATCACAAGGAGTTTGCATGAAGAAAATTGCAGCGATTCTACTCGCCGCGTTGCTGCCTTTGGCCGCCTTCGCCGCGCCCTCGACCCTGGTGTACGGCACCACGGAAAAACTGACCGACCTCGACACCGGTAGTTCGTGGGACTTCCATACCTGGGAGTTCTTCCAAAACATTTCCGAAGGCCTGATGACCTATACCCCCGGAACCACCAACCTGGTACCCGGTTTGGCAGAAAAGCTCACCGCCAACGCCAAGGGCGATGAATACACGGTAGTCCTGCGCAAAGGACTGAAGTTCTCCAACGGCGACGTCTTGGATGCCAACGTCATGAAGTGGTCTATCGACCGCGTCGTGGCCCTCAAGGGCGACCCCGAGTCGCTGATTTCGAGCTATGTGGACAACGTCACCGTGAAGGATGCTCAGACTCTAGTGTTCAAGCTCAAGCTTCCTGCCGGTTACTTCCCGGCCCTGCTGGCCACTCCTCCCTACTTCCCCACCAACCCGAAGGTTTATCCTGCCGACAAGCTCGTGCATGATCCCACCGAACTCACCGGTGGCGCCTACGTGGGTGTCGGTGCTTACAAGCTCGTCAGTTACAAGCGCGACCAGGAAGCCGTGTTCGAAAAGAACCCTAACTTCCATGGCGAAGCCGGCAAGGTAGACCGCGTGACCATCCGCTACTACGCCGACTCCACCACCCTGCGCCTGGCCCTCGATAAGGGCGAAATCGACCTGGCTTACAAGTCGCTCAACCCCGCCGACATTGTTGACGAACAGAAGAATGCCAAGGTGAACACCATCAAGCTAGACGGAGCCCAGATCCGTTACCTCGCGTTTGAGAACAGCCAAAGCGTGTTTAAGGACAAAAACCTGCGCTTGGCCTTGGCCTACCTAGTGAACCGCCAGGAACTCCTGCAAAAAGTGTATTTGGGTCAGAACAAGCCCCTGTACTCCATGATTCCCAACGGCATGTGGGGACAAGACACTGGTCCTTACAAGGCTTTGGGAGACGCTCAGGTTGGCAAGGCCGATGCCCTGCTCAAGGCCGCGGGTTTCACGGCAGCCAAGCCCTTCGCGTTTGACCTCTGGTACACCACCAGTCACTACGGCGATGCGGAAGTGAACCAGGCCGAAGTGCTCAAGGCGCAGCTCGAAAAATCGACCCTCATCAAGGTCACCCTCAAGAGCGCCGAATGGGCCACCTACAAGACGCAGTGGAAGAACAAGCAGATGGCTGTGTACCTGCTCGGTTGGTACCCCGACTACATCGACCCGGACGACTACACTGCCGTGTTTGCCCGCACCGAAGACTCGGTTGGCATGGGAATCAACTACTCCAGCAAGGAAATGGATGCTCTGTTCGCCAAAGAAGGTGCTGCCAGCGACATCGCGGTTCGTACCGCTGCGTTCAAGCAAATCCAGGCACTTTGGGCCAAGGAAAACCCCACCATTCCTCTGTGGCAGGGCGACTTGTACGTCTTTACCCAAAAGAATGTGGGCGGAGTTAAAATCGGCCCGACTCTGATCTTCAATTACAATCAGCTGACGATTAAATAATCCGGCTTTCCGAAGCCATCGGAATCTGGTAAAGTGAAAGGAGGAACACCAAGGTGTTCCTCCTTTTTTTTGCCTTTGGGGAACACCATGAAGAACCTGATGCGCTACCTCGGGATGCGCCTCTTGCTGACGATACCGATGCTCCTCATCCTTCTCACAGTTGTGTTCATCGTGATGCGGGTTATTCCCGGTGATCCGGTTTCCGCCATGCTTGGCGACCACGCGCCGGTCAAGTTTGTGGCCGAAAAGAAGCACGAGCTTGGTCTCGATAAACCCATCTGGGAACAGTACATAGACTATCTGGCCCAGTTGTCACGCTTTGACCTAGGCCGCTCGATGATCTTGCAGGAAGCGGTTACGGCGCCCATCCTCGAAAAGCTCCCTGCCACCATAGAACTTACCCTCACCGGCCTGTTGGTAGCGCTGGGCATTGGCATCCCCTTAGGGGCCTGGGCCGCCAAGAACCGGCGTAGCGTGGGCGATTTCACCGCGCGTTTGTACGGCAACATTGTTTATTGTATACCGTTCTTCTGGATGGGGCTCATCCTGCAAATGATTTTTGGGGTGGCCTTCGATTGGCTTCCCATCGCCGGGCGCGTGGGTTCGAGGGTGATGTCGAGCGATTTCGACCAGACAGGCTTCTACCTCGTCGATACTTTGTTGAAGGCAGACCTGAAGGCCTTTACCGACGTGGCCATCCACCTCATTCTTCCGGCTTTAACGCTGGGAATCACACTATCGGGAATCTTCCTGCGGCTAACGCGGGCAAACATGCTCGACAGCCTCAAAAGTGATTTTGTTCTGGCTGCTCGCGCCCGGGGACTTCCGGAAGGCAAAGTGGTGTATGGTCACGCCCTGGGCAACGCTTTTGTTCCCGTGCTGACAATGCTCGGCCTGCAATTTGCGGTGCTTCTTTCGGGGGCCATCCTGACAGAAACCACCTTCAGCTGGCCGGGAATGGGGCGGCTTTTGCTGGAACGCATCTATCTTCGCGATTACCCCACCGTGCAGGGCATCATTGTGATCTTCGCGCTGTTTGTGTCGGTCATTTCTCTTCTTGTCGACATCATCCATGCGCTCATCGACCCGAGGGTAAAATATTGAAAAACACCCGAGTTTCCCAACTGCCACCAAGTCCGGGTGGCTTGCTGAATCGCGCCCTCCATGCGTTCTCCACCGCCGGAAAGACCTACGGCGCCGAATGGTACATCCTGCTGGTAGGTTTATTCATCGTGGTGTTCATGATTTTCATGACCGCCTTCCCGTGGTTATTCACAAGCTTCAACCCCTCCGACCAGGATGCAGGGCCCCAATTGGCAGCTCCCGGAGGAATACACCTCATGGGCACCGATAACCTCGGCCGTGACATCTGGGCCCGTATGGTATGGGGAGCCCAGACGATCTTGGGGGTCGCTTTCGCGGCGGCCCTGATTTCCAGCCTCATCGGCATCCCGCTGGGTCTGCTCTCCGGCTTTGTGGGCGGTCCGCTCGACAGGGTGCTCTCGCTCACCATGGACTCGGTGTACAGTTTTCCGGGGCTCATCCTCGCCATTGCGTTCGCCGCGATGATGGGGCCTGGGGTTGTAAATATAACTCTGGCCGTAGCTGTAATTTATATTCCAACCTACTACCGCCTCGTCCGGGGGCAGACCATCAGCATCCGCGAGGAACTCTATGTGGAGGCCGCGCAGGTGCTCGGCGCTAAACGCTGGACTATTCTGGGCCGCTACATTTTCCCCAACGTCATTGCTACCACCGTGGTGGTGTTCAGTGTCAACATCGCCGACGCCATCATGACCGAGGCGGCGCTCAGCTACATCGGCTTGGGACTCCCGGCCGGAATGCCCGACTGGGGCATGGACCTCTCCATGGGCAAGAAGTTTCTGCCCTCGGGAAGTTGGTGGCTGATCACCTTTCCCGGCATGATGATCATGACGCTGGCACTAGGCTTCACTTTATTGGGCGAAGGGCTTGCCGAAATCCTCAACCCCAAATTGTTGGAACGCTGAGATGAGCGAACCGCTGCTGAAGATCGAAGAACTTTGCATCGACTACCCGATTGCCTTGGGTACCGTGCGCGCCGTAAGGGGCGTGAGTCTGGAGGTGCAAGGCGGAGAAACTCTGGGCATCGTGGGCGAGTCAGGTTCGGGCAAGTCGACCTTGGGGCTGGCGATTCTCAGGCTGGTGCGTGCCCCGGGTCGCATCACGGCTGGCCGCGTGCTCTTTGAAGGGAAAGACCTCGCTTCTGTCCCGGAAGACCAGATGCGCGAGGTGCGCGGCAAAGACATCGCGATGGTGTTTCAGAACCCGCTCACCAGCCTTAACCCCCTGATGCGCATCGACCGGCATTTCCTTGAGGTGCTGGGGACCCATAAGCCCGAGCTCAAGAAACCCGAGGCCTTGAAGTTGGTCCGCGAGATCCTCACCGACCTGGGAATCGAAGAAAATCGGATGGGAGCCTTCCCGCACCAACTCTCCGGCGGCATGCGCCAGCGCATCATGATTGGTCTGGGTTTGGTTCTCAGGCCCAAGTTGGTGATCTGTGACGAACCGACCACGGCGTTGGACGTAATAGTGGAAGCTGGTTTCATCGACCTCTTGAAGCGCCTGCAAAAAGAGTTTGCTCTCACCATCGTGGTGATTACTCACAACCTGGGTTTGGTTGCCGAACTGGCCGACCGAATTGCCGTCATGTATGCAGGCCAAATTGTGGAAAACGCCCCTGCCGAAGCGGTTTTTCACCAGCCACTTCACCCCTACACTCAGGGGCTCATCGCCTGTGTGCCCAACATTGATGTAGAGCAAGAAACGCTCACCACCATGGACGGCAGCCCACCAGGCCTCGTGGACCCTCCACCGGGGTGTTCTTTCGCGCCGCGGTGCCCGCTGGCCATGGGTCGGTGCCGCGAGCAGGAACCTCCTCTGCTAGAGCACCGTCCTGGGCATTGGGCCGCCTGCTGGAGGATCAACAATGAGTGAACCCGTAGAGCCTGCGCTGCTGGAAGTGACCAACCTTGTGAAGGAGTTTCCGGTACGGCGTAATCCCTTCGACAAAGCGCTTTCGGCGCGAAACCTCAAAGTACACGCCGTCGATGGGGTCTCTTTCTCGCTTCGCAAGGGCGAAGTCCTCGGACTCGCGGGCGAATCGGGTTCAGGCAAATCCACAACCGGGCGGTTGGCCTTGCGATTGATCAATCCCACCTCCGGTTCGGTTCAGTTTGAAGGAACCGACCTGACGAGCCTCAAGCCGGAAGCCCTAAGAACGCTGCGCCCTCGCATGCAAATGGTTTTCCAGGACCCGTTGAGTTCGCTTTCGCCTCGCATGAGCATTGGTGCGGCCATACGCCACGGGCTGGATATTCACAACGTGGGTGCACCCGAAGGTCGCGATGAGGCGGTGCGTCAACAGATGGAAAACGTGGGCCTCACCCCGGCAGATTTTCTGTTCAAGAAGTACCCGCACCAGATCTCTGGCGGGCAAGCGCAGCGGGTGGTTATTGCCCGTGCCCTTGCTCTGAATCCCGATTTTATCGTTGCCGACGAACCGATTGCGATGGCGGATGTTTCGGTACGGGCCCTCATCATGGAACTTCTCAAGAAGCTCAAAGACCAGCACGACCTGACCTATCTGTTCATCACCCATGATCTTGCCACGGCAAAGTACCTTTGCGACCGCGTGGCGGTGATGTATTTGGGGCGCATCGTTGAGATAGGCCCGAAAGACGAGATTTTTCGGCGCCCCCACCACCCTTACACCAAGGCGTTGTTGAATGCGGTACCTGTTCCCGACCCTAAGCGGAGGCGCCTGCACGAACTCCCCCGAGGGGAAATACCGTCAGCGGTGTTCCCGCCTTCGGGTTGCCATTTTCACCCGCGATGCCCGCTGGCCACCGCCCAATGCCAAGTAGCCCGCCCCCCCATGCGAGATCTGGGAAACGGCCACCACTCGGCTTGTATCCTCGATTAGCCCTTGATGATGGACGCTGTGCGAAAGCCCTGGTTGCGGAACTGATTCAACAGCACTCCCATTTGGGCCTTGGGAGCTGAGTCAATGAGGATTCGCCAAGGATTCTTCTCACCGGTGGCCTGATATACAGAAACTGGCACGTAAGAACTCATCGACTCAAGAACCTTCAAGACCTCGGCCTGTGTCGCGTAGGCGGCAACTTGAACGTACGACTTCCCTTTTTCCAGCTGAGTCAGGACTCCGATGGTTCCCAGAACGGGTCCCGACAACTTGCCCGGTGTGCTCACCCAGGCTTTGGCCGCAGCGGGCGGGGCTAAGGTAACGGTCGCGGGCTTGGTCGTCGCCGAAACCGCGGGGGTGGTCACGTCCGCTTTCAGCGTTTCTGCGACTGGCGGATTCGTGACTGACTTGGGCGCTTCCACGACAGCAGGAGGAGTCTCGGTCGCCTTAGGAGTTTCTGCCACGGCGGGGGTGGCAACCGGTGCGGGGGTGACAACCGGTGCGGGGGTCGGAGTTTCTGCAACGGTCTCGGGTGCCGGTGCTACCGGCTCAACGGCAGTTTTAGACTCGGCTTCAGGGGTGGTTTTTTTCCCGGGAGTTTCCTCCACTACAGGAGTTTCGTCGGCTACGATATCGGTGCCGGTGGTAGGCAGGAAAACCCTCCGGCCGGGGGTAACAGGGGCCGTTTCTTCCGACATGTCTGCTACGGCGAGGCTGGGAGGAGCCACCGGCGGTGGAGCGTCGAGGGGCGGCAGGGGTGTCAGCTCCGGATCGACAGAAGAGCTGGCCTTGGTCAGTTCAGCTGGGTTTGTTGTTGCAGCACCGGTACGGGCCAAGGTAGGAGCCACAGGGGCCTGAGGCAGGAGAACCACGGGGATCTCTTCGGAAGCGGATGCCGGTTTCGAGGCTGGAGACACCGCCGCAACAACTGGGGCGGGTGTCATAATCGGGCTTTCAGAAGGTGCATCCACCGGAGTTGGAGATGCCGGTGTGTTCGTCAAGGCGGGAGTCGGGGTTTCTGCTGTGGCGGGCAAGGGAACAGGAGTGCTCGCGACAGGGGTCCCGGCAGCGACTTTAGGTTTGGCGGTGGCCAGCGGATTCACGTCGGGGTCAGGATTCTGTGCAGTGTCGTCTTCGACAATACCCTTTGACCCGCCTATTGTCGTATCGATCTGAACTCCCACCAAAGGGGTGTCGGTCAAGGCGATGTCCAAGGCGGCGGCAGCCTTTGCCGAGATCAAGATGAAAGACGAAGAGCCCTGAGGAAGGGTGGATACAATGCGCACCTGAACGGTCTTTTTCGTTTTGTAGTTTTCGATGGTGACAAGAGAGTTCTTGGTGAACTCATTCGCGGCGGCGACATACCCCCCCGTTGGTGCCCCGGCTCCTTGCCACACTTCGGCCTGGCCCCGCCAGGTGGATTGGGCCGTCAGACCGGCCAGAGACACGGTCAGAATAAGCACAGCCCCGAACAACTGCTTCATGATGTTCCTCCGAACAGATTATCGGAAAAGGGTGAGGATTACTTCACCTCAAAGGGGCCCGCTTCCACACCTTGACCGCGAGTTTTGTCGTAGGAGTAAAGCACCAAGCTCTTCACACGCCCTTGGAGAGTTCGAAAAGGGACAACCTGGGCCAGCAGAAACGAGTTGTTTGCCGTCTTGAACTGACCGAGAACCTCCCCTTGTTCGCCTAAAGCCCAGATCAGCACGTCCTTCGGGAAACCGGTAAAGGTAAACGGCTTTTCCAGGTCAGCGGGCTTGTTGAACTGTAAGGCAGAGCGGGCAGAGCTTGAGGTGTTCGGAGCCAAGGGTGGAATCACGAAGGGCGCTTCGACCTGCAAACCCGCCCTGGTGCTGACTAAAACCCGCCAGTCCCCTGACGACACATAGCCATCGGGAACCCTCAGGTTGTTCGCTCCGAACCAGGTTTCCCCCGTCCGTTCCACCTTGGTCCAATTGGACTTATCCAAGGTGAAAACCAACCGGTCCTCGTCGTTGACAATCTGAATCCTGTCGAGTACTTCCAGGCCATCGCCGTTGGTCACCTGGACAAAAACGGTGAGGCGTTCCTCCCAGGCCGAGGCCGATGGGCTCCAAACCTGATTCACCTGTGTTGTGAGCTGGGGAATCTGCGGCTGGGAGTTGGAGCAGGCCCCCGCCAAGGTTGCCAGCAGAGCCAAAGCCAGCCATTTCACCGAAGCAATCCTCCAATCACCGACAGCAGTGCATCCCGACCGAGACCAGTTTCGGATGAAGTAGGAAACAAGCTGTCGCGCTCGAGCCCGAAGACCTCTGACCAGTGACTCAAGGCCTTCTGCAACTGGTTCTTAGACAGCTTGTCGGCCTTGGTACCGACCAGAGCTACTGGTAGCTCGAGACTCTGAAACCATTCCACCACAGCCATTTCAGAGTCGCCGGGTTCCCTGCGCAGGTCCATGAGGTAGAACACCGCCCGAAGCTTTTCCCGCCCCGCGCAATATTCAGTGACCATGGGTTCCAGCGAAGCCTTCTGGCTGCCCGGAAGTTTGGCGTAGCCGGTTCCCGGGAGGTCGACAAGGCAAAAGGACTCGTTGACGACAAACCAGTTGACCTCGGTGGTGACCCCAGGGCGACCACCGGTTTTGACCAAGGTTTTGCGCTGGACCAGACAGTTGATGAGCGACGATTTGCCGGTATTTGACTTGCCGTAAAAAGCAAACTCGGGGAGGCCCGGATTAGGGTACTGGCTTGGTTGGTGGGCACTTTGAAGGAAGCGGGCTCCGGTGATTTTCACTCCCCGAGTATACCACAGCAGGACCTTATCCCCCCCCGGAAGGCTGGTCAGAATGGGAAGCTCCTCTTTGAATAAGCCCTCACGAGTTAAAAGATTTTATCCCGACTGCGGACCTTTGTACTGAGTTGGTAACCTTGAGGCGCTTGCGTTGTGTTATCATTATGAGGCTCTGGTTGCTCGCCGTGATTGTCGTAGGTGTGACCAGTTCCATTTGGTCGCAGGCACTTTCCTTGAACCAGGCGGTTGAGGCTGCCTTAGCCTCGGGGGCCGACCATACCATTCTCGAAGCAAACCTTGCCTCGGCGCAGGCTGTTCTGTCGCTTGCTCAAGCCCGTGTAGGCCTTACCGTCACTGCGGCGGCCTCGTACAATGCCAGCGAAGCCTTCAATAATCCGGCCCGCGAACTGGTCACCGTGGCCACCAAAACCACGCCGACCGTTGACCCTTTGGTCATGTCTGTGGGCTCCATCTCCAAAGACGGTGTGATTCCACAAAATGCCCAGGCGAGCGTGACCCTCGCGACACCGCAGACCAGCCTGACCCTGCGCAGTACAGAGGGGTTCCAGATTGCCCCCGACGGTAGTTTCAACCACGCCACCACCGGAACTGCCAGCGTCAGTCAGGTGCTCTACTCCGGCTACCCCGGAGGAAGCCTGCAGGCCGCGCTCGACAAAGCTCTTCTCGCAGCCGAGGTAGCCGCCCTCAACGCGCAGTCAAACCGCAATAAACTCGTGCTTTCGGTGAAGCAAGCGTTTTACACGCTACTTTCGGCTCAAGAAACCATGGCGCAATTGGAAGTCGCCCTCTCGCAGCGTCGGGAAGCTCTTCGATTCACCTCGGCCAAGGCCAACTTGGGACAAGCAACAGGACTAGACCTGAAAACCGCCCAAATCAACCTCCGCTCGGCAGAACTCGACCAAATCGCTGGACAGAGCAGTTTGGAAGTGGCCCGCAAGCGCCTGGCCAACCTTATGGGTCGCCCGGTTGCGCAGGGTTTCACTGCCGCCCTCGAACCCGACCCCGCTGTGCAGGCCGCCTCCCTCGAAGAGGCAATCCAACTTGCCCTGCAGAACCGAGTCGAGCCCAAGGTGGCCAAAGCCAACGCCGCCTCGGCTGCCGTAGATGCCGCTGTAGCACTCACGGCCATGAACCCCAGCGTGAACCTCACGGGCAGTGTCAACGGGTCCTACGATTGGCAGTCAAATGTTTCTAGCGCTGTGGTCGTCCTCGGGGTTAGCCTCGGGCTGCCCGTAACAGACGCTGGAGCCGCCGTGAGCCTGGGTCTCCAGGCCGGAGCCGCGCGGTCGGTGGCCCAAACTCAAGAGATGCAGTTACAACGCTCTGTTCCCGTCGATGTGAGCGAAGCCTGGAACGCCTGGAAAGTCAGCCAGCAACGCCACGACCTTGCAGTACTTTCCCAAGAGCTCGCAGAGGGGCAGAAGCAGGTTGTTCAGGCCCAGTTCGACAACGGCCTGAAAAACCTCTCCGACCTGCAGACCGCTGAAGTCGCCCTCAGCACCGCCGGGCTCAACCTCGTGAAAGCCAAAATCGCGGCCCAACTGGCCGCACTCCAGCTCCAGAGCCTTTTGGGACTCTAGAAGGAAGACCATGAAGCGAAACTCGCGTTTCCGAGCTGTCTTTACAGCCTCGGCTTTCCTCATACTCCTCGCCGGCTGTACAGCTTCCGGCGACAACGTTGGGGGCCCTGCCTCCGTAGCGCCCGGTGCCCAAACTCAAGGTGCCCCGCAGGCCCAAAGTGGCACCCCAGCTTCCGGACAAGGAGAATCTAACCGCCAATGGGGAGGGTTAGGAGCTTCTGGAGGCGCTGCAGCACAACCGCAGGGTGGTGCCGCCCGGCAAGGTGGCCAGAGTGGCGGTCAGGCCGGCAACCGTCGCTCGGCGGTGGTCACCGTCGAGGTTCAGGCGGCCAGGACAGGCGCCTTAACCGTAGAAAATACCGCCGCCGGCGCAGTAATGCCCGACACACAAAGTTCTGTTGCTGCCGGCGCGAGCGGCAGCGTGAAAGCTCTGCTCAAGCAAGCTGGCGACTGGGTAGACAGTGGCACGCCGGTGATTCAGCTCGACGATGCGGCACTCAAACTCTCCGTGCGTCTGGCCAAAGCGACCCTGGAGAATGCCAAGATTAACGCGGGAACGAGCACGGCAGGCGGAGCAACCGGAGCCACCTCAAAACTGGGCCTCCAACTTCAGTCGGCACAATCGTCGGTCAGTTCTGCAGAGAAAAACTGGGCCTCCGCCCAGGCCCTCCAAAAGATCGGCGGAATTTCCGGGTCGGACTATGACAACGCACAGGTTCAGCTCCAGACCTCTCAAGCCAACCTGGAATCGGCCAAAATGGCCGTTCAACAAAACATCCTGCTGGTGGAAACTGCCTCTATTCAGCTCGAGCAGGCTCAGCTTAACTTGGCCAACGCGTTGATCAAGGCGCCCTATGCCGGTCAGATTTCCGTGATCAACGTTCATCCCGGGGAGTTTGTGGGTCAAAGCACTCCCGTGTTTGGGCTGGTCAGCCGCTCGAAAGTGATCAGTTTCAGTGTTTCGCCGAGCGACGCCCCGGGCCTACCTGCCGGCACATTGCTGAAGTTCACCATTAACGGGGCCACCGCCAATACGCAGGTCGCCCAGACCCCCGGCGCACCCTTGAATGGGCTGGTGGCGCTCACCGCTGCCTTGCCGGCCTCGGTGAAGGCGTCCTTGGGAACGGTGGGGACGATTTCCTACAGGGTGGTTCTGGCTAACGGCACTATCGTTCCGCTGACGGCCCTGCAAAGCGCCGAGAACAAAACTTTTGTGTACACCAATGAAAACAACAAAGCCGCGCGCTATGAGGTGCAGGTTCTCGATGCATCGGGCACCGAAGTGGCCATTAGCGGGCTCAATCCCAAAGCGTCAGTCATCCTGAATCCACCCCCAGGCCTTTTGGTCGGGGCTACCATTCAGGCCGTAGCCAGTGCAGGTGTGGGCGCGAGGGTAGGCGGCAATGGGTCGGTGCCGGCGGTAACTCCCGCTGGCGGACAGCGCCAATGGAATCAGGCGGGTGCGGGTGGCGCGCCAGGGGCGGGAAATGGTGGAGCAGTCGGCGGTGATGCCGCTGCCAGCGGCAAGCGTCAATGGGGGAATGGTTCCGGTGGCGCCTCGGGTGCGGGGGCCCAGCCTCCGGTAGAACCTAACTCCGCGACCAGCAAAGGGGGCCAGTGATGCCTTCGGTCAGGGAGTTGCAGGCCCGCATCTTTGACCGGGTGAATCCGGCCGTGAAGTTTTCCGTGAGCCGCTACGTACTCGCTGTGGGATTCTTCGTGGCCATGATGCTTTTCGGCTTGGTGTCGACTTTCAATTTGGGGGTCGACCTACTTCCCTCGGTGAATATTCCGGTGGTTGCCATCCAGGTCAGCTACCCGGGCGCCAATCCTTCCGTGATCGACACACAAATCACTCAGCTCATCGAGGGCAGCGTCTCGACCCTTGCCGGCGTCACCGACATTTCCTCCAGCAGTTCTTCGGGCTCCAGCCGGGTCACGGTAAATCTGGACGCCAACATGGACAAAAATGCGGCGATGAATCAGATTGCCGCCCGGGTGAACGCGTTGGTGCGTAGGTTTCCTGCGGGAGTCGGGGCTCCTTCGGTGCAATCCTTCGACCCGAACTCCCAGCCCATTCTGCAATTTGGTGTTTCCGCCACGGCGATCCCGATGGAGAGTGTGGGCGACTGGGTGCAGAACGATTTTGCACCGCAACTCGAGCGGGTTCCAGGAGTCGCCAACGTCACCATCGAAGGATCTCCAAGCCGTCAGTACCAAGTCTACCTCGATCCCAACCGTCTGCAATACTACAAGCTTAATCCCCAGCAGGTGAGCCAAGCCATTACCGGCTCCGCGCTCAATCAGCCCATCGGTACCATAATCTCTGACTCGAGCACCCTCAGTTTCAGTACCAAGAGTCTTCCCACCGGTGTCGACTCCATTTCCCAAATCCTCGTAGATTCGACCAAAGGTATCACGGTAGCCGACCTATCCTCGGTACGGATGATCCCCGTGCCTTCGAGCTTTGTGCGAGTCAACGGCCAACCTTCGGTGCTGGTTTCGATACAGAAGAGTTCCGACGGCAACTCCGTGGCCGTCGCAAACGCGGTCAGGGCTTTTCTCAAGACCCATCCTCTCCCCCGTGGCTATTCTCTCACCATTTCCAACGACACCACCGGCCCGATCACGGCCTCGATTGACTCGACGTTCAAAGAACTCGGGCTGACTGCGCTGGTGGTCGGGCTAATCTGTCTGCTGTTCCTGGGCAAACTAAACACCACCCTCTCTGTGGTGCTGGCCATTCCGATTGCGTTGTCGGCAGCGCCCATCTTGTACGCGCTTCTCGGGTTTTCGTTCAATTTGGTGTCACTTCTGGCCATGATTGTCGCCATAGGCATTGTTGTCGACGATTCTATCGTGGTCTCCGAAAACGTGGAGCGCTACCGCGCTATGGGCTACTCGTTGAAAGAATCGGTACTCAAAGGTGCAAGCGAAGTCTTCGGCGCGGTGGTAGCGGCCTCTCTGAGTTTGCTCTCGGTGCTCCTACCCGTGAGCTTCATCGGCGGCATCATAGGCCGCTATGTGATGCAGTTCTCGCTGGGGCTTGCGGCCGCCGTATTTTTCTCTTTGGTCGAGGCCATTTTGTTCCTTACTGTTCGCCTCGCCTACACGCCCGAAACCAAAACTTTAGACTGGAAAGACTTCTTGAAAAGTTGGAGCCACCTTGGGGCTGACCTTAAGACCGGATTTCGCACCTTGAAGCTACCGTTGGTTGTCGTGATTCTCCTCGCAGGTGCCGGAGTGCTGGGGTGGTTCAAGTATTACTGGTGGATGCCGGCCGTGTTGGCCTGGCCGGTGGCATGGGCGCTTTTGCTTTATGTGGGGCGGATCATTTTGTCGTTTTTGCAGGCTCTCACCATGAGCCTCCACAATCTCACCGAGGCAGGCCTCACCTGGGTGCGCGAGGGCTATGTGCGTTCCCTCACCGGAGTGCTTCGTTTTGGGATTTTTGTCTTGGGCGGAGCACTGATCTTTTTTGTGGCAACCCTGTTTTTCATCGGACCCAAGATTCCGTTTAATTTCGTGCCACAGTCGGATGGTGGAACTTTAAATGCGGGCCTGCGCATGCCGCAGGGAACACCAGCCTCGGTAACCAACCAAGCCACAGGCAGGCTGGAAGCTTGGTTGCTCCAGCAGCCGGAGGTCCTAACCCTACAGACAACCGTCTCTGCCGGTGGTGCCAGCGGATTTGCGGGCAATTCGAGCATCACGATTCAGCTGGTCCCCGTCGAGAAACGACGTTCGTCGTTCGTGCTGGCGCAAGTTTGGCGCACAGCCTTGACGCCGCTGGTTGCCGACCTCCCATCGGCACGGGTTCAGGTTAATGCGGGAGGGTTCGGTGGTGGTGGCTTTGGCGGCGCAGGGTCAGCGGTCAGTTTCCAGCTCGTTTCTTCGGACTTTGTCGCCCTCACCGAAACCAACAATAAGGTGATCAGCGCGCTGCAGGCAAATCCCTTGGTCGCCGATGTCACCTCGAGCCTCTCAAACCCCAACCTCGAGAACGACTTCGTACCCGACCCAGACAAGCTCAAGGGAACCGGACTGAGCCCTGGTACGGTGGCCACGGTGTTGCAAACCTATG
>Ga0114970_10001548_pt1 | contig 17198 bp, 16 predicted proteins | sample M_140205_XF_Meta_FD_87030 | JGI IMG/M metagenome (GOLD analysis project Ga0114970, IMG submission 87030) | Freshwater microbial communities from Lake Montjoie, Canada to study carbon cycling - M_140205_XF_MetaG | ecosystem: Environmental > Aquatic > Freshwater > Lake | place: Lake Montjoie... | reverse complement strand
TGTTGGCCGAGGAACTTGCGCCAGGTATCGGTGTCGGGCGGCTGATCGGCGTCGCCCCATGCGATGAAATAAAAGCAGGTGCTGGTGTCGTCCTGCGGAACGTTGACGTTGGCAACGTTGTAGCGGTTGTTGGGCGGAATGAGCGCCGTCGCCGGCGCGGCGAACACCGTGGTGCGCACATAGTCGTTGGTCGTCGCGTTGCTGATGGGCCGGCGCAGCGCGGCGTAGCGGAACCCATAGTCGCCACGCTCGACCTGTATGCGCGGCGCCTTGTCGGTGGAAGGACGCAGCCATGCGGTGTCGGTGGCTTCGGCGCCACCGACGCGCGCCGGCACCATGTCCGACGAATGCAAGCTTGAGCTGTGGGCCGAATCGATCGCGCCCTCCAGAATTTGCGCCCAGTTACAGGCAACGACGACTTTGGCGATCGTCACCCGGGTGTCGGCCGTCGGCGCCCACGGCGGCGGAACAAAGTCGGGGCGGCTGTCGGCAGGGCCCATATAAGCCCAGACAAAACCACCCCACTCATGGGTCGGGAAGGCGCGGTGCTGCACCTTGTCGGCCAGTGCGCTGGCAGCGGGTTCCGATACCATTTCGACCACCTTGCCCTGCACGTCCATCTTCCATCCGTGGTAGAGGCAACGCAGTCCGCAGTCCTCGTTGCGGCCAAAGACCAGCGAAGCGCGCCGGTGCGGACAGTACTCGTCCATGACACCCAGGCGGCCCCGGGTGTCGCGAAAGACGACCAGGTCTTCGCCAAAGACGCGCGCCTTGACCGGCGCGCCGTCGGGCTCGGCGACCTCCTCGCTCAGGCACACCGGCGTCCAGTGGCGGCGCATCAGTTGCCCCATCGGCGCGTCTGCCTCAACGCGGCACAGCAGTTGGTTTTCTTGGTTTGTCAACATCTGATCGGCGATAGATAGGGCTTTTCGCGGCCTGTTTTGATCTGTATAAAACGACTTGCAAAAATAATCTTAGAAGGCTAAGATAATAGGGTTAGGCTTGGTTTGTCAAGCGCTTTCTTTCTTTACTAGCGCTCGAGGATGGAGAGTTTGACGTGATTTACGAAACCGCTGGCAGGGCCGAACCGGTGGAGCCCGGCTTTGTTGAATTGCGGGTCGAAGCCAAGGTGGCCGTTGCACGCGACATCTGGGCATTTGACCTGCGCCATCCGCAGGGGCTGCCTTTGGCGCCCTTCGCGCCCGGCGCGCACCTGACGGTGCAACTCCCGGGCGGCTTGCGGCGCAACTACTCGCTGTGCGGCGACCCGGCCGACCGGCAGCGCTACCAGCTCGCCGTCAAGCGCGAAGCGAACGGACGCGGCGGTTCCATGGCCATGGCCGACCAGGTCCGCGTGGGCGAGCGCCTGGCGGCCAGCGCGCCGATCAGCAACTTCGGACTCGACCCCACTGCGACACGCTCGCTGTTCATCGCCGGGGGAATCGGCATCACGCCGATCCTGTCGATGCTGCGCGCGCTCGCGGCGCGCGGCGGGGCCCCGTTCGAACTGGTGTACTGCACCCGAGATGCCGAACACACTGCTTTCATCGACGCGTTGCACGGGCCCGAATTCGCTGGCCGGGTGCGGCTGCACCACGACCACGGCGAAGCGGCGCTGGCCTTCGACTTCTGGCCGCTGCTCGAAAAACCAACCGGTGCGCATGTGTACTGTTGCGGCCCGCGCGGCCTGATGGACGCAGTAGCCGACATGTCGGGCCACTGGCCGAGCGGCAGCGTCCACTTTGAGAGCTTCGGTGTGGCAGCGCCCACGCAAGCCGACAACAGCGCCTTCCGCGTGCGACTGCAGCGCAGCGGCGCTGTCGTCGCCGTCGCGGCAAACCAGAGCATTCTGGACGCGCTGCGCGCCAACGGCCATTTGGTTCCCAGTTCGTGTGAAAGCGGGACCTGCGGCTCGTGCCGCACCCGGCTTGTCGCCGGCGAGGCGGAGCATCGCGACTTTGTCCTCGGCGAAGACGAGCAGGCCAGCGAGATCATGGTCTGCGTGTCGCGCGCACGATCGGCCGAACTGGTGCTCGACCTGTGAGCGGCGGGATCCTGCGCATCGGGGTCGCCGGACTGGGGCGCGCCTTTACGCTCATGCTACCGACCTTTGTCAACGACAAGCGGGTCCGGCTGGTCGCCGCGGCAGACCCGATGGAGCATGCGCGGGCACAGTTCCGAAACGACTTCGCCGCGCCGGCCTACGACAACGTGCAGGCGCTGTGCGCCGACCCGCAGGTGCAGGTGGTCTATGTGGCGACACCGCACCAGTTGCATGCAGAGCACGCGCAGATCGCCGCAGCGCATGGCAAGCACCTGCTGGTGGAAAAACCGATGGCCCATACGCTGGACGATTGCAGCGCCATGATCGAAGCCACTACCCGTGCCGGTGTGCAGTTGGTCATAGGCCACAGCCACAGCTTCGACGCACCCATTCTGCGTACGCGCGCACTGATCGATAGCGGACGCTTTGGCGCGGTGCGGATGATTAGCGCGATGAATTTCACCGACTTCCTGTACCGGCCGCGTCGGATCGAGGAGCTCGACACCCGATCGGGCGGCGGCGTGGTGCACAGCCAGGCCAGCCACCAGATCGACATCCTGCGCCTGCTCGGTGGCGGACTGGTTCGCGGCGTGACGGCGCGCACCGGCGCCTGGGACCCGCAGCGCCCCACCGAGGGGGCCTACCAGGCGCTGCTCGACTTTGCCAACGGCGCGTTTGCCAGCGCCACCTATAGCGGATATGCCCACTACGACAGCGACGCGCTGATGGGCGGCATTGGTGAAACCGGACAGCCGCGAGACCTAGCCGACTACGGCGCAGCGCGAAGGCGGCTGGCCGGCAGCACCGACGCGCAGCAAGAAGCACGGCTCAAGGCCGCGCGCAACTACGGCGGCGCGCGGTACACAGACAGTGCGCTACGCCACCCAGAGCTGGCGCACCCACATTTCGGCCATATCGTGGTGAGTTGCGAGGGCGCTGACCTGCGTCCGGCACCGAACGGGGTCGAGGTATTTGCAGACGCGCAGCGCAGCTTCGAAGCCATCGCGGCGCCGGTGGTGGCGCGCAGCGAAGTGATCGACGAACTGGCTGCCGCGGTGCTGGAGGGCCGAGCGCCGTTGCACAGCGGCGCCTGGGCACGCGCGACCACCGAGGTCTGCCTGGCCATCCTGGAATCCTCGCGCAGTCGCAGCACCCAGCCGCTGGGCCTGCAGGTCGGCCTGCCGCAAGCGCCATGAAGACCGAAACGCACGACATCCTGCGGCATTGGCGCGAAGCCGTTCCGAACGACCGGCTAGCGCACCTGGTGCGCGACACCGAACGCGCATTTCGCCGTGCGCTGCAAGTCAGGTTGGCGGCGCATGGCGTTCCTTTTGGCCACTGGAGCTTCCTGCGCATCCTGTGGGAAACCGACGGTCTGACGCAAAAAGAGCTCAGCGTGCGCGCCGGCGTGATGGAGCCCACCACCTTTGCCGCGATGAAGGCCATGGAGCAGCTTGGCTACATCACACGCCGGCAGTTGCCGCCCAACAAGAAAAATGTGTATGTGCACCTCAGCGCCACAGGCCGCTCGCTCAAGAAGCTGCTGGTTCCGCTGGCCGAAGAAACCAACCAAATTGGTTCTCGCGGCATCGACCCGAAGGACCTGGCGACCGCGCGGCGTGTGCTGCTCACCCTGATTGGCAACCTGGCGCAGGACGACATCGATGCGGCGCCGGGAACCGCACAGACCAACGGGTAAAGACCGATTGCCACCGCGCTGCGGGAGCGCGGCCGGTCCACGCCGGCGGCATCAGTGCAGCGCGACGCCGGTTTTGGACTGCAGTTCTTCGCGACTGACGCCGGGCGCGAGTTCCACCACCGTGATGCCCTGCTGCGTGACGTCCATCACCGCCAGGTCGGTGATAATCCGGTCGACCACGCCCAAGCCGGTCAGCGGAAGCGAACAGTTGGGCAAGATCTTGAGATCAAAGCCGCCGTCCTTGCGCTTGGCGACATGCTCCATCAGCACAATCACGCGCTTGACGCCGGCGACCAGATCCATCGCGCCGCCCATGCCCTTGACCATCTTGCCCGGGATCATCCAGTTCGCCAGATCGCCCTTTTCGCTGACCTGCATCGCGCCCAGGATGCTGAGGTTGATCTTGCCGCCGCGGATCATCGCGAAGCTCTCGTGGCTGCCAAAGATCGACGATCCGGCGATCGTCGTCACCGTCTGCTTGCCGGCGTTGATCAGGTCAGCGTCGACCTCGGAGTCCAGCGGAAAGGGGCCGATGCCCAGCATGCCGTTCTCCGACTGCAGCCACACCTCCTTGTCGGCCGGAACGAAGTTGGCCACCAGCGTCGGTATGCCAATGCCGAGGTTGACATAAAAACCGTCTTCGAGTTCCTGCGCTGCGCGCGCCGCCATTTGGTCCTGAGTCCAGCCCATCATGTGCTCCTGTTGTTTGGGGGGGCGCTCACGCGGGCGCGGCTTCGCGCACGGTGCGCTTCTCGATGCGCTTTTCCGGCTGCGCATTCAAAACGATGCGGTGCACATAGATGCCCGGCAGGTGCACCTGGTCGGGCACCATGGCGCCCGTCTCGACAATCTCCTCGACCTCGACGACGGTGATTTTTCCCGCCATCGCGGCCGCTGGGTTGAAGTTTCGCGCCGTATAGCGGAACTGCAGGTTGCCCGACTTGTCGGCCCGGTGCGCCTTGACCAGCGCTACATCAGGCACCAGTGCACGCTCCATCACAAAACGTTCGCCGTCGAATTCGCGCAGCTCCTTGCCCTCGGCGACCAAGGTGCCGACGCCGGTCTTGGTGAAAAAAGCCGGGATTCCGGCGCCTCCCGCGCGCAGTCGCTCCGCCAGCGTCCCCTGTGGCGTGAACTCGAGTTCGAGTTCACCGGCCAGGTACTGGCGCTCGAATTCCTTGTTCTCGCCCACATAGCTAGAAATCATCCGCTTGATCTGCCGCGTCTCCAGCAGCTTGCCCAGCCCGAATCCGTCGACACCGGCGTTGTTGGAAATCACCGTGAGGTTCTTCACCGCGCTGTCGCGCAAAGCGTCGATCAGCGCCTCCGGAATTCCGCACAGGCCGAACCCGCCCACGGCGAGCAATTGCCCGTCGTGCACAATGCCTTCGAGCGCCTTGGCCGCGGAAGGAAAAATTTTGTTCACATGCGTCCTTTCGTCTTGGTGTCGTGGCCGATTTTACGTGTTCGGTTTTTTGGCTAGCATCGCGCCGCGAATCGCCGCCCGATGCGCGAACAGATAATCCAAGCTCAGCTCACGGGAGACGCTATGAACCGCTACCTTGCACCGGAAATCCACGACCTTCCCGACGACATCCGAGCCAAAGTGCTCGAAGTGCAGGAAAAGGCAGGCTTTGTTCCCAATGTCTTCCTGACGCTTGCGCGACGACCCGCCGAGTGGCGCGCCTTTTTTGCGTACCATGACGCGCTGATGCTGCGCGAGGAATCGGGGCTTAGCAAGGGCGAGCGTGAAATGATCGTCACCACCACCAGCGCCGCCAACAGTTGCCTGTACTGCGTGGTCGCCCATGGAGCAATTCTGCGGATTTACGAAAAGAAAGCCATGCTGGCGGACCAGGTGGCCATCAACTACCGCAAGGCCGACATCACCGAGCGCCAGCGCACCATGCTGGACTTCGCGATGAAGGTCTGCCTGCAGTCGGCCGACATCGACGATGGCGACTTCAGCGCGCTGCACGCACAGGGTTTCAGCGATGAGGATATATGGGACATCGGCGCCATTACCGCGTTTTTCGGCTTGTCCAACCGCATGGCCAACCTCAGCGGCATGCAACCCAATCCGGAGTTCTACCTGATGGGGCGCGTTCCCAAAGCCAAGCTCAACTGACGAGCGTGCGCACCCAATCCGGCAAGGTCTTGGCCTTCTGGTTCGGCGAGTCGACCCAGATCGTTGTCGCACCGCCGGCAGCGCACACCGTACCGAGGTCGTCGCTGCGCTGCATCGTGATCCAGGTTTCGAAGGTGGTCCGGCCTGGCTCGCTGACGTACATCTTGGCCAGCACCTCGCCAGGATAGGTGATCTGACGGTAAAAGTTGCAAAAGGCGTTGACGATGACCGGGCCCTCGCCATCCTTGTTGGATCCACAGCCAGCCGCTTGCATCCAGTCGGTTCGACAAGTCTCCATGTAGCGGAAATAGCTGGCGTTATTGAGGTGTCCCATGGCGTCCATGTCGCCCCAGCGGATGGCGATGGTTCGCTCGAAAATAAGCTTCTTCTTGTCGGGAATTTCTATCCTCATAGCGCGAAGCCATCGTCGGCGGCGATGACGGCGCCGTTCATGAAGTGGCTCTCGTTGGAGCACAGCATCACGATCAGCGCGTCGAGGTCCTCGGGCTGGCCCACCCGCTTGCGCGGCATCATCTGCACCAGCTTGCGCCCCTGATCGGTCGCCCAATGGTGGTGGTTCATTTCGGTTTCGATGTAGCCTGGGCAAATCGCGTTGACGTTGATGCCGTACTTGCCCCACTCCAGAGCCATCGCCCGCGTCATGTGCACCACGGCCGCCTTGCTCATGGCATAGACACCTATTTGCGGCAGCACCCGCAGCCCGGCCATCGACGCCACGTTGACGATCCGCCCGCCGGTATAGGTTCCGGGTGCGGCACCGCGCGCGCGCGCCAGCATCCGTTTTCCGACTTCCTGCGCCACGAAGAAAGCGCCCTTGACGTTGGTGTTGAAAACATAGTCGAAATTTTCGGCGTCGACCTCCTCCAGCCGCTGCGTGGTAGTGACGCCCGAGTTGTTGACCAGAATGTCGATCGAGCCGACTTCAGTTTCGGCATGCGCAACGGCCGAGCGGATGGACCCCGGGTCGGTCACGTCGAGCTCGACCACATGGGCGCTGGCGCCGGTGGCCTCGATCTCGGCGCGCAGGTCTTTTAGCTTTTCAAGCCGTCGACTGGCCAAGACCACCGCCGCCCCGGCGCTCGACAGCACGCGCGCAAACTGCGCGCCCAGACCGCCCGAGGCGCCGGTGATGAAGGCCACGCGGCCCGAAAGATCGATGCTGTAAGCCATGGCAGGGTTCTCCGTTGTGCAGTACTGGTGCTGGATTATGGCGGGGCGCGCACCGGCAGCCGCTTAAAATCCAGCGGTCTGCAACCTGCGCCCCACGAAATACAACCCATGCATCGCGAAGAAATAACCGCCCGGTTCGGCCCACGAGAAGCCATGGAGTACGACGTTGTCGTCGTAGGCGGCGGGCCGGCGGGTCTGGCCACGGCGATCCACCTCAAGCAACTCGCGGCCGCAGGCGGGACCGAGGTGTCGGTGGTGGTGCTCGAGAAGGGCTCCGAACCCGGCGCGCATATCCTGTCGGGGGCGATCATGGATCCGGTCGCCTTGAACGAGCTGTTCCCGAACTGGAAGGCCATGGGGGCGCCGCTGAAGCAACCGGTGACCGAGGATGCGATGGTTTTTCTGGGCGAAAAATCGTCGTTTCGCACACCCAACTTCCTGCTGCCCGACTGCCTGCACAACCACGGCAACTACATCGTCAGCCTCGGTGCCGTCACGGGCTGGCTGGCGCAGCAAGCCGAGTCGCTGGGCGTGGAGATATTCCCCGGCTTCGCGGCGGCCGAGGTGCTGTACAACGCGGACGGCTCGGTCAAGGGTGTCGCCACCGGCAACCTGGGCGTCGGCAAGGACGGCGAGCCCGGCGACAACTTTCAGCTCGGCATGGAACTACACGCCCGGTACACCGTGTTCGCCGAGGGCGCACGCGGGCATCTGGGCAAGCAGCTGATCGCCCGCTTCAAGCTCGACGCGGGCAGGGATCCGCAGACCTACGGCCTGGGCATCAAGGAACTGTGGGAGATCGATCCGCGTCGCCACCAGCCCGGCTTCGTGCTGCATACGGCCGGCTGGCCGATGGACAACGCGACCTACGGCGGCGCCTTCCTCTACCACCTGGACGAAAACAAGATTGCGTTGGGCTTCATCACCGGGCTCGACTACGCCAACCCCTACCTGAGTCCGTTCGAGGAATTCCAGCGCTGGAAGACGCACCCCAACATCCGCTGGTATTTCGAAGGCCAGGACAAAGGCCTCAGGCCCGCCAAGCGCCTGGCCTACGGCGCGCGCGCCATCACCGCAGGCGGCCTGCTGTCGCTGCCCAAGACGGTGTTTCCTGGCGGCGCGTTGGTGGGTTGCGATGCGGGCTTTCTGAATGTCAGCCGCATCAAGGGCAGCCATGCGGCAATCAAGAGCGGCATGCTGGCGGCGCAAGCCGCTTACACCGCGATGCAGGCGGGCCGTTCGCACGACGAACTGTCCGACTACCCGCAGGCTTTCGAGACAAGCTGGCTGCACGCCGAGCTCCACAAGGCACGCAACTTCAAAGCCTGGTTCAAGAAGGGACTCGCGGTCGCCACCGTGATGAACGGCCTGGAGCAGTTTGCGCTGCGCGGCCATATTCCCTGGACGCTGCACCGCGACAAGCCCGACCACCTGTACCTGAAGCCCGCAGCCGAATGCACGCCGATTAACTATCCCAAGCCCGACGGCAAGCTGACTTTCGACCGGCTTTCGAGCGTCTTCATCAGCAATACCAACCACGAAGAGCAGCAGCCTGCGCACCTCACGCTGAAAAATCCCGACCTTGCGGTGGCACTGAACCTGGCGACCTTCGCCGGCCCGGAAGCGCGCTACTGCCCAGCGGGCGTCTACGAATACGTCAAGAACGACGACCACTCAGACCGACTGCAGATCAATGCGCAGAACTGCGTGCACTGCAAGACCTGCGATATCAAAGACCCGAGCCAGAACATTGTCTGGGTCACTCCCGAGGGCGGCGGCGGGCCGAACTACGCCGGCATGTAGCCGGCGCGCCTGTGGGTGGAAACCCGGATGCGCTGGGGCGTTCAGGCCGCACATAATGGCAGGCGCGGCATCAGGCCCGACCTGTCCACCGCGGTCCGGATTTACCCATACCAGGAGCCCCCATGAAACTTGCCAAACTCGGTCTTGGCCTTGCCCTTGCCGTTTGCCTTGCCAGCACAGCCTCGGCCCAAACCACCATGCGCATCAGCATCTCGGTGGGACAAAATTCGCATCAAGGTGTCGGCATTGATGTGTTCGCCGCTGAAGTAGAAAAGCGCACGGCAGGCCGTTACAAGATACAGACCTTTTACAACGGCGCGCTCGGCGGTGAGCGGGAGTCCATCGAGGCGGTACAGCTCGGCACCCAGGAGCTGACGATGACCTCGACCGGCCCGATACCCAACTTCGTGCCGGAGGCGCGCATTCTGGATATTCCTTTCCTGTTCAGCGGCAAAGCCCATGCGCAGGCGGTGCTCGACGGCCCGATCGGACAGGACATGCTGACCAAGTTCGACTCCAAGGGCTTCAAGGCGCTGGCATGGGCCGAGAACGGTGTGCGCCACATGACCAACAGCAAGCGGGCGGTCAACCTGCCCGAGGACCTCAAGGGCCTGAAAATGCGCACCATGGAGAACCCGGTGCATGTCGCCGCCTACAAGGGCTTTGGCATCGTTCCGACGCCGATGGCGTTCCCGGAAGTATTCACCGCGCTGCAGCAGGGAACGGTCGATGGGCAGGAGAATCCGCTGTCGGTCATCATGGCGGCCAAATTCGACCAGGTGCAAAAGCACCTGACGCTGACCGGCCATGTGTACTCACCCTGCGTATTCCTGATGAACAAGGCGGCCTTCGACAAGCTCTCGACGGCGGACAAGAGCGCCTTCTTGGAAGCGGCCAAGGTGGCGGCGAAGGCCAACCGCGCGCGGGTGGCAGACGATGATGCAAAAGGCGTCGCCGAATTGCGCAGCAAGGGGATGAATGTGGTCGAAAATGTCGACAAGGCCAAGTTTGTCGCGGCGCTGTTGCCGGTCTATGGCGAGTTTGACAAGCAGTTCGGCAAGGCCGAGATCGACAAGATCCGCAACTTCAAGTAGCCGCTTCAACCACGCAGCCCGGTCCGATCGGCCCGGGTGCCGGGCGATTTATCCACTTTCACCAGGCCTTGCCCGCTTTCCGATGAAGAAACAGTTCCTGAAGTTCGAGCGCTGGACCACCCTGCTGGCCATGGGCATCGCCTGCGCGATGATGGCGACTGCGGCCACCCTCGGGCTGTTCCAGATTTTCACCCGATTCGTGATCGAGCAACCCGCCGAATGGACCGAGGTGCTGATCCGTTTTTCCCTGATCTGGATGGTGTTCATGGGAATCCCGATGGCCTTCAGGAACGGTGCGATGGTCAGCGTCGACGTGCTGTACCGATGGAGTCCGCCGCGGCTCAAGCGCCTGCTGGACTGGGTCGTGTGCATCGCGGCCCTGGTGCTGGTACTGGTCATCATCTGGTGGGGCTGGGACTACGCCAACCGCGGCAGCGTGCAGACCGTCACCGGGCTTGAAAACGTGTCGATGTTCTGGGCCTATTTGGCGCTTCCGGTAGGCGGCGTATTCTGCATCCTGGGCATCATCGGCAACCTGCTCGATCCGCAACGACTTGAAATGGAGACCGCCCAATGACGCGCGCGGCGCAAAGGGCTAAGCCATGACCCCGGCGATGCTGGGCACCATGGTGCTGTGCTTCGCACTGACCGTGTCGGTGGCGGTGTCGATTGGGCTGGCAGCGCTGGTCGGCATTCAGGTGGCGAACGTGAACATGCTGATTTCAGTGAAGGAGATGTTTTCGTCGATCAACAAGTTTCCGCTGGCGGCGATTCCCTTTTTCATCCTGGCCGGCAATGTGATGGAAACCGGCGGCATTTCGCGGCGACTGGTGGAGTTTGCCAAGAGCATCGTTGGCGGCGTGCAGGGCGGCCTGCCGATGACCTGCGTTCTGACCTGCATGATCTTTGCCGCGGTATCGGGTTCGTCGGTGGCCACCACATTTGCCATCGGCGCCATCCTGATACCGGCGCTGATAAAACACGGCTATCCCACCGGTTACGCGGCGGCACTGCAGGCCACCAGCGCGGAGCTCGGTGTGATCATACCGCCGTCGATACCGATGATTCTCTATGGCGTCAGCGCTGAAGTCTCTATCGGCGAACTGTTCATTGCAGGCTTTGGTCCCGGCTTGCTGATCGGCGGCGCGCTGATGCTGTTCGTATACATCCACTGCAAGATAAAGGGATGGGGAAAGAGCGACGGCGACGGGCGCCTTGGCTTCGGAAAAGCCGTGTGGCAGGCCGGCTGGGCGCTGCTGATGCCGGTGATTATCCTGGGCGGCATCTACGGCGGCATCTTCACCCCGACCGAGGCATCGGCGGTGGCGGTGTTCTATGCGCTGGTGGTCGGCATGCTGATCTACCGTGAGATCCGTATCGCCGACCTCTACCCGATTTTGCGCAAGTCGGTGATGGCCTCAGCCGTGATCATGTTCATCATCGCCAATGCGGGCTTGTTTGCCTTTCTGATCACCCGGGCGGGCGTGCCGGACGCCATCGGCCGCTACCTTGAGAGCGTGCTGCAAAGCCCCGCGTTGTTTCTCTTGGGCGTGAACGCGGCACTGTTCGTGATCGGCATGTTCATCGAAACCAGTGCGGCGATCATCGTACTGGCGCCGATTCTGGCGCCAGTGGCGGTCCACTTCGGCATCGACCCGGTGCACTTCGGACTGGTCATGGTCGTCAATTTGGCAATGGGAATGATCACGCCGCCCTTCGGCGTCAACCTGTTTGCAGCCTGCACGGTGGCCCGCATTTCGCTCGACCGGATGATCCCCTTCCTGCTGCCCTTTGTGATGGTCATCATCGCCTGCCTGATGGTCGTCACATACGTGCCCGGCCTGTCGCTGGGATTGCGCGACTTGGTCTACGCCAAATAGGGCGGAAACCGGCCGCTATACAATCGGCCGGGTCAGGAGAGCGTCTTGCGGGGCATGGTCCACGCGAAGGCCGCCGACGGCGCAGTACAGGCTGATTACAGCCGGTTGAACGCTCAGGCAAAAGGACTGGCAACCGCAAGCGGGAAGCGATTCCCGCTTGCGTTCCCTACTGGAGAGAGGCTGCAGCAGATGCGGCCCACCGAAGGAGCAAGCCGCAAGCGCAGCCGACTGCTGTGCTCCGGTGAATCTCTCAGGTACCACGGACAGCAGGGGCAGCCCATGGCTTAGGCCATGGAATTCGCGCCCTCTGGAGAATCCCGTTGTCCCTGCTAGACCCTGGCCTGCTGAAGACACCCCTGCACGCGCTGCACCTTGAACTGGGTGCCCGCATGGTGCCCTTTGCCGGCTACGCCATGCCGGTTCAATATCCCGCCGGCGTCATCGCCGAACACCTGCACACCCGCGCTGCGGCGGGGCTGTTCGACGTGTCGCATATGGGCCAACTGCGGCTGGTGGGACCCGACGCTGGCGCAGCCTTCGAGTCGCTGATGCCGGTCGACGTGATCGACCTGCCGGTCGGCAAGCAACGCTACGGGCTGCTGCTCAACCAGGCTGGCGGCATCATCGACGACCTGATGTTCGTGAACCGCGACGCGGCGCGCGGCGGCGACCTATTCGTCGTTGTCAACGGAGCCTGCAAGACAGCCGACATCGCCCACCTGCGGCGCCACATCGGCGCGCGCTGCGATGTCATCGCCTGCCCCGAACGCGCGCTACTGGCGCTGCAGGGTCCGGCGGCAGCGCGCGTGCTGCAAGGACTCTGCCCGGATGTGGGCCAGCTGTTGTTCATGAGCGGCGCACATTTCGAACTGGCCTGCACCGACCAAGGCCGGACTGTCGCCGTGCCGTGTTTCATCACCCGTAGTGGCTACACCGGCGAGGACGGTTTCGAGATATCGGTCGAGGCCGATCAGGCCATGGCACTGGCGCGCAGCCTGCTGGCGCACGCCGAGGTCAAGCCGGTCGGGCTGGGCGCGCGCAATTCGTTGCGGCTTGAGGCCGGCCTGTGCCTGCACGGCAACGACATCGATGCCAACACCACGCCGGTACAAGCGTCGCTGGCATGGGCCATTTCGAAGGTGCGCCGCAGCGCCGGCGCGCGCGCCGGCCGCTTTCCCGGGGCCGACATCGTGCTCGCGCAGTTGGCCGGCGGCGCCAGCGGTCCCCAGCGCCTACGCGTCGGTCTGCGTGCGCTCGAGCGCGTTCCGGTGCGCGAACCCAGCCTGCTGCAAGACGCGGCGGGCAACGCCGTCGGCGCAGTCAGCAGCGGCCTGCTCGCGCCCTCGGTCAACCATCCTATCGCAATGGCCTATGTGCAGACCGCGTTCTCAGCGCCAGGAACCCGGCTGGCAGCGCTCGTGCGCGGCAAGCCGGTGGCGATGGAGGTGGTTCGCCTGCCCTTCATTGCAAACCGATATGTCCGCGGCTGAAACCGTATGGCTTAGTACCCCCACCCCCACCCACGCATTTCATTCCAGGAGCAGCACCCGTATGGCAATCCAGTACACCGAAGACCACGAATGGCTCGCCGTTGACGGCGATACCGCGACGGTAGGCATCACCACCCACGCACAGGATGCGCTCGGGGACGTGGTGTTCGTCGACCTGCCCGAGGTGGGCGCACGCTTGGCCGCCAAAGACGTGGCCGGCGTCGTCGAATCGGTCAAAGCCGCTGCCGACGTCTACATGCCGGTCGACGGCGTCATCACCGAGGTCAACGAGGCGCTGCGCGCCGACCCGGCGCTGGCCAACTCGGACCCAATGGGCGCGGGCTGGTTCTTCCGTGTCAAACTGTCCGACGCTTCGCAGCTCGCGTCCTTGATGGACGAAACGGATTACGCGCGCTTCGTCGCAGCCGCCTGACGAGCCGGTCCGCCCATGCCTGACACCGCAAGCACCCTAGCGCCGGCGCATTCGCTGAGCGCGCTGGAGAACCCCGGCGAATTCATAGCGCGCCATATCGGCATCGGCGCAGCCGACGAGGCGCGCATGCTTAAGGCATTGGGCGCTGCGTCGCGGCGCGAGTTGATCGACGCGATCGTCCCGCGATCGATCGCACGCCGCAGCGCCATGGCGATTCCGGCCGCCATCTCCGAGGCTGCCGCGCTGGCCGAAATGAAGACCATCGCCGCCAGAAACCAGGTCTTCAAGAGCTTCATTGGACAGGGCTACCATCCCAACCACACCCCCACCGTCATCCTGCGCAACCTGCTGGAAAATCCGGCCTGGTATACCGCCTACACGCCCTACCAAGCCGAGATTTCCCAAGGTCGGCTGGAGGCGCTGCTTAATTTTCAGACCATGGTCTGCGAACTCAGCGCGATGCCGATCGCCAACGCGTCGATGCTCGACGAAGCCACCGCCGCGGCCGAAGCCATGACACTGGCCAGGCGCAGCGTGAAGAGCCGCAGCGATCTGTGTATCGTCTCCGGCGACTGCCACCCGCAGACCATCGAGGTGCTGCAGACCCGCGCAGGGCCGATGGGAATCCGGCTACTCGTTACCACGTCGGCGCAGCAGTGGGAAGAGGCCCTGCAGGGCGACTACTTCGCAGCGCTGGCGCAGTATCCTGGCAGCAGCGGACGCATTGACGACCTGCGTGGGGCCGTCGCAATGGCGCACGCTAAGCAGGCGGCATTGATCGTCGCCGCCGATCTGCTAGCGCTCACGCTGCTGGCTCCGCCCGGCGAATGGGGCGCCGACATCGTCGTCGGCAGCACGCAGCGCTTTGGCATGCCGATGTGCAACGGCGGGCCGCACGCCGCCTACCTGGCCTGCCGCGATGCATTCAAGCGCTCCATGCCGGGGCGACTCGTCGGCGTGAGCGTTGATGCGCATGGCCACACCGCCTACCGGCTCGCGCTGCAGACCCGCGAGCAGCATATACGTCGGGAAAAGGCGACTTCCAACATCTGCACCGCGCAGGTTCTGCCCGCGGTCGTCGCCAGCATGTACGCCGTCTACCACGGGCCCGCGGGGCTCAGTCGCATCGCGCAGCGGGTCGCCTTGCTGACGGCCATCTGCGCCCGCGGCCTGCGGTCGCTGGGCCTGTTCCCGCTGGCCGAGCATGCCTTTGACACCTTGAGCCTGCACACCGGCAGCGCCACCGCAGCGATCGTTCAGCGCGCCCGCGCCGCAGGCGCGAATCTGCGCGTCGGCGCAGGAAATACCCTCAGCCTGACGCTCGACGAGACCACCACGCGCGACGATATTGCGCTGCTCTGGTCGATCTTCGCCGACGGCCACAAGGCATTGCCGCGGGTTGAGGACTTTGAGGCCGACACCGCCTTGATGCTGCCCGCAGGACTGATTCGGCAAAGTGCTTTTCTGCTGCATCCGGTATTCAACCGCCACCACAGCGAGACCGCGATGCTGCGCTACCTGCGCCGGCTCAGCGACAAGGATCTGGCGCTCGACCGCAGCATGATTGCGCTGGGCAGTTGCACCATGAAGCTCAACGCCACCAGCGAAATGATTCCGGTCACCTGGCCGGAGTTCGCCAGCATCCATCCCTTCGCGCCGGCCGAGCAACGGCGGGGCTACGCCGAGCTCGACGCGCAGCTGCGCGACTGGCTATGCCAGGCCACCGGCTACGCTGGCGTCAGCCTGCAGCCCAACGCCGGCAGCCAGGGCGAATACGCCGGGCTGCTGGCGATACGGGCCTTCCACGCCGCCAGCGGACAGGCCAACCGCAAGGTCTGCCTGATACCCGCCAGCGCCCACGGAACCAACCCCGCCAGTGCGCAGATGGCGGGGCTGTCGGTGGTGGTGATCGCCTGCGACGCAAGCGGCAATGTCGACATGGCCGACCTCAAAGCCAAGTGCGAGCAGCACAGCGCGAACCTCGCTGCGGTGATGATCACCTATCCCAGCACCCACGGCGTCTTCGAAGCCCAGGTCAAGGAGCTCTGCGCGCTGGTCCATGCACACGGAGGCCGGGTCTATGTGGACGGCGCGAACATGAACGCGATGGTTGGCCTGGCCGCACCGGGCGAATTCGGCGGCGACGTCAGCCACCTGAACCTGCACAAGACCTTTTGCATACCGCACGGCGGCGGCGGCCCCGGCGTAGGCCCGGTCTGCGTGGTCGCAGACCTGGTGCCCTTCCTGCCCGGCCACGCCACTGCCGCCTGGTCCAACGCAGCCGACGCAGCGCTAAGCGCCGGGCCGCCCCAAGCTGCGGACACCCCCTCGGGGGGCAGCGCAGCGCACGCAGTGGTAGGCGTGGGGACCATGCGCAGCGACGGGCCACCCCAAGCTGCGAACACCCCCTCGGGGGGCAGCGCAGCACACGCAGTGGCAAGCGTGGGGGCCATGCGCAGCGCCGGGCCGCCCCAAGCTGCGGACACCCCCTCGGGGGGCAGCGCAGCACACGCAGTGGCAAGCGTGGGGGCCATGCGCAGCGACGGGCCGCCCCAAGCTGCGAACACCCCCTCGGGGGGCAGCGCAGCACACGCAGTGGCAAGCGTGGGGGCCATATCCGCTGCCCCGATGGGCAACGCCGCGGTGCTCCCGATCAGCTGGATGTACTGCCGCATGATGGGGCCGCAGGGCCTCACGGCCGCCAGCGAGACGGCGATCCTGAGCGCGAACTACATCAGCACCTGCCTGAAAGACCACTACCCGACGCTGTACGCCAGCGCCGACGGGTGGGTGGCGCACGAATGTATTCTTGACCTGCGCCCACTCAAGGAAAGCACCGGCGGCGCCAACGGCATCAGCGCGGAAGACGTCGCCAAGCGCCTGATGGATTACGGCTTTCACGCGCCAACGCTGAGCTTTCCGGTTCCGGGAACGCTGATGGTCGAGCCCACCGAAAGCGAAACGCTGGCAGAACTCGACCGCTTCATCGCCGCAATGGTCGCGATCCGCCAGGAAATCGCCCAGGTCGAGAGCGGCGCCTGGCCGCAGGACAACAACCCGCTAAAAAACGCGCCGCACACGGCGGCGGCGGTCACCGGCGCGCAATGGGATCGGCCGTATGCGCGCGCGACCGGCGCGTTCCCGCTGGACAGCCTGCAGCAAGCAAAGTACTGGCCCCCGATCGGGCGCATTGACAACGTCTACGGCGATCGCAACCTGTTTTGCAGCTGCGTCGCTGTGCAGGACGACGACGCCTGAGCGCGAATCCCGCTGCATCGCAAAGCTGCATCGGATAAGCGCCTCGCCGCGTGTGGCGGGGCGCCGGCACGGTATAAACCCTGACGCATATCCCCATGTTTCCATGGTAAATTGCGGGCGATCAATACATCCGTGTATCGATGTGTTCGGCAACCACCGCAACCGTGCGCTGACAGCT
>Ga0114970_10001547_pt1 | contig 17202 bp, 16 predicted proteins | sample M_140205_XF_Meta_FD_87030 | JGI IMG/M metagenome (GOLD analysis project Ga0114970, IMG submission 87030) | Freshwater microbial communities from Lake Montjoie, Canada to study carbon cycling - M_140205_XF_MetaG | ecosystem: Environmental > Aquatic > Freshwater > Lake | place: Lake Montjoie... | reverse complement strand
TTGGGGGTATAATATGGCGACCACTCCCTATGATTTGTTGGTCATTGGTGCCGGTCCGGGTGGATATGTAGCTGCCATTCGTGCGGCTCAGTTGGGGTTAAAAACAGCCTGTGTGGAGGCCTCTGCCACATTAGGGGGCACGTGTCTTAATATTGGATGCATCCCCTCGAAGGCGTTGCTGGAATCCAGTCATCATTATTGGCATACCCAGCATGAGCTTGCTTCCCATGGGATTACCTGCAAAGAAGTCACCTTCGATGTATCGAAGATGCTAGCCCGAAAAAATGAGGTGGTGAAAGGTATCACCTCGGGGGTAGATTTTCTCTTCAAAAAAAATAAGGTAGAGCGCTTGCTGGGGAAGGCTTCCCTGGTAAATGCCACCACAGTGGAGGTGGTGGGACCCGATCAAAAATCCACGAAGTATGAAGCGCGACATATTTTGTTGGCTACGGGCAGTGCCCCCATTGAAATTCCCATTGCTAAGTTTGATCATAGCCATATTGTGGATTCCACGGATGCGCTTCAATTCTCTGCGCCTCCCGGCCATTTGATCGTCGTGGGAGGGGGGGTGATCGGTCTCGAACTGGGCAGTGTCTGGCTTCGGTTGGGTGCGAAGGTAACGGTGATTGAAGCCTTGGATCATATTCTGGGAGCAATAGATCTTCAAACAGCGGCATTTTTACAAAAAAGCTTGACCCAACAAGGGATGACCTTTCATCTGAGTACCAAACTGGAATCTACCTCGATCAAGGGAAATCAGGTGGTGGCTCGATGTAAGAAAGGGGCTGAAGTCCTCGAGTTCGAAGGCGACAAACTATTGGTGGCTGTGGGGCGTAAGGCGTATACCCAAGGGTTACAGTTGGATCGAGTGGGGATTCAATTGGATCCAGGCGGCAGGATCCCTGTGGATGCTCACTTTGCTACGAAGGTGCCTGGGATTTATGCCATCGGAGATGTGATCACTGGTCCCATGTTGGCGCATAAGGCCGAGGAGGAGGGTGTTGCTATAGCTGAGTTCCTGGCTGGGAAAAAAGGTCATGTAAACTATGAAGCCATTCCTGGTGTAGTGTATACATGGCCTGAGGTGGCTACCATTGGGAAGAGTGAAGAGACCTTGAAGCAAGAGGGTATTCCCTATCGTGTGGGCAAGTTTCCTTATAAGGCCAACGGTCGAGCCAAGGCCATGGGGGATGCGGATGGTATGGCAAAGGTATTGGCTCACAAAGATACGGATCGATTGTTGGGTGTGCATTTGGTTGGTCCTTGGGCTTCGGAGATGATTGCAGAAATGGCCATTGCTTTTGAATTTGGGGCCAGCGCAGAGGACATTGCTCGATCGGTTCATGCTCATCCTACGTTAGCAGAAATTTGGAAAGAAGCGGCATTGGCTGTGGATCAACGCAGCCTACATAGTTGATTTGCGATACGAAAGGCAACCGTCATGGCAGATACGTTTAGCTTTGCACACGGATCGAATATTTCCTACGTGGAATCCCTGTACGAAGAATTTGTAAAAAATCCCAACGGAGTAGATCCTTCTTGGCAGGCCTTTTTCTCGGGATATGAGTTGGCAGCTAATGGGCGATCCTTGGCCCAAAGTCTCGCTGCTGCAGCTCCTGTGGCTGCAGCTCCTCGCTCGAGGCTTGCTTCCTCTGAGGGTTCCGTAGAGGGAACTTCCGGTCTTTCTCACGCCCAGGTGGAAGCTTTTATCAATGCCTATCGAAGATTGGGGCACTTGCATGCGTGGCTCAATCCTTTGGAGGAGGCGAAACCTGTACCTGCGGAGTTGCAACCGGAAGCTCATGGACTGGGGACGATTCAACCCGAAATGTTATTTCAAACTTCTAATTTTTTTTCTCGAGAACCCATGCGGTTTGGGGATATTCAAGCGAAGTTGGCCAAAACTTACTGCAGCACCATCGGCGCTGATTTTCGGGATATCAATCATATTGAATCCATCGTTTGGCTTCAAGAGAAAATGGAGTCATGTGAGAATAGACCCAGCATTCCGGTGCCATTGAAGAAACGGATTCTGGAGAAGCTAGCTCAAGCCGAGGGATTAGAACGGTTTTTACAGACTCGGTTTTTGGGGCAGAAGCGATTCTCCGTAGAGGGCCTCGATGTATTGGTGTCTTTACTCGATATCCTCATGGATCAAGCCGCCAAGGAGGGGGTAGAGGAAATGTGTTTGGGGATGGCCCATAGAGGTCGTCTCAATGTACTCTGCAATAATATGGAAAAGCCCTACGAGATTTTGCTCGATGAATTTGAGGGGACTCCCCATTCCACTTCGTTTGATATCGATGGGGATGTGAAGTATCACAAGGGATTTGCCAAAGACATTCGTACCTGCGGTGGGAAGGATTTTCGGGTTTATTTGGCCCCCAATCCGAGTCATTTAGAATGTATCGATCCTGTGGTGGAAGGATTTGTGCGACGTCGCCAAGAGCAACTGGGGCAAGCAAAGGCTATCGTCCCCGTTTTACTCCATGGAGATGCGGCTTTCATCGGGCAAGGCATTGTGCCTGAGACGTTAAATTTGTCCCAACTTACGGAATACAGTACGGGGGGGACCATTCATATTATTACCAATAACCAGATTGGGTTTACCACGAATCCCAATGATGGGCGCTCTTGTCCTTATAGCTCCGATATTGCCAAAATGGTCCATGCACCGGTGTTTCATGTGAATGCCAACGATCCCGAAGCCGTGGCATGGGTGGGAATGTTGGCTGTGCAGTTTCGTAATCAATTTGCTCGGGATGTGGTGATTGATCTTATTGGGTATCGGCGGTATGGGCATAATGAAACCGATGAACCGGCTTTCACCCAGCCAGTGATGTACCAAAAAATTCGGAATATGCCGACGGTGTTCACCCTATACATGAATCAATTGGTAGCAGAGGGGGTTGTCACGGCCGACCTCAAGAAGAAGATGGAAAGTCAGGTTCGAGAGAGCTTGAATCAAGCCCATCAGAATGTGAAAGACAAAAAGCTCCCTACTCCGGTGTATCCTCCTTCTATGGCTTCTGTATTTAGCTCTACGCCTGTGGAGCGAGCCAAAATCTTGGAAGCCATTCCAACTTCAGTGACAAGGGAGAAGCTGCAACCGATGGCAGAGAAGATGTTGACTGTACCAGATTCGTTTTCCCCTCACCCCAAAATTGCGAAATTGCTCCAGGGTCGACAGGAGATGCTTGCGGGAGAAGGTGCCATTGATTGGGGATTGGGAGAACTTCTGGCTTTTGCGAGTTTAGCAGCGGAAGGGTACCACGTTCGTTTATCGGGACAAGATTGCAAGCGAGGCACCTTTAGTAGTCGCCATGGGGTCTTGTTCGACGAAAAAACCAACGAGCCCTACGAACCTCTGAACCAAATGGGGGCTAAGGGAAAGGTTCATCTGATCAATAGCCCTTTGTCGGAGCAAGGGTGCTTGGGATTTGAGTTTGGATATTCGCTGGCAGATGCCAACTCTTTGGTTCTATGGGAGGCGCAGTTTGGGGATTTTGTGAATGGGGCCCAAATCATTATCGACCAATTCGTGGTGGCTTCTGAGGTGAAGTGGAACCAAAGCAGTGGACTTGTGCTGCTCTTGCCTCATGGGCATGAAGGCATGGGACCCGAGCACTCGAGTGCTCGTCCCGAACGGTTCTTGCAACTGTGTGGGAACTTGAATATTCAAGTGGGTAATGTGACAACGCCGGCGCAATTGTTTCATATTCTTCGTCGTCAAATGCTTCGGACCTTTCGGAAACCCTTGATTCTCTTTACACCGAAAAGCTTGCTCCGTCATCCCCATGTGGTGTCTACCTGGAAAGAGTTCTCCCAAGGTGGATTCCAGGAAATCTTGCTTGATGCAGGGGCCGATAAAAAATTGGTACAAAAAATGATCCTCTGTACAGGGAAGATGTACAGAGAAATCAAGGATGTTCGGGATGCGAATCCGCTTTGCCAAACCATTCCCCTCTTGCGAATGGAGCAACTGTATCCCTATCCCGCCGAAAAAATGAAGGCTTTGTTTTCGGAGTATCCGGCACTTACCTCGGTGATCTGGGTGCAGGAAGAGCCGCAAAATATGGGTTTCTGGAATTTCTGCGCCACCCGATTGCGAGAAATGTTACCAGGGAAAGAAGTGCGATACGTGGGGAGAAAGGCTTCGGGTTCTACGGCAGAAGGGTCTTTGCATGCCCATCAAGCCGAGCAAAAACGAATCGTGCAGGAAGCCTTCTTTCAAGCCTGTGGGTGGAAGTCGAGCTCAACGACGACAGGGACATGATCCGAGGGCTTTTCTCCTTTTCTCTCTTCTCGATCCATACGTGCGGTTTGTAAGGACTCTTGTAAGGGCGGGCTAACCAACACAAAATCGATGCGAAGGCCTCGGTTTTTCTGAAAGGAAAGTTCTCGGTAGTCCCACCAAGAGAAGGATTTTTCCTCGGGATGGAGCCATCGAAACCCATCGGTAAATCCCAACTCGGTAATGGAACGAAACCAGGTTCTTTCTTCGGGAGAGACCAGTAAGCGTTTCACTCGATCCATACCGTCGTATACGTCAAGCTCTTCAGGAGCCACGTTAAAATCTCCGCAAAGTACTGTAGGCGTATGCGATGCCTCGCATCGAAGGAGATAATCTTTTAGCTGCTCGAACCACGCTTTCTTCTTCTGGAAAGCTTCACTGCCCACTTCCTGTCCATTGATGGCATAAATATTGATGATCCGAAGATCTTCAATTTCCGTGATCAATACACGGGAGCCAAATGTAGGGTCAAATTCTTCGGGCCCTTTTTCTACAAAAGAAATGGGGAAACGACTGAGAGTCGCTACCCCATTATAGGCTTTTTGTCCATGCCAAGCCGCATGATATCCCATGTCTTGGAAGAGGGTATCTGGAAATTTTTCATCACTGCATTTTAATTCTTGTATACATAGCACATCGGGTTTTTCTCGCTCTAAAAAGGCGATGACCCGTTCCTTTCTTGCGTGGAGGGAATTGACATTCCAGGTTGCGATTTTCATAGGGGCTCTTTCTCGAGTCTGATACGATCAGAAAAAATATTTTTTGTTGGAGATATTATGCACCATATTTGTAGAATTATATCGGTTTTTTTTCTGCTTTCCCCCTCTTTTTCTATGGCAGCGGAGAAGAATTTAGATGAGGTGCAATCCCGTATGCAGCCTTTTCTTTTTCCAGAAATAAAGGGGCATGTATTTCAGAGATTCGGTCACTTGACATCCTATTATTCCAATCGAAAAACCCCTACGGAGGCAGAAGTAAAAAAAGCAGGATTCCATAAAATCGTAGTTTCCACAAAGGAAGAGATGTCGAGTGAAATCTATTTTCGAAAGGGAGATCCCCGTGCGCCAACAGTGTTGATTCTCAATGGAGTGGGGGCAGAAGTGCTCACGGGTTCTTACTACCATACGGCCTTGCATTTGGCTACTCATACCCGTTGGAACATTGGGATTGTGGAAAATGCGGTGAATGGAAAATGGATGAAACGAAATCAACGAATTATATTTAGTGGATACGAAACGGGGTGGCATTTATATCAATTGATCGAGTCCTTCCGGAACCAAGAGGAATATAAGGACTATATGGGAAGTGTTCATTTGGTGGGGCATAGTTTGGGTGGAAATGATGCGGCTTTTGCTGTCTATTTTGATACACTGTTGCAAACAAAGTGGATTCAAAGCGTCTTCAATGTATCTTCTCCAAGCGATCGATGGGTGGGATTCAAACAATTGAGTCCAAAAACTCATTTCGATCGATGGGTGGTATTGTATCTCATCCGCTCTTTCATTACGGATGCGGCTGATCTTTTTAAAAAATATACCATAGAGCCGATTCAAGCGTTATTTACGAAAGAAAATTCTGTTCAGGCCTTGACCCAGATATACTTGAAGTCAAGTATAGAGTATTTCGAGGCTCATCCGCACCATTTTACCCGGGATAATCAAGGAAGAGTGAAGGCGCCTTTGTCCTTGGATACCATGAAAACAGAAGGGATTCTTGGATACTATCAATTGCTTTCCTTGGATGCGTGTTGGGAAAAATTGGCTCCTCTGTCTCTTTCTCAACGAACGCCAATTTTTTGGTTGCATGGGAAAAATGATCCTGTGGTTTTGGCGTCCCACAACGATGATTTTTTCTCGCGGCGTGAAATTAAAGCCATGGGAATGACGTATAAACTACTTCCCTATGGTGGACATCTGGGTTTTTCTACGGCATACGGAAAGACCTGGCAATATAATATGATTAAGACGTATATTGAATACTGGCATGAGGAGAATGTGTCCGAAGTTGGATCAGAATGGGAGTCGTAGTATATGAATACAGAAAGTTTATTCCTTGGATTGTTACCGCTATTGGCCTTTGTGGTGGTGGATATATTTGCCGGGATGAGGTCTGCCTTATTATCGGCCGTCATTTTTGCCGTCGGAGAGGTGGTCTATTCCATTTGGATGTATCATACCATTGATGCTCTCACGGTTGGCTCCTTTCTGCTGGTGACGATATTTGCTTTTTTTTCTTATCGATCGCAAAACCCCGTGTATTTTAAACTGCAACCGGTAGTGTTAGGTTTGGCCTTTGCCTTGGCTTTTTTAATTTTTCAATGGATGGGGCAACCTCTTCTTTTGGTGATGATGGAAAAATATCAGTATATGATTCCCGAAGAAGCAAGGGAAGTCATGCTCAGTGATACCATGAAACCCATCTTGATTCGATCTTCGGTCTATTTAGGCTGGGGATTTTTTATCCATGCATTACTGGTGGGGTACAGTGCCTGGAAACTTTCGAATTGGTGGTGGCTGGCGTTGCGTGGCATTGGGGTGTACGTGATGATGGGGATTTGTATGTGGATGGCGAGATGATTTTTGTCTGGAGGGCGTTCCCCCCTCCAGACAACCCCTCCCTTTATACCCACCCAATGATCCGTTTCTCCACCCATTCCAACCCCGTATAGAGTCCCCATCCCGTGATGCAAAGCCAACCAGAAGCCAGATATACTCGAGGATAATCAAACTGAGCGAAGGCGTCCCAGATGGCATATCCCATGCCTTGTTCTGTGGCGTAGGTTTCGGTGAAGAAGATCAAGGCAAGTCCTGTGCCCAAACTAATACGTAGACAGGAGAGGAGTTGGGGCATAGAGGCGGGTAGGATCACGTGTTGGAGTCGGGCCCAGGTACCGCCTCCCAAGGTTTGAAAGGAAAGTAGATAACTGGGTGCGATGGATTTGGCTGCATCTCGGGCTGTGACAGCCAGTTGATAGAAACTAAAAATTCCGAGTAAAGAAATTTTTGAAGCTTCCCCTGGTCCAAAAAAGAAAATCAAAATTGGGATCAGAGCTACCTTTGGGAAGGGGTAGGTGAGGAACAAAAATGGACTTACGATGCGATCCCATTTTGGGGATTGTCCGAGGAACAAGCCTACGCCTGTGCCTGCGATGCCTCCGGCAAGGAGTCCAGCTCCCACACGGGAGAGACTCGCTCCCGTGTGGCAAATGAGGGCTTTCGCATAGGGCCCATCTAGTACGCCCAGACAGGTGGTGAATCGGGGAAAGAACACCATATCCAAGGCCCAGGCCGAGAGTTCCCATAGCCCGCATAGGCAAAGACTTGCGAAGAAGGCATTCATCGGGAGTTCCCTCCATGTAGGCCTCGGATGGTTTGGTAGCAAGCGGCATAGGCAGGGTGGGAGCGAAATCCAGGCATGCGCACCTGGGGATTTTCAATATAGTGAAAAGGATCTCCCAATTTGGCAGGAAAAACCCAGATGTGTTCTGCCAAGTAAGCGGCTTCTCCCCAGTCATGGGTTACCATAACCATAGAGAAGGCTTTTTCGAGCCAGAGGCTCTTGAGCAAATTCTGCAAGGACTCTCGAGTGGGCATATCAAGGGCCGAAAAAGGCTCATCGAGGAGGAACAGCTCTGGATCTTGGGTTAAAGCTCGGGCCAAGGCCACCCGTTGTTGCTGGCCCCCGCTAAGCTCCCTCGGCCATTTGTCCAGGACTTCAGTGAGGCCCAGTTTCTCCACTAAGTCATAGGGAAAAGGACGAGACTCTCGGAGGGAATATCCGAGGGAAATGTTGTCTCGTGCCCGCTTCCAGGGGAAGAGTCCATACTGTTGCAATACCACACTCACAGGATGGGGTTTCGTAAAGCGGGGAATCAGGTGACCTGAGGTGGGTTTTTTAAGCTGTGCGAGTAGGTGAAGCAAACTGGTTTTTCCACATCCAGAGGGGCCCACAAAGGCATAAGAATCCCCCTTTTGCAAGGAGAAGGAGAGATCGCTAAAGACGGAGTGAGGACCATATTGGAGCCCTATGGAGTGGGCTTCCAGTGGAGGAAGGGGTAAAGTCACTATTCTTGCCGATTATTTTGTTGCCCTTGATTGGCTTGGGCAAGATGAACTCTTCTTCCGTTTTGGGCTTGGAAGGCATCATGGAACAGAGTGTGCCTTGGAGTAGGGGGAACGATTCCGTTTTGGGCTCCGATGGGTAGGGTGGCTTCGCGAGCAAAAGCGAGTCGCTGTTGTGCATCGAGTTGAGCCTCGGCCGCTGCCGTACGAGCTCTTTGTCTTCTTTCGGCATCCTGAGGTATTTCATAATCGCTGCTGCTAATGCAAGCATAGCTCACGCTTGTTTGAAGTCCGAGATACATGAGGGTTAGTGTGCGAGTGAGGGATCGTCTCATTTTTTTTCCTCCAATGGGGTAGAGATAAATTGGGCATCCACTACCTCTGGGTAGCCCAAGGCTTTGTATAGCTTCTTTTTTCCCACGAGCCACTGCTGCACATCTTCATGGAGAGCAGGGAGAGGGGCTTGAGAATCAGTGAACTGGTATAAAAATCCAGGTTCTTTCACGGCATCAGGCACACGGCATCTCTCAGCTAAGGCTTGACGAAAGGCCTGTGGATTCTGGTTGATTTCTCGGATGCCCTCCCATAGCGCTTGATGAAATTTTCGTAGCGCCTCTATCTTTTCTTGAATCACTTTCGTGCGAAATACGAGAACTGCGTGGGCATAGGGGAGTTTCTGGTTGCGATTGTCCAACAGAATTTTTCCCCCTTGAAGCACAGCCATGGAAGCCAGGGGCTCTGGTAGCAAGGCTGCATCGAGGGTCTTTTGCTGCAGCATGTTCATGCGTAAATGAATATCCGGAATTTGGGTATGAATCATGGCTCCGGGAGACATTCCATTGGATTCCAAGAGACGATCTGCGAGATATTCGATGGCAGTATGGGGAGAGATGGCAATGGTTTTTCCCACAAGGTCTTGGGGACTTTTGTACTTGGAGGGATCCGATACCACCAATCCACAAAATCGAAGGGAACTGGCATCTCCCAAGGTCTGTGCAGTGACCCGAATGGAGTCGGAGCGTGCACGCATCAAGGAGGTTCCGATCAGGTCTCCATTCGCGCCATCAAGATGCCCTCCAAGGAGGGCATTGTCTCGTTCGAGGGCACTTTTGAAATTCACAATCTCTACAGCAAGGCCTTGCTTCTCAAATCTTTTGGTATCCAAAGCATGAGTAATGGCGAAACTATCACCGCTATATACTAACCCAATTTTTAATGGTACCAATTCTTTTGCAAAGTTAAGACTACTACAAAATAGGCTTAAGTATAGAAAAAGAAGCAAGGATCTCATTTCAAACGTCCTTTTTTACGACGGTCTGGATGCTTAAAATAATTCTGTGAAATATTTTCCTTCTTTCAGCAATGTCAATTTTTGAGCCAAATCAGACCCCATACCTTGCGGATCTTTTTTCTGGGCTTCTGCTATTGCTTGATGTCGCTTTAATATACGCTCCTCAGCTGCATTTCCGCATGAATTTCCGTAGACGGGTCCAATCGTCTGGGCAGGGCCTTTTGGTGTAGGGAGCCCGTCGTTCAATGGTTGGTCGCATCCATAACTGAGACTGGTCATAATGCTTATGGATGCCATTGCTAAGAATGTTTTGATCAATCCGTGTTTCATTCTTTTTTCCTTTTTTTGTAATGAGAAATGAAATTTGTATGCCCCTTCTATGAGAGAAAAAAGCAGTGTGTCAAGTCGTATCTGAGATTTGATACACTGGGAGAGAAAGCATCAACAAGCTTTATATGAAGGGATATAGAATGACGATTTGGACTGGGCGGCGTGATTCCGCCGCTAAGGAGCGATTTTTCCACTATGTAACGGAAATTGCCCACGTAGAAAAAGTGACGCCTGGCTCCGTATGTCTTTGTGGGTTCGCCGTCGATCGGGGCGTCGCTCGTAATCAAGGAAGAGTGGGTGCGGCGGAGGGACCCGATGCCTTGCGGCGACAATTGGCGAATTTATGTGTGCCGTCACTTGGCGACATTTGGGATTTGGGTAATCTGGTATGTGATGGAGACGAACTGGAGTCGGCTCAAGAGAAGTTAGGGGAGTGGGTGCAAGGGATTATCGAGGCGGGGGCTTTTCCCGTGATTTTAGGTGGGGGCCATGAAACGGCTTGGGGTACCTATCAAGGGATTGGGAGGGTCGAAGGGGTAGCAAAGAGTTTGGGCATTGTGAATCTTGATGCCCATTTTGATTTGCGTCCGGTGGTGGACGGAAAAGGGACTTCAGGGACGCCATTTTCTCAGATTGCTTCCGCTTGTGAAAAGGCGAGGCGTTCGTTTCATTACACGTGTGTAGGGATCCAATCTTCAGGGAATACAGAGAGTCTATTTTCTCGTGCCAAGGAGGTTGGAGCTTCGTATCATCTTGCGGAAGCCTGCATTCAAGACCCTGAGCGTGTGGTGCGAGAGTTGGCGGAGAAAATGGCCGCTGTGCAAAATGTGTACGTTTCTTTTTGCTTGGATGTGATACATGCAAGCGTGGCGCCAGGCGTAAGCGCCCCTCAGGGTTTGGGATTATTTCCTTGGCAGGTGGAGCCCATGCTGACCTGGTTGATCCATTCAGGGAAGATGGTGGCCTTCGATATGGTGGAGCTTGCCCCTCGATTTGATCCCCAGGGGAGTACAGTCCGGTTCGCAGCAGAATGGGTACGCAAGGTGGTGATGGGATATTTTTCCCAGGCAAATGGTAGGTGAATGAGATGAGAACACTTGGATTGATATGCCTCTTGGGCGTTTTTTTCGTCTTCTTTGCGGGAAAAAAACTGCAACAGTGGGGCCATGAGCCTTTGGCATTGTCCAGTGAAAAGGTCTTCGTGTTGAAGCCAGGGATGACCCTTTCTCAGTTGTCCTCTCTATTGGTAGAAAAGGAAATTGTGACCCAGTCTCGGGTCTTATTTTTCTACGTGCGTATTTTTCGCTCGTTTGAACGGTTTCAGGCGGGGCAATACCGAGCAGAGGGAACCATGACCCTCGACCGACTGCTTGATCAAATAGAGCAAGGCCATATTTACCAGCCTCTGGTGCTTGAGTTTTCCATTCCCGAGGGATTTCGGTTGGTCCAAATTTTGGCTCGTTTGGAGGCATTGGGGGTGGTTGTATCGGGGAAAGCTCATGAGGGGGAGTTTATTCAAACCCTAGGGATTCATGCTTCCTCCCTCGAAGGATTTTTATATCCAGCTACCTATCGATTTTATGATGTATTTCCCACAGAAACCGCGGTACTTAAAAAAATGGTGGAGGAGTTTTTCTCTCGAATCCCCGCGCAATATCCCAAGGAAGTGGAAGCGAAGGGGTTGACCCTCGAAGAAGCCGTGAATTTTGCTTCCCTGATCGAACGGGAAGCATTTGCCGAAGAGGAAAAGCCTCGAATATCGGAGGTAATTTGGAATCGATTGCACCATAAGATCCCATTGGGCATCGATGCCGCATTGCTATACGTTCGCGCGGAGGAGGACATCCGCGATTCCTTTACTTATGAGGAATTGCAAGATCGGAAAAATCCCTATAATACTCGAGTGTATCGAGGACTTCCTCCTTCTCCCATTTGTTCCCCGAGTTTGAGTTCCTTGGAAGCGGTCTTGCATCCAACCAACGAAGGGTTGTATTACTACGTACTTTTGCCTGATGGTTCGAAGCGGCATGTCTTCAGTCGCTCGTTAAAGGAGCACAATCGGCATGTGCAAGAACTGGTGCACAGTCGGTTGCCTACAAAACCCGGGGGAAAAAAGAAATCCAATCGTAAGGATCAAATATGAACGTAATTTGGAAAAGACCCGACGGGTTTCACGGGGCCAGCCCCTCCGATTATGAAGTGATTGAGTTGCAACAGGATGCCAAAAAATTGTGGTTGCATAAAGCCGATCGAGAGAATTATCCCTTTCGGGTATCTGGAGATTGGCAAGAGGAGGAGGCCACCCGTCGGCTGAATGGATTGGTCAATCTACTGCCTTGTCCACAGACAATGTGGAATGCCCACCTCACCCACACGTTTCATAATACGGAACATGAGACGTGGGAGAAGTTTGTGATGCATACGGTGAACTGGATTAAAAAACTTCAACTTCACCTCAAAGGGGATGTTTGGGAGGTGGCCATTATGGCAGATGCCTTGGATGAAGTGGTATCCCATTTGGAGCAGGCCAGGGTCGTCCCGAGAGAAGGGGGGGATAAATAGGGGGTTAGATTTTTATAACTATGTAATTTACCAGAAAAAACTCCAAACCCATTGCGAATTTTTCTGGTTCGGCTACACTGGGGCCTCAAAATCAAGAAAAGGCCCTTGTTGTGGTAGCAAGCCAAAAAAAATCCAATTCTTCCCTGATGAGTGGGGCGTCCGCCTCTTTCTACGGGTCTGCCTTTTGGCAGCATTTTCCTACGCAACAGGCGGCATTGGAATCATTGCAGCAGGAGCTAGGTTATCTATTTAGAAATCCAAGTCTTTTGTATCAAAGTTTGTCCCATAAATCCGTGATGCATCATTTCCGTCAGCGAGGGCGCAGTCCTGTGGATGTGCCGTACTATGAACGGTTGGAGTTCTTGGGTGACTCGGTAGTGAGCCTTGTGATTTCCACGTTTCTGTGGAAACGGTTCCCCTTGGCCCCCGAAGGGCAATTGTCGAAGCTGCGCTCCCATTTGGTGAGTCAGAGCTCTTTGGCTCAGGTGGCTCATCGGTTGTCGCTCAGTCAGTGTATTTTGGTGGCCCCTGCGGAATTGAAAGCGTTGGCTCATGAGAAAGAGTCCATCCTCTCCGATGTCTATGAAGCCATTATGGGGGCGGTGTACTTGGATTCGGATCTGCCTACCGTGTCAGAGGTGGTGCTTCGTACTTTCTCTTTCCGATTGCAGGAAGAGTTGGAGTTTGCCCATCAGGATTTTAAAACGTTGTTGCAAGAAGTGATTCAGAAGAAGTATCAGCGCACGCCGGTCTATATCCAAAAGGAAGAGATCGGCCCCGATCATGAAAAGACATTTTCCATGGCTGTGCAGGTGGATATGCAAGAGATTGCTTTGGGTCAGGGAAAATCAAAAAAGAAAGCATCTCAACAGGCAGCCAAGGCAGCCTTAGAGAAGTTGCGTAACGAAGGAGTGGCACAGTCATGATGACTCGAGGGGTTGTAGTATTGGTCGGACGCCCCAATGTGGGCAAGTCGTCCCTATTTAATGCGTTGACGCGAGAAAAGACGGCAATCGTGGATGCGACCCCAGGGGTTACCCGGGATTTTATCCAAGGAAGCGTTGCGGAAAACGAAGAGAAAAGCTTTGTCCTGATGGATACCGGTGGGTATGAAGTCATGGAAGGAGAGATAAAAAAAGGGGACTTCGATCAGGAGATCGTGTGGGAGCAGACCATTCGTGCGGTGGACCGTGCGGATTTGGTCTTATTCTTGCTAGATGGCAAAGCCGGTTGCCTGCGAGATGACATTACCTTGCTCCATTGGTTGAAGAAAAAGGGAGTGCCTTTTTTACCTGTGGTCAATAAGATTGATGGAATTGAGCAAGAAGTATTGGCATGGGAATTTTTCCAGCATGGGGTCGTAGATCCTTACATGATCAGTGCATTGCACAAAAGAGGGTTGGGTCCCTTGCTCGATGAAATTTCCGAGCGAGTGGATGGATGTAAGAAGGTGAAATTCGAAGATACCTCCGTTTCTCGAATCGCCATTATCGGTCGTCCTAATGCAGGGAAATCCTCTATTCTCAACCGGTTGGTAGGGGAAGAGCGCATGCTTGTGAGTGAGGTTCCTGGGACCACACGCGATGCGGTGGATACGGAGTTTCGATATAAAGAGAAGCCTTATGTGCTGGTAGATACGGCAGGGATTCGTCGTCGTCCTCGTATTTCTGAGCATATTGAAAGCGAGAGTGTGCACCGAAGTTTGCGCGCCATTCAACGCTGTGACATCGTGCTCTTGGTGGTGGATATCAGCATTGGGGTCTCCGATCAGGATATGCGCCTTTTGAACTTATCCCTCGATCGAGGCAAGCCGGTGTTGCTGGTACTCAATAAGTGGGATTTAATTCCAGAGAAGAAGTCGAAAACGTTACAAGAGATTACGGAGGGGATTCGTAGCCAGATCTTGAAAGCGCATGCCAAGTTGCCTATCCATGTGATTTCTTGTGCCACCAACCATCGCGTAAGTACTTTGATGGAGTGGGTCCAAAAGCTGGAAGAGCAACAAAATCGTAAGATTCCTACTTCTCGGTTGAACGAGATTCTCAAGAAAGTGGTATCCACCCATAGCCCTCGATTGACCCATAACTATACGTCTCAACCTAAGTTTTTCTATATGACCCAGGTCCAGTCAAGCCCTATCACTTTCTTGTTGTTTTGCAAGCAGGCCGATAAGCTCCAAAAGGACTACCAGCGGTTTCTCTTGCGTAAATTACAGGAAGAGTTGGATTTGGAATGGGTACCTGTTCGACTTCTCTTCCGCTCTAAGGAAAGAAAACCTGAGGAAGTGGAAGCGGCAAGCTAGCCTCTACAAGGCCTGTTGCCAATTTGTGGAGGTGGCCCATGCCTCGGCCTGCAGGTATAACAGGTCTATCACTGGATCTTTGATAAAGGCGTAGTCCTTGAGTGCCATGGGCAAGGCAGCCAGCCGTATTTTTACTTGCCCATAGGCAAGGGCTGCTTCAGGTGTAGCTCGCAAAAAATCTCGCACCAATAAGGCAAACCGCCAATTGGGATTCCCCTTCTTTCGAATATGCAAATTTACCGAAATGCCATCGACTTTTCCAGAGAAGAGAACTTTCTCCCAGGCGGGAGAGGTTTCCGTCTCCGATCCAAAGGGAATATGATCCCGGGTGGCGCGCTCCACTCTTTGTAGGCCAAGGGATTGGAGTGAACTTTCGAGTCCTGGGATCTGGCTAAGCTCTTGTACGCCCAATTGGATATCGATCATGGGTTTTGCCACCAGTCCGGGTACGGCTGTGGATCCAATGTGGGCAATACAGGAAATATGGGTAGCCGTCCCGATTCGTTTTTTCAGGTGGGAAAACTGGTCGGGCCAAATAGGTTGATAGGGTGTGAGGATCACTTCTTGGGCGGGGTGGGTAGAGGTCATCATTATTCACTCCAAAGTTGGCTACTTCTGAAAAAGCCCCTCTGTTTTCCATAGGGTGACATACTCTTGTGATCCTTCTACCATGGCCAAGGATTGTAGATCAGGAGAAATGGTAAAGGTCATTTCTTTATTAACCCAACGGGTATCCACTTTCTGTGGAAGCACATCACTGGCTAGATCGAGTAATTTACCAGCTAAGTTATGGCGATTGTGTCGTGGAATTCGAAAGACTTCCGTTTTACTTGGAAGATCCCAAGCTCGAATGGAATCGGAAAAACCAGCCACAACCTGGGTCCCATCGGGAGAAATCCAGATGGCATATAGATCATTCCAACTATCTTTCTGGTTTTTATAGGTTTTGTAGGTAGGGCTGTTGGGTTTGATCATGGCCACGTCTTCCAGTTCATTTTCTATCTGTATTCCCCATACATCAATGATACGTTCAAGGCCAAGTCTCGAAACAGCGGCTACTCGAGTCCCATCTTTGGATATGGAGAGACAGTATCCACCTGATGACGGAAATGTCCGCATTTTTTGGCCAGTGGGTAGGTGCCAACTCTTGATGCCACTCACGTTGCTACTTGTGATAGCGGTATTCCCATCGGGCAAGAATGCGATACTATGGATGCGATCTGTCCTTTGTAGATCATCTCTATTCCAGCCTCCTGTCATGCTGATATTTTGTAAGATGGATCCATCGACAATATTCCAATGGAGTAGCGTTCCATCTTGGTCACCTGTAAGAAATTGTTGTCCATTCGGGGATAATGCCATGGCATCAATACCCATAGGAGCTTTGTATTGATGCAACTCTGTTCCAGAATCTACCTCCCATAGTCGAGCTGTAGCATCCGAACTTGTGGAGAGGAGTTGCTTTCCATCTGGGGCAAAGGCAATGCCTGTGATGGATTGGATATGTCCAGATAGCTTTCGGATAAAAGCACCAGTTTTGGCATTAAATAAACAAAGAGAACCGTCCTGGTCTCCAGTGGCAAGAAGGGTGGAATCTGCTGAGTAAGTGATGCTCTTTACTCCCTTTGCTCCGGAAAGTTGTAAAAAAGGCTTAGAAAGAGAGAATAACTCTTTCTCTGTGGTGAGTGAGGTGGGATTTTTTGATGCGTCAGATGGTTTGGGTACTCCAGGCGAGAGAGGGGCTGGGGTGGCATATGTTTTTGGATTTTTTCTCGTCTCTTTATCTACGCAAGATGTGCTGAGCAGGCTACAGGAAATCAATAAAAGAAGCGAGTGATATGGAATTTTCATGGCATTGGCCCTTTGTCTTAAAAAAGAAATGAACGCTCGTATTGTAACAAATGGCTTTGGAAAGTCTAGCGTGATACGAGTGAAGTAATAGATTGAAATCATTGAATTTTGTAAAATAACTGTTCGGTGAGAGCTCTCCAAGCAATCCCTTAATTGGCTCTTTCGCCTTGTTGGAGCATGTAACTGACCAATCGTTGGGTGATTTGCTCCTCAAATGCTTGGGGTTGGAGTTGTTCTTGAATGGTGGCAATTAATTGTCTCGACTTTCCATCAAGGGAGGCCAAATAGTTTTTATATAATTTGGTGTAGTCAGATTGCGTGTGGAGTCGCATCTCTTCCAATGTTTTTCTTGCTTGGAGGCGATCCATGGAGGAGGATTTCATAGGGAGGATAGAGACTCTTGTGGTTTTTTCCCCTGTGATCATCGTAGGCATTTTTTTATCTTGCCAGAGTGCGACAAATTCAGGCCAGTGGCTGGTCACGCGTGCCGCAAAGGTGGCAATGGATTCAG
>Ga0114970_10001546_pt1 | contig 17205 bp, 14 predicted proteins | sample M_140205_XF_Meta_FD_87030 | JGI IMG/M metagenome (GOLD analysis project Ga0114970, IMG submission 87030) | Freshwater microbial communities from Lake Montjoie, Canada to study carbon cycling - M_140205_XF_MetaG | ecosystem: Environmental > Aquatic > Freshwater > Lake | place: Lake Montjoie... | reverse complement strand
CATGAAATGGTACTACCAGTTCACGCCACATGACACACATGACTGGGACGCCACCGGACCTTTGATATTGACGGATCAGCAATGGGAAGGCCGTGCGCGGAAGCTGCTGGTCCATGCCGATGTAAACGGGTTTTTCTTCGTGCTGGATCGGGTGGACGGGAAGTTGCTGCGGGCCTCGCCTTTGGGAAATCAGAACTGGACGACAGGCTATGGTGCGGATGGCCGTCCGGTTCCCACGGCGAATTACGAGACAACGCTGGAGGGTATTTCCACCTGTAGGACGGGTGCGGCAAAATGGGCGTCGGCGGCGTTTGAGCCGACTGTGAAGTTGTATATTACCAGGGTGTCCGAGGGCTGCCAGACGATCCGCAAAGACCCGACGGTGCCTGAGATGGGGCAACGGTTTTTCGGTGGGGCCATGGCCGGTGGCGGAGGCAGAGCTGGCGGTAATCCGAGTTACATCCAGGCCATGGATGTTATGACCGGCACCAGGAAATGGGCGTATCCTCTGACTGGCGGAGGTGGTACCGGGACTCTGGCTACCGCAGGTGGCCTGGTATTTTTCGGAGAGGCAGGCGGGACGTTTACGGCTGTGAATACGGCTACCGGGTTGCCGGTCTGGCATTTCGAGACCGGGCAGGCGTTTCGCGCTTCACCCATGACTTATATGGTCGGAGGGCGGCAATATGTGGTGCAGGCCGGCGAGGGCGGGATATTCAGCTTTGCCCTGCCGCGTTAGTGGGGGATCGCAGGCTTTACTTCACGCGGGAAATTGTCATGCCGTCGATCTTCTCTTTGAATTGAACATGGGGCGCTATCGATGCCAGCCTGGGGTGGGCGGCGGCGACGGCGTTATAGTTGCGGGCCCCGTGGTCGTAGTCTTCGGTGGCGCAGCCGTCGAGGACCGCGCCATTGCGGATGATGTTATCGGCGACGATGACGGTTCCCGGATGTGATAGCTGCAGGGCCAGCTCCAGGTATTTGACGTAGCCGGTCTTGTCGGCATCGAGGAAGATGAACTCGCAGGGGGCAACGCCTATGCTGATGAGTTCGGTAAGAGATGCAGGGCATCGCCCACTATTACGGTGGCGATTTGACCCAGACTGGCCGCAGCCAAATTCTTCCGTCCTGTCTCGGCGTGATCCGCCCTGTATTCGAGTGTGATGAGGTGGCCGTCCGGCGGGAGTGCCCGGCCCAGCCAGTTGGCAGCCAGGGTGGGGTCGGCGGGGACAAACAGAGTTTCGATGCAGGCATCGATTTGTCCTGCGAGAACATTGAAAATGCCAATGCCGCTGGCCTTTCCGTGATCAATGTAACGGCGAATCAGGGGAAATTTCTCTACCTGCCGGCCCGCATTGCCGGGGTTCGCAGAATCCTCGAAGTCTCGTTAAAAGACGCCATTACCTGGTCAGTTCGAGGCCGCGCATGGTTCCGGTTCCGGAGGCGAAGCGGTCGTCTTCGAGGCTTAGAGACGGGTAGAAATGTTGTCCGCGACAATCCCGGTTCCAGGTTGCGACAACTGCCGGATACGAAGTTTGACCTTACATTCCCGCGAGGACGGTGACCCAAAACGGACCCTCCTTACAGCGGAAGGCAAGCGTGGTCGCGAACTCGGCGGCCCCCACGCGGGGGCCATCCGGGCGAGCGGCAGCTACCGAAGGGAGCGAGAGCTGGATTCCCCTGGCGAGCATGCTCTTCAGGTTGCCGCCGATCACATTGGCGAGTTCACCCAGGACATCAAGAACCACGCTGTCAGCGCAGGCGGGCGTCGCGGTGCCCAGGAAGTGGCCTGCAAAGCCGCAGGCCTGCGGGGCACCGCATTCCACCAGGACTTCACCGTTCCACCCTCCCTTGAGTTCAACTGAGGCGACAAGCCGCTCTCTCAGCGGCAGGCGGGGGCTCTGGGCCTCGAACGCCTCCAAATTCATGGTCGTCTCGAAGACTGCCTGTACGATCTGTGCCAGGTCGTCGGACCTGATTTGAGTACTAGCTTCTGTTGGCATGGCGATTCCGTTAGTTAGCGGGCGACGTAGATGGTCGCCCCCCCCGTAGTTTGTTTCTCAAACCATTCATCGGCTCCGAAAGCGGTTTCCGCGCCTCCCAGCAGAAGCCAGCCGCGGCGGTACAGCGTGCCGTGAAGCTCTCGCAGGAGGTTCTTCTTGGTTTGCGCATCGAAATAGATCATTACGTTGCGGCAGAAGACGAGGTCGAAGGGCCCCAGTGTGCGCAGGCTCTTGCGAAGGTCGATGGAGTCGAAACTGACCATTTGGCGGACCATTTCACAGACCTGCCAGTCGAGACCTGCGCGACGGAAATAGCGGGCGAGCAACGGCGTGGGCAAGCCTCGGTTCATGTCGATCTGGCGGTATTTTCCAAGCCTGGCGGCGTCCAGAACCTGAGAGGAGAAATCGGTGCCAAAAATCTGGATATTCCAGTCCCCGAACCCTTCTTCCAACAGCATCATTGCCAGGCTGTAGGCTTCCTGGCCTGAGGAGGAGGCGGCAGACCAGAAGCGCAGTTTCTTCTGGTCGCCTTTGCTCTGTTTTAGCTCCGGAAGCAGGATGGTTCGGATTGCATCGTACTGTGCGGGGTCACGGAAGAAGTAGGTCTCATTGGTGGTCATGGCCTCCACCACCTGACGGCTGAGGCCGGTTTCCCTGGACTTCAGAAGCATGGAACACAGATCGTTGATTGACCCGAGGCCAAGTTGTTTGACGATCGGCGTCAGGCGGCTTTCGAAGAGATAGTGCTTGTCGTGGTCCAGCACGATGCCGGACTGCGTGTAAACGTGCTCCTGCAGGAAGCGGTAATTATCGGCGTAAATCTCAATGGGGCTCTCCATCTATGCTCTCCCTGACATCTGCTCTTCCTAACAGGCCCCGGCGGCGCAGATCTGCGCCGCAACCTGATCCAGCGGTACTATCTGATCGGCCAGATTGGCGCGAACCACTGCCCCCGGCATGCCCCACACCACACTCGAAGCCTCATCCTGAGCGAGGACCCGGGCCCCCTGTGCTTTCAGCGTTTCCGTGCCGCGCAGGCCGTCCTGCCCCATGCCAGTCAGGATTACGGCCAGCACGGCACCTCCATAGACATCACCGGCAGAGGCGAACAGGGCATCCACTGCCGGGCGACACGAATTTAGGGGGGCACCCTGATCGAGATGTATCCAGGCTCCCTGATCATTGCCGGCCAGTCGCATGTGAAAATCTCCGGGGGCAATCAGGATTCTGCCTTCACGTACCTGCTCGCCCTGGCTGGCTTCGCCAACGGGGAGTTTACAGGTGGCATTCAGGCGTTCTGCGAGCAGGCCGGTAAACAGAGGCGGCATATGCTGCACTATCAGAATGGGCAGGGGAAAATCAGCAGGCAGGGCAGGCAGAATAGCTTGCAGGGCAGCGGGCCCTCCTGTAGAAACGCCGATGACCACCGCCTTCAGGCGGTTCAGACCTTTCCAGCCGGCCCGGCCCGGTTGGTGCCCCCGTGCTGAAGCAGCGGGCTGTGCGCCTGTTGATGCAAAGAAGAATTGCTTAATCTTCGGCACCAGATCTTCCCGCAGCCGAGCCATGGAGCGATCGATGGCTCCGCCATTTGCGGGCTTGGTGACATAGTCATGAGCCCCGAGGCTAAGGGCCTCGAAGGTCGCCGTGGCTCCGCGTTCGGTAAGTGTACTGAACATGATTACCCGGAGGTGGGGATGGAGGGTGCGGAGGTGCCGTAACAGTTCCAGGCCATCCATTTGGGGCATTTCAATATCGAGCGTAAGAACGTGAGGCTCCAGTTGCGCGACTCTCTGCAGGCCGATTACTCCATTGGATGCCGTACCTACTACCTCCAGTTGGGGGTCTTCGCTCAGGACCTGTGTTACGAGGGTTCTGATCACTACGGAATCGTCCACAATCAGGACGCGGATCCTCTCCCCTGGCCGCAGAGTTTGTTTGTTCAGGACAGCCATAATGAACGCCTCAAACCCGAAGTCCTGCGAGGCCGAGCTTCTGGAAAAGGATCTCCTTGTCGAAGGGCTTCATGACGTATTCGTTGGCCCCGGCGTCCAAAGCCTCCGTCATGTGTTCCATTTCCGTCTCTGTGGTAATCATGATGACGACGAGGGAGGCGAGCTCAGGGTCGCTGCGGAGACACTTCAGCAGTTCCAGGCCATTCATCTCGGGCATATTCCAGTCGGTCAGGACGAGTCGCAGGGAAGCTTTCTCCGCTGCAACCACGGCCAGGGCCTCGCGACCGTTGCCTGCTTCACGAACGTCATAGCCAACTTCCCTCAGATTCCTGGACAGAATCATACGGACGGCTCTTGAATCATCTACCACCAATGCGTTTGCCATGTGTCTCGTTTCTTCTGACTGGAAGGCACGCAACCGAACCGAGGCCGGTCCGATTGCGTACCTGGCCTGTTTGAGCTAGATACTGAACTTAGAAACAGCCAGCTGCAGAGCTGCGGCCATCCGACTCAATTCCTGAGAGGCTTTCTGCGAATCGTTGGCCCCCTGAGTTGTGTACTTCGCCGCCACCGCCACACTGCTGATATTTTTGGCGATGTCACCGACTCCCTGGGCGGCCTCTGCTACGCTTCTGCCTATCTCATTGGTGGTGACGGTTTGCTCCTCGACTGCGGAGGCAATGCTGTTGGAGATATCGTTGATCTGGTTGATGATGGCACCGATTTCCCCGATTGCCTTCAGCGCCTCCCTGGTATCGCCCTGGATGGAGTCGATCTTCTGGCCGATCTCTCCAGTGGCCCGAGCCGTCTGCTTGGCCAGTTCCTTGACTTCATTGGCCACTACGGCGAAGCCCTTGCCGGCCTCACCGGCGCGGGCTGCTTCAATGGTTGCGTTGAGAGCGAGGAGATTCGTTTGCTGGGCGATGGAGGTGATCACTTTGACGACGTTGCCGATCTCCTGGCTGGACTCTCCGAGCTTGCGCATGGTCTCATTGGTGGAACCCGCCGCGCTGACTGCATTTCTTGCCACGCGGGCGGAGTCGTTGGCATTTTTCGAGATTTCTCGGATGGAAGCCTGCATTTGTTCGGCAGCGGAGGCGACGGAAGCAACGTTCTTCGAGACCTGGTCGCTGGCGGCTGAGACCACGTTGGCTTGTGCAGCCGTCTCTTCGGCATTGCTGGCCATTTGCTGGCTTACCGCAGTAAGCTCCTCAGACGCTCCCGCAAGGGCTGAAGCATTCTGGGCGGTCTCGCCGATCAGGGTCGTCAGGTTGTTCCGCATCAGTTCGATGGTGTCGTTGATGAAGGCTTTCTTGCCCGGGAAACGTTCCAGCAAGGCCTTGAAATTGCCTTTGCCGAATTCGGCAATGCAGGCCATCGCTTTCTTCTTAACCGTGATGTGACCGGCAACCATGGTGTTCACGCCCTGCGCCATGGAGCGGAAAGTACCAAGGAGCTTATCCGCTTCCATGACTACGTCGATATCGCCCTTGTCATGCTCCGCCGACATGTGTATAAGGCCACTGGAAAAAGCGTTCAGTTGGTTGTTCAGAGCCTGCTTGATGGTGCCGACCTGTTCCGCGCGGTCGCCCTTCGAGCAGACATCGTCCAGATGAATGCCAGCTGAATCGAGCATACGTTCCAGCGTATTGAGCATGAAGGCGTCGCCGATCGCCTGGAGATCCAGGTTGAACACTCGTGTGGCTGCGGCCTCGATCTGTTGAACTTTGGCTTCGTTTCGGATGTCTCGCCGCAGGTACTGGCCCAGTAACCGCTGAAATTCGGGATAGGAACCTACGTACCATTTGAACGGCAGATTGATCCGGTCATGCACGGTGCCTATCTGCAAACGCTTTTCGAAATAGCGGATGTCCCAGTTGATTGAAGCTCCGGCGAAAACTTCCGTAAAATAAGAAGTCTGAGCGCCTTCGAGATGTTTGCGAATGACGGCCAGCGGCACCCCTTTCTCGCTCGCAATGCGTTCGAAAAACTGCAGCGTGGGGGGGAAAGCGAATTGCCAGTCGTAGAACTCCCGTGCGATATCGTCGGCGACGCTCTGCGCCCAGGGTGCGAGGTCGCCCAGAAGGACACGATCCGCATCGTCGAGGCGGATGAACTGGCGCCGCACACTGAGGTTGGCATCGTCCATGCCATAGCGCCGGGCAATGGAGTCCGGGCCCACTGCCGGCCAGTTGATCTGTATAGCAGTCAGGCGCTCGTGCCTCGGTTCGGAAGGTGGGTCGAGCACCGCTGTTCCGCCACTACTCATCTGATGGTCCGAGCCTGATGCACCCGTGACCTTTCTGCCTGTTTTGTTTATCATGTTCGAGATCTCCTGAGAATGCTGTTGTTCGGGCTGCTGGTTACCTGTGTGCTGTACGCGGACTGACTGTCTTTGGTGCCGGAGTGACGTCAACTGTCCGTTCGGTATCCAGAACGAGCAGAAGACGCTCACTTAGTTTGTAAATGCCGCTGATGAAATCCCGGGTGGCCGGGGCAAGGTTCTCCGGGGGGCGCTCGTAAGTGGCCAGATCGACATCGAGCACATCGCCGATATCGTCCACCAGGAGACTGACAGCGCCGTCTTCTGTACGGATGACCATATTCAGAGGGAGTTGGTCCACGGGTCTGGGGGGGATATTGAGTCGCCGCCGCATGTCGATGGCGGTTACCATCTGGCCGCGGAGGTTGATCAGGCCCTCAATAACTTCCGGGGCTCGGGGTACCTTCGTCATGTGCTGAAAGCACAGGACTTCCTGGACGCTGAGGACATTCACGCCAAAAAACAAGTCGGCGAGAAAGAACGTTGCGTACTGGCCGCTGGTTGCTTTGGCGGCTACGGGGGCTTGCAGGGTTTGGTCTGTCATGTTATGCCTCCCTTCCTGTGCGGGCCTGTGCGGTCACGGGCACCATGCAGGCGGGTTCGTTGGCGGACAAACCTATCGCTGCGGAAAGTTGAATAAGGGACCTTAGCATTGCCTCGCGGTCGAACTTCGCCTGGCAAGCTTCAAACAGGCGACCGGCTATCAGGGCCTGAACTTCGGTCTCTGAGTCTCCCAGGGCCAGAATGGGAATGTTTTTCCACTCCGGATTGCCCCGCATGGCAGTGCGGAGGGCTGAGCCGCCGTGGGGAGGCAGGCTGGCAGCGGTGACGACGATATCGACCCGGTGAGCCTCCAGCGCCCGGGTGGCTTCTGCCAGATTTCCGGCCTCGCTGACCCGATAACCCGCGATATCGAGACCTCCCCGAAGCAGCCCGCGGGAGAACGCTGACCCGTCAGCCACCAGGACGCGCTCGCGCACACCTCCCTTGGGCGGGGCCTGGAACCAGTGGGCGGTACTGGCGCGCAGGATGTAGCTGACATCCAGAAAATCTGCAACCTGAGACCCGATGACGCCAGAGCCGAGGAGGCCTGGTCGCTGTGAGGTTTGGCGGATAGTGACGGCTTCTTCGGCGATATCCAGAATCTGATCGACGATCAGGCCGACGCTGCGGTCGTTGTCACTAAAGACGACTACCTGCACGGGATCTGCCGGGGGCGGCCCGGCATGTTTGCCAGGTACATGTTTATCAGGCTCCAGAATCTCCCGAACAGTGACCAGCGGCAGGATCTGATCGCGATACTGGACGACCGGGCAGCCCCCGGCGGATTCTATCGAGGAGAGCGGAAACTCTTCCAGTCTGCTGACCAGCGACAGAAGTACGACCAGCCGCTCAAAAGATCCCGCACCGAAGAGGAGCATCCTTTGTTTTTCCGCTTCCTCTTCGGGCTTTTTCGCTACGGCGGCATGCTCGGCTGCTTCACTCAGAACTCCGGAGAGCTCCCCGATTCCGGCAACGTCCAGGATGAGGGCTACGCGGCCATCGCCCATAATGGTGGCCCCGGCATACCCGGAGAGTCCCTTGAGCTGCTTGCTGAGAGGCTTGACAACAATTTCCTGCGTGTCGTTAATTCCATCCACGACGAGCCCGAATTGCTGGCCTTCGGCCTGAAGGACCACGATGGTGATGGCATCGTTTTGCGTTGCGACGGAGCTGGAAGCCTGCGTAGTGTCCAGGTTGAAACCGGGTGTTTGCAGACCGAGGATCTGGTTGAGGTTCGCCAACGCCAGAAGGCGTCCGCGCCTGCGGTAGACGAGGGCTCCGCGAATGTTTTCAAGCTGTTTCTTCGCCGCGTCGCCTTCGAGCCGAATCAGTTCGAGGAGGCTTACCTGAGGAATTACAAACCGCTCTCCGCCGCTGCTGATAACAAGGCCTGGAATAATTGCCAGCGTGAGCGGGATTCGGAGTTTGACAGTGGTTCCTTCGCCCTGACGGCTGGAGACATCAACCACGCCACCGATTTTCTCAATGTTCGATTTCACGACGTCCATACCGACGCCGCGACCGGAGACGTTGGTGATAGTCTCGGCGGTTGAGAAGCCGGGGTGAAAGATCAGATTCATGACCTCCCGGTCGGTCAGTCTGTCGGTAGCCCCTAACAGACCCTTATCGGTAGCCTTGCGCCGGACTGCTTCGACGTCGATGCCTCCTCCGTCATCCCGGATTTCAAGAATGACCTGGCCACCTTCGTGATAAGCGCGGAGAGTGAGTTGTCCTTCCGCCTTTTTGCCCGCCTGCTGCCGGACCTCGGGTCGTTCAATGCCGTGATCGCACGCATTTCTGACGAGGTGGACCAGGGGGTCCTTAATGGCTTCGATGATGGTGCGGTCGAGTTCTGTTTCGGTGCCGTCCATCTCCAGCCGGATCTGCTTGCCGAGGCTTACCGAAATATCCCGAACCACGCGGGGAAGCTTGCTCCATACGGTACCTATGGGCTGCATGCGCGTCTTCATGACGCCTTCCTGCAGTTCCGAGGTGATCAGATTCAGGCGTTGCGAAGTGGCATTTAGCTTCGGGTCTTCACGGTCCGTGTTGAACTGGAGAATCTGATTGCGGGTAAGTACCAGCTCACCTACCAGGTCCATCAATTTGTCCAGAAGGTCAATGCCAACCCGAATGTTGGAATCGGCCACGGCGGAGGACTTCGTTGGTTCCTGTTCCGGCTTTGCGGCAGTTGGCGGCGGTTTTGGCGAAGGTGCGGCCAGTACGGGCGGAGGTGTTTCCGCCGGGTGAGCGTAGGTTTCGGGTACGGCTGGGGCCGTCATTTGTCCCTGCCTGGCAACCGCTTTAAGACGTTCGGTCAGCTCCTCGAAAGAGTCTGCGCCCTCATCGCCGGTAGCCTCCACACAGGACAAGATATTTCTGATGGCATCGACCGTTTCCAAAATGAGAGAGGCGAGGCTGGGGGTAAAGTCTCGGCGGCCATCACGTAACTCGCTCAGGATGCTCTCTCCCTCGTGAGTTATCTTCTCCAGCTTCGAGTACCCGAGAAAACCGCAGCAACCTTTAATGGTGTGAATCGTGCGGAAAATGCTGGACAGCAGCGCGGCGTCTTTGGGGTGCTTTTCAAGCTCCACAAATTCCTGATCGAGCCGGGCGAGGTTCTCGTGACTCTCGATGAGGAATTCGCGAATAACATCTTGGTCCTGCAGGGGCATAGCATCCTTGTTCTGACCCTCAGGAAAGTGCATCCAGGCCTTGCGTCCCGAGCAGTCATCTATATAGTGGGGTTGAGAACTTTTTTTTCTCAAGGAAATATTACAGCGCGAGGAAATATCAAACAAAGACCCACAGGTGCAGCCCAAATCAGACTTATGTCGGGCTTGTACGATACCGCTCCGGACCTATCTTGCAGGACCATGGGCTACCCGCGCCCGAACTTGTTGACGGAGCAGCGATGGAAAGGCCGCGCTGCTGCCAGTCCACGCCGATGACAGGTAACGGCTATTTCTTCGTGTCGGACAAGATGGAGGAGACGTCACGGCGGGCCGCGCCTTTGGGCAATTAGAACCGGACGTTGCGAGGCGATCCCCCGACGGTTCCGGGATGGGACACGGTCTTTCGCTCAAGTGATGTAGGGGGGGCGTGGCGGTTGCTACCGGCACTGCGAGACAAGGCACGAGTTTCTCGCTTCACCGATAACTAATCGGCACCAGGGTGTAGAAGCCCGGACTTTACTTCACGCGGGAAATTGTCATGCCGTCGATCTTTTCCTTGAACATGGGGAGCGCTATCGATTCCAGCCTGGGGTGGGCGGCGGCGAAGGCGTTGTACTTGCGGGCCCCGTGGTCGTAATCTTCGGTAGCGCAGCCGTCGAGGACTGCGCCGTTGCGGATGATGTTATCCGCGATGATCACGGTTCCCGAGTGTGACAGCTGCAGGGCCAGTTCCAGGTATTTGACGTAGCCGGTCTTGTCGGCGTCGAGGAAGATGAAATCGAAGGGGGCTTCACCGGCGCGGATCAGGTCGGCGAGCGAGGCGGCGCCATCGCCCACTAATACGGTGGCAATTTGGTCGAGGTCGGCAGCCGCCAGGTTCCTTCGTGCTGTCTCGGCGTGGTGTGCGCTGTATTCGAGTGTGATCAGTTGGCCGTCCGGCGGGAGTGCCCGACCCAGCCAGGTTGTGCTGTAAGCCCCCAGCGTGCCGACTTCCAGGATTCTGCGCGCCCCGGCAATGCGGGCCAGCAGGTAGAGAAATTTTCCCTGATTTGCGGTTACATTGATGGCGGGAAGGCCCGCAGCATTGGCGTTTTCAATGTTGGCAGCCAGGATGGGGTCGGCGGGGACAAACAGCGTCTCGATGTACGCGTCGATTTGTCCTGCGAGGACTTCGTTAAAAGACGCCATTAGCTGGTCAGTTCGAGGCCGCGCATGGTGCTGGTGCCGGAGGCGAAACGGTCATCTTCGAGACCCAGGCGGTGCAGCACGGAAACGAAGAGATTCGGCAGAGGGTAGTTCCACTGGCGGTCAAAGGAGAGGTGCTGGCCGTGGCGGAAACCACCGCCTGCAAAAAGTACGGGCAGGTTGTTGGTGGTGTGGGTGTTGGCGTTGCCCATGTTGCTGCCGTAGAGAATCATGGTACGGTCGAGCAGGGTTTCGGCACCCTCGTTGCGGGTTTTCAGGTCAGTGAATAGTTGCGCCAGGAGTTTCATGTGGCCGCGGTCGATGCGTTCGAGCTGGCTCAGCTTCTCGGGCTTCTTACCGTGGTGCGAGAGATTGTGATAGCCGTCATCGGTGGGTTGGTCGTCAACCGTGATGGCGGGCGAGTTGACGCTGTCGAGTAACAGGGCTACGAAGCGAGTGGAATCGGTTTCAAAGGCGAGGCGGGCCATGTCGTACATGAGCCGTACCTTTTCCATGTAGGCACGGGGATCGGTGGGGTCTACCGGGGCGGCATCTTTGACGACCGGCTTGGGACGCTGTTCCCACTCGGAGGCACTGGCGAGGCGACCTTCCAGGTCTCGGACGCCGGTGAGGTATTGATCGAGCCTGGCTTTGTCGGCGGCACCGACTTTGCGTTCGAGGCTGCGGGTTTGGTCGGCAACGGTGTCCATGATGCTCTGGCCCAGAGCGAGCCGCCGCATCTGCGCCTGAATTTCATCGGGCGTGCCGGTGATGAACATGCGCTTGAAAACTGCCGCCGCTTTCTCTTCGGAGGGGATAAGGACGCCGCCGCGAGTCCAGGAGAGACTGCGCTGGCCCTGCTGGACATTGACGCCCAGGGTGAGGGAAGGGAAGCGGGTCTGGTTGCCGAGGCGTTCGGCGGCATACTGGTCGAGCGAAATGGTGTTCCGGAAGCCTCCGCTGCTGGGGTGCGGGGCGGCGGTGAGGAAGCAGTTGTCAGCAGGGTGGCCGGCATCCACATCGGGGTGGGAGACGCCGGAGAGGACCGTGAAGGCATTGTGGTGTTCGGCCAGGTGCTCCAGGTAGGTGGAGGGTTTGTAGCCCTTGCCGGCGGAATCGGCCGCGGGAAAGAAAAGGTCCGGCAGCAGGCCGAGGTTGTTGCAGATGCCGAAGAAGCGGCGGGGGACGGGGTTGATTTCAGCCCGGGCGAAGGCGGGGACCATCGCGTCCAGCAGAGGGAGGCCGAGGGCGACGCCGGCGCCGCGCAAAAAGTGGCGGCGGTGCAAGTTCTGTTTTGTGATTACTGACGCCATATTGATGTGCTCCCTGTCTTTACTGGTTGTATCTCATTTTGAGCGGAAAAGCTCACTTTGGATGATTGTATCGAGCAGGGTTGTGGTCCCGTACTGACTGGCCTTCGCCTGATCGAGGATCGCTTCCAGCTTCGGACGGTCGCCGAAGCGGACCGGGGCACCGGTTGCGTAGGTGATGAACTGTGATGCGAGGTTACGTGCGAGTTGCCTTTCATCGGCCAGCAGAAGGCGCTTCAGGTCGCGGATATCCGCGAAGGAGCGGCCATCCTGGAGGGTTGCGGAAGGGTCAACCGGCAGGGCGTAGTGGAAGCGGAAGAGATTGCCGTTCTTGCCGACGCCTTCTGCTGGTTTGGGGCCTGGCGTGGGGCCCTCACTGAGAGCCCGGTACTTGTGGCGCTGGGCTCCGGCAACGTCAAAACTCTCCAGAGCAAAGCCGGCGGGGTCGATACGAGCGTGACAGGAGTTGCAGAACGGCTGGCTGCGGTGTTGGGCCAGTTGCTCCCGAATGGTTTTCGCTCCGCGCGTGTCGGGTTCCAGAGGTGGCACGCCGCTGGGTGGCGGCGGCACGGTCCGTCCCAGAATGCGCTCGGAGATCCAGACTCCCCGCAGAACGGGCGAGGTTGTGGTGCCGTTCGCGGTTACCTTGAGGATGCTGGCCTGGGTCATGAGGCCTCCCCGGAGGGAATCGGGGGGGAGCGGGACACGCCCGATGGCGGCACCTTTTATGCCGGGAATGCCGTAATGGTCGGCGAGTTTCTCGTTGAGCATCGCGAAGTCTGCGGCGACGAGGTTGCGGGCGGGCAGGTTCCTGGTGAGCATCTCGGTGAAGAAGGCCTGGGTTTCATTGCCGGCGGATTCCACGAGGAAATCGTCGAGATAGTAATCGGGGTAGAGCGACTCGTCGGGCGAGGTGTTGTTCAGTTTGCGCAGGTCGAGCCAGTAGTCGAGAAAGGCTTTCACGAAACGTTGCGATCGGGCATCGGCGAGCAGGCGCTTTGTCTGGGCGCGCAAGACAGCTGGGTCCTGGAGTTGTTTGCGCTCGGCCAGTTGACGTAACTCGGCGTCGGGTTCGGTATTCCAGAGGAAATAAGACAGGCGCGAGGCGAGCGCGTAGTTGTCGAGGTGGCCCGGTTTGGCGTCCAGAGTGATGAAGGTGGGGGACACCAGAACCGCCGAGTAAGCCGCCAGCATGGCATCGGTGAAGGAATAGCCGGAGGCCATGGCTTTTTCTGCGAGGCGCGCAAACCGTTCGGCTTCGCCCGGTGGAACCGGGTTGCGGCAGGCACGCTTTAGAAAGCTTTCGAGAAGGCGTCGCGTGTCTGCGGCGGGGGTCTTTGATGCAAAAGCGGGGCTGCCCTTCTCGCCGACTGAGTAAGTCAGGTTGCCGAACAGCAGTTTCTGGCCCGGGATCGGCCATTGGTCCACCAGCGGGCCCTCGGCTTCGAGCCAGCGGAAGGACACACCGGGCTGGCCTTCTTTGGTCGCGAGCGGATTTCGCCAGCCCCCGGCTACGGGACGGGAGCGAAAGAAGCGGGCGGCGTCCACACGAATGGTTTCACCCTTGAGAAGGTAGACTTCCACTTCATTTACGGAAGCTTCCGGGTGGACGTCAAAGCTGCCCAGGAGTCGCTGCTGACGGGGTGGGCGTTCGGAGTAGAGGGTGATGGGCTCGTGGGTTCGGCCTTCGGAGATGTGCTCCGGATCGGGACGCCACCATTTCTCGCTTTTTTCCGGTCCGACCCAGACGGAGTGCGCATTCAGGCGCAGTTTGTAGCGGCCAGCGACGGGGGCGGTGAATTTATTGAAGCGGAGTTCGATGGGCTCGTAGCTGCTGCAGATGACGGCGATACCCTCGAGGTCCCGCGTGGGGGATTTCGGATCGCCTGGCGTTCGGCGACCGGTTTTGTGCAGGACCGGGAGATCCGCAGTGCTGCCAATGACGGGGAAGGCGTCACGCTCGTTGGACTTGGGGAAGCGGATCTGACCGAAGAAAGAGTTTTGGTCGCGGGAGTAATAACGCTGTATGACGGAGACGGGTTTCGCGGTTGTATTTGGCAGTACCTCGCGCAGGGCATAGTCGGCGGCCATCAGGTACTGGTTCATGTGGACGTGCGAGACGTCCAGGGCTTCGCCGCTCTTGTTGAATTTCCAGGCGAGGCCATCTTCTGGCAGCATGTCCTGAATCTGGAGCCAGGGGGCGCCGAGGAGGTCGCGGAGGGTGTTCTCGTACTCCTGGCGGTTCATGCGACGGATCAGAGACCGACCGGAGGCAGAGTAGCGGGCGCGGTCGGTGGCGATGAGGGGTGCGGATAGCTGATTGAGAAAGGCGTCTCGCGATGCCTTTGTGAGGGTGGGGGCGGCGATGGGGGGCATTTCGCCGTCGTGGACCCGATCGTGAACTTTGGTCCAGAGGGTGAAATTGTCGTTGTTGGCGGGGTTGAACGCGAGGGAGGAAAGGTCCAGGTTGCTCTGCTTCAGCTTTGCGTTATGGCAGCCAATGCAGTTCGCGGTAAGGAAGGAACGCACGGATGCGGGGGGCGGGGCCGCCGCCAAGGCGGTGGCGAAGAGCGTAAAGAGAGTCAGGCTTCTCAAGCTACGTATTATATGTGAGCGGGAACGAGAGGTTTTCGTTAAACTGGACAAGCCATGAACCGACGCCATTTGTTGATCTCACTTGTGGGTGCTCCGCTGCTTGCGCAGACTCCGGCTCCACCCGCACCCGTTCCCCCACCCCCGCCGGAACTGGACTGGCATGACGCGAAGAAATTCACGGTTGAGGGTTTGGGCTTTCGGGATCTGAAATCTCCTTATGACCGTTTCCCGGGTCGGGCTGAGGGCGTGGTTCCTGCTCCGGTCTGGAATCTGAGCACGGATTCGTCCGGTGTGGCGGTTCGCTTCGTGGCCGGCAGCACGGCTATCCATGCGCGCTGGAACGTGACGGGCAAGTCTCTGGCGGGGTCCAACATCACGGCGGTGGCTTCCAGTGGTCTGGATCTATATGCCCGGAATGATGCCGGGAAGTGGCGGTGGGTGGGGATTGGTACACCGACGAAGCTTCCGGAAAACACAGGGGCTCTGGTTACGGGTATCCCGGCAACTCCCCGGGAGTTCATGGTGTATCTGCCACTCCGCAACCAGGTCAGTTCTCTCGAAATCGGTGTGATCAAGGGCAGCACCATTACGGCTGCTCCGGCGCGTGCGGCGGGCAGGAAGTCTATCGTGTTCTACGGCACTTCCATTACGCACGGCATTGGTGCGTCGAGGGCTGGCATGACGCATGTGGCCATGCTGGGCCGCAGGTTTGATCGCGAGGTGATTAACCTTGGGTTCTCTGGTAACGGCAGGATGGAGCCCGAGGTGGTGAAGTTTGTCGCCGAACTGGACCCCGCAGTTTTTGTGCTTGATTGTCTGCCGAACATGAATGCGAAGCAGGTGGCCGAGCGCATTGTGCCGGGTGTAAAACTGCTTCGCGAGGCGCATCCGCAGACGCCGATTCTGCTGGTGGAGGATCGCTTTATGGATAACTCGTTCCTGGTTCAGTCACGACGTGACGGGCACCATGCCAACCATGCGGCGCTGCGCGAGGCCTTCACCACACTACAGGCCGCTCAGGTGCCGAACCTTCACTACCTGAAGGCGGACGATCTGCTGGGGCATGACGGCGAAGCTACGGTGGATGGTTCACACCCTACGGACCTGGGTTTCACCCGACAGGCAGCGGAGTTCGAAAGAGTCCTGCGGCCGATTCTGCGGTAGGCTTTGCTATGTCACTCCGGTACTTTTGCCTCTGTACGATTGTTTCGGTCGGACTCGCTCCGGCTCAGCAGCCTGTCTCTTTTGCGCTGACCGGACCCTGGGATGTTGCGGTTGTGGTGCCGGGTGGGCCGAGGCAGACGCTTCGGGTTGCGCCGCCGGTGATGCTGACCGTCGTGGCCGAGCGACATGCGCCGCTGCCGGTATTCAACCCGAAAGCGGGGGGCTGGGTGAAGGGTGCGCAGCTGGCTGGCGTGAAGGCTCAGGAGACGACCAGTCCGCATTTGCTGGAAGCCGCGAGTTTTGTGCTGCGTGACGGGGCTGCGGTCGATGCGGCGGTGTTCACGCGCGGGGTCGATTACGAAGTCGATCTGGACTGGGGTACTTTCGGGCGGGTGGCCGGTAGCCGCATCCAGCCCGATCAGGCCGTCTTTGTCAGCTACCGCCATGCGCAGATGCGTCTGGATGCGGTGGTGCTGACTGCGGACGGTAGGGTGACTCTTCGGCAGGGTGAACCCAGGGCGGCTGCGCCTGCGGCTCCTCGCGTGAGTGCGGGGGAGCGCCACCTGGGCAATATCTATCTGCCGGGGTTCATTTCGAAGCTCGAGACCGAACACCTCTTCCCTGTTCTGGAGTCGGCCTATCCCGAGAGTGCGATTTCGGAAACCGCGACAGTGAGGCGGCTGAAGAAGAGGCTGGAAAGCGGGGAGACATTGCGAATCCTGGCGTGGGGCGACAGCGTGACAGACGCTACGTATCTTGCAGACCGGGAGACCTCGCGCTGGCAGACTCAGTTCGTTGAGCGTCTTCGAAAGCGATACCCCAGGGCGAACATTGAATTGCTGACGCAAGCGTGGGGTGGGCGCAATACCGGGAGTTATCTGGCGGAGCCGCCGGGGAGTCCGCACAACTACAAGGAAACGGTTCTGGCGGTAAAACCGGATCTGATCATTTCGGAATTCGTCAACGATGCCAGTCTTCAGCCGGCCCAGGTGGAGGAGCGTTACAGCAAGTTGCTGGCAGATTTTCAGGCAATCCATGCGGAGTGGATTATTCTGACGCCGCACTATGTCCGGCCCGACTGGATGAATCTGACGCGAGAGCGCGAAATCGACAATGATCCCCGACCGTATGTGGAAGGTCTGCGCCAGTTTGCCGCCAAGCATGACGTTGGGCTGGCGGATGCGTCTTTGCGCTATGGCCGTTTGTGGCGGCAGGGTGTGCCGCACAGTACGCTGCTGCTGAATGCGATCAACCACCCGGATGCCCGGGGGATGGGGCTTTTTGCAGATGCGCTGATGGCGCTGTTTCCGTAAGGATCTTTACCTCAGGTCGTTTTTGCTTAGCGGTCGTTCATGGTCTGCCGAAGGTCCCGCAGGAAACTATCGTAGGGGTCCACACGAATCAGGCCGCGTCTCGGGTACTCCAGATCCACGATGACTAAAACGGTCAGGGCTG
>Ga0114970_10001544_pt1 | contig 17211 bp, 17 predicted proteins | sample M_140205_XF_Meta_FD_87030 | JGI IMG/M metagenome (GOLD analysis project Ga0114970, IMG submission 87030) | Freshwater microbial communities from Lake Montjoie, Canada to study carbon cycling - M_140205_XF_MetaG | ecosystem: Environmental > Aquatic > Freshwater > Lake | place: Lake Montjoie... | reverse complement strand
GGTGGAGTCGGTGGCGGGTGAACCCCGGGATCTGACGCTGGTGCGGCGCGCGATGGAATCGATGGGGATCGCGATGCAGATCGTCTTCCCGCAACCGATGCTGGAGATTGGCCTGCATCCCAACCCGGATATTGAGAACCAGCTGATTTGGGCTTACAACCGATGGTTCACGGAGCGTATTTTGGCGCAGGAACCCAGGGTGAAATCCATGCTGGCGCTGCCTTTTAATAGTCCGGAAGGCTGTTTAAAGACGATTCGGGAGTTTGGCGAGAAGCCTGGGGTAGTTGGTTTTCTGATCACCAGTCAGCGGCAGGCACCGTTATTTAAGAACGAATACATGCCGGTTTATCGGGAACTGGAAGAGCGTGGCCTGCCGTTTGGCTTCCACGCAGGGCCGGATTACTCGGTGGGCAAGCAGATGAACCGGTTCTTGTCGGTTCATGCGATGTCGTTCGTGACGTGCAATATGGTCCACCTGACGAACTGGATTATCAATGGGTTGCCGGAGCGGTTTCCGAAGCTGAAGACGGTGTGGATTGAAAGTGGACTGGCGTGGCTGCCGTTCATGATGCAGAGGCTGGACCATGAATACCTGATGCGGCAGTCGGAGGCACCTTTGCTGAAGCGACTGCCGAGCGAGTATATGCAGGAGATGTTCTACACGTCGCAGCCGATGGAGGCGACCAACATGAAGCTGCTGGAATCGACGATGGAGGCGATTCATGCGGAGACACAGTTGCTGTATGCGTCGGACTGGCCGCATTGGGATTTTGACGTACCGGGCAAGATTGCCGGGTTGCCGTTTTTGAGTGAAACGGCGAAGCGGAATATTTTGGGGGAAAACGCGCGGAGAGTGTTCCGACTGTAGCGGCACTCGGCGTGCAGGGTGAAAAGCATGAAACTTGCCATTACCGCACTTCCGTTGTTTGCGACGCTGTTTTTAGCATCGGTGGCGGAGGCCCAAACCCTCACGCGCGACGGCTCGGCCCTGTACGTTTCGTACTGTGCTTCCTGCCACGGAATGACGGGCAAGGGCGACGGCCCGGTGGCAATTGCCCTGAAGACGACACCACCCGACCTGACCCGAATCTCAGCACGGAATAACGGAAAGTTCCCGCTGGAGCGGATCGCGAAGATTATCGCTGGCGACGGAAGTGCTGCCCGCGCGCACGGGACCCGAGACATGCCGGTCTGGGGGCCGTTCTTCTCCCGCGTGGAAAATGACCAGGATGTGGGCCCGGTGCGGGTGGATAACCTGGCAAGATATTTGCGGCAGCTTCAGACGAAGTGAAGCCAGAGGACCGAGCGGCCAGGGAGGCCAAACCCTGGAGCGGTGATGAGCATCCCCCGGTCGGCCGTCCATATCTCGTCCCGCCCGCCTCCACCGCGCTGAAGAAGTGAATGGCGTCGGCCGAGCGGATGTGCAGACCTTGGGGCGCGGCCAGAATGATGACCGAAGTCCGGCGTAGAAGTTGCTCAGTGACGGGGATGAAATCCCGGAATCGGTGAGTCACGTGGCTGAGAAAGTCTGCGGCAGTATGACGAGGGCGGAGGCACGGATTGGGAGGTGCGGGGCAACAAGTGCTCCTACAAGTGCCGATCAGCAACGGTCCCGTCTCTGCGTGAGGAGGCGGTCCACGTTGCTGATGGTCACTGGCATGGCCATGCACGATTCTGCCAGAATGGACGCCCTTGATTCGCGCATTTCCGCCAGGATACGGCTCCTGTTGGCGTCCGATATCTGGGGACGGCGGGTGAGCGCCTGTAGTTGTGCAACAGGTTCGCTGCGGCGTTCGATCACGATAATGCTGCCAGCCTCCGCCTCACGAACGAGTTCGGAAGTATGGATGTGGAGTTCGCGAATTGAGGTGGAACGCATTGCCAAATTGTAGTAACGGTCAGGCTTGTGGCGAATCACAAAACCCGCGGGGCAAATTCAGCAGGCGGCTGAGGTTGAGACTATTGTCGGCACGTCCGGACCAGGGTGCAAATGGGAGGCCAACTGCGACCGCAGTTCAGGAATGCGGAAAGAAGCCTCGTTCCAGACTTCATCGATATCAACACCGATATAACCGTGGATGAGCACGTCACGCATGCCGCAAATCGCCTTCCAGTTTAGGCGGGAAATCTGCTGCGGGTATCAGCGAAAACCCGCTTCGCGGCCTCGCCGATCACTTCCAGATTGCGAGTTACAGCGTCCTGGAACTCTTCGGCTTGCATAAAAGCCTCGTGCCCGCGTTCCACGCAGCGGGTAATCCGATCACAACGCTCCAGCATGTGATGAAGGTAGAGAACGTCGTCCTTCACAGGGGCGTCGCTTCGCGGAGGATCTTTTCCCGGACGTACCAATGTAGGGCCATGTCGGTGCCGATGTGGACCTTCATGCCGAGGAGCGATTGCAGGTCATCAACCAGTTCTGCGTGATCCATGAGGCTGCGGCCAGGGTCCCACGCCACCAGCAAGTCGAGATCGCTGTCGGCATGGGCTTCGCCACGAGCTACGGAACCGAAGACGCGGAGGTTGTGGGCACCATGAAGGTCGGCGAGCCGAAGTATCTCGGCTCGCCGGTCCTTATTTAATGAATCCAGTGTGACCACAGTCTCCATTTTGCGACAGTTCAAGCCGCCAAACTAGACGATGGCGCAGGGGTTCGACAGCTCGCCGATTTCGGGGACGCTGATGCGGACGATGTCGCCGGCTGCGAGCGCCACTTCTTCGGTGACGATGATGCCGGTTCCGGTGCAGAGAACGGAGCCTGCGGGGACCGGGTTCGAGCGGATCAGGAATTCCACGATCTGCTCGATCTTGCGGTGGAGCTTGCCTGTTGAGGTTTCGCCGGAGAAGCGAATTTCCGTGCCACGGAGAATCTGGCAGGTGATCTGAAGGTTGTACGGATCGGTGATCTCGTCCGCTGTCACCATAACGGGACCGAGCGAACAGCAGGCCGTGTAGACCTTGGATTGCGGCAGGTAAAGAGCGTTTTCGCGCTCAATGTCCCAGGCAGAAACGTCGTTGGCGAGGGTGTAGCCGACGATCTTGCCCTTTTTGCCGAGAACCACGGCGAGTTCCGGTTCCGGGGCAGTGAACTTCGAATCGGAACGGATGCCGATGTTCTGGTTCGGGCCTACGCAAACGCGCGCGGTGCCCTTGAAGAAGATTTCGGGGCGCTCCTCGCGGTAGACATAGGCATACATGCCTTCGCGGGTGGTGTTGTCGAGAGCTACGGTTTCACCATCGCGGAACGCGGCTGAGGTCTCGTAGGTACAGCCCGACGCCCAGACTTCCACGGGATGAATCGGGATGATGGGGGTGGCTTCCACGGCGTGACGGCTGGCGAGACGGGAGGCCAGTTCGGGAAGCGGAATGGATTCTGCTTCGGCACGGTTGATGAGGTCGCACATGGTGTGCGCGGGAATGGGGCGGACGCCTGAGGCGTCGAAAATGGCGGCAATTACGGCGCCGTCCTGCCGGATCTGTCCAAGTCGCATGTTGTTTTAAGGTCGCTTCTTTTGTTTTTCGCGGATTCTGTATTCGCGCTGGTATATCGTTTCAGTAAAATGTAACCGATTTTGTGGGGCAGGATGGGAGCCTGCGCGCCGACTGGCAGTCAGCGCAAGTGGCGGGTTGCCAACCCGCCGCAGGTTACCAACCTGCCCCACAAAGCTGCCCTAGTACTTCATGTAAACGGTCTTGAAATCGCTGTAGAAATCGAGCGCGGCCGGGCCCTGTTCTTTGGGACCGAAGCTCGAATCCTTGGTGCCGCCGAACGGCAACTGGTATTCCACACCGGCGGAGGGCAGGTTTATGGTGAGGAGGCCCGCCTCGGCCTTGTAGATGTAGTCCATGGCGCGGGACAGGTTGGTGGTCTGGATGGAGGAGGACAGGCCGAAGGGGATGTCGTTGGCGATGCGCATGCAATCGTCGAAATCCTTAGCGCGGATGACGGCGAGGACCGGGCCAAAGATTTCTTCCTGCGCGATGCGGTGGTGGGGCTGCACATCACCGAAGATGGTGGGTTCCACGAAGTAGCCCTTGTCGTAGTCGCCGCCGGTGAGATGGTTGCCGCCACAGACGGGCGCGCCGGATTCTTCGGTGCCGATGGCAATGTACTTGAGAACGGTGTTGAGTTGGCCCTGATCCACGCAGGGTCCAATGTCGATGCCGGGCTTCATGCCATCACCGACGGTGAGCTTCTTCGTGCGCTCAATGAGGGCGGCCATGAAGGCATCGTAAATGCCGTCTTCCACGACGGCGCGGCTGGTGGCGGTGCACTTCTGGCCGGTGGAGAAGAACGCCGCGTTGGCGACGTTTTCGACGGCCGATTTGAGGTCCGCATCGGCGAGGACGATGGTGGGGTTCTTGCCGCCCATTTCGAGCTGGATACGGATGCGGCGCTTGCTGGCCTGTTCGTGGAGCGAGTTGCCCACATCATTGGAGCCGGTGAAGGAAATGGCCTTGACCTCGGGAGCATTCACGAGGGCATTGCCGATTTCCCCGCCGGAACCGGCGATGAAGTTGACGACACCTTTGGGGATGCCGGCTTCATGCAGAGCTTCCACGATGCGCCAGGCGCAAAGGGGCGAAACGGAGGCGGGCTTGACGATGATGGTGTTGCCACAGATGAGCGCCGGGGCCATCTTCCAGGCCGGGATGGCGATGGGGAAGTTCCAGGGCGTGACGAGACCAATGACGCCGATCGGCTTGCGGATGGCGAAGACGTGGACGCGTTCGCGTTCAGAAGGGACCATGACGCCATCGAGGCGCGACCCTTCGCCGCCGAAGTAGCGGAAGATGTTGATGGCACGACGCACTTCACCCTTGGCTTCGGGGAGCGTCTTGCCTTCTTCGCGCGTCATTTCCGCGCTGATCATGTCGAATTTCTTTTCGAGGATCTCGGCGGTCTTATAGAGGATGTTGCCGCGGGCAGGCGCGGGCATACCTGCCCAGCCCGGCAGAGCCGCTTCAGCAGCCTTGGCGGCGGCTTCCACATCGGCGGCCGAGCCCTTGGCGAACAGGCCGACGATTTCGTCGGTGTTGGCCGGGTTGCGGTTTTCGAAAGTGCGGGTGACGGGGACCCATTCGCCGTTGATGTAGTTGGCAAACGTTGGAATCGTGTTCTCGGGTGTGCTCATGGAAGTTTGTTGAAGTGCCTTCAGGTTCTTAGAATTGGACTTTCGGGGCGTTTCTTGCGCCGGGATCGGTCTTGAAATATGCGTCTTCGCGCTGGAAGCCGGAGAGAGAGCCGACGAGGCTGGCCGGGAACATGGCCAGCTGGGTGTTGTAATTTTGTACGGCCTCGTTATACCGACGACGGACCTGGAGAATTCGATTTTCGGTACCTTCGAGGGAAAACTGCAACTGGCGGAAGTTCTCGTTGGCCTTCAGATTGGGGTAGTTTTCCACGACGACCATGAGACGACCGAGAGCCCCGGAAATCTGGCTATTGGCTTCGATTTTATCCTGAGGAGTCCTTGCGCCGGCCATGGCAGCGCGCGCCTGGGCCAGAGATTCGAAGATCTGGGTCTCTTCTTTCGCGTAGCCTTTGACGGTTTCGACGAGATTGGGAATGAGGTCGGCCCGACGTTGGAGGTCGGCATCCACCTGGCCCCACTCGGCGGCAATGGCTTCTTTAGACACGGCGAGCTGGTTTCGCGTCCCGACAAACTGGCAACCGGCGAGTACAAGTGCCAAGCCCGCCGCGACGGCAACAATCAAACCTGTTTTCATAACCCGGTCTCCTTTTCTCTCTGATGTGGTTCGCCTTCGTGCAAGGTGGCGAGGGCATCGACCGCCCCAATCACCTTTTCGATTTCCTTCATATATTTTGCCAGAAGGGCGGAGGGATCAAAAGCAGGCCCGTTCCCCATTTCTTCGCGCAGGTCCAAAAGTGTCAGGAACGGCGCCGGATCCAGCCCCAGAATCTGCCCGGCGCGGTGGACAACTTCGCGCTTCTTCGCCGGGGCCTCGCCACACTTCAAAATCAACGCGTGCCGGACCAGCACGCAAAATGTCGCTACCGAATCGACCAGCAGGCGGCGCAGGACATCTGTATCCGAAAGTATACCGGAGGCCTTCTGCCGCAGGCGGAGGAGTTTGGCCCTTAAATCGTGCTCCACCTGGGCGCGATAGAAGTTGTCCGAGATCTGCATACCGACGGTTACGTCTTCGCCAAACAAGACGCGATGGTGTTCGCGGATGTCGTGAAATTCGATGGGGAAACAATCGGTGGAGTTCAAAACTTCTTCGGAACTCAGCAGGAGCGGCGAAGGATTACCTTTTTCGCGCCACCAACGGACCACGGGCTCTGAGGCGCCAAGTTGCTTTGGAGTGATCTCCGCGAGGACACACAGGATATTGAAATCAGAGAACTTTCGTTGGTAGTCACCGGTGGCAGCGGACCCGTAGAGGATAACGGATACGAGGTCGGGGCCGAAGGCAGCACGCAGCTTGTCGACCAGTTCGGTGAGCGTCTTGTCGGGAGCTGTTTCGGTAACTGGCACGCCAATGGTCATTCTATCGTTTCCCCTCGCATGGTTACCAATCGGATGACGCTCCCCCGCCGCCGGAGTCTCCCCCGCCAAAACCACCGAAGCCGCCGTCGGAGCCGCCGGAGTCGTAGCCGCCGAAACCGCCACCGCCACCGTATGAGCCGCCATCGCGACGCCCGGACCCGCTCAGCAACTGGCCGAGGAGCAGGCCCGCCCAGAAGCCTCCCCCGCCACCACCACCACCACCACCGGAGTGCCTGCCTCCACCCCCACGGCGAAGGAACATGACCAACAGGAAGATACCCAGAAAAATGAGTGGCCAGGGAATGCTGTCGCGGGTTTGGCGCTCGACATTCCGGCTGCGGTCGGGAGGCGGGATCTCGACATTTTTTGCTTTGGCGAGGGTGGAACCGAGGCGCTCGGCGGCCATGAGCATGGCGACACCGTAGTCACCTTCCCGGAGAGCGGGGCGCATGTCATCAAGGAGAAGGCCCGCCATGGAGTCCGGAACAGCCTCACCGAGGCCTCCCCCGACTTCGAGCCGGGAATGGCGCTCGGCGACAGCGAGCAGGACCATGGCACCATCGTCTTCTTTTTTACGCCCAACCCCCAGGCTTCGAAAGATATCGTTGCCGACATCTTCAATCGGCTGCCCATCAAGGGAGGGAATAATGACAAACGCCAGCTGGGCTCCGGTCGCCTTCTCGACCCGGGCTGCATAGCTTTCAAGGGCCGCACGGCTGCGGGGGTCGATAACACCTGCGTAATCGCTGACGTAGCCCTGAGGCTTGAGTCCTTTCCAGTCCGCAGCGTTGCCAGTCACGGCAGCCAGACTCAGTAACGCGCAGATGGAAAGAAACTTCATGCAGAGGAGCGGCTAAGGGGTGAACCGGATCACAGGGGCGGTTCCATGGGCAACGCGAGCGGCGGCTCCCGGAGGAAGTCGAGACGGCTCATGTGGTCCACCGCGTCGCGAACGGACTGTTCACTGGAGGGTTCCAGGGTGATGACGAAAGGGAGGTCGTCCTTGGTGTCACTGGGGAGCTGGAGCACGGCCTCCAGACCGATCTGCCTGGAGGCGAGAATGCCCGCGAGTTCCGCAATAATTCCAGGGCGATCGTTGACGCGGAAGCGGAGGTACCAGGGCCTGCGCTGCAAAGTGATGGGCACGGGCTGGTACTCGCCAAGACGTTCGTGGGCGAAGGGAGACACGCGTTCCGGACTACCACTGCGAATTTCGCGGGCGACCCGCATCAGATCGCTGACAACGGCGACACCGGTGGGATTGGGACCGGCGCCGCGGCCATAGTAGAAAGTGTCCTGGCCAAACTGACCTTTGACCCAAACGGCGTTGTAGGCACCGCGAACCCCGGCGAGAATTGCCGACTGTGGAATGAGGGCGGGGCGCACGGAGAGCAGCAGGCCTCCGGGGGTCTGTTCGGCCGAGCAGACCAGACGGATGGTGTGGCCGAGCTGGTGGGCGTAGTCAAAGTCGAGACAGGTGATGCGGCGAATACCTTCGACGTAAATGTCACCGGGGGTGATGCGTTCGCCAAAGGCAAGGGCCGAGAGCAGGGCCAGTTTGGAACGTGCGTCGTAACCGTCAACGTCGGCAGAGGGATCGGCCTCGGCATACCCGAGGGCCTGGGCTTCAGCCAGAACACTGTCGAACGAGGCCCCGCGCCGTTCCATTTCTGTGAGGATGAAATTACTGGTGCCGTTCAGAATACCGGCCAGCGCAACGACGCGGTCTCCGGAAATGCCTTCGCGGAGGACGGCGTGAATCGGAATGCCCCCGGCCACGCTGGCTTCCATGGCCAGATTGATGCGGGCCTTGATGGCGCGGTCCCAGATCTCGGCGCCTTCCAGCGCCATGAGTTCCTTGTTGGCGGTAACGATCGACTTGCCGGCGGCAATGGCACCGTCCAGAATTTCGCGGGCAACGGTAGTCCCGCCGACGAGTTCCGCAATGACATCGACCTGAGGGTGCGCCACGACTTCACGCCAGTCGGTGGTTCGCAGAGCGTCCGCCGGAATCCCGTCCGGCTCTTTGGTGGCCACACTTCGGCTGCAGACTGCCGCAACGCGCAGATTGAAACCCAGCTTCTGCGAGATCTGCTCCGCGTTTTTATTGAGAATGGTCAGCGCACCCGAGCCAACATTGCCGAGCCCGATGATGCCGACATAAACGTCTTTCATCTACCGTCTATGATAGCGTTGTGAGCCGTTTTTCAAGGCGTTCCGGCGTGATTCGAGCCCTGGCAGCCGTTAGCCCTGCGCTGCTTGCAGTAAAACAGGCCTCCGGGCAGCAGGCGCAGGAGAACCAGTTCCCGCGCCAGGCCCCCCCGGAAACACGTCTGCCGAATGGGAAATTACAGCGCGACGAGATCCTGAAGGCAGACTACGACCAGAACGTGAAAGATGCCGGGGAACTGGCGCGTCTGTCGGCAGAGTTTCAGCTGGAACTGGAAAAGAGCGACCGGTTTGTGCTGTCACTGGCGCTGCTGAAAAAGCTGGACGAGATGGAAAAGCTGACGAAGCGTATTCGCAGCCGTATGCGGCATTAAGAACGCTCTATTCTAAGGAATCCCCTTTGCCCCAATTGGGCCGCACACAATCCCTCGTAACGCGTATGGCACAATAAAAGTCGAAATCCCCATATGTCCACTCCTATCACGCCCCTTCACGAGGAAGATCCTCGCGAACAGGAAGAGCTCGAAGCCTCCTCGACAGAGAGCTCTTTTGGCGACATCCTCAACGAGTTCGAACAGAGTCACGCGCAGGAAGTGCAGGCTGCCAAGTCGCAAGACACCAGAAGCCAGGACGGCAAGACAATTGCCGCCACGGTAGTTACTGTTTCTGAGGGCCGCGTGTTCTTTGATGTCGGCCAAAAGACCGAAGGTGTTCTGGACGCCACGCTGCTGCGCGACGAAAAAGGCCTCATCGAACTCAAAGCGGGCGACACTGTTCGCGTGCAGATGAACGGTCGCGATGAAGAAGGCTACATCAAGCTTTCATTGATTCAGGTGGATCGTCCGAAGGACTGGTCCGGACTGCAGAAGGCTTTCGACGAAAAGCTAACGATTTCGGGCGTGGTGACTGGTGTCGTTAAGGGTGGTCTCTCGGTGGATGTGGGAATGCGTGCCTTTATGCCCGCTTCGCGCTCCGGAGCCCGTGACGTTCCCGAGATGGGCACGCTGGTGGGCCAGGAAATCGCCTGCCGCGTGATTAAGCTCGACACCGAAAAAGAAGATATTGTGGTGGACCGTCGCGCGGTCCTGGAAGAAGAACGTGCGAAGGCCCGTGAAGGTCGTTTTTCGGCGCTTGAAACGGGCGCAGTGGTGGAAGGTACGGTCCGCAGTCTGCTGGATTACGGTGCCTTCGTCGATATCGGCGGGATTGACGGCATGCTGCACGTGGCCGACATTTCGTGGGGCCGGGTGAACAAGCCGGCTGATGTCTTGACTGTTGGCCAAACGCTGAACGTCCTGCTGCTGAAGGTGGATGTTGCGAAGAAGCGCGTCTCGCTGGGGCTGAAGCAGTTGCAGCCCGACCCGTGGTCGACAGCTGCGGCGAAGTACTCTGTGGGCGAGCGCGTGAAGGGTACGGTTGCGCGGACCACTGATTTCGGCGCGTTCGTGGAACTGGAACCGGGCCTCGATGGCCTGATCCACCTCTCGGAGATGTCGTGGTCGAAGAAGGTGCGTAAACCTTCCGACATGTTGAAGCCGGGTGAACTGGTGGAAGTGGTGGTGCTCGGTGTCACCATCGAGGACAAGCGAATTTCGCTGGGCCTGAAGCAGACCATGGGCGATCCGTGGGAAGAAGTTGTGGCGCAGTATCCGGTGGGCTCGGTGGTGGAAGGTGCGATTACGCAGCTGAAGCAGTTCGGCGCGTTTGTGCAGGTGACGCCGGATGTGGAAGGGATGATCCACGTGGGCGATATCGTTCACGAGAAGCGGATCAACCATCCCAAGGACGAGTTGCAGGTTGGCCAGGTTGTGAAGGCTCAGGTTCTGGAGTGTGACCGCGAAAAGCGCCGCCTCCGCCTCGGCATGAAGCAGTTGCTGCCAACCTCGATGGACGAATATCTGGAAGCCAACAAGGAAGGCGATGTGGTAACTGGCCGCATTTCCGACGTGAAGGGCAACCGGGTGAATGTGGATCTGGGTGAAGGTGTGCACGCCCACTTCAGCATCGCGGAGCAGGAAAGCAAGAAGGAAACCAACGCGGCGCCGGTGGCCGATATTGGGGCGATTTCGAATCTTCTGGCGGCACGCTGGAAGGGTATGGGGTCTGGTGGTGGTGCGGTGGCCGATGCGGCTCCGCGTCGCGAAGCGCCTAAGACCGGCCAGGTTCGCAGTTTCCGGATTACGAAGATTGATCTGGAAAAGAAGCGGCTGGAAATTGAACTGGCGAATTAAGCTAAACGAAAACAGGAGCAAAAAGGGCGACCCGAAAGGGTCGCCCTTTTTGCTGTTTGAAGCTATTTGGGTTTTGAAGCTATTTTGCGAGGCGTTCGACGGCTTCGCGCAGTTCGTCCGGGGTGGCGGAACCGTCGAGGGGTGGGCCGACACGAATGCGTACAACGGGGCGCCAGACCTTCTCCCAGCTCTTCATCAGCGCTCCGCCTTTGCAGCTGAGGGGGTGACCCCAGAGGCCTTCAATGTGGATCGGGAAGATGGGTAACCCGGGCACGGCCATTCTTTCGAAGCCTCGCTCGAACTTCTGCATTTCCCCATCACGGGTGATGGAGCCTTCGGGGAACATGGCCACCAGCTGGCCGGACTCGACGACGCTGCGGGCGGCGCGGAGAGCGCGGATGGTGGGCTTCGGCGAGGAGGCGTCGATCGGGATCGCTTCCAGCCAGTCAAAGACCGTTTTTGCTACAGGTATGTCATAGATGGGCTTCCACATGACGAAGCGGACCACGCGGGGCGTACACAGCCCGACGAAGACGGAATCGGCGTAGGAGATGTGGTTCGACGCGAGCAGACCGCCGCCTGTTTTGGGGATGTGTTCTCCGCCCTCCAGCCGGACGTCAAAGAAAATCCAGCTGAGAACCCGCAGGACGAAGCGGACCGCAAAAAGCGGCATTTCGCGGGCGACAAAAACGGAGCTTACGGCCATGAGGACGCCTGTTCCGGCGATAATCCAGCCCGCTTTGATACCGAGCAGGTCGTGGAATAACCAGAGGCAGGCTGACGCGAGGATGACGCCCACCATGTTGGCGAAGTTATTGGTGGCCATGATGCGGCCCTTTTCGCGGACGGCAGACTTTTCCTGCAGCCAGGCGTTGAGGGGCACAACGAACAGCCCCCCGGCAACGCCTACGAAGAGAAGCCAGAACATGGCCGTTTCGTGAGCCGTGGAGAGTCCGAGGCCTACGGTAGCGAGACCCATGAGAAGGCCGCCCATGGGGGCCAGGCCGACTTCGAGGCGGCTTCCGCAGAGGCTTCCCGCCGCGATGCTGCCGAGGCCAATTCCCAGCGACAGGGCCGTCACCAGAAAGCCGATCTCGTTGTCCGTAGCGTGCAGACCTTCCTTGCCCATCAGCAGCAAGGCCATCTGCAGCAGGGCTCCAATGAACCAGAACCAGGAGATCCCGATTACGGAGAGCGCCTGCATCCGGTCCTTTGCCAGTTCCTTTGTGCCCTCTACGATTTCGTGGAACGGGTTCCAGTGGAAGGGTTCGGTGGAACCTGAGGCGGGCACTTTTTGGATGAAAAGACTCAAGAGGCTGCCGATGATGGCGAGGCCCAGAAGTGTGCCGCCCATCAGGATCGGCGCATCCTTCCAGGTGGAATAGAGGAAGGTGCCGAAACTGGTGCCGATGACGATGGCGACAAAGGTCGTCAATTCGAGCAGCCCGTTGGCTCGGGAGATGCCGGCTTCGTCAATCACTTCCGGCAGAAAGCCGTACTTGGCGGGACTGAAGAAGTTGGCCTGCGTTGCCAGCAGGAAGAGTACGATGAGCAGGTATTCGATGCGACCGCTGACGAGTGCGCCGATGCCGATCAGCATGGTCACGATCTCGAAGCTCTTGGTTACCTGAAGAACCTTTGACTTCGAGTACCGGTCGGCAAGTTGTCCGGCGTATCCGGCAAAAAGAAGAAAGGGCAGGACGAAGACGGCACCGGCCAGTGCCAGATACTTGCCACCGCCCGCTTCTGCAGCCGCGCGGACGGCCACGAGCGAGACGATCATCTTGTACAGATTGTCGTTGAACGCGCCGAGAAACTGGGTCCAGAGAAAGGCCTCAAAACGGCCATTGGTGAGAAGCGACCAATAACTGCCGCCCTGAGAAGGCGCCCCCGGCGCTGGAGAAAGGGAATCCTGAGACAAACGACCAGTATAAAGGGAGCGAGACGTCCGAGTTGCGGGGGCTGTTTAGCGGAGAGGTGGCAGGGCCAGCCAAGCCATAACGCCTTCACCGGTCGGGGCACCCGGGGGCGCATCGGGGGGGGGAGAATGCCCTTCTGGACTTCGGCGGGACGTTCGAGGAAGCGCTTGATATCGGCGGCGAGCAACATGTTCTGCGCCTGTTCGCCTTCTACCGCCACATTGGCTGCGCGCAGCCGCGCGATTTGTGCCGAGCCACCGCCAGTCCAACTTCCGGGTCTCGGATCGCGGCGTCAACAAAGCCGGCTGCGTCGAGACGTGTGATGTCGTGCCAATGACGGGAAAAGCGATTGCCGCCTCGGAACGCGCCTTGCGCGCAGTACACATGCATCGCAGGGGCTTTCTCCCAGAACGTCCGCTCCGGACGCATGGTTCCTGGACTGGCCGTTGGGAATACCAAGCCGGGAAGAAACGCTGCGGCATCAGCTACGACGGTTCTGACATCGCTGGGCTCTCCGGTGGATCTTGCTCCAAACTCGAGGAGGATCTCAGGCCGCACGTATCCGGTTCCTGCTGTCAAAGCCGGATACCGGATATAAAACCGTTCGCTTTCTTGCAAAAGATCCGCCTCCAAATCCTGCGCAGCGAGAGCGGCACCGATTGCCGGAACAATCTGTTCAGCGATTTGGAGCGGCAAGCGCTTTCGGATCTCTTTCGTCCAACGCTTTTCCTGACTGGGATTTTGCGGGAGCGGTTCGGTGCCTTCGCCTGTCAACTCGGGTGCAAGCGCACGAATATCCCACGTGATCGGCGTTTTCTGAAAGAGAACCGTCTTCCGAAAAACGTCGGATGATCTGGAACGCCTTCGACAGCGAGGTTCCGCCCTTGAACACAAGATGCTTGCCGAACGACGATTAAAAAAGCACATCAAGAGCCCAGACGACCCAGACACCCTGCTCCAGCAGATGCGGTGGTCGGCCCGATCTCGCCGCCGCCACATCTAACGCCTCCCGGCGGTCATCCGGTAGCAGCTGAAGGAAGTTAGCCACGGGCTTCGAAGCCGCTCACCTGCTGCGCGATCCACGTCGGAAGACGGCCCCGCATGGACAGTAGAGCCGTACGTTCGCTTTCGGAGAGCCGCTTTGCGATCGACTCGCCCGCAGACTTCGCGCGTTCCTTTCCCAGCCACGCCAGTGCCCGCACAACATCTCCAGCGACGGAACCGGGCAGAACCAGTTGCCACGCCGGCGCATGACGGAGTGCAACGGTCTGAGCTCCCAGTTTGAGTTCGCGACTGCGCCTGGAAGTCAGATAGACTTCGCGGACTGGCATCTGTGTTGTCAGCCCAAGCGCGTTCGCTGCGGCCGCACCGTGCCGAAACACCGTTACGCCTCGCTGTGCACCCAAAGCCTCGACCGTTTTTGAAGCGGCAGGAGGGCGGTAGCCGAACAGACCTTGTATCGGCTGCACGTACAATCCGCGCCCCACACGAATGAGCTGGCCGCGCCTGGCCAGTCGGGAGAGTGCCTGGTCAACCGCAGCGCGGTTCCCCAGATGCAGCAACTCTTTGGCAGTCAGATATCGACCTTCAGGTACGGCGCTGATCTGCTCGACGATCTGTTCGCCCAGGCCGCTCATGTCAGAAGAATAGCATCGATTTCTGACAGCCGGAACGCCGGAACGCGCCATCAGGAGCGCCACATTCGAAATCGGCGGTGTGGGCACCCAAACAATCTGCATCCAACCTTAGATTTAGCGATTGACGGCTCCCGTTTGTTGACAGCCCCGTCCAATAACACGAGCCCCAAGGGTGACGAAGTGCGAAACCGATGCCAAACGCCCCCCCAATTCGTGCTATGTACTTTCTTTTTCGTAGCATGACTTGCATCATGATGCTGTCAACCGCATAAATCACATTTATGCAGCGTTTTGATCTTTTGATCCCTTTTGGGGGCTCATTTTGGACCAGAAGCCGCGTCAATGGTCTCGCCGATCCCATGGTCAGCTTTAACAGCAAACATTACAGAGGCGTACCGGGCCGGTTCGGAATTCGGCTCCGAACTCCGGCGGAAGAATTACGGGAGATAAGAAGATGACAACCAAAGTATCCACCTTTTCACTTCAGTTACCCATTTCGCTAAAGGCTGCAATCGAGAAACTTGCGGAAGCGGACGGCACCAGCATGAACCAGTTCCTGTTTAGGCCACAGCCAGCCGATTTCGAATTGCAGGCGAAGCGTGGTAAACTTTCCAGCTTATGACAGTTGTCGGTTGGTGGCGGCAGGCAGTAACAACCCGAAGGATGGTGCTCTGGCTTTGGGCTGCAGTCGCCCTGGCGCAGTCTCCTGCCGGGCAGCAGGGTCGACAGTTCTATCTGGGCCACTGTGCCCACTGCCATGGTCCGGATGGAGAAGGCGGTCGTGGCGTCAACCTCACCACAGGCCAATACCGGCTCAGCCGCACCGATGACGATCTCCTCCGCGTGATTCAAACCGGCGTCCCCGGCACCGAAATGCCGCCCTCCCGCCTCCCGGTCGCGGACATCCGCCTCCTCGTCACCTGGGTCCGCAGTCTGGGGGCCGCCGGAGCCCTGGAAAAAGCCACCGGTGATGCCGCCGCCGGAGCCCTCGTCTACCGCAATACGGGCTGTGCCCGTTGCCACTCGATCCAAGTGAACGGCGGTCAGGCGAAAGGCGGGAGTCTTGGTCCGCCCCTCGACAGTATTGGCCTCCGCCGCTCCCTCAAATTCCTGCGGGACTCTCTGGTCACGCCCGATGCCTATATCGCCCGCGAATACGTGGGGACCACCGCACAAACCAAAGCCGGGCAGCTTTTCCGCGGCCTCCGCCTGAACGAAGATGACTACTCTCTGCAGCTTCGCGACGCCGATGAACGCCTCCATTCGTTCCGAAAGTCCAGCCTGGTCGAATACCAGCGCCTCGATTCTTCCCTGATGCCTTCCTACGGCAAGCTTTCGCCAACGGACCTCAATAACCTGATCGCATATCTCAGTTCTCTCCGGGCGGCCAATAAATAAGATGCAATTCCTGAAACTCACCCTGCTGGCCTTCTGCGCCACCACCCTGGCTGCCCAGGTGGCTCCGAATCCTGTAAACCCAAATCCGGTAACCCCAAATCCGGTAACATTCGACCGCCTCGTCGCCGCCGACCGTGAGCCCCAAAACTGGCTCACCTACTCCGGGAACTTCGCCGCACACCAGCACAGCAGCCTCAACCAGATCAACGCCTCTACCGTCGGCCGCCTCCAGCCCCGCTGGATGTACCAGATGCGGACCACCCACAAAGGGGAATCCACGCCCCTGGTCGTTGACGGCATCATGTACCTGACGCGTTCGCCCAACGACGTCATCGCGCTCGATGCCGCCACCGGACGCAAGCTCTGGCAGTTCGACTATAAGCTCCCCCCGAAGGTCATCGTTTGTTGCGGCCAGGTCAATCGAGGTCTCGCCATCCTCGGCGACCGGCTCTTCATGTCTACGGTGGACGCCTATGTCCTCGCACTCGATGCCCGCTCCGGACGCCTTCTCTGGAAAACCCGCATGGCCAATTACCTCGAAGGGTACGGCTCCACGTCTGCGCCCATCGTGGCCCGCGACAAGATCATCGTCGGCATGGCCGGAGGGGAGTACGGCGCAAGGGGCTTTATTGATGCCTACGATACCGCCACCGGCAAGTTAGCCTGGCGCTTCTACACCACCGCAGGCCCGGGCGACCCCAACGCCGCAAGCTGGTCCGGCGATTCCTGGAAGACCGGCGGTGCCACCACCTGGGTGACCGGTGCTTACGACCCCGACCTCAACCTTGTCTACTGGGGCACCGGCAACCCTGGGCCTGACTACAACGGGGACGTCCGCAAAGGCGATAACCTCTATTCCGATTCTGTAGTTGCGCTCGACGCCCGCACCGGCGAGCGCAAGTGGCACTTCCAGTTCACGCCTCACGACGTGCTCGATTACGACGCCACTGAGACGCCGGTCCTGTTCGACGCCGAGTATCGTGGACGCCAGCGTAAGCTCCTGATGCACGCCAACCGCAATGCCTTCTTTTACCTGCTGGATCGTGAAACCGGCGAATTCCTCCTCGCCCGGCCTTTCGCCAAACAGACCTGGGCGAAGGAGATCGATGCCAAAGGCCGGCCTGTGCGCAACCCGGGGACAACCCCCACCGAAGCCGGTGTCGCTGTTTGGCCCGCCGCGCCAGGCGGTACCAACTGGTTTGCCCCCAGCTTTAGTCCCCAGTCCAAGCTGCTCTACGTGGCGTCGCGGGATGAGGGCGAGATCTTCTACACGGCCACGTCACCCTACCGCCCGGGTGACTATTTTCTGGGCGGCGAGCACAAGCCCATTCGCGGCGAATTCCCC
>Ga0114970_10001542_pt1 | contig 17238 bp, 17 predicted proteins | sample M_140205_XF_Meta_FD_87030 | JGI IMG/M metagenome (GOLD analysis project Ga0114970, IMG submission 87030) | Freshwater microbial communities from Lake Montjoie, Canada to study carbon cycling - M_140205_XF_MetaG | ecosystem: Environmental > Aquatic > Freshwater > Lake | place: Lake Montjoie... | reverse complement strand
TTAAATATAATTTTTAAATATAATTTTTAAATATAATTTTTAAATATAATTTTTAAATATAATTTTTAAATATAATTTTTAAATATAATTTTTAAATATAATTTTTAAATATTATGGATTTGTATAATTATAAGCACCAGAATTATTTCTATATAAAGCAAGTTGATTGCCTTCTTTTCCTGAAATCATTGTTCCATATAAATATTCTAGAAATCCTTTTTGGTCGCTTGGAACAAGTGTATTTGGCATAGTATTATATTGAATCATTGATCTATTAAAGTTAAACTCGTCTCCTAAGTTTGAAAATAATTTATCTTTTATACTAGGGTCTTTAAATGGTTTTGAAACAAACTCTTTAACACAATTATCTATGGTTTCACTTACTTCTGGTAAAAAAGCCGGAGCTGCTGGTTTTCTATTTGGTTCATAACGTATCTGTGGAAGGACTATATTCATTAATGGATTATTATTTTTTGGCTGTTGAAATGTATGTTTATTTGCTTTATAATATTTTTCTATACTAGATTCTTCTATATTTGTAAAATTTTCTTTTTTACGATTGTTATAATATAATAATATAATTATAATTAATGTAATTATGCCTAACATTAATATATTTAAGTTTTGTGTAATTATTAGTCCAATAATTATTAATACTATAATTAACCGAGTGATTGCGTTTAATTTTTCTTCATATCTCATTGAAGATTTCGGCCATAGTTCCATAATATTTTCTTTAAATAATATAGTTGGATCTTTTAACCAAAAATCAATACTCATTTATATATAGTTAATAATAATTTATTAATAATAAATAATAAAATAATAAAATAATAAAATAATAAAATAATAAATAATAATAATTTATTATTTAAATATAAACAACTAATTAACATAATTAGTAATATGGATGAAACTAATAATGAAAAAAATGAGGAATTTACTAAAGTAATTTGTGATTTTGCTGAAGATTTGTTAATAACATTTCCTGATATCATAGAGAAAACTAATAATCCAATTAAAGAATTAAATTGTATAATAAAGGATACTTCTGATAATTATAATGTTAATACAATTAATAATCTAATTAATAGTATTTATAGGTATTGTAAATCTACTTTTCCACAATATTTTTTTTATATTTTATATGAAAATAATGAGCTTTTTAATAATGAAGCAGAAGTTTTTTTATTACCAGAGATTAATTTTGTAGATTTATGGAATAGTGATATTAGCGAGGAAACAAAATCAACAATTTGGAATTATTTAAAATTAATTTTATTTACAGTAGTTGCCGATGTTAATACAAAAGATACATTTGGTGACAGTGCGCAGTTATTTGAGGCAATTAATAATGATGAATTTAAAAAAAAAATTGCGGAATCATTAGCTGAAATGGAAAATATTTTTAAAAAAAAAAAGGCAAAAACAGGGGAAGGCGGGGAAGGTGGTGAAGGCGGCGAAGGCGGCGAAGGCGGGGAAGGTGGTGAAGGCGGCGAAGGCGGCGAAGATGATAATATGGAGTTGCCTAATGCGGAAGATTTACACGCTCATATTAATCAAATGATGGAAGGAAAAATTGGTGCTTTGGCTAAAGAAATTGCTGAGGAAACAGCTGAAGAATTAGACATTAATATTAAAGACGATTCTTCTATTAATGATGTATTTAGTAAATTATTTAAGAATCCAACTAAACTGTTAAGTTTAGTCAAAAATGTTGGTTCAAAATTAGATACTAAACTTAAAAGTGGCGAAATTAAAGAAAGCGATTTAATTCAAGAAGCGACAGAGTTTGTTGCCAATATGAAAAATATGCCAGGAATGAATAATTTAGAATCACTATTTTCAAAAATGGGTATTCCAGGAATGGGTGGTATGGGTGGAAAAATGGATATGGGAGCATTAAATAGAGAATTATCTAAAAATTTAAATAAAGCAAAAATGAAAGAAAAAATGCTTAAAAAATTAGAAAAAAATCGCGATCATATTAAAAACGCAAAGCAAACACAACCAACAACTGAAGGAACAATTAAAAATTTAGGAGTTAATGATTTTGGAATGCAAGAATTATTATATTCTTTAGGAGAGCATGTTGAAAAAACTAAACCAGAAAATAAACCAGAAAATAAACGAAATAAACGTATTAAAAAGAAAAAAATAAAAATAGTAAATATTGTTTCTGATAATTTAACACAAGCACAAGAAGAAGAATAACTTTTATTATAATAAAACAATATACTATAATGGAATCTACAATAACACCTCGTGGAAATTATCATTTTCAAGACCCTATAACATTAGAAGAATGGAATGATATAAATGCGATTGATTTAAATGCCAAAGAAAAAATTAGAAGGATATTTAATTATTCTGATGTGTGGTATGTTATGAACCCACTCGGCGACGGATTTTGTGGATTATATACAATCAAACTTGCGTTTGATATTCAAAGTAAAAGCGCGCTTCATTTAGAGCACTTAAAACATCCAACAAAAAAGGGATTAATTAACAATATAATTTTAGGAATAGAAACATATGTAAGAACGCGTAATTTAATAATAAAGCATTTATTTAAATATAGTATAGATAATGCACTAGAAAGTGGAGTGAATATATCTTTAGAAGATATACAAAAAATTTCAAGTAGTCCTAATAATATGACTCTGAGTCAACTAAGCGCGTTAAGGTGGAAAAGACATGAGGTTAAAACTATTCTTATTAATTTTACGAAGAATCTAAATATTACTATTCAACTTATATCTATGTTAGAAGCAATGTACAATTTATTTACAATTCCTATAGGAGATCTTACGTTTATTTTAGATATTGATGATCCCACGCATTTTTCTATAGATGGAGAACAAAAAACACTTAATTATGAAGAACTTAAAATATTAAGTGATGAACCAAATGTTGATACTTTTTTTCTTTTTTTTTTAGCTTATCATTATCAACATAATTTTATAATATTATTTTATGATTCTACGGCAAAAACAGAGGTGGATAAACGGTTATGTGCTTCAGTTACTTTTATTAATTATGCGATTGAAAATGGATTTGATGAGTATGGGAATTCTGATATTAAACATGATAAAATAATATATAATTCGCGAAGCTTTACGCATGCTGTAAGTAATACATCATTAATGTTTAATAATGGACACTTTATATTATTTCAGAATTTTGATATTACTGTTAAGGAAGAATTAATTAAAAAATTTTTACTGCGTGATCCTGAAGTAAATGGTATTTGGGGACGTTTTACAAATTTTGGTCCAACCGTAGAACTTATTACAGTATCATTGGCAGGCAAAAAAAAACAAAAAACAAAAAAAAGAGGAAAAAAACGAGTAAAAAAACAAACATTTAAACATAGACAAATGCAATCGCACCAGCAAACACAACGAATAAGACAAATATCTAAAAAATAAAATCTAATAATAATAATAATATTATTTTTCTAATATAATATTATTAATTAGTATTTTTTATTTTTTATTTTTTATTTTGTTTATTTCCTTTATTTGCTTTATTTGCTTTATTAATATAATATAGCTTGCACAATTTTGTTAAATTTTGTAAATATAATATTGTTTTTTGTAAATCATCATCGCTTAAGTTTTTTATAGTTTGTTTAACAATTGTTATCTTTTCTAAAACTAATTTTACAGATGATTCTTCAACAAAATCAGTAGTCCAATCTTTTTCTAAAAAATAATTAAGATTTCCTAACATAATATTTTCTTCATATTTGTCTAATATATATGTTTTCCATATAGGCAATACAATTTTTGGATTTGCTTTTCGTAATGTTATTATTGCTGTATTGGCAAGTTTAATTGTATGATCATTTGGAAACATTTCAATTAATGCTTCAAATAATTCAGTCAAATGATTATTAAAAGCACTTAAGACATCTATATTACTCATTTATTATTATTATAATAATTATACTTTTTCTTTATATAATTTATTTTGTATATATATAAATTATTTAATAGAATTTTCTCTTTGTTTTTTTAATTGTTCTATAGATACTTCTCCAACTGTATTTGGAATATAATCTTCTGGTGGTGTTTCTATTGTATCATTATATTCCCAAGAAACATTATTTCGTAATTGTCTCAAACCGCCGGTTCCTTTTGCCGACAATTCTTCTGATGATTGGTCTAAAAAACTATAATTATCAGAAATTACTCCAAAGCAATTAACATCATTTAAAGAAAATGCAGATGGTTCTTGATTTGCCATTCTTTTTTCTATTCCAGTTTTAACAGGAACCAATTGTTCTAAAATAGAATTTCCAAATAAAACTTGATTTCCGCGATTTAATAATAATAATGCTGGAACTCTATCAACCGTATGTGGTAAAATAATTTCTTTTTGATTTTTTAATATAATATAGGTAGAACCATCTGTTTTTTTAATTCTGTTATCTATACTTATAAAATGAATATCATTTTTAACATTTGAATTAGCTATTTTTTGTAATATAATAGAACAATTTTTACAATAATTACTATAAAATAATATAAAACTCATTTATAATTTAATAATTTTAATTAATTTTAATTTTAACTTAATATTAATTAAAATTAAAATATAAAATATAAAATTGAATAATTTATATATTTATATATAAATACAAAAATGGAACCGTCTGTTATTGATTTATTTGAAAAAGATAATATTTTACATTTTACAATTAATAATATTAATGTTAGTTTTGTCAATGCTTTACGACGTGTGATTTTATCTGACATTCCTACAATAGTAATTCGCACAACCCCATATGAAAAAAATGATGTGACAATTCATGTTAATACAAGTGTATTTCATAATGAGATATTAAAACATCGTTTATCTTGTATTCCAATTTTTCATATAAATAAATTACTTTTAAATGAATTGTTATATATTCCATCAGATAAATTATTAGAAGAACTGGCTGATTATGTTGTAGAAGTAAATGTTGTAAATAATACAGAACAAGTTATATATGTTACTACAGGCGATTTTAAAATTAAGTATTTAAAGACAAATAAATATTTAGATGAATCGGTTGTAAGTAAAGTTTTTCCTAAAAATGAAATAACGCAACATTTTATTGAATTTTGTAAATTAAAACCAAAATATTCTGAAAATATTGTGGGAGAAGAATTAACTCTTACAGCAAAACTTTCTGTAGGAAGTGCTTCTGAGAATGGAAGTTTTAATATTGTATCCCTTTGTAGTTATTCATGTACATTAGATAACTTTGCGATTGATAAAGCAAAACAAGAAAAATTAGATGAATTACAATCTAAATATACGGATGATAAAGAAATTGAGTATTTAATTACTGATTGGTTATTATTAGATGCCAAAAGAATTGTTATTCCTAATAGTTTTGATTTTAGGATTAAAACATTAGGTGTATTTACCAATTATGAAATTATTATTAAAGCAATTAAGATTATTATTTATCGCTTATTAGAAATTAAAAATATTTATAAAACACAAAATGACCTTATTATTAATAGTATTAATACTGTTGAAAATTGTTTTGATATTATTCTAAAGACAGAAGATTATACAATTGGTAAAATTTTGGAATATTCATTATATGAATTATATTACAATACTACTAAAACACTAACTTTTTGTGGGTTCAAAAAGCCACATCCTCATATTGATGAGAGCATTATTCGTATTGCTTTTAATAGCCCTGTTGAAAAAACGTTAATTATTGAATATATTACTAGTGCTGCCGATTATGCGATTGACTATTTTAAAAAACTGTTGCCTAATTTTGGAGAACTAAATCCAGATGAACTAGAAACTTTAAATAAAGCAATTCCTTTGATTAAAATTAACTCTGCTCCACAAACTACCGGACAATTTCTAGGGCAACCTCCTATGTCACAAGCTTCTATGTCACAAGCTTCTATGTCACAAGCTCCTATGTCACAAGCTTCTATGTCACAAGCTTCTATGTCACAAGCTCCTGAAGAAGCTTTGTAAATGTTTAATTAAAAATAATAGACAAATTAAACGTTTAATAGTATTAACTATTTAGTATGACATTAATGTTTTCTTACGATGTCTTATTGATTTTTTATTATGTCTACGATGTCTTACCGATTTCATACGATGTCTATGATGTCTATGATGTCTTACTGATTTTTTAGGATTTCTACGTTTTGTTTTTCTTATTTTATTGCCTTCGCCGCTCGGGTTTGCGTATGATTTCATAATATCTGTATGGGCATCTACAATCCTATTGTCGGGGGGGCACCGGTGGATTATTATGTGGATGACCAAAGCCAAACTCCCGCAGTAGTGTAATAGCAGCTGCTCCTGATAAATACATTCTTTTATCCTTTATAACACTCGTATTTTTTGCTAAGAGTAACAGATTATCCACGTTATGCATCTCCCAATCCTCGTCCATCTTTGTCATAGTTATATATATATATATAAATATATAAATATATAAATATATAATTGTAATTATTTACTAAATAGTTATAAACGCAAACAATTAAGTTTTATATTTAAACGTGATATAAGTACACTACAAAAAATATTACTTATTTTTTAAAAAATAAATACGAACGAACTTGACCCATTAAATAGATAATTATTAATTTAAATACAATTAATTATTAATTTCTATTATAAATATAAGATATGGAGTCTATAATTAAAGAAGACATTAATATTCAATTAGGAGATATTATAGAAATAATTGCACCAGAAAATCAAAGTATAAATTTAAAAAAATTTTACATAAAATATATTGATCAAGACAAAGTTGTTTTAGTAAATATAGAAAATAATGAAACATTAAAACTTAGTATAATAGATAGTGTATTAAGCGAAACATCAATAACATTAATTAACTTGTTAAGTAGATCAAGTACTCTTGGATATGCTTCTCAAAACGCTTTGGTTCCTGGAACTTGGATTGAAATATTTTTTACTAATGGGGAAAATAGAAAAGGTATAATTGTTGATTTAGAAGAAGACATGATTCATGTTAAATTATATCCAAGCAATACTATTATTTATATTGATTTTGAATATAAAGGTATTAATGAAGACTTAATTGAATCAATAAATATTATTACAAATCCTGATATAGAATCTCCAGAGCAATTACCAAGTGATTTGCCAGAGCAATTACCAGAGCAATTACCAGAGCAATCTCCAGAGCAATCTCCAGAGCAATCTCCAGAGCAATCTCCAGAGCAATCTTCAGAGCAATCTCCAGAATATGAGCCAGACCAAGATGATTCATCACAAGTGATTGTAGATTCAATTATTAATAATAATTTGATTGAAGCAGATGCCATAGATTTTGGTGATTCAACATATGAATTAACAATTGAAGTTGAAGCATCTGACGAGGAACGCCGATATACAATAGAACAACAAAAAGAAGATTTATTAGATGAATTAATTTCTGAGTATCAAACACAAGAACGTGAAAATACAAATGTTATTAAAAGTATTCATACTACTATTGAAAGATTTATTCAATTAAGACAAGAGTTTTCTTTTTTTGATAGTAATGATTATCCAAGAATGCCACTTCCAATAAGTAATAATTATAAACCATTAATAAATGTATTAACATCATTAAATAATAATATTCATTGGATTGTACCAGTTTCAAAAAATAAAAATAAATTATATGATTTAAATCTTTCAGATATTTTAGAACCAACGCAATATGAAGATAATTTATCTTATCAACCAATTGAGATAAGTAGTTATTTAAATGAAGAAGCCGATATATATAAAGAATATAGAAATAAAAGCTTAAGTGTAGAAGAGAATTATAAATCTTTTATTTATAATACACACGAATTAAATACTCCATTTATGAGTAATGGAATTGATTCAATTTATAGCACTAAAGTTAACTCAAATATTGTAAGTATAATAGATAATAATGTAGATGATGATGACAATAATATATTTGTAGTGGATGATGAAACTAATACTATTACTACAAAAAAATATTTTTTTGAGGTATATACAAATAAATTAAAAATTACGGATTCAAACTCAGAAGTTATTAATATAACATCTATTATAACTCTTCCTTTATTAAAAGATATAAATTTTTTTAACTATTCTAAGATAGGCTTGCCTTTAAGTAATATTTTACAAAAATCAATATTAAACTTAGATAATAATTATATGTATAAACATCTACAATTTAATAAAAATATAGATATTATTAATAATATTATAGAAGAACCAGAGGAACCAGAGGAACCAGAAGAATCAGAGGAATCATTAGAAGAGCCTTATAACAGTGTATATAAATATGTTCAACAATACAAACCATCAAAATTATATAAACGGTTAGATAATGATATGAAGTATAAAATATTTCTCTCAAAAGTATTATGTTCTAACTTACAATATTTTGAAATGATTAAACCGGTCTCAAGTAATTTATTGTCGGGATATTCAATTATTAAACAATTAGAAAGTTTTTATATTTATAAGAAAGATGTAAATGAAAGGTTAAATAGTAAAATTATTGAGTTTGTTAATAATAATATTAAAAATTATAAAAAAGTACTTGCTTTTAATAGAAATAATTATGGAACTATAAGGTCAACCTCATTAGGCAGTTCCACACAAACAAATTGGTTAAGTTTTTTAGAAAATCAAGAATCTATAAAAACTATATCACTAATTGCGTATAATATTAATAATAAAATGTCAAATGTTGAATTATTAAAACAAGTATATTCTATAGATTATGGAGTATTATTTATAAATTCTTTAGTTAGAATAAATCTTGATTTACAAACAAATAAATTACTTGAAGAGTTTGTGAAAAAATATGAAGAAACACTGGCAAAAGTAAATTCTACAGAAAATAATTGTAAAAAATTAACAAAAAAGTATAATTCCTTACTAGAATTAGAAAAAGATAATGGAAAAGAAATTTATGTTGATAAAGAATATGATAATACAGATTATAAATTTATAAATAAGTTTATAAATGAAAAAATTAAAATGGAACCAGATGAGTTTAATTCTTTTTTGATACAAAAACTTATAAAAAAAAAACATACTGCACTTGAAGCCGCAAAAATTGCCAATGCATTAATTACAAAAAAATTACTAGTTGGTGAAGGTGATTATGCAATTTTAAGTGTAGATGGAACAAATAAATATTTTACAAGAAATGGTTCAAGTTGGGTATTTGATGCTGCGTTATTAAATAATAATGTTGAAATTAAAGATAATAAATTATTTTGTAATATACAAAAAGATTGTATATCAAATGATGGATGTAATTCTATAACTTCAACTGATACTAATATTCAAGAAGAAGTTTTAAAACAAATTTATTCAGAGTTTGATGAAAATTATGATTTACAAGCAACTAAAATGAGAGAAACAATTGACAGTTTATTAGAACAAAGCATGAATCGCATAAAAATAATAAATAAATATAAAGAAACCAATTTTTATAAATATGATTCAATAAAACATAAAATTGCTGATTTATTAGATATCTCTAAAATAAATATAACATCCCCATATGAAAATTTTAAAACTCATATATTAACAGTTGAAAACTTCGTTAAAAGACAAAGTTTAATACAAAAATTTGTATTATTATTTACAAGAGAACCATCTGTTACAGAAGACCCAAATTGGTTATATTGTAATATAAGTAATACTAAATTATTACCACTATTTTTAAGCACTTTAGCAAATATATTTTTATCAGGAAAAGATTATTTACTGGCATTAGATGAAATTGTTAATCGCCAAGGAACAATCAGTGATGACGGCGATACATATGTAGATAAATATAGTGGTTATTACATTAAAAGTATAAGCTTTGATACAGATGAAGGTTACACTGAAGATGGTTTTAAAAATAAAATGAGAGATATATTAGAAAAAGCTGGTACTAGTGAAAAACCAACAATTAATTATGAAGAAACATTAACTGGAGTATCTAAACTAATTTTAAATATTATAAATGCCATTACAGGTAATGAAACTATGAAAATAGATTTAAATCCACAAAAAAAATTTATAATAGAAAATGTTTTATATAACTATAAATTAATTGAAATAACAGAAGAAAAATATAATAAAATTAAAAAAAATAATAAAGAAATAGAATCATTAGAAATTATTCATGGAAGACAGTTAATTATATTAACATTTGCCTATATATTAATCGCGATTCAAATTAGTATACCTAATATTCAAAGTAATAAAACATTTCCAAATTGTATTAAAGGATTTGATGGTTATCCTATTCTTGGAGAGGATGAAGTTGCGCTTACCTATATTTCTTGTATTGCAAAAAAAATAAAAAATGATGCTTATCCTTGGAATTCTATTATAAAGTGGAACGAAGCAAATATTAAAAATGAAATAAAATTTATTATTAAACAACAGAAACTTTTGGAATTGCCAGCAATTAGACTAAAAATAGATTTAAAAAAAAAATATTTAAAGCAATTAAATAAAAACAAGCGTACAGAACAAGAACCAAAAAGTATTACTGTTGCCAAAATGAATGGTATATATCCATTAAATATAACATCTATTAGTGTTACACCATTAATTGAAGGATATACGAAAAAAGTTATTTCAAATATTAAATCAGGTAATTATAAACAACATGAACAAATAAATACTATTAAATCAAAGATTATAAAATATGGATTATTGATTCAAAAAATAATTCAATCAGAAGTAAATAAAGTATCACCATTAATTATTAGTAAAACTGGTGTAACTTTTATTGAAAATGCTTGTTGTGATTCTACTTCAACAAATGTTTTTAAATATTTTACAGATTTAAATAAAGAATTATTACAAAACAATACAATAATAGTATCCTTATACAAAGATATTGAAAAAATTAATTTAAAATCGTGTGCGCCATTATTGTATGATATAAGAGATACAAAATTTTATTATCCAGAAACACAATCAGTATTTTCTGAAAATACTATTTATCAGACTTTTATTTATTTTTGTAAAAATAAAGAATTAAATTTAAGTCAAGAGTTAATTGGCGCGTGTGGATTAACAAAAATAATAAATAATAAATTAGATTTAACTGAACAAATTGCCGAACTTAAAAGCAATAATGTAACTTATTCAAATGAGTTATTTCAGAAATTATTAACAATTGTATATATTAAAAATAAAGCAACTACTTTTACAACTTCTACTATACCAAGTGACTATGAAAAATTTAATACAATTATCGCAAGCAATCCTAATATTTTAGATACTGATCTAAGTGATTTATTTATTAATTTGAGTACAGATAATACAAATGAAACATCAAGAAGTATAAAAAATCTATTAGCCAAAAAAAACGACATTTTAATTAATAATATAAAGTTATTTATATCAACAAGTGTAAGTAAAAAACAATTACAAATATATGTTAAAAATATAGATGAGATTACACAATTTTTAAAAGGAGAGACAACTATATTTAAAACTACAAATTTTATGCGAAATTTACTAAAAAATATGATTAATGTGTTACCAAATATGATTTTAACAAATATTAATTTTTCTGATACTAAAATTCCAAAACATTGGGAATTATCACAAATTCATACTACTGATATTGCAACTATTATAAGTAATCATTATAAAAACTTAAAACCATTTTATAACAATAAAGAACTTATTACTGTTTTAAATAAAAGACAAGATAAAATGTCTGATATTTTAAAATTATGTTTATGTACTCCCTATTTTAAAAATATATCAAAAGAAACAAGCAAAGAAACAAGCAAAGAAACAAGCAAAGAAACAAGCAAAGAAACAAGCAAAGAAACAAGCAAAGAAACAAGCAAAGAAACAAGCAAAGAAACAAGCAAAGAAACAAGTAATGAAAGTATTGATGAACGTCTTAATTCATTATTACACAAACACTATTATTTAAAAATATTAGATATCTTTATTCAATTAAGTACTATGACAACTTCTATTAAACAGAAAAAAAAAAGTTATAAGGACGAAGATGAAGACGATGACGATGATGAAGACGATGACGATGACGAAGATGATGATAATGGCAATGATGATGACCAAGATGATTATGAAGAGGTTAAGAGAATTTTGGCAAAATATATATTAACCAATATTGATATTTCATTATCATATAAAGAAACTATTAATTATAATAAAGAAACAATTATGAATAAAATATTAAAATCAAAAGAAAGTGAAAAGCAAGAAATAACAGAAAGTTTGGCAATATTAACAGAAGATGAGAGAGAGGTTGAGAATATATTAAAAAATAACAAACTAGAAAAGTGGGGAATTGGATTACAAAAAAGTTTAGTTAGTTATGATCCAGATGCTTATGATAATGAGAGATTATCAACACAGCAAAAAATATTAAAAAAGACTAGCTTAGACCCAGATGAATTTGATTTTTATAATTATTTAAATATGGAAACAGATGCTGAAGATAATACTATTGAATACCTTGGAGAAAACGACGATGAATTAGATTATGATTAGTAAATTATTATAAATTATTATAAATTATTATAAATCATTATAAATTATTTATAATAATTTATAATAATTTATAAAAGTATATTATAATGTATAAAGAGTTTATACAAAACAATATTATTGGAGCAACTATATTAATATTTTTAATAATTTACAGTATTTTTGTATTAATACAACCCAGTTTTTTATTTACAAAAGACGGACAAATTAGACATTTTGGATTAGGAAAGAAAGATTCTAGTATTATTCCTATATGGTTATTAGTTATAATAATTGTTATATTTATTTATATGAGTATTTTATGTTATTTAAGATATTAATTCTTTAAGTTCCTTTTTGAACATATTTTCTTGTATTTGTACTATTTTCATTATTAGTTTTTTCTACTTCTTTTTGATTTTCATTATATGTTTTTTCAATATACTTAATACTATTTTTACATTCAGATTGGATTATTGAGTTATAAGCAATAGAAATGGTTAATACTCCACTTAATAAATACCAAATTATTTTGGCAATTAAAAACTTTATCCGTATCAAATCTTGTAATGCTAATATATTAGGATCGGTATAATTATTAGTATTTGAGTCTTTATTTGTACTTGTTTCTGGATTCTTTAGTAAGTTCATATTTTTTAAACTATTTAGAAAATTGTCATATCCATTTTCAGGATCTGGCACTTCATTAATTAATATAGATTTATTTGCCAAAATATTTTGCAATAGTTGTTCTGACTTTGCTGCGGGTGTTCCTGATGTTCCTGGTGTTTCTGGTTTTGATAAAACAACTTCTTCAAACTTTTTATTTAAACCATACATTCTAATAAGAAAATATCCAAAAGTGTTAGAAAATGGTGCAAGCCATCCTGGAAATACATTTAAAAATAAAATAATTACTCCAAATATGATGGTCCATGGTATAAAAGTATAAATGAAAGCGATAAAAGTGTTTGCTTCTCCACAGATATCTCTTGTTAAATTTATATTTAGTAAAAATTGACTAAATAATATTGTTGCAATATAAATTTTAAATACTAAACTTTTATATTTTTCTTTAGTAAGAACTTCAAAAATTAAATAAGCAAGAGTTTGAAGCGTAAAAATAAATAATCCAAGACTTGAACTTGTTATATTTTTAAAGATTGCCATTTATAGATAATAACTATTTTTTTTTTTGATTATTTATTTATATTAATGGAAATAACAAAACCGATATTAATTGAAAATATGAATAAATATTTGATTAAAAAATCATTAAGACAGGTTAGAAGCTTTAAAAACTATTATATTACACTAATTGTTAATATCTCATTTTTTATATTTTTTATAGGAACTATAAGTATATTTTTATATTATAGATATAAAGGTAAATTAACACCAGAAGAAAAAGAAGCCAAAGAAAAATTAAAAAAACAATATCTTTTTGAAAAGCTACATAAAATTTCTTATGAAAAACGTAAAGAACAACAAAATTTAATCACCGATTTACCAATAATATAACATAAATAACTAAACTTTTTTTCTTTTACTAGTTTAATGGATACAAGTGATACTACTATTGATAGTACTAAAAGTATAAATGAGTTTGAGTTTACAAGCGACTTTACTGCTGCTTTAAGTGCTTTTTATAAATATAAAAAAGAATATGAAACAAAAATAAATAAAAAAGTTAAAGAAATACATAATGCCAATGAGTATACAAATGATGAAACTATAAATAAAGAAAAACGTAATAAGTTTTTAAAAATAAAAAAAACTTGTATTATATGTGGGCAATCTGGTGGGTCTATTTTCTTTCAAGATAAAAATAAATTAGTTGCTAAATGTGGGAATATAGATTCTCCGTGTAATTTTAATATCACTTTACAAAAGTCTAAATATAATAGTTTAATAAATGTAATTAAAGAACAAACTGCTATTATAAATAATTATAAAAATGATATAATTAATATTAAGTTAGAATTTCTTCATGGTTTAAAAAATGAAGAAGCAACTATAAGCGAGTTTGAAGATATTAAAATAAAGTTAATTAATATTGTTAACATATATCAAATCAATTATAAACAATTTATTAATATATATAATATTGACAATTTGAATTTTATTAGTATAGAAAATGATAAATTAACTGATATTATAATATCATTTAAAAATTTAATAGATACTTATGATAAAACTAAAGATACAGAAGCAATTGTGAATGCCTTAGAATTATATAAAGAAATAAAAATAATAAATAAAAAACTATCAAGCTTAAAATATAAAATAAATGAGTTTTCTAATAACACTTTAATACAAGAATCCTATACAAATAAAGATCTTCAAGTTATTGCTAATAATGATAATAATGAAGAGAATGAAAATAAAATAATAGTATTTAATATAAATGCTCGGTAAGTTTATTGACGCCAAAATCTTTTTTATTAGTTTAGCAGTTGGTTTATTCTTTGTTTATATAAATCAACCGCCTCCTACCATTATTTACGTTTATCCTACTCCAAGTAATATAGATAAAATACAGTATAAAGATAAAGTAGGTAATTGTTTTGAGTTTGATACAAGCAACGTAGAATGCCCTGAACAAGAAATTAATACAATTCCAATGCAATAATAAGATTAACTTTAACAAACTAAAATTAAAATAAATTTGTTTTAATTTAATTTAATTTAATTTAATATAGTATATAAATGAAAAAAATAGGATTAACAAAATTAATGAATAGTTCTAAAGGTAAAATTATTTTTTCAATTATATTAGGATTTGGAATTGCAACATTATTTAGAAAGGTTTGTAAAGACCGAAATTGTATTGTTTTTAAAGCTCCAGAATTAAATAATATAGTAGACAAAACGTTTAAGTTTGACAATAAGTGTTATAAATATAAAGAAAAAAATGTAACATGTAATAAATCTAAACAAATTTTAGAAATATAAACTTTATTTTGCGTAAGTTTTATATATATATTAAAAAAATATATATAAATGTCTATATCAAGCACTTTAATAGAACAACTTCCTATAAACTCGTCTAATTATATGCAAAATGCACAATCTAATGGCAATAATGGCAATAATGGCAATAATGGCAATAACAATGAAAAAATACAAAGTTATGGAGAGCAATTAAACAATGAAAGAGGGTCAAATACTTCACATATAAATCCAATTGATTATACATCACAATTAACATCTGTTTTAAAAGAGGCAACTGCGGCTGGTGCAACTGTATTACCGTCGAGAGATATTCCAAAAAATACAATTTCAATTCAAAACGATAGACAAATACAACCAGATTTTATTCCAGAACAAGAAAATGATTATATTGGAGATATTTTAAATAAAGAAAAAATAATTAGTGATCAACAAAAAAAACAAAATACGTCTGATAATTTAGAATATATATTTCAAATACTTCAGATGCCATTATTAATTGGAATATTATATTTTATTTTTCAGTTACCTTATACTAGACAAACTATTTTTGCAATGTTTCCTAATTTTTATAATAAAGATGGTTCTCAAAAGTTAAGTGGCTTTATTTTAAATAGCATATTATTCTCTTGTTTATATGGATTAAATCTTGCTGCCATAAATTATTTTAATAAACAATAATTTTGTAATTTTGTAATTTCGTAATTATAGTTATTAAAGTATATTTTAGTATGTTAATAGTAAACATATGTCTAATTTATTAGATTGTTATATTCATTCATTAATACATAATATTAATAAACCTATAAATAAAGAAAATAAAGAATATAATTTAGTAATTGATGGCGGAGCGTTTAACGCCGCTTTTAGTGGAGGCTGTTTATGTTATATAAATCAACTAGAAAAACTTAACTATATAAAAGTTAATAAAATATCTGGATGCAGTATAGGTGCTATATTAGGTTATATGTATTTAACAAATACATTACATTTGTTACCTATTTATTATGATTGTCTTCTTGCTTATGGTCGTAAAAATATTAATTTTAATATTATAAAAAACTTAATTAAAAATCATGTAAAAAATACAAATTATAAAGTTATCAATAAAAAATTATTTATAACATTTAATAATATTACTACATTGAAACATCATGTTGTTTCAGAATATAAGTCTGAAAAAGAAGTAATTAAATGTTTAATTAAAACTTGTTTTCTTCCATATATGATTGATGGTAAAATAGGATTTAAAGATAAAAAACATTTATATTGTGATGGATTTTGTCCTTATATATTTAAGAACGATGGACATAATACTATATTTATTTCGCTGATAACTTTTAAATTATTTAAACATTCTTTTTATACGTATGAAGATAAATATATATGGGATAAATTATTTTGTGGAATAAAAGATGTACATTTATTTTTTACTACAAATATGAAGCAAACTAAATATTGCAGTTTAATTAATAAATGGAATTATAATATGTTTATTAGTTTTACTCTTAGAGAATTATTTAATAAACTAATTCTTGCTTTAGTATTAAATAATTTGGCATTTAACACTAATGTTTTAAATATATTATTATATGTAAAAAATAATATTTATTTTAAAGAGGTTTTCTGTATATTTAAATTATTTTTAAATAATATAATATCATATAAAATTTTATAATTTTTTTTTAGATTTCTTGGAGTTAGTAGATTTCTTGGAGTTAGTAGATTTCTTGGAGTTAGTAGATTTCTTGGAGTTAGTAGATTTCTTGGAGTTAG
>Ga0114970_10001541_pt1 | contig 17241 bp, 14 predicted proteins | sample M_140205_XF_Meta_FD_87030 | JGI IMG/M metagenome (GOLD analysis project Ga0114970, IMG submission 87030) | Freshwater microbial communities from Lake Montjoie, Canada to study carbon cycling - M_140205_XF_MetaG | ecosystem: Environmental > Aquatic > Freshwater > Lake | place: Lake Montjoie... | reverse complement strand
TCCGTTGCGCGGCACCGGGACCGATCCTGTCGATGGTGAACGGCGCCTTCAGTGAGCGGTTCGCAAACATCGCACTGGCCTGCGGTCGCGACACACGCGTCGTTGGCGGCGATTGGCATCGGGCCGTTCCGCTCGATGTCGTCGAGAGTGCCCTCCGCGAACGCCGCTTCTCGGCCATCACCGTGGTGCACTCCGAAACGAGCACCGGCACCCTCACCTCGTTGCCGGAACTCGCCACCCTCGCGCACCAGTACGGCGCGGCGGTGCTGGTCGACTCGGTCACCGGTCTCGGTGGCGTACAAGTCGAAACCGATGCCTGGGACCTCGACTTCGTACTCACCGGCTCGCAGAAAGCGCTCGCCCTGCCGCCGGGCCTCGCCTTCGGCGTGGCCTCCGCGCACTTCATCGAACAAGCCCGCCAAGCGACGGCGCGTGGCCTCTATTTCGACCTGGTCGAATTCGAGGAGTTCGTCCACAAGAACCAAACGCCAAGCACCCCGGCGATCTCGCTGCTGTATGCCACGGCGGTACAGGGCGAACACATTGCGCGCGAAACCATTGCCGCCCGCTGGGCACGCCACACGGCGATGGCAGAGATGACGCATGCCTGGGTGCGAGACCTGCGCGACGGAACCGGCGAGGCGTTCTGCGTGTACGCCCCCGAACAGGCGCGCAGCAGCACCGTCACCGCGATCGCATTGCCCCCGACACTGAAAGGCGACGACATCGTGAAGGGTGTCGCCAAGCGCGGCTTCGTGATCGGCGGCGGCTACGGCAAACTCAAGAGCAGCACCTTCCGCATCGGCCACATGGGCGACCACACCCCCGATCGCCTCGCGCTATGCCTCGACGCAACGGCCGATACCGTTCGCGAGTTGCTGAAGTAGTTCGTAACGGCAACGGCAACAGCCAGAACAGGGAGACCACCGATTAGCACCGAAACAACACTGATAAACCAACAGCGCTCTTTGCTGATCCGTGTTGTTTCGGTGCCGATCAGTGGTCTCCGTGTTCCTGCCGTTGCCGTTTGCAGTTTGCTTTTTGCAGTATGCTGTTTGATTCCAGCGCGACAGCGAATCCCACGTCATAACACCACCCGAGAAGCCCCATGACCGACGCCCTCGACTTCAGCGGCAAACTCATCGTGATCACCGGGGTCGGTCGTGCCGGTCAGGTGGGTGAAGCCGTCGCCCTCGCCTTCGCACAGCGCGGCGCGACGCTCGCCTTGCTTGATGTGCAGCCGGCCGAGGTCGAAGCCCGCGCGGCGTGGCTCACCGCACAGGGATTCACCGCGAGCGCGCATGTGGCCAACCTCGCCGATGCCGATGCGGCAAAGGCCGCTGCCGACCAGGTGATCGAACACACTCAGGCGCAGTTCGGCGGCCAAGTGCACGCCGTGATCTGCGCGGCAGGCGGCTTCGCCGTTACCGGCCCGATCAGCGATGCCGACCCCGCCGCGTGGACCACGCAGTTCATGATCAACCTCGAGACCGCGTTCTGTGCCACGCGCGCCTTCTTGCCAGCCGTGCGCGCTGCGCAGGGAAGCTTCGTGTACTTCGGCTCCGTGGCCGCGCTGCCAGAGGGCGCGCCGAAGGGGAGAGCCGCGTATGCCGCGGCCAAAAGCGGCGTGCTGACGCTCATGCGGGCGGTGGCCGCCGAGGAGAAGCCGCACGGCGTCCGCGCCAACGCGGTCGCGCCGACGGCCATCCGCACCGCCACCAACCTCGCCAGTATGGGCGACAAGTCCGAGTACGTGGATCGTGAGTCGGTGGCCGATGTCATCGCCTTTCTCACCAGCTCGCTGGCTCGAAACGTCTCCGGACAAGTGATAACGCTGGCGTAGACTGGCGCCGGTCCCGTTGAGCGGACAGCTTACTCCCTCGATGACACTCGCTGCACGCAAGCGCCCGGCCGTGCGCGGGGTGATCCTCGATCGTTCCCTCGAGGAACTCCCGCTCTTTCGCCTCAGCGACTCCGCCGACGATACGCCCGTCTCGTTCTCGACAGAGAACGGTGGGCGCTGGCGCGTCATCCCCGCGCCCGGCGATCGACTGCCCGGCACATTCGATCAGGACGTATACGTGGAGCTGCTACACCGCTACCACGAGGCCGGATCGCCCGCCGACGGCGCCATCACTTTTACGCTGCATGCGTTCCTGCGCTCCATGGGCCGACGCGCCGATGGACGCACGTACGAGCAGCTGCGCGCCGCCCTGTCGCGACTGGAACGGACCACCCTCGAATCGATCGGCGCCTACTGGTCGGCGCAGTCAGGGCACGAGGACATCAGCTTCACCGTGCTCAGCACCGTCTCGGTGCAACGCCGACGGGTGGCCGATCGCGAGCAGCTGCACCTGTTCGGCAACCTGGCCGCCGGTGAACCCGGCGACGCCCGCGTCACCTTATCGGCCACGGTCCGCGCCAATCTGGCGGCTCGACACACCATCACGCTGTCGGCGGCGCGCTATCACGCGCTCTCATCGCCCGTCGCCCGTCGGCTGTATCGCATGCTCGAAGTCGCCCGGTCGGATGGCCGTCTGTCGTGGCGCGTGCCGCTGGAGCGGTTGGCCGAGCAGCTTCCGCTGACGCAGCGCTACCCCTCGCACCTCCAGCGCGTCCTCCAACCAGCGCACGAGATGCTGTTGAGTGCCGGTCTGGTCAGAGACATCGCCGTTCGGCAGTATGATCGGGTCTGGAACGTGGACTACGTCCTCGGCTCCCGCCCCCGCGAAGAGACCTGACGGCGTCGTACCGGAACAGCAACTGTCGGCAGGCGTACGTATTCTAGAGAGTTCTTCCCGGTCCCTCCTTTGAGAGCAGCCGCATGACACGCACCCGCAAGGCCGCCCTGGCCAGTCTGATCCTCCTCCCCGTGCTCGCCGGGGGCTTTGCCCTGCAGGCGCGGTCCACACGCGGCGGGGCTCAGCTCCTCGATCAGGTGCTGAACATCGTTGCTCTGCGGTACGTGGACACCCTCGACGCGCAGTCGCTCTACGAAAGGGCCGCGCGCGGCCTGGTGAAGGAGCTCAACGACCCCTACACCGAGCTCTTCACCCCCAAGCAGCTCGAAGAGTTCTCGCGGAACACCAACGGTCGCTATGCCGGCATCGGTATGGAGATCTCGAAGATCGGCGATTACGTGACGGTCAATAAGGTCTTCCCGAACTCCCCCGCCGAGGGCGGTGGTGTGCAGGAAGGCGACAAGATCATGATCATCGACACCACCAACGCGCGTGGCTTCAATACGCAGCAGGTCCAGAACAAGCTGCTCGGCCCTATTGGGACGCCGGTCAACGTGACCTTCGGCCGGATCGGCGTTGGTCAGCCCATCAAGATGAGCTTCAAGCGCGCCCAGATCACCGTGCCGGCGGTACCGTACACCATGATGCTCGACGAGCGCACGGGCTACGTCCCGCTCACGCGCTTCTCCGAGCAGACCACCGAAGACATCGCCAACTCGGTGATCGCCCTCAGCAAGCGCGGCGCCAAGGGCATCGTCATCGACCTGCGCGGAAACCCGGGCGGGATTCTCGACGAAGCCTTCGCCATGTCGAATCTGTTCCTGCCCAAGGGTAAGGAGCTGTTGTCGGTGCGCGGTCGTGGCGACTTCCAGAAGTTCGTCGCCGAACGGGATCCGCTCGCGCCCGAGGTGCCATTGGTCGTGCTGGTCGACGGCGGCTCCGCGTCGGCGTCCGAGATCGTCGCCGGCGCACTCCAGGATTACGACCGCGCGCTCGTGCTGGGCACCACCTCGTTCGGCAAGGGCCTCGTGCAGTCCGTCTACAATCTCGATGGCGGCTACGCTCTCAAAATCACCACCGGCAAGTGGTATACCCCCTCGGGTCGCTCCATTCAGAAGGAGCGCAAGATGAACGCCGATGGCCAGTTCGCCGAAGTCCTTCCCGACTCCATGGAAACCGACTCGGTGCGGAAGGCGCGCCCCACCTTCAAGTCGGAAAGCGGACGCACGCTGTACGGCGGCGGTGCCATCACCCCCGACGTCATCGTAGCCCCGGACACGCTCTCCGGCGCCGAACAGGCGTTCCGTCGCGCCATCGCCCCGAGCTTCCAGAAGTACTTCAACGAGATCGCCGTGATTGCCGAAGGGCAGAAGGGCAAGGTGAAGCCCGACTTCACGGTCAACCCGGCGTGGCGTGAAGCGCTGTACCAGAAGCTCGTCGCGGACACGGTCAAAATCGATAAGGCCGTCTGGGACGGCGGCGCGCCCGATATCGACCGCGCCATCGAAGATCGCGTGGCCAAGGTCGCTTTCGGCGATACACTGGTTCGTCGCCGCAGCCTGAAGGACGACAACCAGCTGCGCACCGCGATCGACCTGCTCAAGAAGGCCACGATCCAGAGTGACGTCTTCACCGCCGCCGGCACCGCGCCGGCCGTGACGAAGGCCGGAGTGGCCCGCCGTAGCGGCAAGTAGACGCGTCGCGTCGCCAGGCTAGTCGGAGATGTAGGTATCTCTACTGCATTGCTGCATGGGCTGAACCTCTCTACGGTTCAGCCCATGCGCATTTTTGCCCGGTTTCCGATCCTCGTGGCAGTCGCCAGCCTCGCGGCGGCCTGCACCTCGACGTCGCGCTCCAGCGCGGCCACCAATGCCGCCCCGATGGGCGACGTCATCGCCCCTGACAGCGGCGAATCACACATCGCGAACATCCGCCAGCTCACGAATGGCGGCGAGAATGCCGAAGCGTATTTCAGCGCCGACGGTCAGTGGATCACCTTCCAGTCCACCCGCGACGGCCGCACCTGCGATCAGCAGTTCGTGATGCGCCGCGACGGATCGGGGCTCACCAAGGTATCGGTCGGCGGCAAGACCACCTGCGGCTGGTTCCTGCCGGGCAGCCAGCGCCTCTTCTTCGCCTCCACGCACGCCGCCGATAGCACGTGCCCCGTGAAGCCCGACCCGTCGCAGGGCTACGTATGGGGCATCGATCCGTTTGACATCTACACCGTCGGCCGCGACGGCAAGGATCTTAAGCGCCTCACCAACTACGGCGTGTACACCGCCGAAGGTGTGCTGTCACCCGATGGGAAGTCGATCGTGTTCACGTCACTCAAAGACGGGGACCTCGACATTTACACCATGAATCTCGACGGCACGAACCTGAAGCGTCTCACCACCACACCCGGCTATGATGGCGGCCCGTGGTGGTCACCCGACGGCAAAAAGATCGTGTATCGCGCCTGGCACTACACCGATCCGGCCGAGCTCAAGGCGTATCAGGATCTGCTCGGCAAGCGCATGATCCGCCCGAACCGCATGGAGCTCTTTGTGATGAACGCCGACGGCTCCAACCAGACGCAGATCACCAAGCTCGGCGGGGCGAACTTCGGCCCATCGTGGACGCCCGACGGCACGCGGATCATCTTCTCGTCCAACCACATCAATCCGCGCAGCCGCAACTTCGATTTGTACCTGGTGGGACTCGATGGAACCGGCCTCGAGCGGATTACCACCAACGGTGATTTCGACGGCTTCCCGATGTTCAGCCCCGATGGGAAGTCGCTGATCTGGGCGTCCAATCGACATGATGCGAAGCCGGGCGAGACGAACCTGTTCCTCGCCGACTGGAAGAACTGACCGCCGCCGCGGCGTGCCGCAGCGGCGTTAGCGGGTATCGTGCGTGGGGTGCGGGCCGCCAGCGGAGAAGAGTCCAAGGGCCCGCATGAGATCGGCAGCGGTGCACTGCTCCTCGACCGTGAGCCCCTCCATGACCCGCGTCAGCAGCGCCGCGTGCTCGGGGAAGATCTTCGCCACGAACTCCGTCCCGGCCGACGTCAGCGCGGCGTAGCGGGCTCGACGGTCTTCCTGACAATTACGCCGCTCGACCAGTCCTTTCGCGGTCAGGCGATCCACGAGAAACGTGATCCCCCCGCTCGATACGAGAATGCGGCGCTGCACCTCGCCCAACAACATCGGCCCCCGGTGGTAGAGGGCCTCCAGTATGCCGAACTCCGCGAGGGTCAGACCGTGACGCGCCACATCGGCGGACGCGTGGGCGGCGATCGCCGCATGCGCGCGCGACATAATTACCCAGAGCCGCAAGGTCGCCGCCGACGCCTCGTCGAGCGCTACCGCATGCGCTTCGGGATTGGGAGGCGCTGCCGAGGCGACAGCATCAGGACGCGTACGGGTTGCCATGTCGTCAAGCCTCTTCAACCCGGGCGCGCGGCGCAAGGGTGCCCGCCCACCTTCCCTCCGTCAGACGGGTCCACGAGTTTTCGGTATGTCGAGATTCGATCTGCGTACCGCCGCCGTAGGCGACCGGGTACAACATGAGTTCCTCGTGCGTGACCGCGCCGAGAAGATGACCAAGGCCGGGATGCCGTTCGTGGTGCTCACGCTCGCCAACGGCTCTGGAAGCATCGAAACAGCGCCGATCTGGTCGGAAAAGCTGGACTGGTGCCTCGGTGCCGACCGCGGCAAGGTGGTGCAGGTGATCGGCGACATCGGCACCTTCGGGGACAAGGGTGCCGGCAAGCGCCAGCTCACGGTCACGGCACCACTCCGGGTCCTCCCGTCGGACCAGTTCGATCCCACGGAGTTTCTGCCGCGAATCGACGTCGAAACGGAGCGGGTGTGGGACGCCTTCGACGACCTGCGCGCCAAGATCACGTCGCCAACAGTGAAAGCCGCCGTCGATCTGTTTTTTGCGGATGACGACTTCCGCGTACGGTTCGAGCGCACCCCAGGTGCAGTCAACGGGCATCATTCGCAACTCGGCGGGCTGCTCCTGCATGTGTTCGAGGTGACGAAGATCGCCAAGACCATTGCCACGACCGTGCGGAAGGCGAACGCCGACCTGGCGGTGGCCGGCGCGATGCTGCACGACATCGGCAAAGTGGAAGCGTACTCCACCTCCCCCGAGGGATTCGCGCACACCCCCACCGGCATGCTGCTGGGTCACGTCACGTTGGGCGCCCTCATGTTCGACCGGAAGCTCCGCGACTCGGGATTGGCGCTCTCCGTCGCCCAACGCGACGAGCTCCTCCATTTCATCTTGTCGCACCACGGCGCACTCGAATTCGGCAGCCCCGTGCAGCCGATGACGGTGGAGGCCGAGATCGTCCACTGGGCCGACGAGGCGTCGGCCAAGGCCACGGACATGGTGGACGAATTGGCCGATCCAGAGCTGTTCCCCCCCGGCACCGACATCGAAGTCTCCGCAAAGCGGTCGTGGCGCCTGGGGCGGAAGCTGTGGCGTCGGCCGGTCGCGTGGGACTAGACATTGCCGTCCGAATCGCCCGGTCCTAGTGCCCTGCTCCTACGGAAATACCATCGGTTTTTGAATGATGGTGCATCCTGCCAATGAAGTTTTGGTGTCGACGGTGCCAGTCTTTGCAAGGGTGTTTTACATTTTCCCTCGCCGGCCGCTGAACCATGGCCGGGGCACTTTGCGCGAGGAGACGAGATGCGTAAGCCACGACCGAACACGTACAACCCAGCGCAGGCGCTGCATCTCATTGCGGCCGACCGTACTGGACTTCCGCTCAGCTGTCCATCGTGCGAGGGTCACATTGAACGTGATCCCGTGCTGCATCCACCGGCCCAGAATTCCCACGTCACGTTGACGTGCGCGAGTTGCGGTCGCCTCGCCCGCTACATCGCCGGCGTGAACTGATTTTTCACACGGTTGTTATGAAAACGCCCCGCTCCGGAGTCATCCGGGCGGGGCGTTTCGTTTGCATGGACCGACAACACCACCGCACGATCTCACCAGTTGATCGTGCCCTGCTTGGTGGTGTCGACGTCTTCGGCATCGCCCTTCTTGAACAGAAAGGCATCCATGTTGCGCGTAAGAAACGTACGCGCCTGCGGATCCATCACATTGAGTCCGTAGTGATTGATCAGCATGGTCTGCTGCTTCAACCACTGCCCCCAACAATCCTTGCAGATCTCCCCGAGAATTCTCGCACCAACGGCGCCGGGGAACGGCGGACGTTCGAAGCCCTCTCGGGTCTGACCACAGCGCGAGCAGGTTACATCAGCCATGCGTTGACTCCGAAACGCAGACGCGCGCACCTTCGCGCGTGGACGTCACGCAGCGTGCGAGTCGGCGGAATGAGTGTTGGGTAGTAGGACTACACCGGTGGCAGTGCGGCCCGTCAACGAAAAATAGCCCGGCACGCAGAGCGCGCTAGCGGTGGTGCTCGCACGCACGCGGGCAGTTCCGGCCGGACGGCCGAGCGTGGTCACGAACCGCCACCGCAACAGCCGGAACACGGAGACCACGGATTTTCACGGAATCAACACAGATAAGCTGAAAGTGCTTTTTGCTTATCTGTGGCGGGTTCCGTGAAAATCCGTGGTCTCCGTGTTCCGGCTGTTGCGGTTCGCTCTTGGCGGCATGGCAACGCGAACGCCGACTCACACCACGTGCGCGTCCAACCAATCCGCTGTGAGCGCCGCCACCTTGTCCCGGCAATAATCAGCCGAGATGATATGCCCGCATCCGGTGAGCCACTGCTGGCGTTTGTCGGCGCTGCCAAGTGCGGCGAAATGGGCCTCGGCGTCGCGCGCCGCAATGCGGTTGTCTTCGCGAGACTGTAGATAGAGCGTCGGCACCCACACGCGGGAAAGCGCCGCCTCGGCGTCTTCGGCCACGCGACGCAGTTCGGTGAGCGTCCGCGCCGTCACCACGTCGGCGCCGAGGCCCTCGGCGCGGGCGGCTGGGTCGTGAATGGACCTCTCACCACCCGCACTACGCAGATACGGAAGTGCCACACGAGCAATCCAGGCACCCAACACTTTCCACTGCAGATTCCGCGGCATGCCCACGTACGGCGCCAGCAACACCAGCGCCGGCATCTCAGGCCGTTCGGTGGCCAACAGAATCGACAAGGCGCCGCCCATGCTCTGTCCGACCACCATCACGCTGTCAAAATCCCGGCGGAGTGCGTCGTATTCGGCGAGCGCGGTCTCACGCCATCGCGCCGCACGCGACGACTCGGCCATGGTCTTGAGATCACGACCGTGACCCGGCAACAACGGCACGTGCACCGTGTAGCCTCGTGCATGCAGTCGTGTGGCCAGATAGGCCATCGACTGGGCGGTGTCATTGAAGCCGTGCAGCAACAGCACGGCGCGGCGCGACACGCCGTCATCCTCCGAGGCGCGCAACGTGAACCCGGCCGCGCCCTGCACGATGCCCTGCGCGTCGAAACGAAACCGACGGGCGTGCGCGGCCTCGAGGCGGGAGCGTACGGCGGCGCGCCAAAACATCATGGGACGCGACCGGCGCGACGTATCAGTAGCGCGGCAACGCGGGATCGACGTCCATACTCCACGCGTCGATCCCGCCATCGATGTTGATGAGACGCGAGAATCCGTGCTGCATCAGCCAATTGGCGGCCATTTCACTGCGCATGCCGTGGTGACAAAGCAACGCGTATGAACGTGACGAATCCAAGTCACTCGCCTTCGACGACAACGTATTGAGCGGAATGAGCGTGCTGATCGGCAGATGCACCAGATCGTACTCCCACTGTTCGCGCACATCGATGATGATGGGTGCGTCGTCGCCGGTGAGCAGGGCGGCGACATCGGCTGGATTGAGATGCTGAATCGACATGGCAGGGAGAGAGAGAGTGCGGACGTTGCCGCACGTCGGACAGTCAGGACGCTTGGCGACGGCGATGCGTTGTGAGTCCTGCGCCAACAGGTCCACCAACAACAGGTACCCTACCAGCGGGGTACCAATGGCGGTCAGCAGCTTGATTACTTCCGTGGCCTGATGCAATCCAATGATGCCGGGCACCACGCCCAACACGCCTTCTTCGGCGCACGTCGGCACCGTGCCCGGCGCCGGCATCACCGGAAAGAGACAGCGATAGCACGGACCACCCGGCGCGGCGAACACGCTGACCTGCCCGTCGAATCGTGCCACGCTGCCGTACACGAACGGAATCCCGTGCGCCAAGCAGGCATCGTTGATGGCGTAGCGGGTGGGGAAATTGTCGGTGGCATCGATCACCACATCGTGCCCGGCCACCAGCGTCGCGGCATTCGCGGCAGTGAGCCGCGTATCGTGCGTGTGCACCACCACCTGCGGATTGATCGCGTACAGACGCTCGCGCGCGACCTCGAGCTTGCGGCGGCCGACATCAGGCGTGCTGTACAGCAGCTGCCGGTGCAGGTTCGTCACATCGACCACATCCGTATCGACCAACGAGATCGTGCCAACACCCGCCGCCGCGAGGTAGCTCGCCGCCGGTGATCCCAGCCCGCCGGCACCGACGATGAGGACACGCCCGTTGGCAAGCCGTTCCTGTGCCGCAGGGCCGAAGCCCCGCAGCACCAACTGCCGCGCGTAGCGTGGATCGGAGAGATCGTACACGGCCGAACGATCAGCGCTTCGCGGGCGTCACTAGCGCCTTGCGCGCCTCGTCCACCGCCGCCGCGGCCGCCATGAACCGGGCCGCCAGATCGGTGATCTCCGCCTGCGTCTCCGCTTCGCTGCCGTACCGGATCGATTCGTTCACGCCCGGGAACGTCATCGTGGAGTAGCCATTGTCCACGTCCGACGCGTAGATGAGCGAGCGATACCACGGGCGGCTCTTGAGCCCCGACGGACGCGCGAACGCGCGCTCGACCTTCAGCAGCGACTCGTTGACCAGACCGGCCTGCGCCCGCACGATGCCGCGCTCGAGCACCGAATCACGCGTGGTCGCGAACGTCGCCGCGGACCGCTCGAGCGTAGCGATCGACAAGAGCAGCGGCGCCGTGGCCGATGCGTTCCACTGCTTCTGCGTCAGGCCGCGTTCAACCGTCGCCACGAACTTCCGCATCGTCTTCGCGAACTCGACATAGTCGTACGGCAGGATCTCGGCGTTCGCGATCCGCAGCGCCATCACCGCACCGATGCGACCCGACGCCGCATGATAGAGGAAGCCCGGGTCACCGAAGCGCTCCATCCACGCATGCGTGTCGTACTGCGAGTGGTACGTACCGGCCGGGCCACCGAAGCCCCACTCGGCGATCGGGATGCCAAGATGATTGTAGAAGCCGGCGAAATCGCTGCCGCCACCCGGATCGCCCATCGGCGGCTCGAGCGTATCGGCCTGCGTCCCCGTGACGGCGCGCCACGCCTCGTACACGGAGCCTTTGCCCTTGGGCTCTGGCACGCTCTTCACCACGTCACGCAGCATCGCGCGCATGGACGGCGATCCGCCGCCGCCAAACTGCGAACCCTGCGCCGACACGTCCTGATTGAGATAGGCCACCGCGCCCTTCTTCAGGCGGAGCGAGTCTTCTTCTACGTACTCGCTGCTGCCCACCAGTCCCCACTCTTCCGCATCCCACGTGGCGAACACGATCGTGCGCTTCGGACGCTCGCCGCGCTTCGCCATGTCGGCCAGCGCATTCGCCGCTTCCAGCACCGACACCGTGCCGCTGATGTTGTCGGCCGCGCCCGGGCCCCACGAGTCACGATGGGCGCCGATGTAGACATACTGATCGGGGAAGTCCGTGCCGCGCAGATAACCCAGCGTGTTGTGGATCTGCTTGGTGCCCTTCGTGGCGGCATCGGTGGTGACCTCCACCTTCACGCGCGTCGGGCCCGGGCCCACGTGGTAGCGCAGCGCCATGCCGCCCTGCCAGTTGCGCGGCACATCGGTGCCCCGCACGTCATCGAGCAGCAGCTGGGCATTGAACGCGCTGATCGGCACCACCGGAATCTTCGGCAGCGACGTGTCTTCGGGCTTGAGGCGCGGCGCGCCGGGCTTGCTGGCATAGCCCGGCGTCAGCGGGTCGCCGGCACCGTTGAACACACTGCCACGCTGCAAACCCTTGAGCGGACGCATCGGGCCTTCCGGATACACATCGCCCTGCACGAAGCCGTCGTCGAGCGGATCCGTGTAGATCAACAGCGCCACCGCGCCACGCTTCTCCGCCTCACGCGACTTGATGCCGCGGAAGCTCCGGCCGTAACGCGCCAACACCACCTTCCCCTTCACCGACACACCCATCGAGTCGAGCGAGGCGTAGTCCTCGATCAAGCCGAAATTCACGAACACCAGTTCACCTTCACCTACGCCGGCGCCGCTCGAGCCATTCACGGTGAGATACTGCGGCAGCATCGTCGCGGGATCGCTGGCGATACCCGGCTCGGCGAGCTCGAGCGCCGCCGTGTCGCGTCCCATGCGCGTGAGCTTCACGCTCGTGGCGTGCGGCAGCCACACGTCGTACGTACGGATCTCCGTCTCCAGTCCCATCGCCTTCATCTGCGCGATCACGTAGTCCCGGGTCCGCTCCTGCGCGAGCGTCCCGGCCACGTGGGGCTCCTTCGACAGCGCGGCCGAATGTGCCTTGGCCCGGGTGGCGAGTGGTCCGCCATTGGCTTCCTGCTCGAGGCGACGCTGCGTAACTGCGGTCGCTGGCGAGTAGCCGGTGATCGACGACGTGCTGCCAGGCTTCGCTTGCGCGTGGACGACGGCGGGACTCGTAGCCGCCAGAGCCGTCAGAGCCGTCAGAACGGACATCGAGAGCGGCGGCGGAAATCGAAAGAGGGACACGATATGTACTCCGGTGGAGTGAGAAAACTACCCCGCTTCGTACTCTTCGGCGGCGCGCAGGAGTGCCTGCTGTAGCAGGGCTTCGCGATCACCATCGTCGGTGAGCGCCGCGCTGAGCACCGAGAACTGCCGCTGCATTTCGTCCTCGAGCTGCAGCGCCGTGGGCGACTGAATGCCGAGCACGGCCAGCGACATGGTGGAGAGATCGCGCAGCTGACGCACGGTTTCGTCGTCCAACGCCTTGAGCGACGGAGGCACCGGCTTCGCCACCACCCGCTCCCGCCGGCGCTTCGGCGTTTCGAACAGCGCACGCACCGGCGCGAACTCGACGACGAACGAACCCGGGGTGTGCTCGGCGTACCCGGTAATCACATTCCGGCGACGCAGCGACGGCAGCAGCTTCACTATGGCTTCGCGCACCGGTGAGTAGCCGTCCACGCTGTTGTTGCCGCGTCCCGTGATCACCAGCGCTTCGACGGCACCGAGCACTTGCTGTTGCCGAAGCCAGGAGTCGGCAAGCGTGGAGGCCTGCGACGCAGTGGGTTGCATCGCGCGCAGATTCAACGTACGCGCCACGCCAAAGCGTAGTTCGTCGAAGGCGCGGTTGATGCTCATGACGGTCAACCTACGGGCGGCGCAGGGCTTCGGTCAGCACGCGGCCGTCCACCTTATCAGTAGGCGGAATGCCGAGCATCTCGGCCAGCGTTGGTGCGACATCGACCGAGAACACCGGCTTGGCGTAGCGACCCGGCTTCACCAGCGGCCCCATGAGCAGGATCGGGATGCGGGCGTCGAGATCGTGCGGCGTGCCATGCGTCGCGTAGCGCGTGGTATACCAATAGTAGCCGGGCTTGAACGTCACCGTGAGCTCGGCCTGAAAGTCGGTGGGAATCGCATGCAACCACCGACGCGCAATGACGTCGCCCCTGGCGGCGGCCGCAGCCAGCGTGGACACGCGATCCACCCGCTGCATGCCGGGCAGCTGAAGCAGCTGACCACGCAACGCGGTGACCACCGAGTCGGCGTTCACCCGCTTGGCGGCCAACCGCCGACGATCGAGGGACACGATGCCCGCCTGCAGCAAGAGCGCATCGCCCTCCACACCGCGGGCGGCCAGCGCACTTCGGGCGGCGTCGATGATGGGCTGCGGATTCACGCGACCGCGGTTGGGATCGGCACCGGGAAACGCCACCTCAGGGAACGGCGACACGCCATGATCGGCGCTCAGCGCAAACACGATGCGCGTTGAGTCGCGCAGCGTGTACAGGGAGTCGATCAGCCGGCCGAGGAGGCGATCGACGCGCAGCACCTGATCGTGTAGCTCACGCGACTCGGGACCATACCGGTGTCCGACGGCATCCGTGGTGGACAACGACACGGCCAGCACGTCGGTCGTCGGTCCCTTGCCGAGGTCGAGCGCGTTCACCCCGGCGAGCGCCATATCGACCGTCACCTCGTCCATCCACGGAAACTCCGTGAGGTTGGTCCCGGCCGCACGCACGTCAGTATCGAGCGTATGCGGGAAGACGTAGTCCTTGCCCTGATTCTCGATGGCCACCGAGTCCTTCTCGGGATACTGCGAGGCCGCGAGCAGCGGATTCCATTGGGCGCCGAGGTACGGCTTCAGGAAATCGCGCGCGTTGAACTGCTGCACCCAGGCCGGCAGGGTGTCGGCGTAGTAGCGGCTGGTGGTGAAGCGCCCATCGAGCGAGTACCAGTACACCTGCTGCTTCGCCCGACCCAATGGCAGGATCGCGCCGCGGTCCTTTCGCGACACCGACAGCGCGCGACTGAACTGGTCGCGAGTGCGCATCCAGTCGAAGAGCGACGAGCCACGGAACCGATACGGCGAGGCGCCGCCACCACGCCCAAGCAGCAGCGGCGACTGCGGATCGGCCACGCCGAGTTCATTCAGCACCACACCGGTATGCGCCGGATAGCGCCCCGACCAAAGCGTTGCATGACCCGGCGCCGTCTCGGTCGTGGCATGATCGTGCGAGGCATTCGTGAAGAACGCCCCCTGCTTCAGCAGACGGCCAAGACCGCCGGTAAACTGCGAGGCCCACGTGTCGAGATAGTCGGGGCGCAGCTGGTCGATGGTGATCTGCACGACGAGCGTGGGCGGCGCGGCCTGGGCGGCGAGCGACGAGACGGCGAGCGACGGCGCGGCGGCCGTGGCAGTGAGCATCAACGCGGCAATCGCGGATGCGCGAAGGATCGGTCTGGAAACGAGCATACCGAAAGTTATGCACCATGCTCGCCACGCGCAGCGCCAAGGGCTCGGCCGTTACCGAATCGCCGCACGAGCGAACTCCACCAGCGGCCCTGTCCACCAGCGGCCCTGTCCACCAGCGGCCCTGTCCGGCCTCGAGCACGTCGCCGGATCGACGCGCCAGGACAGGGGCAACACCGCCGGTGATCGAACCACGCGAGGTCGGTGCGCTTCGCGGATGACGACACGCGAACGCACCGCGTGAATCTCCCGCACCGTTCACGGAGGCACGTGAAGGCGACGTCAATATTGTGCATTCGGCGTGAATGCACTAGGGCACGCGAAAATATTATTGCGGCGGCGCCGGTGTCGGCGTCGGCCGCGCGCGTTCGCGCATCGCGTCGGCCACCTCGCGATCGTGCACCGACGGCGACGCACCGAGTCCCGCGATCACGCCGTGCACATCGGCGTCGCTGCGATTCTGACTCAGCTTGTACTTGCCTTCGAGCGACGTGATCTCGATCTCGACGCCGACGGTGGCGCGGGCGAGCTGCTCGAGATAGTCGAGCGGCGCGTCGTGCATCGCCCACGGATGCGACTGCGACGCTTCGTGCCGGTCGGTGAGGCGGTCGAGGTGCGCCATCAGAAAATCCCGGTCGTCGACGAAGCGCAGGACGCCGGTGGCGTGCACGGCGATGTAATTCCAGGTCGGCACGACCTTGCCGTGCTCCTGCTTCGACGGATACCACGAGGGCGTGACGTACGCGTCGGGACCACTGAAGATCACCAGCGCCGAATCGCCCGTGGCCGCCTTCTCGTGGTGGGGGTTGGCCCGTGCGACATGCCCCTGCAGCACGCCGAACGCGCCGCGCTCGCGGTCGAGCAGCAGGGGGAGATGGGTGGCATAGAAGCCGTGCTCGCTCGACGCCGTGACCAGCGCGCCGAGCGGATGACGCTCGATGAACCCGTGCAGCGCGTCACGATCCGACTCGGCGAATGAACGGGGGATGTACACGATGCCCTATGCCTGCATCGCAGCTTCCAGCATCGCGAGTCCCGCGGCGAGTTCGTCCTTGGTGATCACCAGCGGCGGCAGAAAGCGCAGCGTGTGCTCGCCGGCGCTGACCAGCAGCAATCCCTTCTCGAACGCGCGGCCGATGATCGCCGCCGCCGGCTCATGCACATCCATGCCCCACATGAGCCCCCGGCCACGAATCGCGCGAACCTGACCGGTGCGATCGGCAATCCCCTGTAGCTGTTCACCAAACCATGCGCCGGTCTCGCGCACGTGCTGCAGCATGGCCGGGTCGGACAACCGCTGCACCACATGGTGCGCCACGTGCGCCAGCAGCGGACCGCCGCCGAAGGTGGTGCCGTGATCACCCGGCTGCATCGCACGCGCCACGGCGTCGTTCACCAGAATCGCGCCGATCGGCAGACCGTTGGCCAGCGGCTTCGCGATGGTGAGCATGTCAGGTACGACCCCGATTTGCTCATGCGCGAAAAACGTCCCAGTCCGTCCCAGTCCGCACTGGATCTCGTCGAGAATGAGCAGCACGTTCCGTTCGCGCGTGAGTTCGCGCAGACCGCGCAGGAACTCGGGTTCGACCACGCGCACACCGCCTTCACCCTGAATCGGCTCGACGATCACCGCCGCGGTCTTCTCAGGGTGCAGCGCCAGGGCGAGTTCGTCGAGGTCGCGCTCTACGATCGTCACGCCTCCCATGAGCGGACGGAACGGCAGGCGATAGGCCTGACGGTCGGTGGCCGCCAACGTGCCCGGCATGCGCCCATGAAACGACCCGCGTACCGCGATGATGTGATGCTTGTTCGGAAAGCCCTGCGTGCCACCCCAGCGACGCGCGAACTTGAAGGCGCCTTCGTTGGCCTCGGCCCCCGAGTTCGCAAAGAACACGCTGCTGGCGAACGAGTGATCCACGAACCACTGCGCCAGCGCCTCACCCGGCGCCGTGCGATATAGGTTCGACGTGTGAATGAGTCCCGTAGCCAGTGCCTCCTGCATCGCGTTCACGACGCCCGGGTCGTTATGCCCCAGCGACGTCACGGCGATACCGGCCACGAGGTCGAGATACTTCTTGCCGTGCTCGTCGAACATGTAGACGCCGTCGCCGCGGACGAACAGCGGGGCCTGTCGCTTGTACGTGCCGAGGATCGCGGGCAAGGCCGGGGTAGCCGTGAACGCGGTGGTCGGAGCAGGCGAAGGCATCGTCGAAGTCATGGCAGCTACCTAAAAAGAGACGGCATCTGTTGCGTCCACGCGCGCAACGATCGCGGTTCCCGCGTCGGGAACAGTGAGTGCGGCGAGATCGCCAATCCGCACTCGGTGTACACCACCGGCCAGCGCCTGCGCGCAGGCATCGAGCTTGGCGGCCATGCCGCCTCCTGCCACCCCACTGGTGACCAGCGCCTGCGCGTCATCGAGCGAGAGACGCGATACGAGCGCTTTTTCGCCGTCGAGCACACCCGGCACGTCGGCC
>Ga0114970_10001540_pt1 | contig 17245 bp, 19 predicted proteins | sample M_140205_XF_Meta_FD_87030 | JGI IMG/M metagenome (GOLD analysis project Ga0114970, IMG submission 87030) | Freshwater microbial communities from Lake Montjoie, Canada to study carbon cycling - M_140205_XF_MetaG | ecosystem: Environmental > Aquatic > Freshwater > Lake | place: Lake Montjoie... | reverse complement strand
GAAGCGCTCGTCTTGATAGCGCGCATCGTCGTGATACTGTTGCGAGTCGTGAAAATCACCGTCGTCCTCGTCGCGGGCGCCTTGCGAATAGCGACGCGGCTCATCCCTGTCGAACCTGGGTGCTTTGGACACCCTGCGAGAATCCTCATCCCTCTCGACCCTGGGTGGTTCTGCATACCTGCTATACCCCCCGCGAGACGGGAAGCTTTCCTCTTCGTCGTACTCGTGGCCGCCTGAAAGACGACGAGGGTCCTCGCGATCCCGAGAAACCAGACGCTGTTCCTCGCGGGCAGGGTACTCCTCATCCCGACCAGCGGCGCGCTCCCGACGAAGCGGCTTGCCAGGAGATTGATCAGGCTGCTCACGGAACCTCTCGCCGCCCCCCTGGCTGCGGGCCTTGGCCGCGCGAGCCTCCTGCAGGGCATTCAATCTGGCCTTGAGATGCTCCATTTCGGCCAGCTCTTCGTCAGATTGGCCTGCGGGAGAGACCGATTCCTGGGCACGGCGTGCGGCCTGGCCGAGAGCTGAGGGCCTTACCGGGACGGGACGAGCCCTGAGTGGACCGGAGTGGTCACGAGCCGACTGGCCCATGTCACGAGGCCTGGGTTCGATCGGGACAAACCCATTCTCCTTCTTCTGCAGGATGATGCGGGGCTGGGCTTCCTGCCTGTAGACCTGATCACGAACAGCCAAATGACGGGCCGGGTCCATGTTCTGGAATACCAGCGTGCGGATCTGGTTTGCAAAAGCCGGGGTGAACACACTGTCCGAGGACTTGCAGTGCCTGAGAAACTGAATGGCAGCACTCTCCGCCTTCATGGGATGGTTGCCTGCAAGGCTGATCAGGGCGGACCACAGAGTATCCTCCATGTCCAACAGAACCTCTTTTTCATTTGAAAAATTTTTGGCGTCAAGCACGAGGGCGTCGACGGTTGTGGCTTTGACACCCGCCAGGCCGCAAACCACGCGTTTGAGAGACTGGTCGAAACGAGATTTTTGGAACTGGGTCATAGCTTCTTGTGGTTGCTTATCCGCTGCAATGACGGTCCCCTTAAATACAAGAATAAAGAGGCGAAAATGCGTGGATCGTCAGGGGAGCGGGGCGGCAAGGCCCAGGGCATGAAGGTGGTCGATATGGGGGGCGTGATCCTCGTGCACAGCGGGCGCGAGTGGGACTTTGAGCAGGCCCCGTGCAGCAGGGACATGATCAGGCATCTGGAGCGCAACGAGGGCTTCGTGACCTGGTTGCAGCCCAAGGACGGCTCGGTGCAGGACCAGTTCCCGGCCATCCGAACGCGGCTAGGCTACTGCACGATGAGCCTGCGCATGATGAAGGCCGTCTGGTAACCCGGTCCCTCCCCTGCGCGCCTGAGCAGTCCAGCTTTTCCCAGGCGTTTTGCGCGCCTGAGCAGTCCAGCTTTTCCCAGGCGTTTTGCGCGCCTGAGCCGTCTTGCTTTTTTCAGGCGGCACGTGCGGCTGCGCAAGGGGTTCGTGAACGTGGAGAACGCGCCGTACGGTGGCGTGAAGCTGCGCATACCCTCGACGCTGCTGGTGGAGAAGATGCGCACGCAGACGCGGTTCAACGTGAGTGCCCGCGCGCCCGCGTGCGGGTTGTGCCTGTATTAAAAGGCGGCGGGGGGTGCAGATGATGCGCATGGAGGTGCAGAAAGGCAAGGAGCGCAAGGCCATCCAGAACGCCTCGTCCAAGGTGAACCTGGTGATCCAGCGGATGCTCCTTCCGCTGCTGGAGGTGCCCATGCGGAGCCACGTGGCCTTCGAGGACGGCGGGGACGACCTGGAGCTCGCGCTGCTGGACCATGTGAGCAGCACGCGGCCCGACGTGCTGGCGGACGAGCAGAGCTTCCTGGGCTACTTTCAGGCGCTCTTCCAGCGGTACATGCGGCCGGAGGGCTAGCGCGTCACGCCAGCGGTACATGCGGCCGGAGCGCGTCACGCCTGCGTGGCCGGCCTGATGGAGGTGAGAAACGAGGCGATGCTGGAGCGCGACTCCTGGAGGGCCTGCGCGAGGGGGGTCTTCTCGTGGGCGCAGGCGCAGATCTGCAGGACCTGGTCGGCCTTGGACAGCATGTCGACCGACCTGGTGAGGTCCTTTTGGGCCTTCTGCAGGCAGTCCCTGCTGCGCTGCTGGGCGGTCTGGAGCTGGTTGCGCGAGAGCGAGAGCTCCTGCGCCTCCGTGCGGGCGGCCGAGGCCTCCGTCTCGATGCGCTGGACGTCGGCGAGGCGGCCCTTGGCGGTGTCGAGCTCGGCGCGCAGGCCCTTGAGCCGCTGGAGCTTGTCCGTGGCGTGCTTCAGCTGCTCGCGGGCCGCCGCCAGCTCCTTGGCCTGGCCCTGGGCGGACCGCAGCTGCTCGCGGGCGGCCTGGAGGTCCTTCTGCAGCCCCTGCACCTCCCCGAGCTGCTTTCGCGCCTGGGCCAGGTCCCGCTCGTGGGCCTGGGCGCGCTCCTGCCAGGTGGCGGCCAGCCGGGCCTCCTTGGTCTGCCTGTCCGCGTGGGCCTGCAGCTCCTTGCCCTTCCGGTCCAGCTGCGTCCTGAGCTCCCTGGCCTGCTGCCGGGCGTCTTCCGAGGTGGCCCGGGCGGCCGCCAGCGCCGACTCCCGGGCCCTGTAGTGGCTCTTGACCGCGGCGTACTTGGACTGCAGGGCGTGCAGGGCGTCCTCCGTCTGCTCGAGGCCCGACAGGTTCTCTGCGTTCTCTGCGAGCAGGTCCGAGGCGGTGGTCTTGGCGGAGGCGCACTCGGTCTTCCACTTCTGCGCCTCCTTGAGGGCGCGCTGGAACGCGCGCAGCACGCGGTCGTCGTCGGGGGCCTGCGCGGCGCGAGGGCGGGCGGCGGGGGCCTGCAGGCGGGTGGACGCGCCCTTCGAGGCGGTCGCGTCGTGAAGCTTTGCTGCTGGCTGGCGCTGGTGCACTGGATAGAGGAGCATGCTGCCTGCTGGGAGGGGCACGATTTATATACTTTCAGGCGGCCTGCGTTTGGCTCGCGGGGGAGCTCCTGGCGCTGGCTCAGACCACGGGCAGGCCCACGCTGCCCAGCTGGGTCGCCAGGTTGTACGTGTACTGGATGTAGCTGGGCCCCATGGGCAGGGCCGGGGCGCGAATCTCGGCGAGGTAGATGGTGATGAACTCCATGGCCCCGCGGCTGCAGACGGTGAGGGTGAAGGCGAGGAGCAGGCCGCACAGGAAGCTGACCAGGTCCTCGTGCCGCGTGCCGTTGGCGGGCCCGTGGTGCGTCACCGAGGAGTTGAGCGCCAGCAGGCTGAAGAGGGACAGGACGGAGAACAGGACGGGGTGCGCGAGCAGGATGGGCGACGCGAACGTGTAGTCGTAGGGGGCCAGCCACGTGAAGAAGGGGACCGCTGCCATGATGAAGACGCACAGCAGGACCGACGTGTGGGCCTCCCTGCTGCTGTAGAGCGGTGCCAGCAGGTCGTTTCGCTGCTTCTTCTCCCAGAGGCCGAGGAAGTACCAGCACAGGCCCATGTACGTGAGCCCGACGCCCATTGCCTTGAGCAGCTCCACCACGACGAACTCGTAGCGCCGGACCCCGTTGTAGCCCATGGCCAGGATGGTCAGGGCTCCGTACACGACGCAAAAGGTTCCGGGCCTCACAAAGGGGCGCAGGCGGAGCTGGGGGAGCATCTGGTAGTACCAGCCCACCACCAGCAGGGTCGGGAAGAAGATGATGAGCATCAGGTTGAGAGTTCCAGGGTAGATCGCAAAGTAGACCGGGAAGACGACGAGCACGGGCAGGGCGTTGATGGCAGTGAGGGGGCGCAGGATGGGCATGGTCCAGTCGTCGACCCGGAGCTCCACGAGCAGCTCGGCCCCGACGTTGAGGGCCATGAAAATGACAATGAGCAGGTACAGGGAGGGCGCCGAGAAGCTGAACCCGTCCTGGATGCTGCTCTTGTACGAGTTGTGCAGGAGCAGGGGCACGTTGGCGATGGTGCGGCGCATGTACTCCTTGGCGTCCTGCCCGTCGAGGCGGCGGCCTGCCGTGTACGGGTACGAGACGTTGACCCCGCCCACCGTGACGATGTTGACGGTGGGGAAGGCCAGCCCCGACACGATGCGCTGGATCAGCGTGCAGGCCTGCGACGAGCGCTTGTTGGCGCAGTTGGTGATGGTCAGGATGGAGGCCTGGACGGTCTGCCGGGCCGCCAGGCAGGTCAGGTCGGTGGACAGGTTGGTCAGGGCGGCGCACGAGGAGGCCTGGGCGGGCCACTGGACGTTCCACAGGTCCGAGAACCTGATCGCGTTGGGGCTGGTCGGGTTGCCCGCGACCGTGTCTATGCTGGGCCACGACTGCGGCAGGCACAGGTTCATGGTGAACAGGCGAAAGGTCGTGACGGCGTTGGTTGTCGTGTCCCCTGAGATCATGGTGTGCACGATTATGCCCAGCACGACCATGCACAGCGCGACGATGCAATGAACAACGAGCTTCTGCATTGACCACTCCGGCCCGGTGGCGCGTCTTTAATACTGGGCGCGTTTGCCCCGTTCGCGCGTCAGTCGCGGTCGTCGTACTCGGGGCGGCCAGCGGCGTCCGTGCGGAACCCGTAGCAGGGCTGGATGGGGTCGGGCGGGCGCTCGCACGTCCAGTAGGCCAGCAGCCAGTTGGCGTTGCGCAGGGTGCACGCGACGCGCGCCGGGCTGGGGAGGGCCGCCTTGGTGCGCTCCGAGATGGGGGAGGCCCGCAGCTCCGCCAGCACGACGGCCAGGCCCGAGCGGGACCGCGCGTGCTTCGGGTACTTGGCGCAGTAGATCAGGGCCACGAGCCGGTCCGCGGCCTCGTCCACCGCCAGCGCGTCGAGGGCGGGGTCGAACACGGCCGCCAGCGTGCCCCACAGGTCCGGCAGGAGCTCGAAGAGGGCGCGGCCGCTGAGCTGGGGCAGGTGGCGGGAGAAGTCCGTGCCCGTCAGGCCGATGAGCGCGATGAGCATGGCCATCTCGTGGCGGCGGTGGGCGGGGAGCAGGAGGCGGCCGGTGCTCTGGGCCACCGCCTGCATCAGCCCCTCGTACAGGGCGTGCACGTGCACGTACTCGTAGGTCGGCGGGGCCCGCTTGCGCTTGCCCGTCACGGCCTTGGGGTCCTTGGCGGCGGGCCTGGGCGCGGGGGGCTTGAGCTCCATCCGGTACACGCACATGCGCGGCGGGCAGTCCCCGCGACGCAGGCACAGCTCGTGGTGGCGCAGGGCGATCGGCACGCTGTCCCCGTCGATCGAGTCCACGAGCAGCGCGCCGTGCCGGTCGGCGTGCCGCGGGAACTTGACGTCCGCCTCCCCGAGCGGCTCCAGGTCGGTCAGCTCCGCGCGCTGCAGGCCGGCCGCGGGGTCGAACCGGTACTCGACGGGCCTCGTGTAGTCCACCACCAGCCGCTTGGCGGGCCGGCCGGTCAGCAGCAGGTGCGGCAGGCGCAGCAGGACCAGGTCGATGACGCGCGCCTTGAACGTGCGGTTCGCGATGCACTGGGCCCACTGCTCGCCCTCGGGCACCATGCAGGGCAGCTCCGAGTGCTCCGCGAAGGGGCTCGGGGGCACGTGGCGCCGGCGCTGGGCCTGCGGGGCGCGCTCCGGGTCAGGCGGCGCTCGACGCGCGTCGTCGGGAGCCGGGCCAGCAGCAGCAGTCTAGCTTTGACGAATCTCAACATCAAAGGCAGGTAATCTGCACAAGGGATTGGCGCGGGAGGCGGGCCACCTGCGTCATCGACTTGGCGCGCGGCACCTCGGCGTAGTTGTCGAAGGCCAGCACCACCGTGTCGCACCGCTCGAGATGCCGCGCGAGGTGGCGCGCGAACTGCCTGTGTATGAACTGGTCCCACGTCTGCGGCTCTCGGGGGCACGACTGCATCAGTTTAATCTGGCCGTCCACGAACACGGCCGCCGCCTTGAACGGCACGGTGGGCGTGAACGCGCAGGGCACGTCCTCCTTGAACGCCTGCAGCCAGGTGGAGTCGATGGTCATCCTCAGGCGGGCTTGCCGTGCTTTCGCGCCCGAGGCTTTCGCGCTCGTTTTTTCTTGGGCCCGTCCGTGGCGGCAGCCGACCGGGGCCCGCGGGTGTGCTTGTCCCTGAGCTCGCCCCGGTACCTGGCCAGGTCCGCGGACGCCTTGTCGCCCAGGCGCGAGAACTTCATCAGCTCATTCCCGGCCTCGGGGGAGTGCGAGGCGAGGTGGTGCTCCACGGCCCGCATGAGCATGCGCTTGGCGAAGAACAGGCGGGCCATCACCACGCGCGACATGCCCGGCAGCTGGTCGGCCTGGAACGTGGTGTCCTCCTTGGTGTACCTGTCGTGGTGCGTGTACTGCGCGTCCCACTCCGGCACGTCCCCGGCGTGCACCTCTCTCAGGATGTTCTGGACGTCCGTGAAGATGGCCTTGAACGCCCGGCTGGTCATGGCAGGCTCCGCGTGATCCCTTGCCCTGGAGAGCCCCTTCCCGCTCGTGACGTGGACGCCGTCCTTGGTCAGGGCCTGCTGCACCCGCTTCTCCGCGTCGATGTTGGCCTGCATCTGGTGCAGCATGCGCTTGAGGCGCGAGAGGGTCTCGTGCCCGTGGATCGCCTCCAGCTCCTGCTGGGCCAAGATGTAGTACGAGGCCTTGAACGCCCAGTGGTTGTGTATCATGCGCACGATCTCGCGCTTCGAGTCGTCGCGTGGGGTCAGGTACGCCTCCGTCATACGGTCGCGCTGATCGGGGTCTGCGTCGCTGGGCACGAACTGCACGTGCTTCCCCGGCTCCGACTCGTTGCGCTCGGGCAGGTAGGCCGACTTCCACGGGAGGTCCGAGGCCAGGCGGGAGGGTCTCGGCGTGTATTCAGGTCCTGAGGTGGTTTGAGTGTGAGAGTAGTCATGCTTGGTTGGCTCAGAGAATCTGTGGAACTTCGATGGTTCCTCCGTGCCAGTCAAGCCTGTCTTGGACCTGAGCGGCCTGGCCTTGGCGCCGGGGGTCTCCTCGTCGCTGGAGAAGACGTACGGCTCAACGTGCGTGTCCAGGGCTTTGGCGTCTCTCTGTACCTTGCGGGGCATGCGCTGGCCTGCCTCCGCTCCCCAGGCTTTTATACGTCACTGGATCGTGGAAAAGACTGCCGCCGCGCGCTGCGTCTCCAGCTGGGTGAAGTAGGCGGCGAGCTGCAGGCAGATGCAGACGTCGTCCTTCATCCCGCCCACCTTGCCCGACAGGGAGATGCGCTCCTTGCCGAACGTGTCCGGGGCGCTCTTGTACTGCGCGCTGTACGTCTCCATCTGCTCCCGCAGGCGGATGCGCATGCCGACCGGGTCGTTGGAGTAGAGCGGGTCCTGCACGTGGATCCGGCGCTCCGCCAGCATGGAGACGACCAGCGTGGCCATGGCGTGCTTGGTGGCCTCCGTCGTGAGGACCCCCACCCGGCTGGCGGCCTGGTCCACGTAGAACGAGACCCCCGGGATGTGCTCCAGCGCCCGCTTGTGGTGCTCTGCCGATTGAGGGAGTGGTCAGGCGGCGTGCGGTTCAGAGTCGGATTTGCATGAGGGAGGGATCCTACCAGCCTCAAAACCGAGGTTGCGCTCGACGTAGACGAAGATGCGCGAGGCCTTGCGGCCCTGGTCCTGTCGGATGCGGACGAGGTGCTTGCCGACCATGTCGAACTGCTTCTCCGGGTCTGCCGGGGGCCAGCGTCACGGGCGCAAACAGGCGCGAACTGGGAGGGGCGGGGAGGGGCGCGCACCTTTGCAGGCCGTGAGGATGTCGACGCCCACGACCTGCGGGCGAAAGGACATGTTATTCCACGTCCTCTTCGCGGCCAGCACGGGGGGTATCGCGCGGCTGGTCGAGCAGTGCGTGCTGGACATCGCAGACGAGCACCCCACGCAGGGCGTGCGCGAGGCGCTGCAGGACATGCGGCCGTGCCTCGCCGACCCGCTGCACGTGCTGCAGATCAAGTTCTTCGCGCTGCTCAACGAGGACGAGCGCATGCGGCGGCGGGTGTCCGAGGCCAGCTCGGTCGGGCTCTGCGGGTTCTGCCCGCACAAGGCCGAGCGCTTCTACGACGCGCTGGGCGACGAGCTGTTCCCCGCGTGGATAAAGGACGAGCGCGTGGGGCACGCCGAGTTCGTGGACCGGCTGCGGGCGGCCTACCTCTGCGCATGAACTCGCGCGGGCTCACCGTGAGGAGGCCCTTGTGGCGCGTGACCGAGAGGATGGCGTAGTCGCTCTGGGGCCCGCCCGCGGCCGGGTCGATGAAGAGGAACACGGCCTCGTTGAGCACCGGGCGGGGGGGCGCCTGCGCGAACATGATGTCCAGGTCGCAGGACTTGAAGATCTGGTGGTTCGAGTCGAAGGCCAGGCCCGAGAGCTCGCTCTCGATCAGGTCCGGGCGGTCCTGCGTCACGGTCGTGAGCCCCTCGCCGATGCGAATATGCACGCCAACGGCCCCTTACCTGCATGACCGTCTTGAGCTTGAGGTGGCGGTCCGAGCTCTGCCAGCGCGGCACCAGGTGCAGCATGTGCACGCAGTTCGCAGGGGCCCCGTCCTCGATGCAGCGCTTGCAGGCCAGCTGCACGCTGATGCTCGTGAAGAGCGGCAGGCCCGTGCCCTTGTCCCGCATCCGCAGCAGGCGCGTGTAGAAGTTGATCTCGGACGTGAGGGTGGAGATGGCGATCAGGCTCGTGTTGCCGATGAGCAGGAGAGGGGCCACCGTCTCGTAGAAGAAGCCCGGGTCCACGTACGCCGCCTCCTCCAGCACGATGATGTCGCCCCCGGTCCCCTTGGTGGTCGAGATCTGCCGGCGCGCGGCGCGGTCAGGCCGTGGCGAGGCCTATCAGAGCGGTCAGGCCGGGCCAAGCCTATTTAACAGCGGCTTCGGGGCGGGGGGACAGGGCATGGCTAGCGCGCGGGATCCGTTCGAGGTGCTCGACGCCCTGCAGTCCCAGGCCCCAAACGCGCTCCGTTTTTTCTGCGCGCTCTGCCTGGTCATGGACGTCCCCTCCGCGCACAACGACCGGCTGTGCCGCTTCCTCGAGCAGACCTACGCGCGGCCCTTCGTGGGGGACTCGGGCGAGAGCGTGGACGCCTGCGCGCGCGTCTTCGAGGGCGTCTTCGAGGGCTGCGAGCACGGCCAGGAGCGGCACGCCGAGCTGCTCAGGACCCTGGCCAACTACGTCGAGGCCTGAGCGCCGGGCGGTCTTGCGGGCGCGGCGGTATATAAAGCGGGCCCGGCGCGCGGCGTGCGAGATGTCCGACTTCTTTGGCGGGCTGCGCGGCGCGATCCAGACGCCCGAGGTGGTGTGGAACCAGGGCCCGCTCCCCTCGGGGGGCAGCCTGCCCGCCCCGCTGCACCAGACCGCCGACGCGCGCATCAACTACAACTCCAGCCTCCTGGGCGACCTCACGCCCTACGCCTACGGCCAGCCGGGGTACCTCTCGAGCCAGAGCGCGTACCTGAACATCCCGCACAAGATCCAGAAGATCGTGCCCGTCGTGTATCTGCCCGAGGCCAAGAAGGGCGCCGTCGAGACCTTCGACGTGTCGCACCCCATCGACGACGGGGACATCGCCTTCGTGCTCCGCCTGAACCGTCAGAGCATCTTCTGCACGGGCCTGCGCAGCGGCGAGATGCGGCGGGCGGGGCTGGGCACGGCGGTGGACCCGCTCGTCAACCTCCCGACGGTCAACTACATCCTGGCCGGGCTGCAGCTGGGCGTAAACGACGACACCAAGAACCTCTGGCGGGAGCTCCTCCACAACCTGGACCCGCAGGTCTTCCCGGGCAAGCGCGAGCGCAGCTTCAAGGACCAGCCCATCAGCCTGGAGGACGTGGTGCGCTTCGTGCGCTCGTGCGTGCGGCCCTTCGGCGTGGCGCGCGGCTCAGAGAAGCAGGGCGGGCAGGACGAGGCCACCATCTCGCCGGCCACCTGGCCCGTCAGCTTCGTCACGTCGCTGACCATCGACGGCAAGGAGTCCAACGTGGTCAACATCTGGCACCACCTCGACCTCTCCGCCGGCGACGACCTGGTCCTGCGCCTGAAGCCGATGCCCGTCAGGCCGTACACGCTGAACCACTACTACAAGGGCGTCAGGCGGCAGAGCTGGGGCCAGCAGTCCCACTTCATCTGGCAGCTCGTGCCCGACATCATGCACCTGACGCCGATCGGCAGGGGCAAGGAGTACGACGCGCAGCAGGCTGCCCTCGCCGCGATGCCCAAGCGGCTGCGGATGGTTGGCGGTATCGAGATGCAGCAGTTCGAGTGGCAGGAGATGGGCTACTGGCACATCGGCAGGAGCCAGCTGATGCGCGGCCGATACGGGGAGGAGGAGTACTGGCACAACGACCTGGCCAACATGCTGAAGACCTCTCATCTGGACATGACGTTCCAGCCCGTGTTCGTCACGATGCCCCAGGCGGCCTGGCGGTTGAAGAAGTACCTGCGCATTGTCGCGGCAGCCGCCCCGGCCAGCCCGTCCGAGGACGACGACGATGATGGCGCCAACGGCCCGCGCTTCCGTTCCAGGCTGTCTGGGGCCGCCGGCAAGTGGACAGCGAGCCTGCGACTGGAGAGCATGGCAGAGAAGTTCCCGAGCATCCTGAGGGCAGACGAAGGGGGGGTCGACATGCCAGACGCCGCGCCTGCAGACGAGGCGGGCGGGGGGCAGGAGGACCTGCCTGCCCAGCCCGAGGAGCTGTTGGCCCAGCCTGACGACCTGCTGGCCCTGCCAGACGAGGACGACGGGCTCGGGGTCGCGGCGCCGAGCTTGGGCGCGAAACGGGCGAAGGTGGGCAAGCGGCGGGCCGTGAGCGGGTCGCTGCTCCGCGTGGACGGGTCGTCCGAGGTGACCCGGGTGGGCCTGCTGTAGCCCGACGGCCCGAGCAGCATCGGTTTGAAAGGCCGCGCGATTAAAAGGCCGACCGCCCGCCCCTCCTCGCGAGATGCCAGAGAAACGGAGGGGGCTGAACTGCTACGGGTACGGCATCTGCTGCGGCCGGTGCGCCAAGCCCACTGGCATCATCACGCGGGGTTGCTGCACGCTGTACACCGCCAGCAGCCTGCTCGCGGTGAACGGCGAGGTCTTCTCGCTCATGCTCTGCGCCTTCGGGTCCCATTACGTGGAGATCATGCTCGAAGCCATCGGCGGGGGGCGGGCGCAGTACACGCACGCCTTCCTGCTCATGGGGCTGGTGTGCAGGAACATCAGCACCGTCATCGTGCAGACAGAGGACTCGTGCGAGATCATGTGGTGGACCGGGTCGCGCTGCAACGGGCACATCCGCAAGCTGCAGGCCTGGTGGCGGGATCGGCTGGCCCGGCGGCTGGCGGTCGGCATGGCCCTGCACGCGCGGCTCGGCGCCGCCAGCCCGCTCGGGGGCCTGACCGAGGACATGGTGCGGCTCGTGATGCACCAATAGGGCCGGGCGTGCGCCGCGAGGGCCGGGCGTATTAAACGGCGTTTGTCTCCGGCCTGTCCAGGATGGGCGACCAGCAGTGCGGGCTCTGCCTCTCGTGCGGCGTGCCGATGATGCCCAAGCCGGAGAGCCTCGACACGTACACGATCGACCGGGGCTTCCTGAGCCTGCTGCACCTCAACAACGAGTTCCGTATCGCGGCCTCCATGGCCAAGTTCGAGAAGCCGGGCTTCACCAGCATAGTCAACAAGGCCCACGTCTTCCATCAGGCGCAGCACAAGGAGGCGGTGCTCTACATGATCCACAAGCACCGCGGGGACAGGGACGTCGCGGAGGTCGCGCCCCGGGCGCGGGCGCAGCGGTCCTTCACCTTCTACCTCAACTCGACCTCCAAGACCAACAAGCAGCCGCAGATCGCGTGGTGGCCCCGCCCGGACAGGGACGAGCGGATCAAGCTCCGGAAGCTGCGGGCCTTCACCACCCGCACGGTGGACCAGGCGACCGACAAGGACCGCTTCGGCGAGTTCTTGGAGGTGGACTCGTTGGAGGAGATGTACAAGACCTGCCGCGACTGCAACAGCGCCATGACCCAGCAGGCCAGGTTCAGCGCGCTCCTCCAGGACGTCGACGAGGGGGGGCTCATCACGGACATGGGCAACCTGACAGTGGTCAAGGCCAAGACGCGGGTCGGCGACGAACGGGAGGATTGGAGGAGGGACGGCGACGCTGTCGTGCAAGACGCGATGGCGCCTCGGGTGGCCTACTACCTGCACATGTGCATGCCCTACACCGACAACCCCGGCCAGCACTGGTTCATGCGGGTGGCGGGCGCCGGCCGGCGGACCCGCAGGGCCATGCGGGGCTTCTACGTCCAGCAGTCGTGGCTGATCCTCCAGATATCGTGCCTGTGCGGGGCCAGGCAGCGGAGCGAGGTGCACGGGGCCGCCAAGCTGTCCAACGGGTACAAGGCGTACCTCGGCAGCCTCGACTTTTACATCTCCTACTTCTGCTGGCGGTGCTTCCTGTTCGAGCACGGCGAGTCGCTCCATCGCTCGCTGGACTTCGTTCAATGGCATCAAAAGTACATGTGGCACGCGAGGGGCTGCCAGGGCCTCACGCTGCCCCGCAAGCAGACCATCGGGGAGGCCGTGACCCCTGGGCCCAACCGCAACGCCCAGTCCCTCGTCGAGTCCGTGCAGCGGCGCCTGATGAGGCTCTACCGCAGGCGTCTCAGGCCGCTGACCGACTTCCTGCGCGGGGCCGGCGGCGTGCCCTCCTCCATCACGCACTACTTCCTCCCGCCCGCCAAGCTGCCGAGCCTCATCCGCGTGTCGTCCCGCGGCGGCGAGCTGAGCCTCGACGACGCCCTGCGCAACGTGGGCGTGGCCGCGCTCTTCTCGCAGGTCGTCCAGCTCTGCTCCGGCTACCCCGACGACGTGCGGAAGACGCTGAGGGACTTCACGCACAGCTGGCGGCTGCGCGAGGTCGGCAACATCGCCTTCAACGGCAAGGACGTGGACGCGCGCACCGCCTCCTTCTGGTACGACCTGGCGCACGCCCTCGACCCGCCCAGAACGCTCCCCGAGGACAGGGGCCAGCTTCAGGCCCTCCTGCGCGGGCCCAAGTGCTCCCCCTGGCTGTCCGTGGCGGCCCTCCGGTCCATGCAGGCCTTCAAGGAGCGGCGGGCGCCGGACGAGTGACTCTCAGGCCCGTCACGCCGGGTCCAGCCGCGTGAGCAGGCGGGTGAGCAGGTGCTCCATGTTGGCCGAGTGCTCCGACCGCTCCAGACGCTGCTCGATCTGCTGCAGCTTGGAGGCCAGCGGGGGCGGGCGGACGGGCAGCGAGACCACCTTGCGGGACAGGCGGGCTTGCGTGGGGCCGGCCTGGCGTGACAGGCGGGCTCGCTGCTTGAAGTACTTGTTGGCATGCTCCTGGCCTGGGGGCGGGGGCCGGACGTGAATGTCCCCGTCGTGCACGCGGCCGGTGTTCTTGTCGTACACAAACAGGCGGCCTGACTTGGGCGGGATGTGTGGGAAATGCTGCGCGTGGGCATGCGGGGCGTGATGGTGGGCCGGGGCGTGGGCAGGCGGGGCGTGTGGCTGGGCGTGGTGTTGGGCCGGCGCGTGGGCAGGCTGGGCGTGGTGTTGGGCCGGCGCGTGGGCAGGCTGGGCGTGGTGTTGGGCCGGCGCTTGAGCGGGCCTGGCGTGGGGGCGCTCGGCCAGGGCGTGGACGGTCTGCTGCCCGTGCGCCCAGTCCTCGTAGGCGCTGCTCCGTCTGGCGATGACCGCCGGGTCGCCGAGGCTGGAGGACAAGATCTCCCGCCACAGGGCATGGGTCGGATCCTTGGGCAGGTGGCTCGACGGCGCGAAGAGGCCGCACTGCATGACCAGCAGGTGCTCCTCCGCCTCGCCGGGCGACAGGCCGGGATCGTCCACCGTCGTCGGGCTCGCCGCGTGGAGGGCCGTGAGGATGCACCGGGACAGGAAGCGGTGCCAGCCCGCCACCCACATGCCGCGCGCGCTGTCGGGCTGATCGGCCCCCGGCTGGCCGGCAGGGTGGTTGTAGTGCCAACCCATGTCCAGCACGTTTTCGTAGAAGCTGGCCCCGGAGACCCAGTCGTCGGTGAACCTCCGCGATATGGCGTGCTGCAGGGCCGTGAACTGGTCCTGCACCGTCCGGAGCGCCCGCGTGAAATCGTCGTCGCTGACGCTCTGCAGCCGGTGGTAGTACATGAATGTCGTCTCCTCGTCCTCCCAGTGCTCCCCGTGCCAGTCCGGGCGGCCTGACACGCCCGCGTTGATGAGGTGGATGAAGTAGGACGGCGCGCTCTCGGGGTTGTGCAGGGACACTGTGGGGGACACGACCCCGCGCTTGCCCCGGTGCGTGAGGAACGGCGGGTAGTGCACGGCTATGATGGAGGTGAGCGCGACGGGCGCGTTGGCGGCGCTGAGCATCCGGTACGACGCCAGGAAGAAGTCCCACTCGGGGAAGGACAGCCGGTACGCGAAGGACTGGCGGTCGGTTGGGGAGAACTCGGCGAACTCGCCGTGCCCGCGGTCGGTCCAGACGCTCGGCTGCATCGCAAACAGGTTGATCAGGTCGTTCGTGCCGTACCGCATCTTGCGGTGCGCGCCCTGGCAGAAGAAGGGCGAGAACCCGTCCAGGTCGCAGACGGCGTTGGGCTGGTCCTGAATCGAGCGGTCCCCGCCCTCAGGGGGCGAGAGGAACGCGCAGTCGTCCCCGCTGTACGGCTGGGAGAAGGCGAGCCGCGTCACGGTGCACGAGTCCGGCCCGCCGTACGGCATGATCTCCAGCACGTGCGACTCCCAGTGCGTGAACAGATCGTCGTCTCTGGTTTCCTCGTCTCCGTTCTTGCGGGCCATGGGCGCCTGGATCTTGATGCACAGGTTGAACAGGTTCGTGTCGTAGTCGTCGTCGCCTTGGCCTGCCCGCGCAAACTGCCCGGCCGCGCGCAGGACGGTGTGCCTCAGCAGGCTGTTGACGTGGGGGTCGTGCCAGTTGGCGCAGACGTTGACGTCGCGCGCCCCGGCGGTGACCCAGTGCTCCGCGTGATCGCATCCCCGCGGGTCGTGGTACGTGGCGTGGAGCTGGGACATGCCGTGCACGGTCGCCTGCGTGCGGTCCACGTGCGGGCGGTCCTGCAGCCTCAGGACCTCCACGGCCGACTCGAAGATGTTCGCGTCCGTCACGGCGGAGTTCAGGAGCTGGTGCAGCCGCCTCGTGGCCGGGCCGGGGGGGCACGTCTTGCGGATCGCGTCGTACAGGTTCTTGCAGTGGGCCACGCGCGTGTCCCGCGGCGCCTTCGCGAAATCGATCGCAGACCTCCAGGCCAAAGGGCAGGCCCACGCGACGGGCGCCTGCGTGGCCGTGCTGATGGCCGGCTGGTCTGGGGGCGCGAAGGCCGTCGCCTGCTCTGGCATGGTGTAGCACGTGTACTTGACGGTGCACATCTCGTGCGTCGCCGCGCCGTTGCCGTACTGGTGCGCCTGGGCGGCCCTCGTCAGCGGGATGTCAGGCGCCGAGCGGGTCCCGGACGCCTTGGCGCGGACGTGCTCGTTGGTGAGGGAGACGAGCGCCCTCGTGACCCCCTGCTCCGCCTCGATCAGCGTGTTCCTGCCCGTGTTTCCCGTGCCGGGCCGGCTCAGGTAGGTGGCCAGCGCCTGCGCGGCCTTGGCCTTGGCGGCGCTGTAGGCGGCCAGCTTGGCCAGGAAGGGCTCGTGCTCCCGGTCCATGTTGAGGACGGCCACGCTCTGGGGCCCGCCGTACACGGCCTGCGAGGGGTAGTGCTGCGACTCTGGGATCAGCTCGCCCGTCCCTAGCGGCTGCCAGCCCCTCCTCGGCTCCTGCTGGAACGTCTTCACTCGGAGGGAGTTAGTCAAGTGCATGCCTGCCCCGGGCGCTGGACGGGACCTTTATACACGGGGGACGCGTGTATTTCAACTGGCGCGCGCCGCGACGGGCACGGGAATGAACTGCCTCCTGGAAGCAGTGGCGGGGGTGTGGCTGGACGCGCGCAGGCGCATGGTGGCCGAGCCGGTCGAGGAGGAGGTCATGACGGCGCAGGACGGGCTGGAGCAGTGCCGGCGCAACATGGAGGGCAGGCAGCGGGAGCTGTCCGCGTGCGTGGAGCGCCTCAACCGGGAGGCCGTGACCAAGATGAGGCAGCGAGACCCCGGCGCGGCGCGGGCCAAGCTGCTCGAGCGCAGGCGCCTCCAGAAGCGGCTGGACCGGCTCCGGCACGGCCTGGGGCTGGTGGACACCCAGCTGGAGGCCATCAAGACGAGCGAGCTGGACAAGGAGATCATGCTGACCCTCAAGGCCTCCACCAGCGCCATGCGGAAGGCCGGCATCACGCTGGGGGTGCAGGAGGTGGAGTCGGTCATGACCGAGCTCGACGAGCAGATGCGCGAGGTGCACGACATCACCAGCGCCTTCGCCACCCCGCTGCAGGGAGGGGGGCCGGAGGACTCCGAGCTCGACGCCGAGCTGCACGAGCTCATGCTCGACGCCGAGGGCCCGGCCGCCACGGAGCCGCCCGCCCCCTTGCACCGCCAGGACCTGGCCATCCCTGCGCCCGCGGTGATGGAGCCCCCGAGCCGGCCCGAGCCCGAGGCCGGCGTGTAGCCGGGTCGGGCCAGCGGGGTCAGGCCAGCGTCAGGACCGTCATGGTGACCGCGTTGGTCAGGCACACCACGATCCAGGTCTCGTGGTTGCACACCGCGTCCAGCTGCAGGCCCAGCTGCTCCCCGGCGCCCACCTTGGCCTCTCCGTCCGGGGCCTCCTCGTGCGTCAGGCCGAGCCGCGTGAGGCACCTGTGCAGGATCAGGAGCATGGCGACGCTGTAGAGCGTGGCGGCCACCGCGATGTTGACCAGCATCGCACGCCCTCCCCCGCCGGCATAAATACCTCACTGGGCGGGCACGATCAGGAAGGCCGCGCACGTCGGCTGCGACGCGAGCTTGCCCACCAGCAGGGACACCCGCCGCTCCATCGAGTCCAGCACGTCTCCCTTGGTGCTGATGGGGTCGTGCCGCTGCGTCTCGATGAAGGCGGCGCACTCGAGCAGGGCCTCGAGGAACGTGGGCGGGCTCGAGTAGATGTCGCAGGGTCCGGGGGCAGACATGCAGGGGCGGGGGCCTGCGCGGTCGCTAGACCGCCAGGGCCGTTTCGCGCTGGTTTTTCGCTCTCTGGTTCACGGCAGGCCGACCACGATCGGGATCAGCTCGACGCAGCCGTTGTCGCGGTTCCACTGCATGGCCTCGAGCGTCTTGAAGTAGGCCTCGTCCCAGCACATGTAGTGCTGCTGCAGCGGGGGGCGCCCGAGCCGCACGAT
>Ga0114970_10001537_pt1 | contig 17252 bp, 17 predicted proteins | sample M_140205_XF_Meta_FD_87030 | JGI IMG/M metagenome (GOLD analysis project Ga0114970, IMG submission 87030) | Freshwater microbial communities from Lake Montjoie, Canada to study carbon cycling - M_140205_XF_MetaG | ecosystem: Environmental > Aquatic > Freshwater > Lake | place: Lake Montjoie... | reverse complement strand
TTGAAACTTTAAGAAGTTTCGGGAAAAACTCGACTTTAGATACTATTTTAGGTATTTTTACCTTTGGATTTTATATTTATTATTTAAACTACACTCAAAAATTAATTTACATTGAAAATAGAAGTTTGGAACCTTCAACTAAAACAGCAGACACCATTGGATCCTTACTTTATGCGATTGTTGTAGCTACTTTGGTACATACCTATGTGATGCAACCTTATACCATTCCAACATCTTCATTAGAAAAATCGCTATTAGTAGGTGACTTTTTATTTGTAAGTAAGTTCCATTATGGTGCTAGAACACCAATGACGCCAATTGCTGCACCAATGGTTCATGATACGTTACCACTTATCAATGTAAAGTCCTATTCAAGTTTTCCCCAATTACCTTATTTCCGATTTTTTGCAATGCAAGAAGTGAATAGAACCGACATTGTAGTATTCAACTGGCCTGCAGATACATTGTATAATATGTATAAGGCTGCCGATAAACGATACGACAAACCAATTGATAAAAAGACCAATTATGTGAAACGTTGCGTTGGTATTCCTGGCGATAGTTTGTCAATTAAAGACGGCATTGTATATGTAAATGGTAAAATTCTTTCAATGCCTGAAAGATCAAAACCTCAATATTCCTATACGGTTACAACCGACGGAACAGGTTTCGACTCTACTTATCTTTCAAAAGAGTTGAATATTACTGATGGCGTTTACCAAAGCTCTCAAAACACTTTCTACTTTAGAGCATTAACAGAGGAATCATCAAATAGATTACGTCAAAATCCGATTGTAAAAAGTGTTATTCGTAATATTTCACATGAGCCAGAAGCTGCGATTTTTCCCTATAATACAAAATGGAATTTAGATAATTTCGGACCAGTTTACATACCTAAAAAAGGAGTTACGGTTGCTTTAAATACTGAAAGTTTGCCTTTTTACAAAAAGATTATCGGCGAATATGAAAATAATGAGTTGAAAGTAAACGGAAGTGAAATTAGAATTAATGGTAAAATTGCCACTTCCTATACCTTCAAACAAAATTATTATTGGATGATGGGAGACAATCGCCATAATTCACTTGATGCTAGATATTTTGGATATACTCCTGAAGATCACATTGTTGGAAAACCAGTTTTTATTTGGATGAGTTTGGATCCAAATGGCAAAGGTTTGAATAAAATTCGTTGGGATAGAATGTTCACTACAGTTAGTGGAGACGGACAACCGCAATCGTATTTCAAATTTTTCTTATTTGCTTTAATAGCCTATTACGGAATTAGCTATTTTGTTAGAAAAAGAAAAGAGAAAAAGAATTAAAATTCGGTTATTCGGTTATTTGGTTATTTGATAAAAAGCGATACAATGTATATATATTCTTTTGAAAAGTTGGAAGTTTGGAACGAAGCAAAGGAATTTGCCAAATCAATATATTTACTAACATCTAAATTTCCAGATTCAGAGAAATTTGGTTTGGTTTCTCAGCTAAGAAGAGCTTCAGTTTCAATTTGCTCAAACGTCGCCGAAGGTTCTGCAAGAAAAACCTACAAGGATAAAGCTCATTTTACTACCATGGCATTTGGTTCTGCAGTGGAAGTTATAAATCAATTAATTTTATCATTTGAATTGAATTTCATATCCGAATTTGATTATAATAAGCTTCGGAAAGCATTAGAAAGTGTAACAAATAAATTAAATGGTCTTCGTACTTTTCAAATTTCTAAAGCAACGGAAAATTCCTAAACTCAACAAATAACCGAATCAACAAATAACCAAATGTCCACTTTACTTCTCCCCACTTATTTCCCTTCAATTAGCAATTTTTCGGCTATAGCCAAAGCTGATGCTGTTGTTTTTGAAGTAGAAGATAATTTTCAGAAGCAAACGAATCGAAATCGAACCTACATTTATAGTCCGAATGGGATTCAAATGCTGAACATCCCAATTAAACACAGCAAGAAAAAACATCAAAAAACTAAAGAGGTAAAACTAGAAACAGCATTCGATTGGCAAAAACAACATTTTAAATCTCTTGAAGCTGCCTACAGAACTTCTCCTTTTTTTGAATATTACGAAGATGCTTTACTTCCAATATTTACCAAAAAACACACTTTTCTAATGGATTTAAATTTTGAAACGATTGAAATTGTTTTGAAATGCTTGAATATTAAATTAGAATATCAGAAATCAACAGAGTATTTTCATGAAGTGACTGATAGCTTGGATTTTCGATATCTTGTTAATGGAAAAAAAGACGTTTCCAATTTTACTCCCTACACCCAAGTTTTTGGGGGAAAACATGGCTTTATAAATAATTTAAGTGTCTTGGATTTACTATTTAATGAAGGACGTTTTGCATTGGATTATTTAAAAGAACAAAGCCAATAATTAATCCATTTCCAATCTAGTTAAAACGGGGCTGTGATCGGAATTTATAAATTCGGGGAAACTCGTGAAATTTTTAACTTTCATAACCTTATCTGCAAAAATATAATCGATACGTGCTGGATAATATTTGAAATTGTAGGTTTGTCCAAACCCAGAACCTGCTTCTTCAAAACAATCATTTAACGACCCTTTTATACTTCTATAAACGTAGGAATAAGCACTATTATTCATATCGCCACAAATGATTATTGGGTACTCACAGTTCTTTTTATGGTTCATCAATATTTCAGCTTGTTGCTGTTGTTTTTTGAATGCTTTACTAATTCTGATAATCAACATTTGAGATTTATCTTGGTTGATGCCATCAATATTGTCAGAAATCTCATTTACATCTGGAGAAATTTTAATGGATTGTAAATGCATATTATAAACTCTGATAATGTCTTTTCCTTTCTTAATATCAGCAAAAATAGCGTTATTGTTGGAGTTTGGAAAAACCAAATTTCCTTGATCTATAATTGGATATTTAGAAAAAATAGCTTGACCCGTTTTTATCTTCTCGCCTTTCATAAAAACATATTGATACGGATATATTTTTAAATCTAACTTAGCAGCAGTAGAAAACTCTTGAATACAAAGTATGTCCGGATTTTGGTCATTAATAAAATTCCGGATTTCTGAAGGAACATTGTCGTCGTTCAACCATTTGAAAAGATTAAACAAACGAACGTTGTAACTCATCACCACAAAATCTTTGTCTGATTTAGGTAAGTCGGTTGAAGCAAATTTGTAGAATTTATTAATAAAGGTTATTCCTAATAATAATACAATTGCAGGCAAAAGAATTTGTCTTTTAACTTGAATGCCCCAATAAATAAAGAACAGTCCATTTAGAATTAAAAATAAAGGGAGTATTAATGTTAGCGCAGATAAAATCGGGAATAACTTCGGTGCTAGGAAGGGTAAAACATAAGCAACGAACGTCAATACAGCCAAAACTATATTAACAACAAATATTACTTTATTTATCCAAGAAAGCTTTTTCATTAAATTAAATCCTATTGTTTACCTGCTTTAAACAGAAATTCTTTTTCTTCTGATGACAAACTATCATAACCAGATTGACTGATTTTATCTAATATTTCATCGATTTGTTGCTGAACTTTATCTTTTGTAACAATTTTAGAAACTCTTTTTTCAGCCGGAGCTTTATAGGTTATGTGTACTTTTTTAAATGGTTTTGATTTTCTGCTTCCAAATATAGATGAAAAAGCATCTATTATTAAAGTGAACCAATTACAAATATCGGTACCATTTTTTAATAATCGAATGTAAATATAACCAAAAAAAGCTCCGCTTATATGTGCCAAATGTCCTCCCGTATTTTCCATTGGTAATTGAAACAAATCTATAACTATCAAAATCAAAGCAATGTGCCATAATTTTACATTACCAAAAAGTAATAAACGAATATTCATTAAAGGAGAATAAGTTACTGTTGCAAATAAAATTGCCATAACAGAAGCAGAAGCCCCAACCAACGCGGTATTGACATTTGCCAAAGCAGGAAAAAACATATAACTAAGTAAAAAAACAAGGCCCGCAAAGAGAGAACCAACAAAATACAAACTCAATAATTGCTTTTGGTTGAAAAAAATCAGAAATAATCTACCAGCAAAATTCAACATGATTAAATTGAACAGTATATGTAAAATAGAAGAATGACAAAATGCATAGGTAAATATCGACCATGGTTTTAGAAGTAAATCATTAGGATTAGATGACAAACTCACATAACTTAGGTAGTTAATATTAATTTTAAACAATGGTAGTATTCCGAATAGAACACTTGGAATAGCAAAAAAAGCGATGTTCCAAAATATCAATTTTGTTAGTACATCCCCTATTTTAAATTGCAATTTTAAATCCTCAATGATACTCATTTAATAAAGTATTAATTCCAACGATTGGCATTAAATTGATTTTTTTTCCAATACCAAACCATTAAAAATCCAAATAAAGCACCCCCAACGTGAGCAAAGTGTGCTATTCCACCTCCAAATACTGAAAATCCTGTAACCCCTGAAAACAAGTCTAAACTCACAATTACAGGAACAAAATATTTGGCTTTTATTGGAATTGGAATAAACATTAAAGCCAATTCAGCATTTGGAAACATAAAAGCAAAAGCAACTAATAATCCATAAACTGCACCAGAGGCACCAACAGCGGGAGTTACAAAAGCAGAGGTAAAACTTTCAAAATTTGATTTCGAAAGTAGTTCAGTCCAACTTGAATCGTATTTACCTTCCCTCATTATATTTAGTATTTCCTCTTTAGGAATTCCATTGGCAACCAACGTATTCAATCCCTCATGGAAAAAAAAATAATTTGAAATTATATGAATTAAAGCAGCACCAAGACCACAAGAAATATAGAAAAATAAAAATTTCTTGGCACCCCACATTTGCTCTAAAGCAGAACCAAATGAAAATAAAGCAAACATATTAAAGAAAATATGCATTACATTTCCATGCATGAACATGTGTGTTAATGGTTGCCAATAATTAAAATCTGGGTTTTCAGGATAATACAAAGACAAGTATTTATAGGCAACATCTCCTAGAAATTGGGTTCCTATAAAAAACAGTATATTAATGATAATTAATTGCTTAACTACCTCTGTTACATTTCTCATAATGTGAATTTTTTATCAATATCTTCCACCCGCATCGTAATGAATGTTGGTTTTTGAAATGGCGAAACATTAGGGTCTTTACAAGCAAAAAGCCCATTTACAAGATTTTCTTGTTCTTTTTCAGTGAGATAAGCTCCCGTTTTAACTGCTAAACTCTTAGCCATAGATTTCGCAATACTATCATTTTGACTAAAACTAGAATCGGGAATTCCATCGCTTAAATCACTCAATAATTGCTCTAAAACGCTTGAAACTTCACTTTCAGTAACATTTACAGGCAAACCCGTAATTACAAGATGATCTTCACTGCTAGCGTCAAAAACGAATCCAGTATTAACTAATGAAAGTTGCAATTCTAAAATTAATTTCATCTCACTTTTAGAGAAAAATAAATTTAGTGGAAATAATAATTGTTGGCTCGAAGCTTGATGAACCGTCATATTGGTAAGAAATTGCTCGTACAAAACCCTTTGATGTGCCCGATTCTGATCAATAATTACCATCCCAGATTTTATAGGGTTTACAATGTATTTTTTATGAATTTGGTACATCTTATTCGACGCTTGTTCAATTTCATTTTCATTAAATAGTGATCCCGTAACCTCATCACTTTCAAATTCAACATTGTTAATTTCTTCCGCATCGTGCTTTAAACCAACATACAAACTTTCCCAATTTGCAGTGTTTTCCGTTTTTCTAGAGGACGAAAAATGCTTGTTGGGTGTAGCATCTGAAAATGGATTGAAATTACCGTCAATTTGAATTGTAGGTGTTGCTGCCTCTTGGTCTTTATAGTTATAAGGCGTATCCAAATTTGAATCTCTATCAAAATCTAAAACTGGAGCAACATTAAATTGACCCAAACTGTGTTTAATAGACGACCTTAATATGGCATAAAGCGCATGTTCGTCATCAAATTTAATCTCCGTTTTTGTAGGATGAATGTTGATATCAATGGTGTTCGGAGGAACATTTAGATATAAGTAATAACTCGGCTGGTTGCTGTCTTTAAGCAAACCTTCGTAAGCTGCCATAACTGCGTGGTGCAAATAACCGCTTTTTATAAAGCGATCGTTCACGAAGAAAAATTGTTCACCCTTATTTTTTTTAGCAAACTCTGGCTTACTTGAAAATCCCTGAATGGTCACAATTTCAGTTTCTTCATTAACGGGAACGAGTTTTTCATTGGTTTTCCCAGAGAAAATATTTACAATTCGTTGTCTAGAATTCGATTGTGGCAAATTGAACAATTCGCTTCCATTATGAAAATAAGTAAAATGAATATTTGGATGTGCCAATGCCACTCTTTGAAATTCATCAACAATATGTCGGTGTTCAACCGTTTCTGATTTTAAGAAATTACGACGAGCCGGAATATTAAAAAATAAATTTTTAACAGAAAATGAAGTTCCTTTGGGCAAAACAGCCACATCTTGGGAAATAAATTTACTTCCTTCAATTACAATATGAGTTCCTAATTCTTCTTGCTCCTGCTTGGTTTTCATTTCTACGTGAGCAATCGCAGCAATAGAAGCTAGGGCTTCACCACGAAATCCTTTGGTGTGTAATGAAAATAAATCTTCGGCTTGGCGAATTTTGGAAGTGGCATGTCGTTCAAAACACAAACGAGCATCGGTAACACTCATTCCTTGTCCATTATCTATAACTTGAACAAGCGATTTTCCAGCGTCTTTAATGATTAATTTTATGTCGGTTGCTTTTGCATCAACAGCATTTTCAAGCAATTCTTTGACTACCGAAGCGGGTCTTTGAACAACTTCACCAGCCGCAATTTGATTGGCAACGTGATCTGGAAGCAATTGAATTATACTCGACATTTAAATAAATTGTAATTTAGGGTTATTCGTCAATGCACAAATTTAACTAATTTCTGTTGGCTTTCATACCAAAATTATAAAAATAAAACCTCTGAAATTTAGAGGTTTTGTTAAATTGTAATTTATAAAAGTTAATTTATTATTTGATGTTGGCTTGACTTCTTAAATCGGCCATTTTTAATGCAGCTATTGCGGCTTCAGTTCCTTTATTTCCATGAATTCCGCCACTTCTATCGATGGATTGTTGCTCGTTATTGTCGGTCAACAAACAAAAAATTACTGGAACATCATATTTAATATTGAGATCTTTAACTCCTTGGGTAACGCCTTCGCAAACAAATTCAAAATGCATTGTTTCTCCTTTAATTACACAGCCAATTACAATGATAGCATCTAATTTTTGAGTTTCTATCATTTTTTTAGCACCGTAAACCAACTCGAAACTTCCTGGCACATCCCAACGAACGATGTTTTCAGGAAGTGCGTCGCAGTCTAACAATGCAGCTTCGGCACCAGAAAACAACCCTTCAGTTATTACTGGATTCCATTCAGAAACAACAATCCCAAACCGAAAATTTTTCGCGCTTGGGATTGTATTCTTATCGTAATTTGATAAATTTTTATTAGCTGTAGCCATCTAATTTAGATTTTAGAATCCGAATTCTGAAATCAGAAATCTAAAATTCTTATTGAGATAAACCAATTAAAGCATCAATATTAGCAGCTTCTGGAGTTGCTTCATATTTTTCTTTAATTTCAGTAAAATATTTGAACGCATCCGCTTTATTGTTTAATCCTAAAGCTGTTTGACCTGCTTTTAAAAGAAACCGAGGAGAAGTAAATTCGTTTTTATTATTTTCAGCTGCTTTAACATAAAATTCTAGAGCTTCTTTTGGTTGGTTTTTTTGAGCATGAGCATCTCCAATTGCACCAATCGCTAAAGTGCTTAATACCATATCTTCCGATTTAAATTTTTCCAAATAAGAAATAGCTTGATCGTATTTACCAGTGTTTAAGTACGCCATCCCAGCGTAATAATTTGCTAAATTACCTGCATCAGTTCCTTCATATTTAGAAGCAATATCGATAAATCCAAATTTACCTTCAGAACCTTTAAGTGCTAAATTATATAATGAATCGCTTTTAGTCCCTTCTGTTGCTTTTTGGAAATTTTGTTGAGCTAAAAACATTTCGTTAGAAGCGTTTTCTTCTTTAGGTTCAGTTACAAATTTTTGAAATAAAATATAGCTAACAGTAGCTAAAGCAAAAATTGTAACGATTCCGAAAATAACTTTTTGATTTTTAGCTACAAATTGTTCCGTTTTAGAAGCGGTTTGATCTAATGAGTTAAAGACACCTGCGGTAGTGCTATCTTTTTCGTCAATAGTTATATTTTCAACTGGAGTATCGTTTTCAACTTTATCTTTTGGGGTTTTATAGCCTCTTTTATTGTACGTTGCCATTATAATTTTAATTAGTGAGTGGCAAAAATAAAATTTTTATTCAAACTGTCATAAAAAAAATGCGTTTAAATTCAAATAAAAGTAACATTTTCATTATTATGATGTGCTTTTAATCAAAATACAAAAATAAATAGAATTCAAATTGATAAAAATGTGGTTTTATGGATAATTTTCAATAATTTGCACCGGTATTAAAAAAAACAAAATTAGAACTTAAATCTCTCCTATTCTAGCCTTTTTAAAGAATGTATCTTAAAAAAATTTCTTTATTCAATTATAAAAATTTTTCGGAAGCCAATTTCGATTTTGACAACAAAATAAATTGTTTTGTTGGTAAAAATGGTATTGGCAAAACCAATGTTTTAGATGCTATTTTTCATTTGTCATACGGAAAAAGTTATTTTAATCCGCTGGCAGTTCAAAATATAAAACACGGCGAAGAGTTTTTTGTAATTGAGGGTGAATTTGAGAAAACAAAAAGATCCGAAATTGTAATTTGTAGCCTAAAAAAAGGACAGAAGAAAATTCTAAAACGCAATGGAAAACAATACGATAAATTCTCCGAACATATTGGATTTATCCCATTGGTAATCATTTCTCCAGCCGATAGAGATTTGATTGTAGAAGGAAGTGAAACCCGAAGAAAGTTCATTGATACTGTAATCTCTCAATTGGATCCTACCTATTTAAATCAGTTAATTCAATACCAAAAAACACTAAGTCAACGAAATGCTTTGCTGAAATATTTTGCTTTAAATCAGGTTTTTGAAACAGATACTTTATCTATTTACAACCAACAATTAGATGAATTAAGTAAAATAATATTTGAAAAAAGAAAAGAATTTCTAGCTGATTTTGTTCCCATTTTTAACAAACACCACCAAACGATTACCAGTTCAGCAGAAACCGTTCAATTGGTTTATGAGAGTCAATTATTTGAGAAAGATTTATTACAATTATTACAAGAAAGTATCAATAAAGATAGGGTTTTACAATACACAAGTGCCGGAATTCATAAAGACGATTTATCTTTTGAAATCGATCATTATCCTATAAAAAAGTTCGGATCTCAAGGGCAACAAAAATCTTTTTTAATTGCATTGAAATTAGCCCAATTTGAATTTGTAAAAAAGAATTCTGGTGAAAATCCAATCTTATTATTTGATGATATTTTTGATAAATTAGATGAAACTCGTGTTGGAAAAATAATTGAAATGGTAAATAATTCAGATTTTGGGCAACTTTTCATCTCTGATACTCACCCTGAACGAACGGAAGCAATCATAAAATCAACCCATCAGAGCTATAAAATTTTTAACTTATAATTATTGGAAAAACCGTAATTATATATTTTCTTTACTTAAATAAAAATACACTTATGAAAGCAACCTTTTTAAATTTACTATTTATTGGATTCCTATTTGCAAGTTGCAACGGGCAAACCAATGCAAAATATGAATGTATAGCAGCAGTTAATTTTGCTGAAAAAATTAAATCAACACCTCAAGCAGCAATCATAGATGTTCGTTCTCCTGAAGAATTTGCAGGTCAACACATTAATAATGCAGTTAATATTGACTGGAATGGCGATAATTTTGAGGGAAAACTTGGTAAATATGATAAGTCAAAGCCAATTTTCGTTTATTGCATGATAGGTGGCAGAAGTAAAAAAGCGTCAGAAAAATTAGAAGAGTTAGGTTTTACTAAAATCTATGACTTACAAGGTGGAATTATGAAATGGAATGCCGCTGGATTGTCTGTTCCAGGTGATAAAATCATTGGAATGTGCAGTCAAGAATACAACGAACTTCTTAATACCGATAAAATTGTTCTTGTAGATTTTTATGCTGAATGGTGCGCTCCATGTAAAAAAATGACCCCTTATTTGCTTAAAATGCAAAAAGAAATGGCCGATAAAGTTACTATTGTAAGGTTGAACGCAGATGAGAATAAAACACTGATTTCTCAGTTAAAAATTGACGAACTTCCAACATTATTTATTTACAAAGACAATAAAATTTTATGGAAACATTCCGGTTTTATTAGCGAAGAAGATTTGACAAAACAATTACAATAAATCATGCTTTCAGTAAAATCATTACAATTTTTAGAAGATTTAAAAGCCAATAATAATAGAGATTGGTTTTTGGAAAATAAAAAGCGTTATGAGGAATATAAAAAAGGATACCACGAATTAATTCTTGGTTTTCTGGAAATATTAAAACCTCAAGATGCCAGTTTGGAACTTTTGGAAGTGAAGCATTGTACCTTTAGAATAAATCGTGACATCCGATTTTCTAAAAATAAAGATCCTTATAAAACCCATATGGGAATTTGGATGAACACCAACCATTTCAATAACAATGGTCCGGGTTACTATATTCATATTGAAAAAGGGAATTGTTTTTTTGCTGGCGGAATGTACGGTCCGGAAAATGATGATTTGAGAAAAATTCGAAAAGAAATTGCGTTTTTTTATGAAGATTTAGAAGCTATTTTGGGTGATGCAAAATTCAAAAAAATATATTCAGGATTGAATGTCACCGAAACAAATTCTTTGAAAAACGGACCTAAAGATTTTGAAAAAGACCACCCTGCAATTGAATTTTTAAAACTAAAAAGTTTCGTTTCCATCCATAAATTTGATGATTCCGAATTAACTAAACCTAATTTCGTAAAAGATACTGCGGCTAAATTAATTCTTTTAAAACCGCTTTTAGAATTTTTGAATCGAGGATTATTTACAGAATAAATAAATTATAAATTTAAATTAGGATTAAAGTACCTTTGCTTTATACTATTAATGATATAAAATGGAAATTCAAAATCATTTTTCTTTAAAAAACTTCAACACTTTTGGCATAGAAGCCAATGCAAAACAATTTGTCGCAGTTCATTCAATCGAAGAACTAAAATCAGTTTTGGCACAAAATACTTCGAAAAATAAGTTTATTCTAGGCGGAGGAAGCAATATGCTTTTAACGAAAGATATTGATGCGTTGGTAATCCATATTGATTTAAAAGGAAAAAAAATAGTTGAGGAAAATGATGACTTTGTTTGGGTAGAAAGTCAAGCTGGAGAAAATTGGCATGAATTTGTAATCTGGACTATTGACAATAATTTTGGGGGGCTCGAAAACATGTCGTTAATACCCGGAAATGTAGGGACAACACCAGTTCAAAATATTGGGGCTTATGGAACTGAGATCAAAGATACTTTCGTTTCTTGTGAAGCAATGAAAATCGAATCGTTCGAAATGAGACGTTTTAATAAAGCTGATTGTCATTTTGGTTACCGAGAAAGCATATTCAAAAATGAAGTGAAAGACCAATATATTATTACTTCGGTAGTTTTCAAATTGACAAAGAACAATCATAATATCAATATTTCATATGGAGATATTGCTTCAGAATTAGAAAAATTAAATATCATTAAACCCTCTTTAAGAGACGTAAGCAATGCTGTAATTACGATTCGTCAAAGTAAATTACCAGATCCAAAAGTATTAGGCAATAGCGGCAGTTTCTTTAAAAATCCAATTGTTTTAAAATCGGACTTTGAGGCAATTCATAAAAAATTTCCTGAAATGAAATTCTATGAAATTTCAGAAACTGAAGTAAAAGTTCCAGCCGGTTGGTTAATTGAGCAAGCAGGCTTCAAAGGAAAGCGATTTGGCGATGCCGGAATTCATAAAAATCAGGCTTTAGTTCTAGTCAATTATGGTACTGCCACAGGGCAAGAAATTCTAAATGTATCTAAAGAAATTCAAGATACGATTTTCAAAAAATTCGGAATCCAAATTGAAGCTGAAGTAAATATTATCTAAAATAACTATTTTAAATACTAAATCGGTGTTTGAAAATCCTATTTGAATTCATACCTTTGCACACATCCAAAAAAGAAGAAAATTAGATATGTTAATCACGTTATTTTATATTTTTATTGTTATTGTTGCGGTGCAACTTTTTTATTATACGATAGTATTTTCTAAATTTTCTTTTGCGAAAAATCAAAAAATAACTCCAAAAAGAATTCCAATTTCTGTAATCGTTTGTGCTAAAAATGAGGAGGAAAATGTAGTTAAATTCATTCCATTATTGGCGGAACAAAATTACCCTGACTTTGAAATTATCTTAATTGACGATGCTTCAAGCGATACTACTTTAGATTTATTTGAAGAATTTGAAAAAAAATATTCAAATGTAAAGGTGGTAAAAGTAGTTAATAACGAAGCCTTTTGGGGCAATAAAAAATTCGCTTTAACATTGGGAATCAAAGCGGCTACAAAAGACTATTTACTGTTCACTGATGCCGATTGTTATCCAACTTCTAAAGATTGGATATCTTCAATGAGTTCTCAATTTACATTACACAAAACCTTTGTTTTAGGTTATGGCGCTTATGAAAAAGTGAAAGGATCGTTCTTGAACAAAATAATTCGTTTTGATGCATTACTAAACGCAACTCAGTATTTTTCTTGGGCTAAAATAGGTCGGCCTTATATGGGGATTGGTCGGAATTTAGCTTATAAAAAAGACGAGTTTTTTAAAGTTAATGGTTTTATTGATCATATGAAAATTCGTTCTGGTGACGACGATTTATTTGTTAATCAGGCCAGTAAAGGTAGTAATACCAGTTGTTGTTATGATACTGATAGTTTTACTTATTGTGAGCCAAAAACTAAATATAGCGATTGGAAAACTCTAAAACAACGTCATGTGGCAACAGCTTCTTTTTACAAAACATTTGACAGAATTCAACTTTCAATATTTTTTATATCTCAAATATTATTTTTTATTGTTCCTGTAATACTTTTAGCATTTCAATACCAATGGATAATCGTTTTAAGTTTAATCGGTTTTAGATACCTCTTCACCTGGATTGTTTTAGGATTTTCAGCTGGAAAATTGAAAGAAAAAGATGTAATGTATTGGTATCCAATAATTGAGTTTGCATTTTTATTCACCCAAATTAATATATTTGTATCCAACAGTTTCTCAAAACCAGTACATTGGAAATAATTAAAACCATTGAAAAAGCAAAATTAGGCGATCAAGTTGCCTTCACTTTTCTATTGGATTTTTATTGGAATGACGTTTATGGTTTTATGCTAAAGCGAACAGAAAACGAGACAGACGCTGAAGATATTACCATTGAAACCTTCTCGAAAGCATTCGATAAATTAGCAAGCTATAACTCTGAATTTCAATTTAATACTTGGTTGATTGCTATTGCGAAAAATGTTCATATTGATATTTTGCGCAAGAAAAAAGCATCGTTTTTTATAGAAATTTCAGACAACGATGATTATAGAGCTTATAATGTTGCCGATTCCACTCCTTCAGCAGAAGATAAATTGATTACTGAACAAAATTTATCCCAATTATTACAATATATTAAAGAATTAAAACCCCATTATCAAGAGGTAATCCAGTTGCGTTATTTTCAAGAATTAAGTTATCAAGAGATTGCTAATCAACTTAATGAACCCCTAAGTAATGTAAAAGTTAAAATTCTGAGATCTAAAAAATTATTGGCTGAAATTATCCAAACCCGAGGATAATTTAATTATTTAAAATAAACCAAATTTTCACAATATCGGATTGGATTTAATCGTTATAAGTTAAAAGCCAATATTATGATATAATACTACCTAACCATTAAAACTCAAAATTATGTCTAAAGTTAGTATTTATGAAAACGGGTGGACTAACCTAGTTTTCGAAGGGAAAAACAAAGAATATGGCGCTTATCAATTGAGAAAAAACGATTCTGTAAATACAATTACAGCCTTCTTTTTCGGTTTGTTATTTATTATTTCAATTTCTGGAATAGCGTTTCTACTAAGTTCATTCAATTCAAAAGAAGTAGTTAAGGAAAATCCTATCGTTTATCCTGACATTCATCTTGTAAAATTTGATCACAAAAAAATTGAAGAACCGAAAAAAGTAGTTGTTCCAATTGAAAAGAAAAAACCTGAAATTATTAATTCTAAAAAAGATTTAATAAATCCAACGATTGTAAGATATGAACCAACAGATGAGGTTAATAATAACAAAGATATTGGAAAAACAGCTCCAACAGATACTGGCTCACCAAAAGGTACTATCAATACATTTCCAATTAATACTGGCGGTTCAACTGATACCACTCCAACGAAATCTGATGTTCCTGTACCCACTAACAAGTTAGACAAACTACCGGAATTTCCTGGTGGAATAAATAAGTTTTATTCCTATGTAGGTAACAATTTTGAAAAACCAGAAATTGAAGGAGAAGAAACAATCAGTGTATACGTAGCATTTGTAATTGAGGAAGATGGAACGATGTCGAATATTAAAGTGACTCGCGATCCAGGCTATGGATTGGGAAAAGAAGCAGTTCGGGTACTAAAATCGCTTAAAACAAAATGGACTCCCGGCATGATTGGAGGCCAACCGGTGCGAACTTCTTATTACTTACCAATATCGGTGAAATTAGAATAAGATCGAAGATTTAAGCAATAAAATTTCGGTTTTTGATTAGTAATTAATTAACGAATTACGAATCAAAAACCGTTTTTTTATTATCTACTTTCCGTATATTTGCACCATAAAATCCCTATTATGGAATCTGTTTTAGAAAATGTACTTCCTACAGGAAAGCCAAAATGGCTAAAAGTAAAATTACCAATTGGTCAAAAATATACCGAACTACGAGGTTTAGTTGATAAATACAAACTCAACACCATTTGTACCTCAGGTAGTTGTCCAAATATGGGCGAATGCTGGGGTGAAGGAACAGCAACGTTTATGATTTTAGGAAATATATGTACGCGTTCTTGTGGATTTTGCGGAGTTAAAACCGGTAGACCAGAAACAGTAGATTGGGATGAACCTGAAAAAGTAGCCCGTTCCATCAAAATCATGAATATAAAACATGCGGTGGTAACTAGTGTGGACCGAGACGATTTGAAAGATGGTGGATCTATTATATGGATTGAAACGATAAAAGCCATTCGAAGAATGAATCCAACTACAACATTAGAAACTTTAATTCCTGATTTCCAAGGAATTGAAAGAAATATTGATCGAATTGTTGAAGCCAATCCAGAAGTAGTGTCCCACAATATTGAAACGGTTCGTCGATTAACACGTGAAGTTCGTATTCAAGCAAAATACGATCGAAGCATGGAGGTTTTAAGATACCTAAAAGAAAAAGGAATCAATAGAACTAAATCGGGAATTATGCTTGGATTAGGTGAAACCGAAGAAGAAGTATTTCAAACATTAAAAGATTTGCGTCAAGCTAATGTTGATGTGGTTACCATCGGCCAGTACCTTCAACCAAGTAAGAAACACTTGCCTGTAAAGGAATTTATTACTCCAGACCAATTTGCAAAATACGAACAATTCGGACTAGAATTGGGATTCCGTCATGTTGAAAGCGGCCCATTAGTTCGTTCTTCCTATAAAGCTCAAAAACATATATTATAAAAAAGTTAATTTGTTGAATCGTTTAATTGTGTAACCGATTCAACAAATAAACAATTAACCGATTAAACAATACACTTGAAAACAAGAATTGCCATAAATGGGTTCGGTAGAATTGGTAGAAATTTATTTCGCCTGTTAATCGACCATGCGTCTATTGAGGTCGTTGCGATAAATGATATTGCCGACAACAAAACGATGGCGCATCTTGTGAAATACGACAGTATTCATGGGAAACTTCCTTGCGAATGCAGTTTTACAGAGGATTCAATTGTTATAAATGAAAAAGGCTATTTATTTTTTCACGAAAAATCAATATCAAATTTAGATTGGAAATCCTTAAATATCGATTTTGTAATTGAATCTACTGGGAAATACCACACTTTTGAAGACATAAACGCACACATATTGGCTGGAGCCAAAAAGGTAATTTTGTCATCACCATCAGAAGTTGATTCTATAAAAACAGTAGTTTTAGGTGTTAACGAATCCATTTTAAATGGGGATGAAACAATCATTTCCAATGCAAGTTGCACCACTAATAATGCCGCACCGATGATTAAAATCATTGATGAATTGTGCGGAATTGAGCAAGCTTATATTACTACTGTTCACTCCTACACCACCGACCAAAGTTTGCACGATCAACCGCACAAAGACCTTCGCAGAGCCCGTGGTGCCTCACAATCTATAGTTCCAACAACAACTGGAGCAGCAAAAGCACTAACGAAAATATTCCCAAAATTTGAAGGAAAAATTGGAGGTTGCGGTATTAGGGTTCCCGTGCCAGATGGTTCATTGACCGATATCACCTTTAATGTAAAAAGACAAGTTTCTATTGATGAAATTAATGCTGCTTTTAAAACAGCATCTCTAACTAATTTTAAGGGAATTCTTGATTACACGGAAGATCCTATCGTTTCGGTAGATATTATTGGCAATACCAATTCCTGCATTTTTGATGCTCAATTGACTTCCGTAATTGATAAAATGGTTAAAGTTGTGGGTTGGTACGATAATGAAATTGGCTATTCTTCGAGAATTATCGACTTAATTATGCTAATAAATTCGAAGAAAGTCGCTTAAAGCAAATAGTTAATAGTTGATTATTAGCTCTTTAATCAATTCACATAAATAGGGTTCGGCTTGTTCAGCAGCTTTCAATACTTCTGCATGATTTACTTCTTCAATATTGTCTTCGTCACCCATATCGGTAATTACTGAAATACCAAAACATTCCATATTCATGTGTTTAGCAACAATAACTTCAGGAACTGTTGACATTCCCACGCAATCGGCACCGAGAATTTTCACCATTCTATATTCCGATAAAGTTTCAAATGTTGGTCCTTGCAATCCCATGTAAACACCATCTTGAACTTCAATATTT
>Ga0114970_10001535_pt1 | contig 17276 bp, 14 predicted proteins | sample M_140205_XF_Meta_FD_87030 | JGI IMG/M metagenome (GOLD analysis project Ga0114970, IMG submission 87030) | Freshwater microbial communities from Lake Montjoie, Canada to study carbon cycling - M_140205_XF_MetaG | ecosystem: Environmental > Aquatic > Freshwater > Lake | place: Lake Montjoie... | reverse complement strand
CGATACTTTTCACCAACAAGATTTCATTGAAGTCGAAACCCCAATGCTTCAGGTCATGCATGGTGGCGCTGCGGCTCGCCCGTTTAAGTCTTTCTCAAACGCCTACGACATGGATTTATTTCTTCGTATTGCACCCGAACTATTCCTAAAGCGCTGTGTTGTTGGCGGAATCGAACGCGTCTTTGAAATCAACCGTAATTTCCGTAATGAAGGCGCAGATTCTTCGCACTCACCAGAGTTTGCAATGATAGAAAGTTATCAGGCTTATGGTGACTGGCGTTCAATTGCCGATTTAACGCGCTCACTCGTTCAAAATGCTGCAATGGCAGTTGCTGGATCACATGTTGTTACTCATCACGATGGCCGACAAGCCGATCTTGGTGGAAATTGGCGCGAAATATCCCTATATGACGCTATCTCTGAAGGCGTCGGCCAGAAGGTGACTGCACTAACTTCTATTGATGAGTTAAAAACAATTGCGACAAAACTTGGAATGAAAATTGATCCCAAGTGGATTACAGGCAAGTTAGCTGAAGAAATCTTTGAGCACGTGGCCAAGAATCAATTAATTGCGCCAACGTTTGTTATGGGATTTCCAGTTGATACTTCACCACTTGTTCGCGCACATCGCGAAATACCTGGCGTTGCAGAAAAATGGGATCTCTATGTAGATGGTTTTGAACTAGCAACCGGATATTCAGAGTTAATTGATCCGGTTATTCAACGCGATCGGTTGATTGAACAAGCAACACTTGGCGCCAAGGGAGACCTTGAAGCGATGCAAGTTGATGAAGATTTCTTGCGTGCAATGGAGTTTGGCATGCCTCCAATGGGCGGAATGGGAATGGGCGTTGATCGTTTGCTCATGGCACTTACTGGCTTAGGTATCCGTGAAACTATTTTGTTCCCATTGGTTAAACCAGAGGTAGAGTAAGAATGCTTATTGTTCGCCCAGCCAAAACTGCTGATGTGAAAGCGATTCGTGCTTTAGTAGATTCATATGCAGCACCCGGACAAATGCTGGCAAAAGAGACAGTGACTTTGTACGAAAGTGTTCAAGAGTTTATTGTCGCCGAAGAAGACGGTGTCATTATTGGCTGCGGCGCATTGCATATTCTTTGGGAAGATTTAGCTGAAGTTCGAACTGTTGCAGTGAAAAAAGATCTACATCGACAAGGCGTCGGACATAAAATTCTTGAAGCAATCATTAAACGTGCGGGCGAAGTTGGCGTTAATAAGATTTTCTGCCTTACATTTCAGACCGAGTTTTTCGGCTCTCATGGCTTTGAAGTAATTGAGGGGACGCCCGTTGAACCCGAGGTCTATGCAGAGCTTTTGCGCTCTTACGATGCAGGTGTGGCTGAGTTCTTAGATCTTGAGTCGGTTAAGCCCAACACCCTGGGCAACACCCGAATGCTTAAAAAACTCGCCTAGATACAGGGTCTGTCGGGCATAAATCGCCTAGCGATTGGGTTGTAGAAGTCAGTAGCTTTCCACCTCGCGAGCGTGACCCTGCAGGTATTAGGCTAAAGATAAGACCAAAAGAAAGAGGCCCCGCCCATGTTTGAGCGCTTTACCGATCGAGCCCGCCGCGTTGTTGTGCTGGCCCAAGAAGAAGCACGCATGCTCAATCACAACTACATCGGTACTGAGCACATCTTGCTCGGCCTTATTCATGAAGGTGAAGGCGTTGCCGCCAAAGCTTTGGAGTCACTCGGTATTTCACTTGAAGCCGTTCGTGCACAAGTTGAAGAAATTATTGGTCAAGGTCAGCAAGCACCAAGCGGACATATTCCATTTACTCCACGCGCCAAAAAAGTTCTGGAACTTTCATTGCGCGAAGCTTTGCAGTTAGGCCATAACTACATCGGTACTGAACACATTTTGCTTGGATTAATTCGTGAAGGCGAAGGCGTTGCTGCTCAAGTTTTAGTAAAACTTGGCGCAGATTTAAATCGCGTCCGCCAGCAAGTAATTCAACTTCTCTCTGGTTACCAGGGTAAAGAAGCAGTAACTCAAGGTGGACCTGCCGAAGGTACTCCAGCAACTTCATTAGTTCTTGATCAATTTGGTCGCAATCTGACTCAAGCTGCGCGCGAAGGAAAACTGGATCCAGTTATTGGTCGCGAAAATGAAATTGAACGCGTGATGCAGGTTTTGTCACGCCGTACAAAAAATAACCCAGTACTCATTGGTGAACCTGGTGTTGGAAAGACTGCAGTTGTTGAAGGTCTTGCACAAGCTATTTACAAAAACGATGTTCCAGAAACTTTGAAAGATAAGCAGCTGTACTCGTTAGACCTTGGTGCACTTGTTGCCGGAAGTCGTTACCGTGGAGATTTTGAAGAACGTTTAAAGAAAGTTCTTAAAGAGATCAAAACTCGCGGCGACATTATTCTTTTCATCGATGAAATTCACACCCTTGTTGGCGCAGGCGCTGCAGAAGGTGCAATTGACGCTGCAAGTATCTTGAAGCCAATGTTGGCCCGCGGTGAATTACAGACAATCGGCGCAACAACCCTTGATGAGTATCGCAAGCACGTTGAAAAAGATGCCGCTCTTGAGCGTCGTTTCCAGCCTATTCAAGTCAAAGAGCCATCAGTTGCGCACACAATCGAAATTCTCAAAGGCCTTCGCGACCGTTACGAAACACACCACCGAGTATCTATTACCGATGGTGCACTAGCAGCAGCTGCAAATCTTGCCGATCGCTATGTATCAGATCGTTTCTTGCCAGATAAGGCAATTGATTTAATCGATGAAGCTGGCTCACGTTTACGTATTAAGCGCATGACTGCTCCAGCAGAACTACGCGCATTCGACGACAAAATCGCAAATGCACGTAAGGAAAAAGAATCTGCAATTGACGGTCAAGATTTTGAAATGGCAGCGTCACTTCGCGATAAAGAAAAGACGCTCATTGCTGAAAAGCATGAAGCTGAAAAGAATTGGAAAGCAACTGATTTAGATAAGGTCACCGAAGTCGATGAAGAACTCATCGCCCAGGTACTTTCTGCATCAACTGGAATTCCGGTCTTTAAGTTAACTGAAGAGGAAACCGCACGTCTTCTTCGGATGGAAGATGAATTACACAACCGTGTTATCGGACAAGACCAAGCAATCAAGGCACTTTCACAAGCAATTCGCCGTACTCGCGCGGGTCTTAAAGATCCTCGCCGTCCTGGTGGATCATTTATCTTCGCCGGCCCTTCTGGTGTTGGTAAGACTGAACTTTCACGCACACTCGCATCGTTCTTGTTTGGTGATCAAGATGCATTAATTCAACTTGATATGTCTGAATACTCAGAACGTCACACCGCATCTCGTTTGTTCGGTGCACCTCCAGGGTATGTGGGTTACGACGAAGGTGGACAGCTAACTGAAAAGGTTCGCCGTCGCCCATTCTCAGTTGTTCTTTTCGATGAAATCGAAAAAGCGCACCCAGATATTTTCAACTCACTTCTTCAGGTTCTTGAAGATGGTCGCCTAACAGATTCTCAAGGCCGAACCGTTGACTTCAAAAACACTGTAATCATCATGACAACAAACCTTGGTACTCGCGATATTTCTAAGAGCCTGGGTCTTGGTTTTGCAAATAGCGATGATGATCAAACAAATTACGATCGCATGAAGGGCAAGGTTAATGAGGAACTTAAGTCTCATTTCCGACCTGAATTCCTCAACCGCATCGATGATGTCATTGTCTTCCACCAGTTAACCAAGGATCAGATTATTCAGATCGTTGATTTGATGGTTAAGAACCTTGATGATCGCTTACAGGCAAAAGATATGGGCATCGAACTAACACCTGCAGCTAAGGATTTACTTGCTGCGCGTGGTTATGACCCACTTCTTGGTGCGCGTCCATTGCGTCGAACAATTCAACGTGAAATCGAAGATGCATTGTCAGAGCGCATCTTGTTCGGAGAACTTAAAGCCGGCGAAATCATTGTGGTTGACGCTGAGGGCGAAGGCACCGATGCAATCTTCACATTTAAAGGTGCGGCTAAGGCAGCAATGCCTGATTCACCTGAAGATCTTGCAGAAGCCCCAACGGCCTAAGTCGGAACCAGCTCTGCGCTAGTTCAGTATTTTCCAATGGCAGAGACTGTCATTCACAGTTACCGTTCTGTCTATGCAGATTTCACGCCGCAGTTTATTTAAGGCTGCAGGAGCGATTGGTGTTGTAACTCTGTCGGCGACTGCAGGCGCAAAAATCTTTTCACAAAAAGCGGTAGAACAAATCAATAGGACTAAGGCGTTAATTCCTAATCCTTTTAAATCCTTACCTCCACCGCCAGTGGATCCTGCATTGCAAACCCCAGGACTCTCACCGTTATTTACTCCCAACCAAGATTTCTTTCGTATTGATACCGCTTACACCGTGCCACAGGTTTCACTTGATACATGGAAGTTAGAAATCAATGGTTTAGTTTCAAAACCGATAACACTTACTTATGATCAATTAATAGCTCGTCCAACATTTGAACTTGATGACACGATTGCTTGTGTTTCAAATGAAGTTGGTGGCAGATTAATCGGAAACGCCAGATGGCAAGGGGTTCGCTTAGATGATTTAATAAATGAGGCGCAACCAGATTCAAACGCTGATCAAGTGATGGGTTATTCAGTTGATGGATTTTCTGCCGGGTTTCCACTTGCAGCCCTTGATGGCAGAGATGCCATGATTGCAGTTGGAATGAATGGCGAAGCTTTGCCAGATAGAAACGGTTGGCCGGCTCGAATTATTGTGCCCGGACTTTTTGGGTATGTGTCTGCAACTAAATGGCTAACTCGAATTGAACTGACACGTTTTGATCAAAAACACGGTTATTGGATTCAACGTGGTTGGTCTGAACGTGGTCCAATCAAGCTGCAATCTCGAATAGATACACCACTGGATTATGGCGAAGTTGCAGTTGGGCCGGTGGCAATTGCAGGCGTTGCTTGGGCTTCACTTGTTGGAATTTCTAAAATCGAAGTTCAAATTGATGATCAACCTTGGCGTACAGCAGTTCTTGGCCCAGAAATTGCAAAGACAACGTGGCGCCAATGGTGGATTGACTGGAACGCAACAAAAGGGGCGCATCAGGTAACTGTGCGCGCAATAGACGGTGATGGAAACGCACAATCAACGGCAGATGTCCCTATTGACCCAAATGGGGCAGAGGGCTTGCACACCATAACCGTGCAAGTTATTTAATAGTTTCGGGGTATTCTCAAAATATGACGAAGAGACAAGAATTTAAGGTTGTAAAATCCTATGCAGGTTTTGAAGTGCGTGAGTACAAACCGTGCGTAATTGCCGAAGTTAAAATCGCTGCTAATTATTCTAATGCCACGAGTGCTGCTTTTGGCTCACTTTTTAGTTATATCTCTAAGGGCAATAAAACTTCGGAAAAAATCGCAATGACCGCTCCTGTAATAACTGCTCAACGAAGCGAAGCAATTCCAACAAATGAATGGTTTGTTTCCTTTGTGATGCCCGCAGGAAGCGTTCTTGCTGACATGCCATTGCCAAATGATTCAAGAGTTGTATTGCGTGAATTAGATTCAGAGAGATGTGTTGCACTTTCATTCCGTGGCAAAGCAACAAGGCAGTTAATCGAAAAGAGAACCGCTCAATTGCGCTCTGCCGCAGCTAAAGAAAATATTGCATTATTGGATGAAACGAGAACCGCGCGCTTTGATCCACCATTTAAACCTAGTTTTATGCAGTACAACGAAATTGTAATTCCCGTGAATTTAAACGCCAGACCCTAATTTCTTTAAAGCATCTCCACTGACTCGAAATATCGTCCATTCATCCATGGGTACTGCGCCTATGGATTTATAAAATTGAATTGATGGTTCGTTCCAATCAAGAACCCACCATTGGAACCTTTCATAACTGCGGTCGATACAGATTTTGGCGAGGGTTTTAAGGAATGCTAAACCGTAACCTTTGCCACGAAAAGCTGGATCTACGTAGAGATCTTCAAGATAGAGGCCAGGCTTGCCTAGCCATGTTGAATAATTTAAAAACCAAATGGCGATGCCAATAACTTGGCCCTCAACTTCGCAGACATGACAAAAAGCAGTTGGATTGTTGCCAAAGATTGTTTCCTCTATTTGCTCAAGGGTTGCTTTAGCCTCAAGCGGTGCTTTTTCATATTCAGCTAAATCTTTAATTAACTGCAGAATACGTGGCGCATCTTCTTTAACGGCTACACGGATCATTGTGGAAGTCTATAACGATTGCGGGGGATAGCTTCAATGAGTAAATCTGCTTGCAGAGTTTTCAGGGCTTTTTCTACCTGTGATTGATCGGGCCAGAGTTTTATAATTGCATTTTCGGTCAGCGATTGATTTTCACGAAGGGCTTGCACGATTGTTCCGCGACATTTTCTATCGGTGCCGTGCCAATCCTGTGATTTTCGGACTAAATCAGTTTTTGGATAACCATTTTTGCGCCAGTTACATTGGCTAATAACTGGGCATTTTTCGCAGATTGGATTCTTTGAATTACAAACAAGGGCGCCAAGTTCCATAGTTGCTGCGGCCCAGATGTGCGCGTTCCTAGTTGGCTGAAGTGCAAGCCGTGACGCTTTTTCTTTGACGGTGGGTGCCGGTTTTGGATGTTCATTTCCATCGATAATGCGTGTTAACAAGCGCCGAATATTTACATCCATGACTAAGGATTGTTGTTCAAAAGCGAAAGCCGTTATGGCAGCTGCGGTATATTCACCGATTCCCGGAAGTGTTTGCAGAATATGAGTTTCGGTGGGCACTTCATTATTGAAATCTTCGGCAATTATTTGGGCCGCGGCATGCAGGCGAAGCGCACGGCGTGGATATCCAAGGCGGCCCCAGGCGGTAATAACTTGAGCTGGAGTCGCTTTCGCTAAATCTTTAGGAGTTGGCCACCTTTGCATCCATTCATGCCATTTGGGTAAAACTCTATTAACTGGGGTCTGTTGCAACATATATTCGCTAACCATGACACCCCATGGCGTTGTGTTGCGCCAAGGAAGATCGCGTTTATTTTTCTTAAACCAGTTAACTATTGGTTTTTCGAGCGGGTTCATTCGCCTGTTATTTTTACCCGTTTGAGAGCTTGATCAAGTCGTGAAACTTCAACGATCTCCATGCCAGCAATCTTTGTTTCAGAACCAGTTGGAACTAACGCCCGTTTAAAACCTAAGCGGAATGCTTCTTGTAAGCGGCGATCCACACCACTGACCTTGCGGATTTCGCCAGCTAAGCCAACCTCACCGATTGCAACTAAATCAGATGGAAGCGCTAAACCTTTAGCGGCCGATGCAACTGCTAAAGCAAGAGCTAAATCTGCGGCAGGTTCTGACATCTTCATGCCGCCAACAGTGGCTGCATAAACATCGCGACCACCAACTCGGATACCTGCGCGAAGTTCTAGCACCGCTAAAGTCATTGATGTACGGGCAGAATCAAGACCAGAAACCACACGACGCGCGTTTCCAAAATCGTTTTCGCGACCTTGACTTACAAGTGCTTGGATTTCGGCAAGAAGTGGCCGACGGCCTTCAAGGGTGACAGTTACGCAAGTTCCAGGAACTGGTTCGGCGTGACGGGAAGTAAATAATCCAGTTGGATCTAAAACAGATTCGATTCCGGAATCGCTTAAATCAAAACAACCAACTTCATCTGATGCACCGAAACGATTTTTAATTGCACGAATCAAACGAAGACGTGAGTGGCGTTCACCTTCGAACTGCAGCACTACATCAACTATATGTTCGAGCAAGCGTGGGCCGGCTATAGATCCATCTTTAGTTACGTGTCCAACTAGCAGTAACGTGATATCGCGGTCTTTACAAATTCGGATTAGCGCGCCAGCAACTTCGCGCACTTGAGTTACTCCACCAGGTGAACCGTCGGCGGTACTGCTGCCAATAGTTTGTACTGAGTCAATAATTAGTAACTGTGGTTTAACTGCATCGATATGGGCAATCACTGCGCCAAGATCGGTTTCGGATGCAAGGTAAAGTTGTGGATCAATCGCTTTAATTCGTTCAGCGCGTAAACGAACTTGTGAAGCAGATTCTTCACCGCTTACATAGAGCGCAGAAATCCCTTTAGCTGCAGTTTGCGCTGCAACTGAAAGCAATAATGTGGATTTACCAACACCTGGTTCACCGGCCAACAAGATTGCAGCTCCTGGAACTAATCCGCCACCGAGTACGCGATCTAGTTCAGAAACTCCGGTAGGTCGTGCATGCGCTGCAGATAAATCAACATCGCCAATAGGAGTTGCTTTGCTGGTGACATTTCCGGCAACAAGTGAGAGTTTCTTAGGTGCGGCAAGTTCTTCTACCGTTCCCCATGTTTGGCATTCACCGCATCGGCCAACCCATTTTTGCGATGTCCAACCGCATTCACTGCAGCGGAATGGATCTTTTTCAACCTTGGCCATGGGTAGAGCCTAGAACGAACTACCGACTAATTCTTCTGGGCGGCAAGTGTTGCTGGGTGTTGGATGACAAACAGGGGCAGAGATCGGCTCTGTGCATCCTTAATTCCAGCTACGCGCTGATCGCATAAGCGTGCAAGTTCGGCATAGGCCGCTTCTCCCATAAGTTTTTGGAGTTCGTACTTATTAGAGATGTAAACAGGTTCGCTGCCGACATGTGCCACTGGATTGCTTGTGCAATACCAATCAAAATCATCGCCACCATCGCCCCATGCAAGACGTTCGTATTCTCCGATGACTGTAATCGAATATTCGCGCTCGCCGACTTCACGAGTTTCAAAACTACGACGTAGAGGTAACTGCCAGCAAACATCAGGCTTTGTGTCTACAAAGTGTTTGCCTTCTTTGATTGCTAAGTGATGAAGTACGCAACCAAATTCTCCAGTGAAACCTTCGGCTTCATAACCTTTACGATTAAGGAAGATACAACCATCTTCGACGCGACGAGTTTTACGATCGCCATCTTCATCTTTTTCTGAAATTCGTAACGGTCCGCCAGGTTTCTTAGGACGTGCCTCCGAATAAAACTGCCACATATCAGGAGTTAAGTAAGCGGCAGCTTTATCTGTGCGCTTCTCATCATCTTCATCGGTGTACATGGCACCTTCGGTACAACAACCAGAGTTTGGTTGTGACTTAAAAACTCCTTGGCAACCATCGCCATAAATACAGGTCCAAAATGAGGTCAACCAAGTGAGGTCGCACTTAAAGATTTCTTCATCATCATTGGGGTCAGTAAATTCAACCCAATCACGCGCAAATCCAGGTTTTATTTCAGACATAGTCGCAGAGCCTACAGGCATAAAGGTAGGCTTGTTACATGAAGCACGTTGGAGTTATTGGCGCCGGGGTAATGGGAGAGGCGCTAATTGCTGCGCTGATTTCTTATGGTGTTTCGCCAGAATCCATCGTTATCTCTGAAAAGCGCAAAGATCGCGCCGATGAATTAACTACACGTTATTCAATTGTGAGCCAAGAGCTAGCTGCCAATGTTGCCGCCGCAGATGCAATCCTTTTGGTTGTTAAGCCACAAGACATGGCCTCGGTTCTAGATGAAATTAAGAGCTCAATCAATAAACAAGCGCTAGTAATCACTTTTGCTGCAGGAAAGAAAATTAGTTTCATCGAACAGGGACTTGGTACCGCAAACCCAGTAGTTCGCGTAATGCCTAACACCCCCACTCTTGTTGGTGCGGGAATGGCGGCTGTTTCACTTGGGGCCGGAGTGAGTGCAGAGCAGACCGATTTTGTAACTGGCTTTCTTGCCGCAACCGGCAAAGTCATTCAAGTAGCTGAAGATTTGCAAGATGCAGTAACTGCAACAAGTGGTTCCGGGCCAGCGTATTTCTTCAGATTTGTTGAAGCGTTGGTCGCAGGTGCCAAAGAGCTTGGGCTATCTGAACAAGATGCCACAACGCTTACTGTGCAAACAATTGTCGGCGCCGCCAAACTTTTGGATCAATCTGGCAAAAGCGCCACAACTTTGCGCGAAAACGTAACCAGCCCTAACGGTACAACAGCTGCTGCACTTGCATCTTTTGAAAATGATCACATTGGTAACGTGGTTTCTAAAGCAATGAAAGCTGCGCGCGATCGCTCGCAGGAATTAGCGTGAAACGTCTTTTTTCCTTCTTTGTAATTTCCGCGCTTCTAGTTTCTCCCTCAGCATTTGCGGCAACTAAAAAACCAACTGTTAAAGCCCTCAAACTACTTACTTCGGCCGGAAGCACAGATGAGTTTGCAGGCGTAGTAACTTCTGGCAAAACCATTGTGATTTTTGGAAACAAAGGTGATAAATCCTTTGCCAGAGCAATCGATTCCACCGGCACTCAAATCTGGAATATTGCCCTTGATCCTTCATCAGCATCCATTGCAACAGCTGCAGCCGTTGATAATTCCGGAACAGTGTGGATCGCCGGATCCACTTCCTTACTGCGCCCTCTGCCGGCAGCAACAGCCAGTGCGTCACCACTTAATCCCGACCAGATAAACCCTGTACCAGATATTTTCTCCGCAGACCTAGATGCTTTTTCGCTATGGTCTATTAATCCCATAACACAATCGCTGACACAGTTCTCATATCAATTAAAAACTCCAGTGTTAATCAATGCATTAGTTGCAGATAAAGCCGGCCTAACCGCAGTTGGAAGCTCAGGTTTTATCGTAAGCGCAGATTTAAAAGGGCAAATTTCAAAACCGATTTATGTTGGCACAGAAGCAACAATCTTTGAATCTGTTGTCAGAAATAGCGACGGAACAATTACCGCCGTTGGATCTAGTTCTGAAACCTTTGGTGGCAAAAAATTAGTGGGCAAAGTGGATGGAATCATTATTAAGGTAAGTAAATTAGGAAAAATCACAAATGTTGTACGTAGTTCAGCATCTAAGGCCCTGCGTAGTTGGGCTAATGCATCTCCAACGCTATTACTAGGTGGGGAAGTTATTACAAATGCCAAGATTGAAAGTTCGGTAACGAAATTTTCGACTGCTTTTGTCCCGACATGGACATATCGATTCGCTTCAACTGGATCAACCTATGTTTCAGGAAATTCTTATGCGTTTTTTCAATCCACTTCAGCTATCTCTAACTTTTCAAACTGGGCACCAAAAATTGCGCAGAGCCTGCTGGTCAGTTTCGACGCTAAAGGCGCAATTAACGCAGGCTACAGCGCTCCAGTCGAGCAGAACCAAGTTTTAGGGCTCAGTTTTTCTAAGGATTTGGGCCTGCTCTGCATGACGGCAAGCGCAGAAACCGTTTCGATTTTTACCCTCAATTAGAGGTAACCTAACGCCCTAAGCAATAACGATGAAAGAAATGAGAGCGTGACATATGGGTTCCGTAATTAAAAAGCGACGCAAGCGCATGGCGAAGAAGAAGCATAAAAAACTTCTAAAGAAGACTCGCATTCAGCGCCGTAACGCTAAATAGTAATTACGGTTTTAGCAAGGCCAGCTTTCCATTAACCGTGGCGAGCACATACTTAACTTTCTTGATAGTCACCCAAGCGCTCTGTGTAGTTTCAGAGCCTTGGGTGCTTCTGATTAAACGTATTGCACCTTGACCCAGATCCTTTTTATTTAAATCTAAAGCACATAGGCGATCTTGGCAGTTAAAGAGAATAGTTCTTCCATCGGTAGAAAGATGTTCACCAGGTGTACCAAAGTTTTCAGTAGTTATATTTGAAATCTCTAGTGGCTTACTTAGCAAAACCCAGCGAATTTGATTTGGCTTTGGGAAAGATGCTGACGATGCAGATAACCAAGTAACAAGCACATCTCCGCCAATTCGCGACATAGCTACGTCATAACCAAATACAGCCGCTTCATCGGTTGCAATATCAAGAGTTTGATAGTTCCAGGTATTTGCGTCACTGCCAGACCGTGTTGCTACGCGTACTGCTCCAGCAGTGATTTCTTTCTTTTGGTTCATAGAAACCACGGAATCGTAGGCAATGTATGTTTTGGCCCCATCAAAAAGCGCTTTAAGATGAAAACCTACATCCCCAGTTGAGCGACCATCAGTCGCACGATCGCCGTCAACCATTTCGTAAGTCCAAGGCGTTGATTTTGTTTTTACTGCACCAAGTAAAACGCCTTGGCTTTCATCGCGGTAAAAGACTTGAATGGCAGACGCAGTTGCCACACAAGCATTTGAAACACTGACATCACTGGAAGTTCGCACACGGTTAGGATCGGAATACTCATTCACTGACGGGCCATTTCCGTCTACAACATCAAAAGTAAAAGTTTTCCCGTTATAAGCGGCATAGCGCAAGTCTTTATCGGTCGAATCGCTGTAAAAAATATGCAGCGTTTGTTTAGTACCGCTGCCATTGACACACATTGAAATTTGACCAGAAATTGGGTTAGTAGTGCGATTTCCCGAACCTCCGGCACCATCGACAGTTAATTTTTTCCAAACCTTGCCATTAAATAATGCAAGCTTTAAATCCCCGGTCTTTGTATTCGTGTAAGAAACTGCGGGCTGGCCATTAAACACGGTGCTAGTAACTGATTTTCCATCGGCCGTTGAATCAAGAACCGTGCTCTTCCAACCAGCCTGAGGAGTAACGGCCTTACTAACGGATGCTTCAGAAAACCCCAATGAATTTTTGGCAACTACTGAAAAAGTATATGAAGTTCCATTTTTCAATCCGCTGACCACAACCGGACTTGAAGTTGCACGTTTTTCTACGCCAGTCTTAATATTTTTTACAATGTACTCAGTAACTTGCGCAGTTCGAATATTTACTGGGGGACCAAAAGAAACTAATGCCGCGGAATCAGCAATAAATGCTTGAACATTGCGCGGTGATTCAGGCAAGCCAGTTGCTATTCCTGCGGGAGGTTTATTACGCATATCTTCCATCATTGCCAATAACAGTGGGCCTGGCTCTTTAAAAATTTCACCCGCATCCAAATTCGGTGTCATTACAGAATCTAAACCAGTTTTGGAAAATGTAGCTTCATCTAAGTGACTTGTAGAAGAACCAGCTTCATATCTAGTTGGCGTATAAAGTTTTGGCTTCACACCATTATTAGCTTTAATTGCCAATGGCCCCGCCCAAACAAGTGAAGAAGTAAGCGCTTGCGCAAGTTCTAGAGAAGGCGAAGGCAAGTCGGCTAAGCGGCGACCATCAGAAGTTTGCGCGTATGCATCATAAGGAGTTGGTTGATCAAGGCTTGCGACTCCGTAGTAAGAGTCATAAGAATCATTGGATAGAAAACCCAAACCATGTGCAATTTCATGTAAGAAAACTGACTCTAAGTCATATTCAGTAGTTGAAGGCGCACCATCACCGCGAGTATTCCAAGCAGCGCCGGAGTTAACTTGAATAATCATTTCAGGGTTTGCTTTATCCAAATCTTTTCCAGCTAAAGAGTTAGCAAGTGCTGATGTGTACCAAAGCGATGGATCAGGTGCTCCAGCAAAGCCAGAGTAGAAATTTGTTGGGCGCGCACTTCCAAGAATTCCCCAGGAACTTGAGCGCCCCCATGAAGCATCGACCGTTATAGGTACAGAAGATGAGAAATTTGCCGCCCAAACATCAACTGCAGCTTGTACTTCTTTTTTCGCCCACTCAGGAAAATTGTTGTACTTAACTTCAAACTTTGACTTAGCTTGCAGATTTGCGACTTTGCCGCGTTGTTCTGGTTTTGTATCTGTTGAAGTACCCGCATACAAATTTCCCCATTGTGTTGCAGGAATAACTTTATAAAGCGCTTGGGCGGTAGGTGCAGAAAACAGAGAAGCAACCAAGGCAAATACAACAACACCAGCCCGAAGCTTCGTCGTGGGGAATTTCCGCATAGGCGCACACTACCAAGGTGAGATGATTGGCTCATAGCCTTAGGCGATGGGAAAGCCCGTTCTCTAAGCAAATTGACAGAGAAGAGGTGAAGTTATGACGGTAGTAACTGTCTTTAGCCGACATGGTTGTCACTTATGTGATGTTGCTACGGATCAACTCGAATCAATGAGAAATGAACTCAATTTTGAAATCGAAAAAATCTTTATTGATGGAGATTCAGAGTTAGAAAAACTCTATGGTGAACAAGTTCCAGTGATTCATATCGATGGAGTTCATCATGATTTTTTTAAAGTTGACCCAGAACGTTTTAAGGCTTCCCTTGAAAAACATCGTCAGCGTCAATAATTTTATATGAGTAACCCTGTTCAGCTAAGAAGCGCTGACGGTTTTGTGCAAAATCTTGGTCAATCGTGTCACGCGAAACAACAGAGTAAAACTTGGCTCCGCGGCCATCTGATTTAGGACGCAGAATTCTTCCAAGACGTTGTGCTTCTTCTTGGCGACTACCAAATGCACCACTTACTTGAATAGCAATAGTTGCATCCGGTAAGTCAATGGAAAAGTTGGCAACTTTAGAAACTACCAGTGTTGTTAACTCACCAGATCTAAACTTATTAAAGAGAATTTCTCGCTCTTTAACTGGAGTTTCACCTTTAATAACGGGCACTCCAAGAACTTCTGAGAGTTCATCTAATTGATCAATGTATTGACCAATAACTAAAATCTGTTCACCTTGGTGCTTCTTTACCAGTTCTTCAACTACATCGCGCTTGGTACGGGTAGTAGCGCAATAGCGATAACGATTTTCAACCTCAGCTGTTGCATATAAAAGACGCTCGGCTTCAGTTAAATTCACGCGAACTTCAATGCACTCAGCTGGGGCGATGTAGCCCTGAGATTCAATCTCTTTCCATGGCACATCAAAACGCTTTGGTCCAATGAGCGAAAATACTTCGCCTTCCATGCCATCTTCGCGAACCAATGTTGCAGTTAAGCCAAGTCGACGTCGGGATTGAATATCGGCGGTAAATCGGAAAATTGGAGCTGGGAGCAAATGAACTTCATCGTAAATAATTAAGCCCCAGTCATATGAATCAAACAGGTCAAGGTGGGCGTAAACGCCATTCTTTTTCTTAGTCATTACTTGATAGGTGGCAATTGTTACGGGGCGGATCTCTTTCTTTGCACCGGAATACTCGCCGATTTCATCTTCATTTAAAGTTGTGCGCTTTAGAAGTTCCTCGCGCCATTGGCGCGCAGCAACGGTATTAGTTACCAAAATTAACGTGGTGGCCTTTGCATGAGCCATAGCAGCGGCTCCAACAATTGTTTTTCCAGCTCCGCAAGGAAGTACAACTACTCCAGAACCGCCATGCCAAAAACCTTCTGCAGCTAACTCTTGGTACGGGCGAATTTTCCAATCTTCTTGAAGCAATGCAATCTCATGCGCTTGCCCATCGACGTAACCCGCAAAATCCTCAGCTGGCCAACCTAAACGTAATAGTGATTGTTTAATCTGCCCGCGCTGACTTGGCAAAACTGCAATGGTTTCCTTGTCAATGCGCGCACCAAGAAGAGGTTGAATTTTTTTCGCGCGAATAACTTCTTCAAGAACTGCTGAGTCAGTTGTTACGAGAATTAAGCCATGAATTGGATCTGCTTCAAGGCGTAAACGACCGTAGCGCGACATTGTTTCGGCGACATCGATCAAAATTGAATGTGGTACCGCATAGCGTGAATATTTAATAAGTGTGTCAATTACTTGTTCGGCATCATGTCCAGCTGCACGCGCATTCCATAAACCAAGTGGAGTTAACCGATATGTATGAATATGTTCTGGGGATCGTTCTAACTCGGCAAAAGGTGCAATTGCTCGACGACATTCAGTGGAGAGTGGATGGTCAATATCTAACAGCAGCGTTTTATCGCTTTGGACGATTAACGGGCCATCAGTCATTGAGTATGTCCTTTATTAATGCATGCAAGAGATTGCTACGAACTTCAAGGGTACTGATATCCACCCATTCGTGCGCGGCGTGGGCACCATCGCCAACTGCACCCAAGCCATCTAATACTTGGGCTCCGGCTGCTGCGGCAAAATTTCCATCACTTGCTCCACCAACAGATGCATGGCCTAGAGGTGGCATGCCTAACTCTTTAGCAACTTTCTCTGCTCGCTCATAAAGCGCCATCGTTGATGATGTTTCTAATGGTGGGCGATTAAATCCACCTGTGATTTCATATCGCGTTTCTGAATTAGCTGGCTTTAAATTTCTGATTGAAGAATCCACACGCTTTAAATCATCCATTGAGTATGAACGGATATCGATATCAAGAACTGCTAAATCCGGAACCGTGTTAGTTGTATTTCCAGCGCGCACCATAGTTGGAACAACGGTTGTTCCGTGTTCTTTGTTTTCTAGTGCAGCAACTGCCGTAATTGCATGTGCGATTTCAACTGTAGCGTTAACGCCTTTTTCAGGTTCGAGTCCGGCATGTGAAGCTTTTCCATGCACCTTGACTTGGTACATAGCGGTGCCTTTGCGACCTGTCTTAACTTTGCCGTTCAGTGTTGCCTCAAGTACAAGCACTGCTTTAGCTTTTTCTGAAATCTGCTTAATGAATTCTTTGCTAGTTGCGCTTCCGGTTTCTTCATCGGTAGTTGCAACCAATGCAACAGATCCAGTTAATCCACGCATCGCAAAAAGCGCTTGGATAAAACCGGCTTTCATGTCAAAGATTCCTGGGCCAGTGGCTTTATTGCCTTCTACTTTCCAAAGTGGCGTAAACGAACCTTTGGGCCAAACGGTATCTAAATGCGCAAGTACAACAACGTCGGGATTATCTGCACCCCACCAAAAAACGGGGCGGCCATGTACCTCTTTGATTTGTGCGGGAGTTCCAAGAACTCTTGTTGCAATTTCATTAGCTAAATCAACTACATCGCGGCAGGCAGCTAAATCTTCGGTCGGAGATTCCAACTTCACTAAAGCTTCTAGGGCGGCCAACATGAGCTAATCCTATAGTGGCGCTACGCCGGTGATGCGGGGGATTCTGAAAGATTGAACTTCACCAGTTGCGTGATCTTTGGCAATTAACGCACCTGCGCTAACGCGAATGGGATCAATTATCCGGTGGGTAACCCCGCCGTTGTTGTCTGCATAACCGATGGATAAGGATTTTTCTTCAACGATATATGTATTGAGTAAGTCCATCGTTTCATTGGCAGTTGTTCGGGGCAATGCGCCTAAAGCTTCATTTGCAACTTGGCGTAGATGGACTTGCTTGTGTGTTGATTTTTCACCGGTACGGATTGCCCTGATTGCGGCGTTTAAGTTCTCTTCCGATGGAGTTTCAATTTCACCAATAACGCGTGGTGGTCTTGGTTTAGAAATTGCACGATTTGATCGAGCACCCGTCAACATAATTCCAGTTGAAGATTCGCCAGCCGGTAGGTATCCCGCTTCGCGCAAAAT